>Ga0268263_1001498_pt1 | contig 19927 bp, 19 predicted proteins | sample Biomet5_FD_190358 | JGI IMG/M metagenome (GOLD analysis project Ga0268263, IMG submission 190358) | Microbial communities from bioreactor (seeded with sewage sludge) at LBNL, California, USA - Biofuel metagenome 5 (SPAdes) (version 4) | ecosystem: Engineered > Bioreactor > Anaerobic >... | reverse complement strand
TTTGCACCAGCGATGCAGTGGCAGACAGCCCCGGCACGGTGGCGGGTTTTGTTCGGCAAGGTGGCAGAAAAATACCGTGCAGGTGGCAGGATGCAAACGGAATATGCACTCCCGTTTGATGTAGTCTCCAAAATGCCCGAAAGATGCGAATTAGACTACGCGAGCAGTTCGCACCCTTCTGCCAAAATATAATTTCAGCGCCCTTTTTGAAATGCCGATGCATTCAAAAGGGGCGCTTTTTTATTTCAAAACCAAGGAGGTCTTTCTATGAAACCGATTGACGAACAACAGCGCAGCCGGTATTTTGCCGAGCTCTCCATTGCCCTGCGTCGGCTGGGACTTAATACGCAGCCGCCGGAAAACGGTCTGCTGCCGGTGACCAAGGGCGGCGCGCCCGTCTGCCTTGTCAGCGGCGGAGGCGGTACGCGGTATCGGCCGGAGAACATGACCACGGAAGCAATGAAGGAGGCTATGGAAAAAGCCTCGGAGACAGCGGCGGTCGTGAAGGAATATATGTCGCTGATGGAGTCAGCGCCCTTTTTGAAAGCCGATGGGCTGGACGAGAGTTACCGGATGCTCGCCGATTTCAACGGCGTTGTCCTTGCGGGCCACGATGCTCATAACGGATACGGCGTTCAGTTCGTAACCTGGGAATGGAGCTATGACAGAACCGGCGTGACGACCGGCCACTACGCCGCGCACCACTATGAGGACGCCAAGCAGGACTTCGCGATACGGGCGGGGCTGGTAGACCGTCGGCGCCTCTTTTCGGATGAGCAGCTTGCCGCTCTTTGCGGGTGCATCGACCGAACGCTTGAAAACGACTTCGCGCTATCCTACGAACAGGAAAAAGGACTCCGGGAGCTTCAGGAGCAGATGAAGGATCTGATACCCGCGATTACCTCTTCCGGCAATCAAGAGCAGAGCCCTGGCCTCCGGATGGAGCCGACCATGTAAATACGAAAATTGCCGGCGCCCTTTTGGAAAGGCGCCATCAGACTGATATTGTATGATGATTCTGTGTTCAAGTTCTTCTTTGTCCACGTAATGTGTCACTGAAAAAAGAACCTTTTGCAAAATAGATTTTCGGAATAATAGCACTGACAAAAAGTTCGGGAGAATTGCTTAACACGGAAATTCTACCGAACTTTTTTCATGAGTCAGTTTTATGCCTTGGGCCATAACCCACATTCTGCAACAGGCTCGCAGCAATCAGAATATACACTTTTTCTTACACGGGATTACTTCATAATATGCCATTGCGTTTCAAATAAACTGGCAGGGCCTATTCTGCCAACTGCCGATATCATTATGCTCTTAATGCGGTAATCGGCACCACATAAACGCCATCGGGGCGTCGGTAAGTGGCATTTGACATGCCGCACAGCACGCAGAGTGCCACAGGCGGTTTGCCCTTCGGTTCTTCTTCAATCTGACGCTTTATTTCAAGTAAACTGGCCGCTGCAGTGTCAATCTGATTGGCGCCGAGCTTTATTTCAAAAGCGCTCCACTGACCGTCCGGCAATTCAATCACAGCGTCGATCTCCTGATTTTTGTAGTCCTGATAGTGATACAGGCTTGCGCCAAAGGATTCGGCGTAAATTCGCAGATCCCGTTCGCACAATGCCTCGAATAAAAAGCCCAGCGTTTCCAAATCCCCCAGCAGGCCGGAAGGCGTTGCTTTCAGCAATGCGCAGGCGAGAGAAGGATCTGCAAAATGACGCTTTTCCGCCTGTTTGAGTCGGACGGAGGAGCGAATGTTGGCAGAAAATGGGGGCTGATTGTCTGTAATGAATAATCTTTTGAAAATGTCCAGATAGGACGCTACGGTATTGGCGTCAATATCCTCGTCATCCATGGATTTTACGTCGTTTTTCAAGGTCTTGTTTGTCACAGTTGCACTTTCGTTTCTTGCCAGGGAGCGCAGCAGCAGACGCATTTTGGATGTATCGCGCTTCACGCCGTCAATGCGGTATACATCATCGTCAACCACGGCATTCAGATATTCTGTGGGAAGCAGTGCGGCCTGTTCAATCGGCAGACCAATACTTCCGGGCCAGCCTCCGCGAATAATCAACTCAATCAGATTTTTTAAATCTACTTCTCCTGTCAAAGCGGCATCCAATTCCCCATGGCACAGCTTTTCAAGGGACACCTTTCCGCAGGAATCGCCGGATTCATACAGCGACATCGGGCGCATACGAAGTTTAGCGATTCGTCCAGCGCCGCTGTGTAGAATCCCTTTATGATTGGGCGTAGCGGAACCAGTAAGAATGAACTGCCCTTTTTTCCCGGATTGATCCACATGATAGCGCACGGCATCCCACAGGGGTGGAACTTCCTGCCATTCATCAATCAGACGGGGGGTTTCGCCCTCCAACACCAGAGCCGGAGAAAGCTCTGCCAACTGCCGGTTTTGAAAGTTGTTGGCAGGATTTCCAATATAGATTTCGCTCTTGGCGTGAAACGAAGCTGTCCATGTCTTTCCGCACCATTTTGGCCCCTCAATGCATACGGCGCCAAAAGTAGAAAGGTATTCGCAAACCTGCCTGTCGATCAGACGCGGTCTGTAGCCTTGTTTGTCCATTCTGCATACCTCCAAAGTTCATTACTGGCATTATATCCTATTCAGTGCGATTTTGCAACTTCATTCAGCACGATTTTTAATTTTCATTCATTCTAATTTTAATATATTGTTCAGATTGATTTGGCTTTCCACTCAGTGATCTGCAGTATAAACGCTGGCTGTTTTTCGCTTTTGCTAAACTAACCACAGCATTAGATATGGGGAGAATCGCCGATATAGATATTCCGGCGTTTTCGATGCAGCCGTATGTTTAAACCGGTAAAAGCAGTGATTCCCTCTACAATGGTTCTATTACCATTTCAGGAGGGCACCATCCCATGGAAGCACAAGTTTATGGCTATGTGCGCGTGTCAGCAAAGGATCAAAACATCAACCGGCAGCTGGGTGCTCTTGCGGAATACAAAATCCATAAGCTTTTTCTATGAAAGGATGAATTCAGATGTGTTGCTATCCCAAAGGAAGCAAGGCGTTTCGGTACGCACCGGAGGAGCCGCCGGTAACGCCGGAGCTGCCCGGCTGCAGTCTGTTCGACCGCTGTGAGGGCTGCCCGTACCCCAGACACGGCTTCATCTGCTGGCACAGCGACGGAACCTGTATGCGGACGGACGACGAAAAGCGAAATAAAAGACGTCAGGAGGAAATGAAATGATTCAGGCGGTTCTCAGCAATTCACAGCACCCTGAATACGGTGCGGCGACCATTCCGTTCCCCATTCCCAAGGAGCAATACGATCAGGTGATTGAGATGCTCCGCGGTTTGGAGATCGGCGATGAGCGCAACCGCGACTGCAAGGTAGACGAGCTCAGATGCGCGGCGTGGCCCATTCTCAAACGGCTGGAGAAGGTCGCGGTGAACGTCGATGAGTTGGACTACCTCGCCAAGCGGCTGGACAGCTTCGATGTCGGCGAGGCTACCCAGTTTCAAGCAACAGCCGTGAAGCTGAACATTTTTGATATGACAGATCTCATCAACCTCACCTTCTGCTGCCAACAGGCGACGGTCATCACGGATTTCTCCGATTTGAACCGCGTCGGGCGCGACCATCTCATGAATCTCCACGGCGGTTCGATGCTTACGTCAGAATTGGACAAAGCGGATAGTCGGGCGGTTGCTCTGGAGTTGATCCTTCATGAAGAAGGAACTGTGACCCCTTACGGCGTGGTCTACGACAACGGCATGAAGCTGGAGCAGCATTACGACGGCCGGTATTTTCCCGCATATTACTATGAGCCCTGCGTGCTGGGAACCGCACTCACCAGCAAAAGCGAGCCCGAGGACACGGACCGCATTACATGGCTCTTCCTGCCTATGACGCAAACGCAGATCGAACGCGCCATGCTTCGCGCCGGAATTGACGCCTGCGATGAGATGCGCCTGCGCTTTGACGGCAGCGAAATACCGGATGAAATTGATGTGCTTCTTGATTTTGAGCACGAAAACCTCGGCAGTCTGAATGAAATGTGTGAAGCATTGGCGCAGCTCGACCGAAGCGAGTTCCCAAAGCTGGCTGCCGCTGTGTCGCTGGCGAAACCTGAATGTGCGATGCAGATACAGCATTTGGCGGAGCAACTTGACTTGTTTGATTTCGCCCCAGGAGTCCGCTCCGCAGAGGACTACGGCAGGTATATGATCATGGAGTCCGGCCGCTTCGAGTATGACGAGAATCTTGCCGGCTACTACGATTTCCAGAAATACGGTCAGGAACGCGTTGAAAATGAATTTGGTATGTTTACCGACCGCGGATACATTTCCTACCACGGAACGCTCTCGCTTGACGAGCTGATGTTCGGCAGTCATGGGGAACGCACGGATCATATCATGGGCGGGATGGGAGGTATGGAATGATCACGGTGCTTCTGACCAGAGGCGGCGGCCAGGATGGCATATACCTGAAGCTCCCCGCTTCTCAAAGTGAAATCGACGCTGCGTTTTCAGAGCTTGACGCAATCGAGGCTATATGGACTTTGCCGGTCTCGGTGCGGATGCGATGAAGGATGACGGCGTGGCCAACACGGGGTTCGGACTTTTACGCCGGTTGTCGGAGCCGTTCCGCCAGATCCTGGCAGTCAGCATGCGGATGGAATGACAAAGCCGGGCGGCAAATGTCGCCCGGCTTGAAAGTGCTGTTCGATAATTCGGAATTTATCGAAGTAAGGATTATGCTTATTTTACTGACGAATAATTTTGCTTAACATATCAAATTTTTCCAGTGCAGAAATATATTGTGCTACGATTACAAAGTTTTGCAAATCTTTTTCGTCCAAACCTCTAATTGCATTTAGCTCATCATGCAGCATTGTGCTGCCCTCAACTGTATAAAAACCAGTGGAAATATCAATACCCCAAAAAATGCGTGTGATGTCTCCACCCCATATTTCTGTACTGTCCACATTCTCAGGATAATAAAACTTTTTACCATTGCAAAGGCTCGGAAGGTCAACGAAAAAGAGCTGATTACGCGCGAGGTACGCTCCACCACGCAGGTGAACGAGCAGCAGCTCAGGCAGGCAAAGGCCGACCTGGTAAAAAGCAGCCGGGAACTTACCAGATGGGGCGATCTGATGCTGGACTCCATCGAGGGCAAATGTGTTTTTACGCCGGAGCAGGTCAAGGAGCGCATGGATGCCGTTCAAAAGAATATCGACGAACTCCGGCAAAAGGTGCAAGCGCTTCAGGTTGAGGTCGCCGAAACCTCGGCGACTGCTGAAGAAATTCGGGCGGAGCATCAGAAGCTGCTTTCCTGGGCCGATATTTTCGATACGGCCAGTCCCGAGGAACGCAAAATGATCGCCTCTTACATGATCAAAGCGGTCACGCTGACCCGCGATTACGGCATCAAAATTGAGCTGAATATCTCCGAAGCGCAGTTCCTAAACGGGATGGAAATGTGAATACAAGCATTTTGATACGGAAACATACTTGCTTTGGGGGCATCGTGAAGGAGAATCAAATAATGGCCGCAGTAAAGACTTCGGTCAATAGCTCCCCAAAATATACATAGCAAAATCATTCTCGACGCAAATTTGGATTCATGTTATACAGAATTTAGAAAAATCGCTTTGCCTTCTAAGCTGATCACATCGCTAAAAGATCACCCGCTACTCCGGCAATGCAACCTGTCGGAATTACCGACTGGTTGTGTGGTAAAATAGATGCTCCATCATTGACAGAGGGGGTTAATTTGGGGTATAATACGATTAGCAGATGGGAGGATGCAGAAAATGGACAGTATTGAACTTTTAAGCCGAATTGCAGAACTCACTGCACAAATTGCTGATCTTCCCAAAGGCTATATCTCCCGTAAAACCATTGGCGGGAAAGTCTATTACTATCATCAGTGGTCGGAAGGCGGCCAAAAGCAAAGCAAGTATTTGCGTGATGAGGAAATTGAACCGCTGGCAACGCAAATTGACCAGCGAAAAGAATTGCAGTCACAACTGCGTATGTTGCGGGAAAAACCGAAAACCGTTGCAGATGACAGCGATGATAAAATCGAGATCAGAAACGGGGTGACACAGATGAAATGTACCTTAATGCACAAGAGAACCGCCGTTGCGGAGATAGAGCTGGACGACGCCACCGGCTTTATTCAGAAAGTCGACAAGGTGTTGGTGCCAGAGCATCTGCCGGTAGGTGTTGTCATACGCAGGGGTATCTGTGACCGTGCGGCATTGAATGATTGGTGGACAGACCGCTCCATCCCTGCAAGTCGCTCAGGTATTCGAGAAGCCCTTGAAACTCTGAATATCACAAACACAAAAATGCTTCTTGTGCGCTGTTACGGGCTGAGTCTCTCCGATCAATATTGGATTCGTCCCAATGGCTCGGATTTGACATGGGATAAGGTCAACTATTTTGAAAACACTTTTTCCGATGATATCGGCGATGTGCTGTTCGGCGCAGATAGAAAAGCGAATGCGTTGAATTTCAGCTCACCGGATAACACCTCGGACGGAAATTTGAAAAAACGCTGGAAAATCATTGCCGGAAAGCGTTGCCTTGTTAAAGGCGGCTCCAACCCGTTCCGTCAGCAGCCTTTTAACGAGGTAATCGCCGCAGGCATCATGCAGCGCCTCAACATCCCGCATATTCCGTATACGCTGATGTGGAACAAGGACGCACCGTATAGTGTGTGCGAGGATTTCGTCACCGGCGATACCGAGCTGATCCCGGCATGGCGGATTATCCAAACGCAAAAAAAGGATAACAGTACCTCGGTGTATCAGCATTTCATAAACTGCTGTAATACCCTTGGCATTCCGGACGCAGTTCCGTTTCTCGATCGAATGATGGTGCTTGATTATTTGATTGCAAACGAAGACCGCCACCTCAATAACTTCGGTGCGCTGCGTAATGCGGAAACACTGGAATGGCTTGGCATGGCACCTGTCTACGACAGCGGATCCTCCTTTGGCTATGATAAGGTAGTGGCACAAATCCGTTCGGGACATGATGTGGTCTGCAAGCCCTTCAAAAAGCACCATGAAGAACAAATTAAATTGGTGACTGACTTCGACTGGATCAACTTTGACAGTCTGTCCGATGTCAAAGACCTGATTGCCGAAACGCTCTCTTCTGAGGGCGCGGCGGACTATATTGACGAAACCCGCATTCTCATGATTGTGGACTCCACCGACAGGCGCATTCATAATTTGCAGCAGCTTGCCATGGCGCATATGCCGATGCAGCAGCTTTCTACTGAAGACGATGTGGAAGAAGATGTTGCCGAGAGCTACCTTTCCGGTATGCACATGGAATAGGTGCCGCATTGGACGAAGAAAATGGTATTTTTCTATTCTCGATTCGGTAGACGTTCTAACAAACAGCCCTGACTATAATACTGGCAGAGAGTCCTTGAGCAAGCTGGAGCGGTGCCTGAAAGAGGAAGAAAATGAACTGGTGATGAATTGTCACCGGTTGAAAATGTCTGCCGCCGATGGCAAGAAATTGGATGCCGAGGACAGCTATCCAAAATCACATAGCAGTCCTGACTACTATGCGGGGTAACTCTGCTTGCTAATATCAATTGGGATATGATATACTCAAAACAAAGTAAAACCTCAAAAGGAGGTGTTCCCATGAATCCTGAAAAGCTCAGTCCACAAAACACGGATTTGATCATGTACCAAACCGAAGATGGCGTTACCCGTATCGAAGTAAGGCTGGAAAACGAAACGGTTTGGTTAACGCAAGCTCAACTGGCAGAGCTGTTCCAACGAGATAGAAGTGTTATTACAAAACACATCAGAAATATTTTTTCCGAAGGAGAACTGGACGAAAAAAGCAATGTGCAAATTTTGCACATTGCAAATTCGGACAAGCCGGTTACCTTTTACAGCCTTGATGTCATTATCTCTGTCGGCTACCGTGTCAAATCTCTGCGAGGAACACAATTCCGTATTTGGGCAAATTCTGTTCTTAAAGAATATCTCATTAAAGGCTTCTCAATGGACGATGAACGCCTGAAGCAGATGGGCGGCGGCAGCTATTGGAAGGAACTGCTCAACCGCATCCGTGATATTCGTTCCTCTGAAAAGGTGCTGTATCGGCAGGTGCTTGATCTGTATGCCACGAGCGTTGATTACGATCCAAGAAGTGAAGAATCGGTTCGCTTTTTTAAGATCGTGCAGAATAAGCTCCATTTCGCAGCACATGGACATACTGCTGCGGAGGTAATCTATGAACGCGCCGATGCGGATAAGCCTTATATGGGGCTGACTTCCTTTTCCGGGGATGCTCCCGTCCTAAAGGATGTTGGAATTGCAAAAAACTATCTTGATGAGAGCGAACTTCGGGTGTTAAATAATCTCGTTTCCGGATATTTTGATTTGGCAGAAATCAGCGCGATTGAGCATAAGCCGATGTATATGAGCGATTATGTACAGCAGCTTGATTCCGTTCTCTCCTCCAGCGGCAGAAAACTGTTGGAGGGCAGCGGCTCGGTCAGCCATGCAAAGGCAATTGAAAAGGCCACCTCAGAATATCGCAAATATCAGGTGCAGACCATTACGCCTGTGGAACAGGCTTACTTTGACAGTATAAAATCACTGGCAAAAGAGGCAAAGAAGAAGTCAAGGGAAGCGACATAATTGAGCTGATTGCGAACCATGCGGGTTCTTTCCTCTGTGTGGTTCGCATCCCGGTCCTTTGATGCAACAAACACCCCCAAAAAGCGAAAGGGCCTGCTATGCGGACCACTCGGGAGAGCGTACGGTTCGCATCCGTAAGGTCGAGAGTTCGATCCTCTTCGTCTCCACCAATCCCGTCAAACGTTATCGTTTGACGGGATTTTTCTATCTTTACGGCGGTTTTAGCATTCACTTGTTATTGATTTCATATCATGATTTTGACGAATGTTTTTCGGCTTTGCTTATGGCTATGCGGAAATGACAGAATACCTCGCCCGGATTACGGCCTTTTTTTTCAAAATATATTTCTTCTGTATTATTGGCGCTGAATTAGTTCTGCACGATGTCCATAATGTCATCAACTGAGCAGCCAAGCGTATTGCATATTTTAACCAGCACCCCGACATGCACATCCTCGTTCTTGCCGAGCTTTGCCATAAACGCCGGCATCAATCAGCGCTTCCACTGTCTTGTAAAACCAGATGGGACCTGTGCAGCAAAACGCTGTGAAGGTTTCGAACATATTTTCCTTAACATACATGGTCTGCCCAAGAGCGTTCAGGACCTTCGTAATCAGCGCCTTATCCCGCTCTGTAATATTTGCGTTGATGCAGGCGGCACTGTATCCGTTTCCGGATTGAATCAGGGTGTTCGGCATTACACGCAAAATTTTCTTATCAGATCCAAGCTGGCCCTCCAGCGTTTCAAGGGCAACACCGCAGGCAATGGAAATCACAATGGTATCCTTATTGAGGATCGGCTTAAGATTTTTCGTTACGCTTGGAACTTGCGCAGGATTGACTGCAATTATGATTAAATCAGCCTGCTTCAGTGCGGTATTGGCATCTTTAGTTGCTGTGACGCCGTATGTTTTCGTCAGATAGGCGATTCTGACGTCAGAAAGCTCATTAACGGTGATATCCTTTGCTGCAACACCGCCATTGTGAATCAGACCGCCCAGAATACCTTCTCCCATTGGTCCCCCACCGCAAAACACAACCTTACTCATTTCGCAATCCTCCTCAAAGTAATTGTTTGAATCCAACAAAAATAGAGCAGAAGTTCACGGATTCCATGTGCACAGTTTACAAAGCAAGGAAACGGATGTAAAGCGAACAAATCGCCCGCGGCTGGGATAAACTGTTAATATGAAAGATCGTCACAATGGGTTGACGGGAGAGAAGCGGTTGCAATTCTGTTGTATAATGGAAGCGGCAGTAAGACGCTTTGCACTCTCGTTTTTTGAATTTGCAGCAATTCAGTTGGAACAAGCTCCTGTTTGTTTCAACGGTGGAGTTTCCGTCTGCGCAATATGAAAGTGAAAAGCGGTCCTATGAACAGCGCCAGCGGATGAAAGGAAGAAAGATATGGACATCAACAAGCTGATAATTTTTCTTCGTGCTGCGGATAACGGCAGCTTTATTAAAACAGCGCAGGAAATGCAGTATACCCCATCAGGGATTACTAAAATGATGAACAATCTCGAAGAAGAATTGGGCTTTCCTCTCTTTACACGGACAAACAAGGGGATTTGCATAACAGACAATGCCTCTCGAATTCTTCCGATTATTCGCCAGCTCGTCGGCGCAAACGAGCAGCTTACACAGGAATGTTCGCTGATTAACAATGTGATTTGCGGAAATGTGAAGGTTGCGGCCTTCAGCAGCATTGCAATTCAATGGATCCCAATCATTTTAGAGAAGTTTAAACATGACTCGCCCAATGTCCATGTGGAAATTGTTGAAGAAAGCGATTCAGCCATTATGAAAGGCTGGATCGCGGATGGATTCGTGGATCTGTGCATTTTTTCATTAGAAGAGGAATATCCTTTTGATATGATCAACCTGATGGATGATCCGATGGTTGTGATTTTGCCGAAAAATCACCCGCTGACACGTTTTCAGGCCCTGTCCCTTGATCAGCTTTCAGGCGAATCCTTTCTGATTGCAAAAACAGGCAGTGGACTTGACAAAGATGTCATGCAGATCCTATCAAAGGCAAAATACATTCCCAATATTGACTGTACCTCCAATTTGGATTATTCCATCATTGCTATGGTGGCGCACGGCCTTGGCGTCAGCATCATGCCTCTTTTAATGATTAAGGATCATCTCAGCGATGTTGCTGTCCGCCCGTTTGCACCGGCGGTTACACGGCGACTGGGAATCGCCACACGTTCCTTCCAGCAATTATCGCCGGCGGCAAAACTCTTCATTAAATATTCAAAGAGCACGGTTCGAGAATTAGTGGGAATCCAATAAGGAGCCCTGAAAACTCCCATGCTGTCTTGCCCGTTTGTCCGGACGCGGCCGCCCTTCTGAACTGCCCCATGTAAACGAGCCGGCCTTTCCCCTGCCCGTGCGGGAAGGCACCTTATAAAATGTCGGCAAGTTTGCCCTTCAAGTTCCAGTCCCGGCAGTTATAAAAACTCCGCGAAATGCAAAGGGCGTCGCTGCTGAAAATCAGCAGCGACGCCCTTTGCTCAAACCGATGACGCCGGGAAAACGGGAAAATAGCAATTCCGGACCGGGAATGGCTTACAGCGCAGGAAATACAGAGCTTTCATCCTCAAGGGCCCCCAGGAAAGGCGTGTGCGTTTTACAGTAAGCAAACACAGACGTGGAGCAAAGCTCTCACGTCTGTGTTCCAGTTGCGGATATCCGGAATTCCATACCGGCGCAGATTTTGCCGTCCGTGCCTGCGCGAGGAGAGGGGCCTGACGGGGGATGCCGCGGTTCGGGGAAAAATCATGCCGTCAGAATGTGCTTCAGTTCCGCGAACAGCTGCGCCGGAACGACCGGTTTGGCGATATGTCCGTCCATGCCTGCCTCGCGGCACTTTTCCACATCCTCTTCAAAGGCATCGGCGGACACCGCGAGGATCGGTACGCGCTTTGCATCCGGCCTATCCAGCGCGCGGATGGCGCGCGCTGCGGTAATGCCGTCCATGATGGGCATCCGGAGATCCATCAGGACGACGTCAAACCAGTTCACGGTGCTTGCGGCGTAGGCGTCCAGGCAGGCCCTTCCGTTGTCGGCACAGGCGACCTCCATCCCGCAGCCCGTCAGCACCGCGCAGAGGATTTCCATGTTGAGGGTGTTGTCCTCACATACCAGCGCGCGCTTTCCCCGCAGGGCGCCTTCGTCTCCCGGATCCTTGCGTTCTCCGGCGCCGCCGGGGACGTCGAGTTCCTCAAGGCGCAGACGGACCGTAAAGGTTGTGCCCCTGCCCAATTCGCTTTCCACTTCGATGGTTCCGCCCATGGCGTCCACAATGCGTTTTACGATGGCGAGCCCCATGCCGCTTCCGGAGGCGTCGGCGTTCTCGGGGTGCTCCTGCGCAAACGGCTCAAAAAGCCTTGGAAGAAATTCCCGGCTGATACCCGCGCCGGTATCGGCAATGGTAATGATGCTCTCCGGCTTTCCCCCGGCAGGCGGATCAAGCCGACAGCGGAAAGAGACGGTGCCTCCCGGCGGAGTGAAGCGGATGGCGTTGGTGAGAAGATTCAGCAGAATCTTCTGGAGATTGACCCGGTCCGCCAGCACCTGGCGCGGCCTGGCCTGGTCCGTGGATTCCTCCAGCTGCACGCCTTTTTCAGCCGCCAGCGCGCGTACCGGCTCCAGCACCTCCTCCAGCAGCTCAGCGGTGGCGACGGGAGCCGGCTCCAGGCGGAACTTCTCGCTTTCCATCCGGGATACGGCCAGCGTGTCGTTAACCAGGGAGCAGAGAACGGCGCCGGATTTCTGAATTTTGACAAGGTAATCCCGCGCCTTTTCCGGAGTGTCCGCCGCGAGCGCAAGATTTGTATAGCCCATAATGCCGTTGAGCGGCGTGCGCATGTCATGGCTCACGGCGCCGAAAAAGGCGTGTTTTGCCCGGCTGGCGTCCTCCGCGGCCGCGAGAGCCGCCTGACGCTGTGCGAGCAGCTGTTCCGCCTTCCTTCTTCGGAGCAGCACGATAAGCGCCGCGGCTGCAATGCCCAGCAGAACTGCCGCAACGACCACCGCGCCCGCAAGAAGGGAGACCGGCAGCCGGTCGAAGAAGGTGGCGAGGGTCCCGGAATCCCGAAGCGTTTCGCTGGTGATCAGTTGGTCGATATAGCCGCCGTCGGCCGTAATGGATTTATTCAGGACGGAACGAAGCGTATTTCCGCTCTCGCCGTACGGCAGGGCGCACACGGCGTTCCAGGGCTCGCTTCCGAAGGCGAGAACCATGTAATCCGAGGCACGGTTCCGGCTCAAAAGCCAGGTGGCGGCCGGCTGCGTGCAGATGACGGAGTCGATCTTGCTTTGCCTGAGCAGGGCGAAACATTCCTCGCTGTTGCCACAGATCCGGACGGAGTCGCCGGCGTTCTGCGCGGAGAGGACAGTTTCCGCCAGCGCGGCGTTGCATTGCGGGACTGCGAAGGATGCGGCGGCGTTCGCCCCGGCGCGGGTAATCTGCACCATATTTGTTTTCAGGAACGGAACCGTGAGAAGAAGCTGCTTTTCGTCGGCCTCGAAGATGTCGTTGTCGAAATTCCCGATGAGAGCGATTTCTCCCCGCCGCAGTGCAGCCAGCACAGAGTCGGAATCCGCATACGGCATGCAGACGAATTCCACGCCCGTGACCTGGGAGAGATGCGCGTAGTATTCAGGCAGGATCCCCCCGACAGAGCCGTCCGGATTTTTTTGGCTGAACGGAGCGTCGTTTTCAAAAACGCCCACCGGAATGGAGGGGTGCTCTTTCAGGTAAGCCTTCTCCTGCCTGGAAAAGGATGGAACGGTGTTCCTGGAGGCTGGAAAATACTTCAAAAAGAGACTGTTGGCGTAACCGGGATTCTCCAATGTCAGGATATTCATGGCCCGATCCAGCTGCGATTTTAAATCGGCGCGGCCGCGATGGAACATAAAAAACAGATCCAAAGAGGGAAATTCCGCGATCTTCTGCGCACCGGGAATGGTGGACCCGCCCGCAATGGCGTCGACCTTCCCGGAGAACAGCGCCTCGTCCCGCTCGTTCAGACTGCCGTATTCCACGATGCGCGGCGTCAGCCCGTTTTCTCCGCACCAGTCCCTATACAGTGTGACGACGTTGGAACCCCTGAGGATGCCGCAGGTCATATTTTTCATGGAATCCGTATCGCCGACGCTGAAGCGGTCGTCGTCCGCCCTTGTCTGGACGGCGATCTGCGCGGTGCACATCTTTTTGGCGGAGATCAGATATTTGGCCGCCCGCTCGCTGGTTCTGGAAAGACCGCTCATGACGTCGATTTCGCCGCGCTCCAGCGCGGCCAGCGCGTCATTCAGATTCTCATATGCCACGAACCGGATGTCCCAGTCGGCATATCCGGCCAGCATGTAGTAATACTCTACGTCGTATCCCTCGTAGCTGCCGTCGTCGGCTCTGTGCATGAAGTCGCCGTTATAGAAATAGCCGACGCGCACCGCTGCAGGAGCGGCCTGCGCCGCTGCCCGCGCGGTCAGTCCCGGCGCGAGTATGACGGCCAGGGACACAAATACCGCCAGCAGGGCCTTTCCTGCGTTTCCGCGGCATGTTTTTCCGCATGGATTCATGGCAAGTTTCCTCCGACTCTGGTGGCTTTGTTTTGGCCCGACGCGGGGACGGAGGACGGCCTCCCCATCCGGGAGCCGGGCCCCTTTTTCCCCTTATACGGCACCGCGCGGAGCGCACCGCCCCGGTGCCGGATGCCAGACCGGCCGCGGGAGAAAGCGGACCCGGCTTTTTATGCGTCCCCGCCGCTCAGCAGTCTCTCCAGCTTTGCTTTTTGCCTGAGCAGCTCCTCATAATGTTCCTGCGTGCCCTCCAGGACCCCGGCGCGGAGCGGTTCCACGATGGCGCAGGTTTCTTCGTACATTGGCGTCAGCCCGAGATTTCCCAACACGCCCTTGAGCGTATGCGCCGCGTTAAAGGCCGCCTTCGCGTCGCCCGCGGCGAGCGAAACGCCGAGCTTCGCGAAGTCCTCCTCCTCCGGCACCAGGGCCAGCATCCGGCAATAAAACTCCCGATCTCCGACAAACCGGGGAAGCGCGCCGGATACATCGCAGCCCCAACTGGCCATCCGGCCGAGCAGCTCGCCGCTGCAGTCACTCTTGTCCATTCGTTCTGTCCTCCGATCCGCCGGGCGCTGCCTCCGGCAGCTTGGCGCCCTTGCGCTGATACATCTTCCGATCCGCCGCTTCGATAAGTCCGTCCCAGGTCCAGTCTGGGGGAAACGCCTCGCTGGAGGTGATGCCGAAAGTGAAATCAAAGGTGAACTGAATCTTGTCGGAGAGGTAGCAGATCTTCCGCATTTCACCGTCGTAGTGACGGATTTCTTCGGAAAACTTTTCCAGCGGAATCCCACAGGCGATCACCAGAATTTCGTCGCCGCCGTAGCGGATCACCAGGCGTTCCTTCCCTCTTTCCCGGCTGTTGAAGTGGAGCTTCCAGAAGCCGGCCACGTCCCGGAGCAGGCGATCTCCGGCGCGGTGTCCATAGCGGTCGTTGATCACCTTGAAGCCGTCCATGTCGATAAAGGCCAGGTTGACGCTGATGCTGTCCTCATGGCAGCACTTGAGCGAGGGGATAAAATGCTCATCCAAAAAGCGGCGGTTGTATACGCCCGTGAGGGAATCCGTAATCAGCATCTGGTTGTAGCTGTTGATCAGTCGGCCGATCTGATCGCGCTGATTGCTGTCCATGATCAGACGGTTCGTCACGTCGCACACCAGCTCGGCTACGAACGGCTGTCCGTCGATCCGCAAAAAACGGGAGCAGACCCAATAGGTGTTCTCGTTCAGGGTCTCCAGCTTATAGGCGCGTTCTCCGCTCCGCAGCGCGCGCAGAGAGGTGCAATTTTCGCAGCGGTCGCAGTGTCCCCAGACGGAATGGCAGATCTCGTTTTCACGCGGTCCGCCGTCGTCCGTCAGGACGTTTCTGGCGATGGGATCAACCAAGCGCACAAGATCGTTGTCGACTCTCATGGCGGAGAGATAATCCTGCGCTTCCTGACGCGTAAAGTCCGTTTTCATGATAAAGGTCCCTTTCTTATGCCGCGTCCGCACTGTTCCCGTATCTCCGGGCCGGCTCGTCCGGCGCTGCGGACCGCGCTGTTTGAGGTGGCGCCCCGCGCCTGCAGAGCGCCGGGTTTTGGCCCGGGGCGGCGGACAGCTTCGTGCAGCCCTGCCGGCCCAACGGTCCTGCGCTTCCGGAAAAATATTCTCCGCCGCCGGGCGCGGCCTTCCGGCTATCGCCGGCAGTTCCGCCCTTATCCCGCTTTGCCCGCTTTTCCTATGGCTCCGGCCAGAGCAGCATACAATTGGACGGGATCGATCGGCTTGGGAATGTGGCCATTCATACCGGCATCGGCGCATTTGCGGACATCGTCGGCAAAGGCGTCCGCCGTCATGGCGAGAATGGGCACGGTCCGGGCGTCCGGCCGTTCCAGCGAGCGGATGGCACGGGCCGCCTCGTAGCCGTTCATCAGCGGCATGCGGATATCCATCAGGATCGCGCTGTAAAAGCCGACGGGCGATTGGCGGAAGCGATCCAGGCCCAGCCGGCCGTCGCCCGCAATCTCCACAAGCATGCCCTGGGACTCCAGCAGCTCTTTTGCGATCTGCTGATTCAGCGGATGGTCCTCACAGAGAAGGACGCGTGCGCCGCTGAGGAATTCCGGGCGTTCCCGTCCGGCCTGGCTGTCCGGAACGGCGTCCGAGGCCGGCACGCTGTCGAAATCCGCCTCCACGGTGAAGGTCGAGCCCTTTCCCACCGCACTCTCTACCTGGATGGTTCCGCCCATCAGGTCGACCATCCGCTTGGCGATGGCCAGACCGAGACCGGAACCGCGATTTGCGGAGACGTCGCTGCGGCCCTCCTGCGTAAACGGATCAAACAGCACATCCCGAAATTCCGGGCTGATGCCGATGCCGTTGTCAATGACCTCCGCCTTCATGTGCAGCCGGTCGCTGCCGTCCAGCTGCCGGAACCGAACGCGGTAGGTGACGGTTCCTCCCTCCGGCGTGTATTTCACCGCGTTGGAGAGCAGATTGAACACGACCTGGTTGATCCGCAGCTTGTCCATCACCGGAATCCGGTCCTTGACCGGGAAGGACTCCAACACGAACTGCTGGCGCTTCTCACGGAACAGGGGAGGAAAAACCGCGTTCAGATAACCATAGAATTCCTCCGGCGGATAGGGTTCCGGATGCAGCTCCAGTTTTTCACTCTCCGCCTTGGTCATGTCCAGAATGTCGTTGATGAGACCCAGCAAAAATTTGGAGGAGGCATCGATCTTCGCCAGGCAGTCGGTGGTCTTGGGCGGATTTTGCTCCCGTGCGGCCAGGTAGGTCATGCCGATGATCCCGTTGAGCGGCGTGCGGATGTCGTGGCTCATGCGGGAGAGAAAATCCGATTTCGCGCGGTTGGCGCGGTTGGCCTCCTCCGCGGCATCCCTTAACGCCTGCTGGATACGCAGTTCCTCCTCTTTCTCCTCCTGAATGTGCTGCAGCGCGTAGATCACGTGAGTGAGGCGCCCGTCCTCCCCGCGGTTGACCGCGATAAACGTTGCGCGGCACCACCCGGAATCCTGGCAGATAAATTCGTACGCAATGCTCGGCCGTTCGCCGAGCCGGCTGCGGAGCGTGGACAGATCGGTGAATTTCAGGAAGCCCGGCAGATATTCCGGCGCGGCAAAATACCGGCAGGACTCCGCGAGGAGACCGGAGGCGTCCCGCCGCGAGCCGATGAACGCCCGCAGCTCGTCGGTGGCGTCCAGCTCCAGAAGCTGATCGCGTTCCAGATCGAGGTAATAGTCGCAAAAATAGATCTTGCTCAGGGAGGAGATGATCTCCGCGCGCTCGGTCAGAGACGCCGCGTTTTCCCGGGCGGTATAGCTGTCGCGGACGAACAGATTGACAACGTTGGCCAGCAGGTCGGCGGACGCCCGGACCTGATCCCGGGAGCGGATGCTCACCTTTCGCAGAGCGTTGATATAGGCGTCCTCGTCGATCCCCAGCTCCCGGGCCGTTGCCCGGAACTGCGCCTCGTCCGGCTGCTCCGGCAGCACCTGCCCGCCCACGATATTGCCCAGCAGCGTGCCGTCCTCCAGAGTGATGGGCGCGGCGAAATCCACAAGTCCGGCGTGGCAGAGATAGATGCCCACGCCCTTCCGGTCGCATTCGATGCAGCGGCGCAGGCCCTCCGGGCTTCCGCGCGTCAGGCTGTGACAGAACTCCGTAAAATTATAACAGCCGCTGACATACTCGCCGTCGCTTCCCACAGCGACCGTGGCCAGGCCCGTGCTCTCGGCCCAGTCTCGTATGATTCGCTCGAATCTTCCCATATCGCAAAAATCCGGGATGTTCAGTTTCCCCGGCGTGCGGACGGGAAGGGCAGACGCAGCTGCGATCTCGTGCTGTTCCATAGGGGCCTCCTCCAGGCGGCGCAAATACGGAGCGGCCCGTCGGCCGTCCGCCTTATTTATCCCTTCTCCCGCACGCGAGCCCCGGCTGCCGGGACTGCTTCTGAGGAGCGGGAGTATTGATGCGCGTCTCCGCCTTTTCTCAACGTAAGATCCGTCCTGCGGAGCATCCTCTTTGATTTTTTTATCATATCACCCCCATTTCCGAAAAGCAACGCAATTTGAGCGGGGCGGGACCTGCGAGAGTTCTCCGGCCTGCGCGGGGAGTCCCGGGCAAAAGAGCGGCAGGCACCCGCGGATAATGCGCCCGGTATTTCGCGTCTGCGCAGGAGGATCGGCGAATTCCCCGGCCGGCGCGGGAAGGCTGCGGCCGCGGCGTGCACCGTCGGAAAATTTCCCGCGAAAAAGGCTGCCCGAGAGCCCTCGGACAGCCTTTTTCGCGCAGGTCGTTCCACTTCTGATCCAATGAAAAAGCAAGGAGACCGCAGGCTGCCGGGAGTCGGTTCGCCCGGCGCAGAGCCCTGCGCGCGGAGTGCGGCGCGGGCCGCCCCTCCGCGGAAGCGCAGACGGACCCGCGGCCGCTGTTCCTGCCTCACACCAGGAACGGCTGAAGCAAATTGAACAGATAGCCGGCCGCAATGATGCCTATGGTGCAAATGGAGGTGAAGAGTCCCAGCAGCTTAGGCTTGACGGCTTTGCGCAGCAGAATGAGCGAGGGCAGGGACAGCGTCGTGACCGCCATCATGAAGGCCAGAACCGTTCCCAGCTGCGCGCCCTTCTGGAGCAGCGCCTCCGCGATGGGGATGGTTCCGAAAATATCCGCGTACATCGGCACGCCGATGAGGGCCGCCAGCACGACGCCGAAGGGATTGCTGCCGCCGAGCACCGCCTCAACGGCGGATTCCGGGATCCAGTTGTGGATGACCGCGCCGATCCCCACGCCGACCAGGATATACGGAAAAACCTTCCGGAACGTGCTGAGGACCTGATCCCTCGCGTAGATCGCTCTGTCGCGCTTTGTAAGCTCCGGGGACGCGAGATCCACGGCGCTGGCATTTTTGATGAAATCCTCCACATAGCGCTCCATGTGCAGCTTTTCGATGATCGTACCGCCCGAGACCGCCACGATCAGGCCAAAGATCACATAGACAACGGCGACCTTCACGCCGAAAATGCTCATCAGCAGCACGAGGCTGCCGAGATCCACCATCGGGGAGGAGATCAGGAAGGAAAACGTTACGCCCACCGGCAGTCCCGCGCTGGTGAAGCCGATGAACAGGGGAATGGAGGAACAGGAGCAAAACGGCGTGACGGTGCCCAGCAGCGCCGCAACCGCATTGGCGCCCAGCCCGCGGAACCGGCCGAGAATCTGCTTGCTCCGCTCCGGCGGGAAGTAGCTTTGAATATAGCTGATGAGAAAAATCAACAGGCAGAGCAGAGCACTGATCTTGAGGACGTCATACAGAAAAAACTGGATGCTGCCGCCCCAGCGGGAGGAGGGATCCGCCCCCAGCGCGGCAAGGAGAGACCCCAACAGCCCGTTCAGCCACTTCATGCCCAGGAGCTGGTCCTGAACAAAATTCCATACGCCCATACGGCAGACCCCGCCTCTTTCTATCAAATCGATAAAATTTGATGTTATAATCAAAAGAAAAGCCACCTGTTCCGGATGGCTTTTTACTTGCAGCAATCCCGCTGCATATTCCGTTTGCATCCTGCCACCTGCACGGAAAAATCCTGCCACTCTGCCGGTAAAAATCTGCCACGTTACCGGATTTCCTTGCCAGTAATCACCAATATTGGCAAAAT
>Ga0268263_1001489_pt1 | contig 20036 bp, 17 predicted proteins | sample Biomet5_FD_190358 | JGI IMG/M metagenome (GOLD analysis project Ga0268263, IMG submission 190358) | Microbial communities from bioreactor (seeded with sewage sludge) at LBNL, California, USA - Biofuel metagenome 5 (SPAdes) (version 4) | ecosystem: Engineered > Bioreactor > Anaerobic >... | reverse complement strand
AGTGCCCCCGTGGTAGGTACTGAGAGTAATCTTCACTATACTTGAAGATCGGAGAAGACGCAAAACCTTCGTGAGCTTCTATCAGGTTCAGTTCGGCTTCAACATCATCTTTTACAAATGAAGGGATTTCTACACTGTAATCTTTCGCGTCCCCAGAATCGAAGGTTGTAGTTTCCTCTGCAACTCTTGAATCTTCTGTTATCTGTTCTGATTTTGGTTCAAGAAGGCTCAGAGCAACTGCAAAGTATGCAACATTTCTTTTTGCAGCTTCTTTTTTTGCCCCTAACGCGCTGTCATAATCCTCTATGGAGTCTTCAAGGAGAGCCTTGTCAAGTTTCCACAGGTCGTCGTAAAATTCCTCAGTTTCTACCCTTTTTAGTGTCTCATCAAACTGGATGTGATAAAGATGAAGAAGAGAATCAGATGTGATGAAAATAGGAATATCAGCCACTTTCAGATCTTTGTAAGTTTCGTTTACCAGAGTCTGCCCTACTATAAGCGAGTTTTCAGAAGTTCCATTTTCGATTACAATAAAACCGTTTTTGTATAGTAAATCCCTGTTTTCGTCCGTCAGGGGAATCTTTTGGGTAAACTGATAATAATTTGCAATTTCGGAATCCTGTAGAGGTAAAGAATAAGTAGGAACTGCAGCCTCGACCTGTAGATTTTCTTTATTGTAATATTTGGAAAAGGAGCTCTGCCCTTCAAGTTTAAGGGTATTCTTGGTCTTTTCAGAAGAGTTCACTATAGAAACGTCTTCTTCGGTGGAATTAAATGAACTAGTCTGATTGTCTGTTTCGTCCTCAAAGTTTGTTTCATTAACTGGACTTGTTTCATTAACTGGCTCACTGCTACTGTCAATGCAACCTGATCCAGATATCAGTAATACTATAAGCAAGCAGATAATTATCAATGTCCTCATTTTCAACTAAGATCCCCTCGAAACTGCAAAAATAAACACAAATTCAATAACTAACAATTTAATATGAATAAATTGAACTCTATAATTTAAGTTAAGCGCACATTTTATAAGTTTTTCTAACCAAATCTTCGAACTTATTCATCTCATGCCGTCTTCAAATTATAACCATTCTTTGATCTTTGATTGTTAGAGACTTTACACAGAATGCTTATATGACGATACAGGCCGTGGCTGTTTTCTGTGATAAAAATTGTGGCCTCACAATTTTATGGTCTTTTACACGGCAGTTCTACCAATATAAAAAAGTTGGAATTTAGTTCAGATCTTTTTCGGACTCAGGTTTGGAAAAGGCAGGAAAATTCAACAAAGGCAGAATTATCTAGTTAAGTGATATCGTTTTCCAAGAGCAAAAAGAAAAGGATTTGCGGTGGAGAGAGTTAAAAAGAATTTGTGGTAGAGAAAGTTGAAAAGAATTTGCGATGGAAAAAGTTAAAAAAGGATTTGCGATGGAAAAAGTTGAAAGAGGATTTTCGAAGGAGAATGCTTATTGTCAGAGTGAATTCTAAAGGGAAAAGTCAAAAAAACATGGGTAAAGGCAAAGATACCTTATTATTTTTGAAACTATTCTGATAACCTCTGACAATTTGGCATCATTTGGGATGAACATTTTAAGTGGGTTTGGATACAGTTCCATTGTATCCTTTTCATTTCAGCAGAGTTCTCGGATTAATAAACCCGCTCCTGAGCATATGGTCAGCAATCACAAGGGCAACCATAGCTTCGGCAACCGGAACCATTCGCGGAGGAATTGTGGGATCATGCCGGCCTTTTATTGCAATTTCAGTATTTTCCAGAGTTTTGAGGTCAACTGTCTGCTGAACTTTTCCTATGGACGGAGTTGGCTTTACTGCTGCCCTGCAGACAATGTCCAGTCCGGTTGAAATACCTCCAAGAATCCCACCTGCGTTATTGCTCAAAGTGGTTATTTTTCCTTCCTCTATTCGGAAAGGATCGTTCATTTCACTTCCGCGCAGGCGAGCAGCTTCAAATCCGGCTCCAATTTCAAAACCTTTGACGGCAGGAATACTCATCAGAGCTTTTGCGAGGTCTGCATCCAGTCGGTCAAAGACAGGCTCTCCGAGACCGGCAGGCACACCTCTTATAATAAGCTCGACAATGCCACCGATACTGTCTCCTTCCTGTCGAAGGGCCGCAACTTTCTCAAGCATTTTTCCGGCAGCCCCAAGATCGGCACAGCGCACAGGGGTTTTCTCTACATTTTCACGAATTTCTTCAAAAGACAGAGGTTTTGCGCGGATAGCTCCGAGTTCAAGTACATGTCCAGCAATTTGTATTCCGAACCTGGAAAGCAGGAGTTTTGCAAGGGCTCCGCCTGCGACTCTGCCTATTGTTTCCCGGGCTGAAGACCTGCCCCCTCCACGGTGGTCTCTCATTCCATAGCGGGCCATATAGGTAAAATCGGCATGTCCGGGTCTTGGAGTATCTTTAATGGCATCATAAGCCGAAGACCTGGCATCCGAGTTCCAGACAAGCATAGAAACAGGAGTGCCTGTACTCATTCCTTCAAAAATTCCCGAAAGAATTTCCACTCTGTCAGCCTCATGCCGCGGAGTTGAAACCTCGCTCTGCCCCGGACGCCTCCTGTCCAGTTCTTTTTGAATATCAGCCTCAGAGAAAGGAAGACCTGCAGGCAGTCCGTCTACTACGACACCTACAGCCCTGCCGTGGGATTCACCCCAGGTAGTAATTCGAAACATCTGCCCGAAAACGTTTCCAGCCATGCATCTTAACTGGTTTTTTTGCTATTTGATCCTTGGGGTCGCTGGGAGGAGGGTTCAAGATGTACAACCACATCAGAGACATCTTTGTATTCACTCTTCAGCTTTTTGCTGACTTTGTGAGCTATAAGATGTGCGTCCTCAAGTGTCATATCCGATTGGACAAGCAGATGCATATCAATCTTAATATCCCCCATGCTTCCTCGAGTCCGGATTTTATGGCAACCCTTTACTCCTTCAACTCCCATAACCAGGTCACAAATTTCATTCTCTTCAATTCTGGACATATCCAGAAGGTCCCTTGAACCTTCTTTAATAATCCTGTACCCGGCCCTGAAAATGATAAAAGCAATTACTAAGGCTATTAAAGGATCCATGAGGGAGAAACCGAGCTTTACGGCAGCAAGACTTACTATAACCGAGAGGGAGACATAAATATCACTTTTTGTGTGCATGGAGTCTGCTATAAGTACCTGGCTTCTGAGAGATTCTCCTTGTTTATATTCGTATCGTGTTACCAGATAGTTAATACACATCGTCCCGAGAATTATGAGAAAACTTATAGCCGTGACCTCTGGCACGCTCGGTGAAAGGAAACGGTTGAGAGCACTTTGTAAAATTTCAACGCCTACAAAAATCAAAAGTAAAGCGATAAAAATAGAGGCTACTGTTTCATACTTCCGGTGTCCGTAAGGATGATCTGTATCAGGTGGGCGAGCTCCGATAAAACTCCCAGTCAATCCTATAATATTGGAAACTCCATCAAAAAGAGAGTGGTAGCCGTCTGCAGTCATGCTTAATGTGCTGGTCAAGGTTCCGTAAATGATTTTAGCAAACGCAACTGCAAGGTTCAGAAATAGTACATAGATAAGAACTTGCTGTACTTTTTTGAATCTCTGTAACGTTGATCTGACCCCCTACATCAAATGCTCAAAACCGGAAAACGGACAGCGAATAAAACAATTAAGAAAATTAATCCTGAGAGAATTAATTCGGTTGAAGACTATCAAGAAGCTATCAATGATATACTGACTTATTTTCATATAAAATTCTCCGTTTTAAAAAATAGGTAAAAAATAAGAGCAAAATGAAAAAAGTAAGGTGAATAAAGTAAGACGAAAAAATAGGATGAAAAAAAGTAAGTTGAAGAAAAGCGGAAGAAAAAGAACTCTTATTCCGAGCCTGCCCATGTCATATAGGCTTCGACTATTTCCTGCCCTTCCAGAAATACCAGCCCGTGTTCTTTGCCATACTCTTTTGAGTCTTCTTTGGAGCGAGCTTTTCCATTATTATCGTCAAGCATCTCGCAGACTACCATTGCAGGGGTAATGCCTGCCATACGGGCAAGAGCAACTGAAAGTTCAGTCTGACCTTTACGCTCGTCCAGAAGCCCTTCAGCAGCCCTTAGCAATGCAACATGCCCAGGGGTTCTGAATTCGTCTCCAAAATGAATTGCATCCCCAGATAGCTTTTTTTCCGTAATTTCTCCTATTTTACGGATAGTAAGGGCTCTTTCGTTATCAGGAATGCCTGTTCTTGTGTCCCTGTGATTGACCCAGAGAGAAAAGGAAGAATGAGCATCATATTTAAGATCGCCTTCTTTCTCTGCGATTTCCCCAAGCACATCACTGGTTTTACTGGCTTCCCGGACGAGTTCAGCCATAAAAGGCAGTTTGAGCTGTTTTGATGCTACAGGATCTACAGCCACACAGATAAGGCCGCCTGCATCTTTTCGCATCCATTTCACGTCTTTGAAAGTTACCGCCTTTGCAGGAATTACGAGATCAGTTTCTCCTTCCCTGGAGTCCCAATCGTAAATCTGGATCATTTTTCCGGCTCTCAGGGCTTCCAGCGCCCGGTTGATGTTCTCATTTCTGTACGTAAGACTTTCGTAAACCGTACTTCCGCTCATTTCTGGTTCTCCTTACCCTGTTTTTTTAACTTTACCACAACTCTATCCCCATCGTTCAATTTCAGGGCGTCCCTTAATTTTACAGGCGCGATAATCTCAATCAAATCCGATGGATAATGTGTTCTTTCAGGAACGACTACAGCAGCTTCTATACCGCCAACAACAACTGGATAGCATTTTCCGCCTCCGAATGTACGTTCTCCGTCATTGAAACCTTCGACCCGGATAGCCGGCGTTTCAAGTAAAAGGTTTCGAAGAAGCGAACTGCTTTCTGAAAGCTGTACGTTCAGAGTCCCGGGAAAAGGTACAAAATGCAACATTTCTTCAAATTGCTTCCGGTATCCGGGTATATTTACATAATACTGACCTTCACCGAGGCCCTTGAGCACCTTTCCTTCGAGTTCGAGAATATCGAGTTCTGGAGAAAAAATCCTGCTGTAATCGACGTATTCGTTCTTAAGAACTTCAATTCCTTTTTCTGTCATTTTTATCAACTGGCCACCGGGAACGATCTTCCTTACGATCAGCCCCTCCTCTTCCAGCTGCTTTAGCTTTCTTGCTGCGGTTTTGGAGCTTGCCCCAGTATGCTTTTGAAACTCGCTCGATGAGACCTTGATAATTTTATTTATTGCCCCTAGAAGTGCGAGTTTTTTAAGGTATTCAATGTCATGCACTGTCGGCACCTATCTTAATTTTGAGATGCACCTCAATTATGAGATATTATACAATGCATTCCGTTATAATAAAACTTTTGATAGCAAATTCCACCTGATGCCTCTCAAGTAAACTTTTTAGTATCTTCTGAGACTGCCAAAGTTTGCCATCAATTTCAATAGCAACTGACACCAATAAATCAAAAACTCGGAAATAGTAAACCAGATTTATCGTTTTTATTGATGCATAGTTTTCTGCGTTTTGCCTGGTATAGCTGAAGGTTTTGAACTCATTTTTTTAACTTCATGCCTCTATTGGTCATTTCAGTTTCTACATCTTCAAGCAAGGTTTTGAGATCGATCATAACTTCGGTTAAATGAGAATCAGAAGTATTTACGAGTCCTTCATCAACTGCATGCCTTATCCGTTGTAACATTTTTATTCTTTGATAATTGAGAGTGTTGGGATCTAGAGGTATAGAATGTTCTAATTTGTGATCTACCATTCTTTTTAACTCCACATACTTTTCAGTAATTACAGGAACGCGATATACATAAATATATCAAAAGAATCAAAGGAAGAATTTAGAGAGGTAGTCTTTTTTGTACTCTCTTAAAGTCATTTTTATTTGAGAATTGGAAGTTCTCATATCACATAATCTTAACCATATCAGGATTAATATAAGGATTAAGCAGTTCAAATTTGCGCCATTCTTTTCAGATTTCCTTTATCATATTTTCAAATTCTCTGCAGGAACAACTTTATAAAAGAATACCCATTTGAATGAAGATTGAACGTCTTGGTGATTTCATAGACATTAGTAACTCTATACTTAATAATTTTCAGCCGATATACTTGAGACAAAACTATGGGTTTCTTTGTCCTTTTTTCTTCCATCCTGAGTACCTCTATATCGCCTGACAATAAGTCGGTAGCCGTAAAGTCTTCGGTAGCTGTAAAGTCTTCGGTAGCTGTAAAGTCTTCGTGAATTTAAAATATTTTTATTTAGTGGTGTGCATATAAAATGTTTATTTCCCGAAGACTATACAGAACCTTATAGTAATCTCAAATCAGGATTTCTACAGAGTATAATTTGATTTTCGCTCAGAGCAATTTCTTTCCTGCATCCGGGCCGGGAGCACACTGGAAGACCTCGGTAATCTGGACTTCTATCAGAGTTTTTGCAGGAAGCCCGGGTTTTGCCGCATGCACGATTGCTTTCATTTTTTCAAATTTTTCTCCGGAACTGATAATTTCAGCTTTACCTTTTATCTGGAAGCAGCCACCGGTGTCTGGTCCCCATACATAGACTGCCACATTTGGATTTTCCTTAAGGTTTGCTAGGGATTTGGACATGAAGTTATCTGATATCCAGATTGTTTCATCATCTACAAGCTGGCAGAACCCTATAGGCACCACATTCGGAATTCCTCCTTTTGAGGCCGTAGCTACGGGAAAGATCTTTACCTTTGAAAAAGCAGTTTTCATCTTTTCATCTAATTTTACCATAGTATCACAATCAAAAAGATCATAGTATATATTAATATAGTTAAGCGTCATAATTCTGTATTGAACTTTTTTTTGTCTATTTTAGTAACCTTTCAAGACCAAAAAACCTCAACAATTTCTGTAAAATCTTAAGCTGCTACAATAGATAATACTTTTTTTTCAGAAAGGCTACTTTTTATAGTTTTAGAAACTTTTTATTATTCTCTGGTCTCCAATTTCATCCTCAAATCATGCAAAACAATAAAATTTTAATTTCATTGAAATAAATCCTTTTCAATGGGAAAAGGGAACAAAATCAAATTGCGTGCGGCCACCCCAACCTAAACAGGCTGTCCGACAATTACCTTCGGTAATAAAACAATTCCTTCTTTTTTGATTTAAAGGCCTTATTTGCTTTCTTTTTAGCACTTTTTTATTACTGGCAATAATTGTCGGACAGCCTGTAAAGGATGGGGTATGCTTCGGGCCGCCCGCCCGGTTTCTGGGGAATAGTTAAGTATCCATTTACAAGACTTTCTTGATGCAGAGTTTCATTACCAACTTATGTAACCATGAAACTAAGAAACCTACTTTACAAAGAAGCAACGGTACAGAGGTTTAAACGAAACCAAAAAGAGGCGAGGGTTCACTTCATCCCCAATCTAAACAGGCTGTCCGACAATTACCTTCGGTAATAAAACAATTCCTTCTTTTTTGATTTAAAGGCCTTATTTGCTTTCTTTTTAGCACTTTTTTATTACTGGCAATAATTGTCGGACAGCCTGTAAAGAATGGGGTATTCGTGACCCTCTGCGCTCCCGTAGTAATAAATTTTCAAAGGAAATTTGACAACTCTTATAAAGTCAATAAAGCGCTGTGGGACCCCTATGCCTGAAAAACATCTTTTATCGTCATCGAAGATATTATGTTAGCTACGCTGAATACGGGATGAGGTTTGTCTCATTTCCAAATTATAGTTTTACAGAAAGCGTACCAAAATTTTGTAGAATATGAGAATGATTCTATGTTATCATAATACATCGAAAATTTTTCTACCAATGCGGACGATGCTTGCACCTTCTTCTATTGCTATTTGATAATCGTCTGTCATTCCCATTGATAGATACTGAAGATGTTTTTTTAAATGCTTCTCTGTTTTGTCTTTTAAGTCTTTTAATTCTTTGAAGTATTTTCTTGAATCTTCGGGGTCTTCGTTTTTTGGCGGAATTGTCATCAGGCCTTCAAAACTTAAGTATTCGAGGGTTGATATCTGGTCTATAAGCTTTAAGAGGTCACCGGACTCTAATCCGGTGTGTTTTTTTTCGTCTGTCTTCACCTGTATAAGGATTTTCTGGATTCTTCTTTTTTCTTTTGCTGCATTGTTTATCTTTTCTGCAAGTTCGTATGAATCAACACTTTCTATCAAGTAGGGATTTAGGTTTACTACTTTTTTTGCCTTGTTTAACTGAAGTGTGCCGATGAAGTGGGTTTTTATCTCAGGTGGAAGATATGGAGCTAAATCTTTCATCTGTTGATAATGATTAAAGCCGATGTCTATAACACCTGCTTTTATGGCTTCGTCTATTTGTATTTTTGACGCGTATTTTACTGCGGCAACAAGTGTTACATTAGATGGTATCACTTTTAAAAGTTCTGTTACATTATCTTCGATCATATGTTATCATTGTATGCAGAGATTTGTAGTATTTTGTCTCTTTTATAATAAGTGTTTCTGGTACGAAGTAATCGTCTGATGGAATCTGAGGAGGTACTATATACGAAACTAAACTAAGCAGACCTAAAAATCAGTTACGGTTAAATCGTGTCCTCTGTAGTAGGGTCTCAAATTAGCTCCTAATATTCCGAATCTAATTTGATACCCATACTTTTTAAGCCTAAAAGGCTCGCATAAAATCAATCAAAGTTGTGCTGGCGCACCCCGCTGCAAGCAACTGTGTATGTTTGCGCCCCCGTTCCAAATATCCGTTAAAGGAAATAATTACCCTAAACAATTTAGTTGGTTCTTCTCCTGTTTCAAATGGATAACTTATATTAGTTCCTAAATGTTGAAGTCACATATATCAAATATGGAAGCAGTCGTTGCTGAAAATCACATAAAATCACAATCACATACAAACTTGATATTTTCCTATTCGGTCTGAATACTTTCTAACTAAGCAATTATTTTCAATCCATACAAAACAGCGAAGAGCCATTTAGTAAGCTGGAGTTAGTAATGAAAAAATGGAATTGAGAATCATATTATCATCAAGAGTTTGCGTAATTAAAAAAAATTTGCCGTTTTTTCAGCAACTACATGAAATAGGAAACGAAAATAGATCTTAAATGTTGTAGTTGTGTTTTGTAGTTGTATTTTGTAGTTGTATTTTTTTACGATGGTCGGAAATCCTATCTGAATAGGCAAAAAAATTTACTGCTATAGGCGGCGATTCGAACGCCCAAGCTCATACAAGAATATGCTCTGGCATATCGCCTTTGACCTGGCTCCTTGCCGTAACTCAGCTGAAATTAAAACAGAACTAGATAAACTAAGGAAAAGATATTAAGCATAAACAGAAAAATTCTAATAAATTTAGTGCGGGAGAAGGGATTCGAACCCCTGAACGTCTGCACGAACAGATCTTGAGTCTGCCACCGTTGACCGCTTGGTTACTCCCGCATTTGCGGAATCCAATAAGGTAACGATAGAACTAACATATAAACCTAATCCTGTAAACAAACTATTCTGCAAAATCCTGTAAGTTAGAGTATCTTGAAAATTAAGTGAATTCTATAAGTAAGCCAGTTCTGTAAAAATTTAAATTAGGAAGCGATTGCCAGTGTTTAATTCGTTTTTCGATTTCAGGCCTTTCGACTTCAAACTCTAAGTCTTACTCTATTTTTGGGCTCCTTCGCCTGAACTGTTAACATGAACCCAGTCAAGGTACTCCTTTTCTCCTTCAATTCCCCAAAATTCTATTGCAGGCATCTCATACGTATGTAGCGACTTTACAAGCTTTGTGATTTCTTCAAAGCGTGAAGAATCCGTTTTTACAAACATAGCAATCTCATTGTCTTCTTCAATCTCTCCCTTCCATCGGTAAACCGAAGATACTGGAAACATATTCACGCAGGCTGCAAGCCTCCTTGAAACCAATTCTCTTGCAATCTGTGATGCGTTCTCCATGTTTCCAGCTGTTATATACACAATTCCAAGCATGAACAAGACACCTCACGGAAACCTGATCTTCACGGAAGCCTGATTTATTGAACAAGATATTTAATTAAAGTACATTATTCCCTATGTAAATAATGTCTATCGCCCTGACCTTAGAACTCCTGAGCATTAGCTGTCGAACTTCTCGGCATCGGCTATTAGATTAACTTTCATATATCTTTTTATATAATTAGAATGTATTACGATATGTCTTTTTCCAGATAAGAGTCTTTTTAAAAGGAACGGCAATATATATCGATTAAAATAGTAAGGCATACTATAACATTTTTATATCATATTGAGCAGTAGAACTTAACATGACGAATTAATTGGAGCAGAGCTTCAGACGCAGAGTTATATATTAACAATATTAAAGTTTACAGATGTATAACGACAAGACTAAAAATTTATAAATGTATTTTTCTCAGCAGTTTTAGATCTACAGTTTAATTCAAAATTTATACTAAAATTTATACTAATTTAGCTTAATTCATAGACGGCTAAGTTTAATTAACAACTGATTTAGCTTAATTCACGATAATTTACGTTTAATTCATGAACGGTTAAGCTTAATTATAATTTGTTCAGTTCAATAACTCGGAGAATTCCCTTGAATGGCACAAGCATTGCACTGAGTATTTTTTTACTGTACTGGTTCGCAGTTTCCGTTCTTGACAGGAAAGGTATTCTGGAGAAGTACAACATAAGCACTTTCGGGCCGCTTCCCATCCTTATGATCAGGACAACTAAGGGTCTCAAACTACTCGATGTACTGGCTCGTCCAAAGTCTTACTGGAGAATCTTTGCAAACCTTGGGATCTTGCTGATGTTTGCAGGCATGGTTGCAATGTTCCTGGTCATAGCTATCTCGGACCTTGGACTGTATACTTCTTTCCTTAACGGAAACGTGCCGGAACCGGGAAAGTATAATTCTCCGAGAAATATCTTTCTCATTCCGGGATTAAATGAGTTCATTCCTTTTACCTGGGGAGCTATTGCACTTATAGTCACGCTTGTCGTGCATGAGTTTTCACATGCGATTCTCTGCAGAGTTGAAGGCATCCGGGTCAAATCTATGGGCATCCTGTATGCCCTGGTCCCCATAGGAGGTTTTGCGGAGCCTGATGATGAACAGCTTTTCGGGACGCAAGAGAAAACAGAAAGAGAACTTCCGCTGACAGCCACAATCGAGGAAATCGAGGAATGGGAAAAAGAAGAAAAAATAAGGCAAGAAACTGAGAAAACAAAGCCTGATGAACCGAAATCCGAGCCTGTAATAGGTGCAACAAGAACTCAGAGATCCCGAATTCTTGCAGCAGGTGTTATGGCCAATTTCACCGTTGCTTTTATCGCTCTCCTGCTCTTCTTCGGGCCTGTACTCGGGTCAATCGCGCCCTTAAGTGATGCCATGATCCTGAGTGTAAACGAAAGTTCTCCGGCTGCCCATGCAGGGCTTGAGAACGGCATGATAATAACGCAGATTGATGATACCAATATCACAACAGCCGAAGATCTGCTAACATACCTCGAAAAAACCCGGCCTGGAGATACGGTTCATATCTATGCCACAAAAAACGGTACAGTATCCACGCATGATTTGCAGGTTGCCTCAATCCCTGAGGACTATATTGGCGGAGTGCCTGTAGGAGGAATTGTTTCGGGAAGTCCCGCAGAAGCTGCAGGGATCAAAACCGGAATGACAATGATCAGGATCAACAATACAAAAATGCAAAATGTTTCAAGTTTCGTAAGTTTTATGGAAACAACCAGGGCAAACCAGACTGTAGAAGTAGAACTTCTTCCCCCTGAAAACTACACAGGCAACCTCACTGAAAAAGGCACTGTCGTTTTCGATGTGCAACTGTCATCCAATTCGGAACATGCTTACGGTTTCCTTGGAGTTATGTACGGGAATAATGCAGTTGTGGAATTACCGATGCTCGGAATCTCCATGTTGATGCCGCAAGCAAAACTGTATCTTGAAGCCCTGAAGCAAATCCCATCCTTGCTAACCATACCTGCAGGCTGGATCATCCTTTTTGGACTTCCTATCTATGGATTTGCAGGGGAAGGATTCCGAGGCTTTTCAGGTACCTTCATGCAGTTTTATCATCCTGTGGGCTGGGCAGAACCACTGGGAATAGGGATTTTCTGGATTGCAAATACCCTGCTCTGGGTTGGCTGGCTGAACTTTTATGTAGGACTGTTCAACTGTTTGCCTGCAGTACCCCTGGACGGAGGACACGTGTTTAAGGATTCAATCTATTCCTTTGTATACCGGTTCACAAGGAATGATTCAATCTCAGAAAAGGTCTCAAACTCTATCACAGCGAGCTTTTCAATGTTAATCCTGTTCTCGTTTATCTTTATGATATTCGGGCCTTATATAGGGCAATGGATGTGATTGACATCGAAATTTCAGACTGAACCCTGGCATCCACGAGAGCCATAAAGCTTTGGGTTTATTCCCTTTCCAATTTTCTTATTCATGTAAAATCTTTCAACTACTTTTACTTTAAACACTTTTTGCATTTAATCCCAAAATTATTTGCATAAAATTTTTGTTAAACTGGAGATATATAGAACTATCAGATATCTACAGAACATTTCAGTAATGGCTATAAGGCGCTTACCAGTGCAGCTATAAGATATTTTTCAGTAGATAGTTACAGGAACGTTACCAGTAAAAGCTACAGACGTTTACAAGACGTTACCAGTAAAAGCTACAGACGTTTACAAGACGTCTACAAGTAACAGCTACAGGACGATTCAGCTTAACCTTATCAGGAAAATTCAGGCAGGAATTCAAAGATGGTTACTTCCGGGCGAAAGAATGTCAGTTTTATAACAGGGTTTCGGAAGATACTGCACAGGCATCCATATCTTGCTTACAAAATAGCGGCTGTGTTCCTGTTTATTACCTATGTTATGACTTTCGAGTATCTTATGATTTTTGAGAACCAGCCCAAAAATGCAAACCTTATTACTGCTATCTACTGGGCCACAACCACCATTGCAACAGTCGGGTATGGCGATGTGGTTTTCACTTCCCTGCTAGGACGACTTTTTACTATAATCGTGCAGATTCTGGGTATAATCTTGATTTCTGGTTTTCTTATAACCTATGTTGTTGCTCCCTGGATGGACAGGGTTATCAAATTCAGGCTGCCGAGAATGGTCTCTTCAAGCATGAAAGATCACATAATTATCTGTGGATACAATCAACTTGTTGAAACCCTGATAGACGAATTGACCGAGGAAGATATGCTCTTTGTAATAGTCGAAGAAGAAGAAGAGCTCATCAGGGAACTTGTTTATAAAAATATTCCCTGCATTTTCGGGTCTCCGACTGATAAGCAAACTCTTATGAATGCTGGTATAGAGAAAGCTAAACTTCTTATTGCAAATAAGTCGGATGAAAGAAACGCAAATATTGTTTTGACTGCCAGGGAATTTCATTATGTCAACATTATTGCCATTGTTGAGGACCAATCTAACTCAAGATACCTCAAATATGCAGGAGCCGATACGGTCGTCTCTCCTAAATCGATGTTTGGAGAGTTTATTGGCAGGAAGGCAATGGACAGGCTTGTAAGCCGGGTTACGGGGGCAACTGAAATTTTTGATGGAGTCCATATTGTTGAGTTTCCTGTTTACCTGAAAAGTCCTCTTATAGGTAAGTCACTTAAGGAAATTTCCAGCCAGCGGCTTACGGGTGCAAAGATTGTAGGAATCTGGAATAGTGGAACTCTATCTTTTGATCCCAAGGAAGAAGATATTGTCAGGGAAAATACCGTTTTACTGGCTGTAGGGACCCGTGAAGAACTTTCAAAACTGAAGAAACTGACACATTGATCAAATATTCAAAACTGAAATAAACCGACCACGGATCAATACTCAAACACACTGATAAATATTCAAAGATACTGATAAATATTCACAAATTGAAAAAGACTGACATATTGATTAAATATTCAAAACTGAACTAAACTGACACACTGATTAATATTCAAAAACTGAAAGAGATTGACACACAAATCGGAGATTCAAAGCTGAAAAAAATCAGAAACTGTTACGATAAACTGATATACCTCTCAAATTTATTTTCACAAACTGGTAAAAAGGCGAGCTTTAAGAATAAAAACTTTAAACTTAATTTGGCAAGTGCAATTACAGGACATGGGAGCAAAAATGGAGTCAAAAGGACACCTTATCGTACTGGGATATGGGGATGTCGGAAAGAGCATAGTAGACATACTTTCTGGAAGCCCATTCCGCTTTGTAGTTGTGGACTCGAATGACAAGGTCTTTGAAAATGTTGACTTCGAACATCTCGTTGGGAACGGGGCAGATGAAGACATACTGCTTGCAGCTGGAGTAAAGACAGCCTCCTTTGAGTTTGTGGCTCTTAATGATGATACCAATGTTATTTTCGCGACTCTCATTTCCAGGAACCTGAACCCGGAAATTACCATTGTAGCAAGGGCAAACTCTGTAAAATCGATTGAAAAGATCTACAAAGCAGGAGCCGACTACGTGGGTTCTCTTTCAATAGTAGCTGGCCAGATGCTTGCCAAAATGACTGCAAATTGCATGGGAAAAAGCTGTAGGATCGATGAGGACATAATGCTTTACGAGGGCATAGAAATCGAGAAATATCGCGTTGACAGAGGATCTCCTCTTGATAACATATCAATAGAGGAACTTGACCTGGAAGGACAGATCGGTTGTACTATAATAGGCATCGAACGCGGAAAACTTGTCACGACAGCTGTTAAAAAGCAGACAATAATAAGAGCAGGAGATACCATTGCAGTTGTGGGAAGCAGCAAGCAGATTTCAGAGTTTAAGGAAAAATATGTTAATTAAAAGGCTTTTTTAAAACTTATTTAACTGATGTTTTGCTAAAGTTGACGAAAATCATTATTTGTCACGATTCTTCACTTAATCGAAGACGCATGGATATAACTATAATCGTTTTTAGCAGTACTATATTATTATTTTATACACATTTTTAGCATTTATGGACTTACTTTTACTATCAACGTCTGCTTGCTCAAATAGTCTACTTTTCAGATATAGCAAATAACATTATAAATTATATATATGAATAACTTTTTATCTTTTTAATTTAAACTAAAAATATACAGTTTGACTTTAATTTCTCTCACTTTTGTTATAAGACAAAAGTCTTATAAATAATAAACAGATATTAAATATTAAAAAACGTGTCGTTTAAAATTTATATATACTTAGAAATTTTTTGCCGAAGTTTAATATGAAAATTAAATAAAAATAATTTAAAAATGTTTTGTATTTTATTAATTAATATATGTTAAGTTTAAAAAGAGGAGTTTCTTGTGAAAATTAATAGCTATGTAAACAACATAAAGCTTGTGAAATTAAAAAGAACAAAACTTGTTCTCGGGTTTCTGTCTGTCTTTCTTTTGCTTGGTCTATTTATTTCTCCGTCAGCAGCTAAGACTGACTGGCAGATTTCTCCCTCCAATCCGACTGTGGGAGATACTCTGAAAATTAAAGGTACAGCTTCTCCGGGAGAGGATCTCATAGCTCAAGTTTCTTTTGAAAAGGAGATCCCGGTTACCGAGGGCAGGTACCAGTATTTGCTTGAAAAAATAAAGATACCGAGAGGTGAAGATAACCTCCTTACTCTCAGGGGCGAAGGAGTAGAAAACCTTAATGTAAGCGTAACAAAACTATTCTTTACCAAAAAACTGTCTTCCAATGCATCCGGAGGAATTGCAACTATTTCTAGGAGAAATGTCCCGCCTCTTACTTACAAAGTTCTTATTGACGGCGACGCTCTGAGTACCTCAAGTAAAGCTTCTTCTGTAAAACTTACAGTTACGGCATCTCAGACCCTAAAAACTAATTCAAAAGGGAAATTCAACTTTAATTACCACACTTCTTCAATGCCGGCGGGCAAATACACCATATATATAGGAGATTCGAAAAAGACAATTGAGCTGAAGCCTGAAAAGAATAAATGGCCCTTCTGAAATCCAATTTCATGAAGAGCACTATTGAAAATCGCATTTGCCAATATAAGCCCCGAGACACCATTAACATGCAATAGAATGAATAAATAAACAGAAAAAGTAAGCAGAAAAACGCACATGAAATTCTTCTAATTACAGGCATAAAGAAATGAAAGTAATTGAAAGAACTTTTATTGATAAACTCTTATTGATTAAAAATGAATCAAAGTTGCTCTGGTGCACCCCACTGCAAGCAACTGGGTATGTTTGCGCCCTCACTCTGGTTATAATGATTTCTTGAAAACCGATTATTTCATTTGGTAACGTGCTTCTTTTTCTGTCCGGTTTTCCTGCTTTTCAACATAGCTTTTGATTACATTGAAATTTGCATTCACATAACTTGTCATGTTATCTCCAGCATTGCCTTTTCCTTTGAGGATCCAGACTGACTTATACAATTTTTAATGGAAGATTATATTACTTAAAACATCTTAACATAACTAAGAAACATACCTGAGTTTAAGATGTGATAGTATGGAGAGTTTGTCTACAGGGATTGAAGAGTTGGACACGCTAATGGACGGTGGCTTTCCTAAAGGAAAAAGCATTCTGGTTACGGGTCCTCCAGGCTCCGGAAAAACAATTCTTGGAATTCATTTCCTGCACAGAAGCTGCAAGGAAGGCAAGAAGTGCATATTAATTCTTACAAGAGAGCTTACGGAAGATATCCTCAGCCAATCCCGAAGCATCCACCTTGACCTTAAGCCTTTCGTTGAAAGTAAACATCTCAGTATTAAGAATATCTTTGAAGATAAAATGAACAAAATCAAAAGCGCTTCCAAATTTGGGAAAGGGCTATGTGCTGTGGATACTGATATAATTGAGTATCTAAGTTCCATGTCTTCGGAAGTTGATGTTATGGTTATCGACAATATAGGGGTAATGGCCATAAACCATGACATAAGGGAATTTGCCGATGAATTCAGTTCGATAAGCATTATACTTTTAAAAAACGGGTGCACAAGCCTTTTTGTTATGGATGAGGACTCTTATAACCTCACCCACAGGCTTACTGGCTACATGGTTTTCGGGTTAATCCGGCTCACTTCACAGGAGAATTTCAACTACGGAAAGACAAAGAAATATCTTTACGTTGAGAAAATGCGAGATAAGGCTGTTCCGGTCAAGTATTCTCTATTTGATATTACCCCAGAAGGAATAAAAATTATTACAGGCATGAATGATCTATTGGAGGCTTGAAGGGTCGATTAGAAACATAGCAGGATATTAATAGTAGAAACCTTAACTTTGATGTTTGGGGAACATATAATAGGGCTTATCAAGAAAAACATAATTTTCAATAGCAAGAACCCCAAAGCCAAAAGTACTCTCATTTAATTCTCAAATTGATTAAATAGTTACTGAAAACTTAATCATAAAATTAGAATAGTAATCGTTTTATATAGACCAAACCTAAAGAGAAATATAGCTATTTCTTTCTTCTATTTTTTCTAAGCTTTTGCATAATCTTCAAGTTTACGAAAACTACATATTTCAATTTGGAAAATTAATTTGTTTTCAAGTGCGATTGACTTGATTATAGAAAAATGCCATTTAATATATCCTCTCTTGAAGAGAAATATATTTTCGGCTCTTCGCCATTTCTTATGGATAAGATGATTTTCAATTCAAGACCGCATTGGATTTTATGAGAATATTATGAGGATATCCACACAAGACAACGAAAAGCCAAAATCGTAATCATAAGTACTGAAAAAACTTATGGAAAAAATGTTGATTTCAATATGTTCCCTACAAAAAGTCGGAGTCAAGGTAGAAAGTCTGAATACTGAAAATATGAAATGGCCACTTTGGATTATGGTCATTCCCTTAACCTGAAACTTACGGAAAAACTGATTTCAGGTATTTGGTGAAAACGGAATTTCATTCTGCCTTTATAAGGAATTCGCAGCAGTCGTTCCTGTTCCCTATAGTCTTCAGCGCCTCTACACTGAAGTCAGAGTCCACTTTCAAAGTTATGTCCAAAAAAATTTTCCGGGTCAAGGTGCATAAAATAGGATTTTTACGGGCTTCTTCTCCTTTCCAGGGGCACTTTGTTCCCCTGACTATCCACGAACTTTCTTTTTCACCCTTTTCAGAGGAAAAGCTTCCACCCAGCTGATTCATTATCTCGGCACAGACCTTTCCTGCATAAGCGACGTCCAGTTCTCTGTTTTCAAGGTGATACGTGTCGAGCAGCATTTTTTCGACCATGCCTGTCATCTGGTTAATTATGACCCTTTTCTCCTCATTGGAAACAAACCTTAGCAAAGTGGGAATAATTGCAGTAAGGATACTCTGCACCTGGTTTTTTATCTCAAGACTGTTGCGGTCAGCTACCAGCCAGTCATGCATACATTTTATCCTGAGTAAGGATTTTACTCGGGTCTTAAGCTCAAGCCTGTTAATAGGTTTCGTAAGGAAATCATCAGCTCCGGCTTCAATCCCTTTTATTCGGTCTTCAATTTCAGAAAGAGCGGTGAGCATCAAAACCGGGATGAATTGAGTTTCAGGGTTGTTTTTGACAATTTTGCATACCTCATAGCCGCTTACTTCAGGCATCATGACATCCAGTAAGATCATATCGAGCTTTTCTTCCTTTAGTTTCTGGATAGCCTCCTTTCCACTGCCTGCAGTAATAAGATCATAGGGCTCCGCTGAAAGGTAAGCCTCTATAAGCTCTATGTTCTCAAGCACATCATCGACGATCAGGATTTTAGGTTTGATATTTTCATTCTGCAAGGTTTCATCCCCTGGACCCATGAATTACAATCCCTTCAGATGTAATTTCAAAAATAGACATCTCAGGGGAAATGGGGGTGCTGCGCATCTTGGGTATGCTCAGGTAGCGCTCCATTTTTCCAAGATAAGAATTTTCCCTTACTAACAGGTGAATAGACCCATAGACCGAGTATTCAGCAAGCTGGTAAGTCATCTTGTGTGCGGAATCATCCATGATTAAAAGAGCTGTACATCCTTTTTTCCTTACCAGGTAGTTTAGCGCATCAAACTGGTCTCTGAGCTTTTTGATGGAAATCCTGAGAGCAAAGGTACCTATATTATCTATAACGAGGCATTCCGTTCCTTCATGTATTAATTCTATAAGACTCGGGATTTCGAGATTCAGGCTTTCAGGCTTAAACCCGTATCTGGTCTGTCCTATTATTTCCGAACGGCTTTCAAAGATATTTTGTATAATAAGCTGTCTGTTCTCATAATAAGGTGTGAGATCGCGCCCTAACATGCTTGCCTGATAGAGAATATCTTCAGGACTTTCCTCAGTTGCGATAATCATACATTTCCTGCCTTCAAGACAGTTTTTATAAATGAAATGAATCCCAAAGATTGTTTTCCCGCTTCCTGCTATACCGGTTATAAGGGTTACTTTATTTGCAGGATAACCCCCACTCAGCTTCCTATCCAGCTCCTCTATACCTGTTGAAACCCTTTCCATTTTTGCAAATCCTCACTCTTTCTGTACTTTACCCTTATAGCTTCCCGGACTGTGAATTAATTATAAGATTATTAACTTGAAAGCTTAGAACAGTCTCTAAATGACCCTGAGGTTTAGAAGCTGCTTATATTAAAGAAACGTTTATTATTTTTCATTAGCTTTACAGTAATTTCATGAAAGTCATCTACTTTATTTTTTGACCCAGTTTGTACTGCTAATTCTGTCCCACTTACTATATATTTTTATTTACTCCTCTGCCATCCTTATCTAATTTGAACATTTTATACTGAATATTCAGGTTGGTCTTTTCCCAGACAGGATATTTTAAATTCAAATACTACTCCTGGCCTATTCTCTCGACCTGTATTCCCTGCGGCTTTAATTTTGAGAGAAAAGTTTAATATAGATAGCTTCTATCAATAGTGCTGCATCAAGGGCTCGTAGGGTAGCCAGGATATCCTAATGGGCTTCGAAGTAAGATAATTACGAAGATACCCATTGACTCGTGTTCGAATCGCGGCGGGCCCGCTT
>Ga0268263_1001488_pt1 | contig 20041 bp, 32 predicted proteins | sample Biomet5_FD_190358 | JGI IMG/M metagenome (GOLD analysis project Ga0268263, IMG submission 190358) | Microbial communities from bioreactor (seeded with sewage sludge) at LBNL, California, USA - Biofuel metagenome 5 (SPAdes) (version 4) | ecosystem: Engineered > Bioreactor > Anaerobic >... | reverse complement strand
GCACGACACCCCGACCACACCTTTCACGCTTGATCCTTTAGCCAGCCAGATTGTCACTTACGTTATTGGGTCCGGTGGCCCAGTAGACATTGCGGCTTTTCATTCTTTTGTTTTTAGTACGGACACCATTGTCATTTCTTTTGTCGGCACCCGTGCCGTGGTGCTGACCAACTGGCCCCAGGACGAGGTGGTCGAAACTATCTCGTATCTGTCGGATGTCCTTACCTCGTGGGCCGGCCTAGAGCAGCGCATCCAGGTTCGCCAAGAGCCGCGTCGGACCATCAAGTACGTAATCTGGCCGCAGTCTTCGGCATCGGCACAAAAGCTCGAAAATCAGGTTCAGGCCTGGCGGGCGAACACATGGTCGCTGCCTCTCTACCAGGAGGCCGAGCGGCTGGCCGTCGCCCCTTCTGACGGCGACACCACGGTTTCCGTGGACACCTCGAATATGACCCTGGCCGTGGGCGACTCGGTGTGCATCTGGTGGTCTGAGACGGCTACACAGACTTTGCCGGTCGAATCCTTGACCGCCTCAAGCATCACCGTCACCAAGCCTCTTTCACCTCCGTCCAGCCATGCCGGACCGGTCTACGCCATCCCCGTGCAACTGGCCCGATTTGCCTCGGCGCCGACCAAGGAACGCCAGCCGGCCGTGGAGGACAAGTACACCCTGGAGTTTCGTTTGCTGGAGGATCGCGACCTCGACGCCGGCCTGTCTCTGCCGCAATACCTCGATCTCGACGTCTTTGTGTACCCATCCCGATTTCTCCAGTCCTCCACCCAGCCGGTGACGTTCACCCGGGTGATTTCCGAACTGGATTATTCGACTGGCAAGGTCTTCTTCTCCAGCCCATCCGATTTCACCGCCCAGCAGATCCAGGTGGACATCGTGGCCCTTGATCGGGCCGCAGCGTTCACGGCCCGGCAGTTCGTAGCCCGGTGCTATGGCCGGCGTGTGCCGTTCTGGTATCCCAACTATGACGCTAGCATGACCGCAACACAAACAATAGGTTCTAGCGATACAACAATACGAGTTGAAGATTGCGGGTTTTCCATCCTCTCGGGCCATCCGACTCGCAGTCATCTTTTCGTCGAGACTACGAGCGGCGCCCAGTTTTTCAGACAAGTCACGTCTATTACACGCGGCGAGGCGGGAATCGAGGTGCTGACACTTAGTGACACCCTTGGTGTTGATGTGTCTAAGGCTCAAATAAAAACCTTGTGCTTCCTGAATCTGGTGCGGCTGGACCAGGATGATACCGAGTTGACATGGATCACGGCTCCGTCACTTAAAACTTCACTCATGGTCCAGGAGGTCGCGCAGTAATGGCGTTTTGGGACCTTGAAAATAGTGTCTTTGGGGGAAGGCCCGTTGTCCTTTTCCGCTTTGTGGCCGGATCAACTGTTTGGACCTATACGTCTACAGGACGGGATTTTACATACAACGGGGAACTGTACACTGCGGCTCCTATTAAACATGAAAACTTTGAGGTGTCCCAGGACTCCTTAAAAAGTGATTTAAATATCACGATGGCCAGGACGCTTGATGTCGTGGCGCAGTACACCGGGTATCCCCCGGAGAACGTGACCTATCTTACGGTATATCGAATTCATAAAGGGGATACTGAGGCTGTTATTTGCTGGCAGGGACGCGTTACAGCCTGTACGCGGGCGGGTGATGAAGTAACGCTGCAATGCGAGTCGCTACGAACCCAGATACGGCAAACCGGGCTTGTCAGAATGAGCCGTTATTGCAGGCATTCCCTTTATGGGCCGCAATGCGGGCTTGTCGCCTCCGATTGGGCGGTCCGCCTACACGGAGTGGTTAGTGACGGCTCACGGCTACTGACCCATGCGGACTTGGCCGGGTACACGGATGGCTGGTGGAATGGCGGTTATGTTTCCCTAGACTCTGGGGAGCGGCGCATGATCGTGGCCCATTCCGGTTCATCCGTGACGCTGCATTATGCGCTAACAAACGTAGCGAGTGAAACAACAGCGACGTTTTATGCGGGCTGCGATTTGACCATTGCGACCTGTAAAGTAAAATTTTCAAACGTTATTAATTTTGGTGGGGCGCCTACGATTCCGCAAGATAACCCGTTCACCGGGGATAAGGTGGCATAATGTTATCATTTATACTCTGGCTTGTCGCTACGGCTATTTCTTTTGCCATGTACATGTTGACGCCGAAGAAGAAACAAAGCAATGCCACTCCAGGAACGATTGAACAGTCTGACGTAAACATGGCAAAGGAAGGAGACTATATAGTAAAAGTGTGGCATAGACGTTGGGTACAAAATGCCACAGTTGGATTTTTTGGGAACGTGAACACCATACCAATCCGTAGAAATTCAGGCGGTAAAAAGGGATGATTGTTACCCTGGCCGATTATATGGCTACCCCGGGATGCTGTTGCAACGGCGGTCGGGCCTTTTGCCGAGAAAACGACCTCGATTGGAACGATTTCAGAAAAAACGGAATTGATATCGAAATACTAAAACAGTTTGACCATGCGCGCATCAAGGCTGTGATGGTGACGGCTCTTGCCAGATATACCGCCGAACACGGAGAAAACGCATGAGTGGCGGCGGGGGTGGAAAAGGCTCTACGTCCTATGTAACCGGGTATTGGTATCTCGCCGATATCCTGTTCATGATTTGTCACACCATGACGAAGCTCAAAGCAATCATGGTTGGAGACAAAATCGCATGGAGCGGTGACTCTGCTGCCGGGCGGATCAATATAAATAAGCCGGCCTTATTTGGGGGTGAATCCAGCGAGGGCGGAATAGTCGCTGATATTGATTTGATGGATGGGAACAAGGACCAGGAGATCAATAGCTACCTTGTTTCACGTTCAGGTACAGACCAGCCCGCTTACCGTGGTCTTGTTACGGCCCTCATTAGAAATGGAAGGATCGCCGGGGTAAACCCGTACTTGAAAAGCTGGTCGTTTCTTATCGAAGACACGACGGCGGTATGGCACCCAGAACTGAGTCTCCCGAAAATAAACGATGAAGAGACCGGAATGAACCCCGCCCATATAATTTGGGATATTTTAACCTCCCAAGGGATGGGCGATACCAGGACGCCATTGGGTAAATACATCGTCGAATGGGGGATGCACTTTAACCTTGAATTTGTTGATGACGCCGCGTTTCTAGCCGCCGCACAGACGCTCTATGACGAGGGGATAGGCCTGGCCCCAACTTGGGACGGCGGAACAACGGCTGAAGATTTTATAGATGACCTATGTGATTATATCGACGGGACGGTTTTTGTACATCCTCGGACGGGGAAATGGATTCTCAAGCTATTTCGCGGGGACTATGATGTTGCTGATCTTACCCATCTGGACGAGTCGTCTATCACCAAGGTCAACAGTTTTACACGCAAGGCGCCCGGTGATCTTTCTAATAAGGTAGTGCTGTCGTGGACACAGGTTAATACCGTAGACGGAGACTGTGAGACAACACGGACACTTCTGTCATCAAACTTGGCTGCGCAGGCCCTTCTAGGTAGGCCAATAACGCTGGACGTTGACGGAAAGCATATCACAAATGGATACGTGGCCCGAAAGGTTGCTGAACGAAGGCTGACGCAACAGTCGTACCCTATTGCTATGGCTGAGATCGTCGGCAATCGCAGCCTTTCTCAGTTTGTTCCCGGAGATGTCTTCCTCTGGTCCTCCGCCGCAGACGGCATTGTTCGTATGCAGATGCGAATCCTGAAAGTGTCTTACGGCAGTCTAACTGAGGGCTCAGTAACACTGACCTGCTCGGAGGATGTTTACGGGCTCGATTTAACCATGTTCTCTGGTGCAACAGAAACAGGCTGGACAAATCCGATATCGCTTCCCCAGGATGCCGAAAACAGGCGCCTGGAAGAGATGCCGTTCCACGTCATCGTGAATCAAATCGAATCAGAGGCCGATTTGGCAGCCAGAGACGAAACCTCCGGCCTTATGATGTCTCTCATCGGTCGTCCATCCGGGACCAGCCTTGCTTACGAACTGTACGAGTACGTGTCGGCGCGTTCGGCATGGGTGGACTCTGGGAACCAGACTTTTACCCCAACAGGAACTTTATTGGCCGCTATCACGCAAACGTCCACTACAATCCTTGTAGAGGGCATTACAGAGCCACAGCGGATAGAACCAGACATCGATTATCTTGCCGTGATTGATTCGGAGTGGGTGTGGGTTAAAGCCGGAACAGTAGATGAAGATATCGGAACCGCATCTCTGACCATCGGTCGCGGGGTTCTCGATACCGTTCCGTCTATACATGCCGAAGGGGCTCGAATCTGGTTTGTCGGGGTGACGAATTACGGTCTGTGCCGGTCGGTCTATCTCCAGAGCCTGACGATTCGACTCAAAGCTTGTGTCATGACCACCCGAGGCGTTTTGTCATTAGATGACGCGTCGGAAAACACTAAAATTTTCAACGCTCGGGCAATCCGACCGTATCCGCCGGCCAATGTGCGCGTCAATGGAGTGGCGTTCCCCGCTTCACTCGCCGATAATTCTGACATTACCGTAACGTGGGACAATAGGAACAGAGTAGAGCAGACCGGAGCAATCGATGATCAAGGTTCTGGAAATTTTCCAGTTGAGGCCGGAACTACTCTGTCAATCTACATATATGACGCCGACACGAGTTCCTTAATTCGGTCTATAACGGGCGTAGCCACCGAACCCAGAACCTGGACGTATTCACTGGCCACAGAGCTATCGGACCGCGAGGAACGCGTGGGGGAAGCCATACGCGTAGAGATAGAGAGCGTGCGCGATGGCTGGGAGTCGTGGCAGCGGTTTGTTGTCCCGGTGCCCGCGCGGTTCGTATCTGTCGGGTGCCTCGCGGCCTCGACGGGTGACATCCTTATCACCAATAACGGCGTTAAGATCGCCTATCAGGAGTAGCCATGCCTACTATTCGCATCACTGCATTACCGGAACTGGCGGAACAGCCGGCCGATGACGATGTGCTCGCCCTGGAGGACATAAGCGCCGGGACCACCAAAAAAGTCACGTCGGCGCATGTCCGGGCAGGGCTCGCCTCAAACGCTGGGTTGTCCGCCGAGGTATCCGCCCGCGAGGCCCATGAAGCCGCCGCCAACCCTCATAGCGGATCGGCGTCGACAACCGCGCTGGGCTTGGTGGATACGGCTGTATCAACCCACGTTGCCCGCACGGACAACCCACACAGCGTCACGGCGGCCCAAGCCGGGGCTATCCCGGCAACGTCCGGTGCGGCGACGCCATATGTTACTGCCGCGTCGGAGACTGCGGCGGGCATCTCTGCGCTGGCCACCTTGACCGAGGTGGTCACGGGCACGGATACGGCCCGGGTGGTCACGGTGGCGGCGGCCCGGCAGGCGCAGATATCCCTGATACGTGACAGCCTGGGGAAATTCCCGGGCATCACGCCACCGAGTCTCAACCTTTTTTGCGGTGATGCCACGGACGACACCGCGCCGGCAGGGACTTTCACGCGATCGACCACCAGTACCAGGCTCGGACAAACGGGCCTGATCGAGACTGTGGGCGCTGGGAGCCTGCGCCGGGAATGGGATGACGCGGGGAACCTGAATGGGTGGAAAATCGAAGAAAACCGTACGAATATGCTCATGTATAGTGAGCAAATCAACACATCGACATGGGCCAAGTCTAATTGTTCCATCACTGCTGATTCTACGGTAGCCCCAGACGGGACTACAACGGCTGATAAAGTCGTTGAAAACTCTGCTGCATCCGTTTTACATTATGTTGATACGGACAAATCATTTACTGTTTCAGCTGGCAGCATAACGTTTTCAATTTTTGCCAAAGCTGGTGAACGTTCCGTACTATATATATATCTTGTTGATAGAACAGGCATTTTGTCTAATTCGATCACCGTAATTGATTTGTCAACCGGAACGATTACTAGTGGTAGTAAAGCAAAAATTATTTCGGTCGGCAATGGATGGTATAGAATATCAATAACCATCACTGCCGCTGCCGGTGTTTTTTATGGCAGATGCTTTCTTAGCAATGGATCTACGACAACATATACCGGGGACGGATCGTCTGGTCTCTACCTCTGGGGAGCGCAAGTAGAAACGGGTTTATTTGCAACGTCTTATATCCAAACAACAACTACCTCTGTGGCTCGTTCATCTGACGTTTGGACGTATGCAGTCTCCACGTCCTGGTTTAAGTCGGCGGCCGGAACTCTGTTCGTAGCCGGTAAAACGGCTCCTGGAGTACCTATTGGATCAAATTTACAATATTTATATCAAACAGATGATGGACCAGACCTCAATAGATTTATCTCAATGCGCGACGCCGGTAAAAATTTGTACTGTGCAGCGCTTGTGGGGGGTGCTGAAACGATGCGGTTTACATTTCCCAATATTGAATCTGATACAAAACTAAAGATTGCCTTTTCGTGGTCCGCGTCTGGATTCTCGGCGTCCATCAATGGTGGTGCCTGTGTCACAACCACGCCCGCTACACTGCCGAGCGGCCTGACAACGCACCGCATCGGCTCGGGTTCAGCGGGGGGGAGTCAGTGGGGGGGGCATATCAGGCATATTGCCTACTTTCCTGTTGCGCTGTCCGATACGCAATTGCAGGCAATCACGCTCTAGGGGGAGATCATGCAGGACTTTTGCTTTAAAACGACGGACCAGGGCTCACTGACCGGGGCCTTGGGGACACTGGGGTTGGTGGTTGACGGGCAGGTGGCGGGCGACTGGCTGTATGTGGGACGAGTCATCAAAACGCCTGGAGTCTACGCAGATGACGGGGCTGAGACCACCGCCCCGGTCTACCACGACGGCGAGTACGCCGTATACCGGGCCACCGACGCACAGGCCACCGTGATTGAGGCCGCGACCTGGCCGGAGGGCGTGGAGCTGGTCGATCCGCCGGACGGGGTGCCAATGTTCGGCGGCGAGTGGATCGTGCCTGACCTGGACGCGCTCAAAGCGGCTAAGGTCGAGGAGGCTAAAATCGCTTGCGACGCCGTGCTGGCTCCTCTCGGGGCCGAATACGGTCGATGGGAAACCGCGACATGGGACCAGCAGGTTTCCGAAGCGACGGAGCTTATGTCCAACCCGGCTGCGTCGGTGCCCCTGCTCGCGGCCATGGCCTCAGCCCGGGACATGGACGTCGCCGAACTGGCCCAGCGCATCCTGGTCAACCGTGAGGCGTGGTCCGCAATCAGCGGCGCGGTCATCGGGCAGCGGCAAGCCATCTACGATCGGGTCAAGGCGGCTGGAAAGGCGGCGGATGTGCGGGCGATCACGGTGGCCATCTCGCTGCCAACATCGGCCTAAAAAAACAAAAACGCCCCGGCGGCCGAGGGGCTACCGGGGCGTCGTCAAATTTCGCCTCTACGGCGCATCCTGTCCAGTTCGCTCGTGGGCATCAGGCACCACCTCCCTTGGTACGCTTTTCATTTCCATCCAGACTCCACGTTATGCCCCGTGGGATCGGGAGACGGCGTGAAAGCGGGGTGAAAATCAGCATTCAGCGGCCTGTCACGTCGGAGGGCGCGAGTTCGAGTCTCGTCGGCCCCGCCAGAATCACCAAGGATTAATAATCCTTACGAACCCCCGGAGGTGGCCGCCTTCGGGGGTTTTGCTTTTGGTACGCTGTTGGTACGCTTTCTTCCTCCAGACAGCACTTGGAGGTATGGTCTGACCGTCTCCATCCGCCGCACGTACCGCTCGGTGGTGGAGAGCTTTTTATGCCGAAGGATGCCCTGGATCACGACCATGGGCACGTCTGCCTGAGCCAAGATCGAGGCAGTAAGATGCCGTATGGCATGACAACCAAAAGGCTTAACCTTGGCTACATGGCAAATGTCTTGTGGGAAGTCTCTGTTTTCGGTGAAGGGCTTCCCGACAAAACGACCACGGTTTTGGATGAACACCCATTCATTGCTGGCTGTCTGCCGATGGGAGAGAAGGGCGTCGAACAACTCGTCCACCATGGGAACCCATTCTTCCTCCATGGACCCATCCTGGCGCTTACGCGTGGTCAGGCGCACCTGGCGCCTTGAAAAGTCCACGTCCGCCCATGTTAGGCGATAGACCTCACCTTTGCGGGCCGCCAGATAGAGCATGGTCAACAGGATCACTTTGTCTTGCCCAGTGGCTGCGTCCACCGTCGCCCAAAAGTCGGCTTCCGGCGGTACGTATCTTGGCTCCCGACACTCCGGGAACTTGCGAACCAGTTTGAACGGATTCGTTTGCGGGAATCCTTCCAGGTAGTCTATCCCCCAGGCCCAGGCTGCGGCCAAGTTCTTCCGATCTTTGTTGGCCGCATACCCACTGCGGTCCTGAAATTGCTTCTGAAGAAACTCCAGGGCTTGACGCCGAGTAAAGGCGTTGGCCGGTATTTCTGGACGCGTTTTAGTAAAAAATCTCCGAAACACGTTCACTTTGTCATTTGTTGTTTTGGGGGCATAACGGACGCAATAAGCAAGATACTCGTTGGCCCACTCAAGCAAGGAGACCGAAGGGATCGGAGTCTGCTCCGGTTGGCCGTGGTTGAGTTCCCAGGCCGAAGCCTCTTTCCGCGTCTCGAATTGGCGTTGCACCGTCTTCTCGCCGATCCTCACTTGTCCCCGCCATATCGTCTTCCCGCGACGGGTCAACTTGTAAGGCATAGAACTTCCTCACTCTCTCGGATATAAGGTTTTCAAAGAACAGGTGCTTACGGCCGATTTTCACCCCGCCGTACCGCTCGGGATAGCGGGTGACGGTGTCTGGGGCAACCTCGAAAATGTCGGCCACGGACTCAATGTCGAGCTTTTTGCCAAGATCGCCTACTTGCATCTCCGGCCCTTGGGTCTTTGCCAGTTCGACAACATCATGGATCTTGCGCCCGTATTGTTGCCGGTGCTCCTCGCTGGCGAAAATCCAATGCCCCGCGTCATCTTTGGGGCCGATATATGTTGAAGTACGAACGATGAGCCGCGCCAGCACTTTCCGGGCCTTGAGCAGGTTAGGATAGTCATCCGTTGCGTCGTGGACGGCTTGGCAGAAGTCGATGCCGTGCATGCGGCGGCGAAGCGCGATGGAAGGGTGAACGGGGCGCATATCAATCACCTTCCCTGCCGCATGTCGGCCAAAGCCCGGGTCAGATCGAGGCTGGCGCGGATGATGGAGGCATGTTCCTTGCCTTCGGGGAGCCGGGTATTCCCATCAATGGTCGCGTTGTATTTCTTGATCCTGGCCAAGAACACCTTCGCCAATGCTTCGGCCTCACGAAGCGTTTCAAGTCTGGTCATGATTGCCCCCCCATTCCATTCAGCGCGTCGTGGACAAGGCGTACAATGGCCTCCAGGACTTGATCCTGGCCGCGCTTTTCGTCTATTGCCGGGATGGCGGTATCTTCAATCCGTCGCATGTAGTTCTTCAACTCTCGACAGCGAGCGCGCCAAAACTGCATGGTGCGTTCGAGCTGGATGTATTTGAGTTCGGCGTCGGTCATGTTAGTGATCCACTATATCCTTCTTCCCAATCCATAAAGATGATCTTCGCACCACGCACAAATATCATAAAGATTTAACGGCGCTTCGCTTGACACACAGCCCCCGTAATTACCCAGGAGCTTCCTTGCCTTGTCCTTTGCACCATCAATGACGAACAGCGGGGCCTTTTCATCTTGTAATTTTTGCAGATAGCCAACGAACTGGCGATAAGACACAAAGGGTGGCGTCTCAGGCATTCCCCCCCCCACCCTCTTCACCTTCGCGACCCAGATCCAAGGATTGCTCTCCCACGGGTAGCGCTTGCCGTAGCGGGATTCCCATTCCTGGGAGAAATGGTACGTAAGTGGCCCCTTCTGGTAGCTGGGAATATGCCCAATCGGGCAGTCTCCGGTCACCCCCGTAGCCCTGGCGTCCTCTTCCGTGATCTCAGCCAGCCGGCACACCCGCACCCCGACCACCTCTAGCGTGATCCTGGACACCCAGGCCGGCATGGTGACGGGGGAGATAAAGCGGTACGCGCTTGGATTGCCTTGCCAGTCGGCCTTGTAGGTGATGCCAACCCCTCCGGCAAAGATGCGGCATTTGTCGCCAGGAGCAGGGTATGGGACCACCGCCCACGTCTCTTTACAACACAGCCGATCCCCAGGGACGCCGAGGGGGCACTTGGCCTCACGCCATATCCCGTCCTTGCCTTCGCGCATGGGCGTCCCATCTTCTTCGATATCGTGGACGTGGCGCAGAGATACCGGCCTGACGACCAGCCCCAGTTCCCCGCGCAGGGCGGCAAGGACTTCGTGAGGCGAGAGGATGAGGGAGTGGGTGGTCATATCTGCGCCTTCTCGGCTTGCGCCAGGGCGTAGGCGGCGATATGACGATGGCCTTTTACGGGCAGATTTCCACAGTCAGGACATACCTTTCGGACGCCAAGCGGTGCGTTCTCGTAGGTGAGTCCAGCTTGATTGCCCATCCATCCACAGTCAAAACACACTACATCGCTGCCGTCGCGGATGTGCTCCAGGGCCGTCTTGTAGATTGCTTCGAGGGTGGTCATGATGCGGTCCTCCTGTGCAACTTCAACAACGACCACAGCAGCCCCGTGAACGAAGCACACAATGGGAAAGCATAGTCGAAGTAACTGTTTCCGACCATGAACGCCGAAAGGGGGAGGAGGACCAGGGAGAACATGTCGAGTATAAGCCTAAACGCTTTCATGACTTTTGCTCCATCTCGGCCAGGGCGGCGCGGGCTCGGCTCCTCAACCAGGCCCTGTCCCCGGCATCTGGATTTCCGTCCTGCCCATCGCAAAAACCCTCATCGTAAGCATTTTCAACAAGAGCGCCCCATTTTTCCTCCCTCTCCCCGGCCATTGTGCTGGCGTCGGCGGGAGGGGAGGACAGGACAGCGGCAACCGTGTTCGCGATCTGCGCTAAGACGTTATAGGGTCCGGCGGGATCATCCACGCCATCGTCTGCCAAACGCTGACAACGAAGCAACGCCTCTTCCACCAGGCCTTTCGCCTTTATAGCCCTTTTAATATCTCCCTTCAGAAAACTCCAACCCGCAGCTCGATACCCTTCAACAGGGGTTGGAATTCCCAGGGCCGCGAGAGACCCCAGGAGGAGAGAATCCAGTTCGGCAAGCTGGGCTTCCACTCGTTCGGCCCTTTGTGTTAAGTCAGAAATTCGCGTATTTCGTTCGCGGCAGGCGTTGAAAAGCCTTTTATTTATATCTTCTACCCGTTCGGCCCTGGCGATGGCGGCGTCACGCTCAAAGCGGAGCGCCTTTAACGATTCAGCGTAGGAATCTTTCTGTAGGCGCAAGGCTTCCGACTCGCCTTTCCAGAAAACAACCCGCTCTGCCGCTTCCTCCGCCCTCTGTCGCATGGCCGCGTATGCGGCCTTATGTCCTTTGGCCGTGGCTATCCAGAAACGGAAAGCGCGTCGGTATGCAAATGCGTCAGAGAGACGCAGCGGTTCACCTTTGTCTTTATAGAGGTTCATCCCCGTCCCCCTTCGATCTTGACGAGTGCGGCGCGGGCACGGCGAATGTCCCCGACCGTTATTTCCGTCTCGTTGAGTTGGTAGAAGGTTCTGCCGTCTCTGGAGCCTTCATACGGCGACATGCCCAAGGCCGCGAACGGACGCAACGCCTCGCACGCCTCACCCCGCTCCCACACGGCGGCGGCACGCAACTCTTCTGTCTTCTCCGCCACCTGCCTCAAAATATCCCGAGCATTGCGCATTTTATCACGCTCGGCCCGAAGCTGTTGCAGATCATATTTAAGATACCCTACGAGGTCACAGCCAGCGGGGCGCTCCGGCCCTCCTCCGTTGGGGTGAAGTGCCTCGTTCACGCCATTGTAGAGATAATCCCGAGCTCGCACCGCTTCATCACGCTCGGCCGTCAGCCGCTCGACCTCGGCAACAAGCTTCTTGTTTGCTTCCTCTACGGATTTCATGTTCTGACGAGGTTCCCATTGGGGAAGACTCGGATCAACTTCAACAAGTGCCGCATAAGCTTTCTCCGCAACCAACGCGGGCGTGGCCAGGTGGGCATAGGTGCTAATCCAGGCCAAGGCCGCCTGATAAAGCACTGTAGCCTTTTCTTTTTTGTCCAGATCCGCTTGCTTATCAGTGATGTGGTCGGTGAAGAGGACGTAATCGCCATCAGATGAGCCGATCATTTCCGCAGGCGCATATTCCTCTTGATTGTCTATCAAGTCATATCGCTGAATGCTCATGCCTTACCTCCGATCGCCAATAGCATTGCGTGCGATATCTTTTGCCAAGTGGCTATCGCAGTATGGAAGTTTAGAAATAGCTTCCAACGCCTCCGTTAGGCGATCAACTTCGTTGGCGAGGGAAGATTCACGATCCAGGGCCGCCACAAGGTCCGCATTCTTCCAGTACGTCCACGCTTTGTTGTCTTCCCGCCTATGTTCAAAGTCCTCGCATTCACTGGCGATCAAAGCCGATTCCATTCCCTTGATGCCCCATGCCGTGGACATTTCAGGCATCCCGAGGATGCCGCCAGAGTAGGACGAAAAGACGGAGAGATTATCCTTGTATTTGTCATAAATACGACGGTATTCAGCGTGGTCGCACTCTTTCATGTCACCGATGTTGTCAATGCTCATTTCTCACCTCGCGCCGCACGGAGGGCGTTGTTGATAAGCTGCATTGACGCTTCAATGGTTGCGGCGATGGCCTCGTCATCCTCGACCATATTGGAGATAAGTTGCCATTGGGCAAGCTGCTGCTTCAACGCCTCGTACAGCAGCGGAGAGGCCTGGAACAACGTAGCCACGGCTTCAAGTTCGGCAGTGTCAACGGCGATACCGCAGGGCGAAACTCCAGCCAACCAAAGGTTGATCTGTCCCGGGAATCCTCGTCTCGGCTCCGGGTTATCCACCAGCTTGTAGATAGACCGGCCTTCGCGCTGATATGGACCCCGCGTAAACTTTGCTTCCATCCTCTCCCCCAACAAAAAGACCGCCCATTGGACGGTCTGTAAAAGTTCGGCTTCAACCTGGGCACGGTACGGCTAATGGAAGCTCGAAACCATCGTTACGCCCGTTCGCTACGCAGGCCGGCGCTACGCCTCGATACGCTTTTTGATCCAATGCACCGTGCCCAGGCAGAAGCCCCGTCCAACGACGGGCAGGTAGATGTTACTTCTTCTCGCGTATGGCATTGGCCGCCGTCGCAAGAGCCTGCCACGCGTCACGCCTCTCGGTTGTCTCGGCAGTATTTTGCCGCTCCGTGGCTGTGGCCGCGATCTCGATCAATGTTTCGTAGTCGAGCTTCATGTCGCGATCCTTGGTTGATGGTTGTGTATAAAGGCCCCTCTCGCGAAGGGCCGGTCGGAGGCGGGGCTATCGACAATCTGTCGTGTTCGGGTCGATTCCCCATTCCCGGCACAGGGCGTTCGCGCGACCACTCCCGACGCCGAAAGCCAAGCTCACAACAGCCCAGTTCGGAGATTTCGCGACCTGCCTTTTGGCAAGCATCCGTATGTTGCTCACGATGTACCGGCCGCGTTCCGGCCCAATAATAATGTCAACGTCTGGCAATTTCTTTTACCCTCCCTGCTTCGACTTCTCCCACACCCACACACTTGATCCGCAACATGCCGTCCACTTCCCGCGCTTCGGACATGGTCCACGTCTTGACCCATCCCCCACTCTCGGCCGGCACCCTCACGCGAGAGCCCGGCCGGGGGAAGATGGGGAGAGGAAGACGGGTCATTGTAACCATCTCACCCTCCAGGCGATGACATTAAACAGTCCCGCCAGTGCTATGACGAGGCCCCAACCCTGGCCTCCGATCATTCCCGCCAAGTAGAGCGCGACCAGAACGATGGAAAGCGCAACAGCCGACATCCTCATGTTTCCTCACAGGCCGGCCAATTCTTCACGCAGGTTGTCGTCCCTGGCCTGGCAATCCGCTTTGGCCGCTTCCAGGGTCTGGAATTCCTTGATATCGGAAAACGAAATCAACTCGTCGTCAGATTCCCAGGTTGAAAACTGGACTTTATCGTCACGAAGGACAGGCACGATCCTGTAGTAAAACACCGTCCCGTCCTCTTCCTGGTACGGCCCGGGCGCTTCATAAATGGTATTGTCGTAGCGGTCGTATTCTTCAGTCCATTCGAGCATCAGTACCTCCTCCCGTTCGGCTTTTTGAACCGATCTTTATATCCAGGACAGTGCCCCACATGGAATCCGCCACAGAACGGGCAGTGGTACGGAGACGTGCCATTCCATGCCCACGCTTGTGCCTGCTCCATTGTCTCGTGGCGGACTTTCCCCGCGCACGCCTTACGGCGAATGTGGCGCTTGCTGGCCATATGCCCTCCCTCACGCCGCGAAGGGCGTTGCTGACGTGGACGTCCCGGGCAGGCCTCCTAGATTCAGGGATGACCATGGGACGGCGGGCCTGCGCCCGTGCTCATCCACGGCGATTGGCAGCGCCGGCTTCAACGGGTCGGGGTCTTCCCAGGCTTTAGGAGCCGGTGCAGGCTTCGGCTGCGCTCTTGGAATTTCCGTCTGCCCCGGGATGTAGGCGTTCTCCGGGCGGCACGCGTGGCAAACGCGGGAATGGTGGTAGTTCCCGGATTCACTCAGGCGGTGGAATTGGCTGATGTGCTTTTCCTGGCCGCAGACTGGACATATCCTGGTCCGGTCCTTGGTTCTGGCATGGGCTTTGCGTCGCACGTATTCCGACACGCAGGCCGGGTTACCGCAGGTTTTCCCAAACGCTGGATCTCCACAGATTGGACAGGGGTGAGACCGTGCCAACTTCCTGGCCTGACGGTCGAGGATGCTACATTCGTTGGAACAGTACGTTTTATTGGTCGTCATGCGCCCGCAGCCTTCGCGGGCGCACAGATGGGGTGGGTGGTGCGTGTTGGGCATCAGGCGGCCACCTCCATACGGGCCATGGCACCCACCTCATCGGGGCACATCCTGGCCCACAACTCCCGCGTCAGTTCCACGTCCTGACGGCAGTACGCGGCTACCTCATCGATCTTCCCGGCGCGCCAGTAGTCGAACACCTTGGAACCATCCATGCCGGCCGTTTTGCCTTCGATGCCCAGGAATTGAGCAAGGTCGTCAAGCGTCCCTTCGCCCCGGTAGTCCGCGCCAAGCCAGATTTCCCGGAGGTCCACGATCTGCTTGGAATAGCGCTCCCATGGGAAGAACTCGGCCATGGCGGGAATACGATACTTGTAGGCCCGGTGCCGCAGCCAATTGCAGTCGAAAGACCGGCAGTTGAAACCGACGATGGACGGACGTTGCACGTGCCCCAGGTCGGCGCGGAGGCGCGTCCAGAAGTCCACGATCAGGCCTTCCTCGTCATCGCCGTCGTGCTGTGTGGACTGCACCGGTTCGCCGTCTATGGCCCAGCCGATGACCAGAACGCGTCCCTTGTGCGACTTGAGGGATTCGGAACGCCACGCCGCTTCCACGTTCTCACGCTGATAGGCTGCAATTTTGTCCTTATCCTTGTAGTTCGCCGGGACCTTGATGGTAGACGGTTCGGGAGTCGTGGGGCCAGGAATAGTCTCGATATCCAGCGTGACGACGCTAGGCATTGGCGGCCTCCCGGGCGTCTTCGGCATCCAAAAAAGATGCGACGGTTGGGTCCATCCCGCCTTCATCTTCGGGCATCTCGTCCATACGGCTTGTCGCCGGAGCTGGCTTGAGCTTCCCGGACTTGATGGCATCGATCAGCGTGGACGCTTCTTTCGAAAAAAGCTGAGAAAGGTCATTAAGGTCATTAGCCTTGAGGAATCGACGAGCGGCATCCAAGAGGCCCTGTTCGTCAAAGCCGGTGTCACGGGCGACGTTTTGCAGAAATCCGACTTGCTTTTGTGTAGCCTGCTGGCCTGTTTGAGCTGGCTGAGTAGCGTGCTGCGGCTGGGAAGTCTGTGCCGGTCCGGCCTCCGCCTGGGGCATATCCTCAACATCCTGGGTAAAGATATCGGAAGCGGCAGTGGCAGTCAGGACCGCATCCACCATGGCCCGCTTCTTGGCCATTTTAAGGACGGTGTTATAATAATCGGCTGGGTTGTCGTGTTCGACGCGCTCGACAACCACCCACTTCCCGTCCCGCTTCTGCGGTTTGCGGTTGGAACCTCCGAGCAATTCAGGGTCGCGTGTTTCCCAATACTCCTTGGTGACAGCAACGCCCGGGACCACCTCCTGGCGGAAGCGCCACTTCCCTTCCATGGTGGTCCCAACCCCGACGCCTTCCCCGGCGAATTGGCCGGTTAAAATGGACTGGAGCGCACACACAACACGGTATTCCCGGTGGCCGTGTCCCATGTCACGTTCCTGGATTTCGTACTTGGGCGCGAACCGAAACGTCATGGCGAGTTTTTCCGCCCCAGGCTTGAGCAGTGTCGGCTTGTCTCCGCATCCAGGAATAACCCCGTAATGCTCGCCTTTCTTCATGACGCGTTTCATGACGTGCTGGATCAGGTCGACCTGACCGGCGACGTCTTCAACAGCAAGTGCTGTAGCTGTGGGGACCAAACTGGCATGAGGGATGGCAATATCAGTGTTTTGCATGGCTTAATCTCCTTGACTACTCGCACGCGCTTGTGCGATGGGTTGACTTTCTCGTGACCATCGCTTCCTGACGTTCAATCGGATCGATGATCTCATCCGCGTAAGTTTCATTTTCCCCGTCCGCCCCAGTGTTCCAGCGCCGGGGCGGTTCGTTTTTTGGAACATCCATCAGTAGCCCCGCACGGCCAACATGTGCCGATAGCTGGCCAGGACAGATTCAACGAGCATAGTTCCGACGTCCTCGATGGGCATGGCCTTGATGCGCTCAATGTCCGCCCGATCCTGGGGCCGCAGTTGTCCGCGCTCAACGCAGGCATCACGGACGGCGGTGTGCTCGGGGGCGATATAGATAGGGGTTGCGCTCACAATCCACCTCCCGGCCGATGTCCGGCCTCCATGTTGCGGGCTTGCAAATCGTCCATGGGGAGGGGCTCCACGCGGGCGTTGGCCTCGGCTTCGGCCAGGGCAATTTCGCGCTCGCCCTCGGCCGACGGTTCCCATTCCGGGCAGGGCTTGGCGTCCCAGGGGAGCACGATTTTGGTGTTCTCCGGCTTGGGGTAGCCGGCCTGGATCAGACCTTCGACGGCCGCCTCGGTGACGTTTCGGCAGGTGCCAAAATTGGACAAGCACTTGTCGTCCTCCCAGGACTGGCACATGGAGCAGGTGGCGTAGCTGGGGATGTTCACGGTCTCACCTCACACGTCAGAGTGTTGTTGCCCCACAACCCCCGGGGCTCCACGGCCACGTTGGCCACCGCCTCGTGCCGGCGCATCCCTTGCCGGTAGTCACGCCGCGCGTGGCCGAACCAGGCGACGATCAGCACGGCCAGAATGACGAGTGCGACAGCCTGGGCCGCATGGCCAACGTCGTGCCAGCCGATGGGCTGGAGTTGCGGGTGGTACAGCTCGTCATGGCACATTGCGCACCTCTCGCCGTTTGGACCGTTTCCGTTGCTGTTTTCCGGCCCTACGTCGCGCCCGTCTGCGTGCAATGCCCATGGTGGCCTCCCTTAAAATTGCGGCCGGGGTGGTTAGTCCCGGCCGCTGCTCGATTGGTCGCCTCTGCCGCTCCTGGCGTACTGGGGAGATGGCCAGGATTCGTACTACGATGGCCGGGCTTGATACCGGCTGATGACACACGGGCAATCGGCTTTTGTCTTTGGGGAGGTTGTTCGCCTTTATCCCTCTGCCGCCCGTGCTTTGCGTGTTCCCGTTCGCCCCGTAGCCGTCTTTCCGACCAGTCTAGCGTGTCCATCCACGCCGCATCGCAGTACGAATCCTGATCACCTAGCGGCCCCGGCCAATCCGAGGCCGCCTTTCGAGCACCTGGCAGGCAATCCAAACCTGCCAGGGGAGAAACGACGAACCGTGCTCGCCGCTTCTCCAAAGCGCCCCAGGCCGATCCTGGAGCGCTTTGGAACATACCCAACCACGCCTCTACTCATGGCTGGGAGAGATGGAACAAAGGTTGCCTTCGGGGGTTCCCCTGCCGCTCTTGACGGTCTCGCATGGCGGCCACGCTCGCGGGTGCAAACCGCCTCTTTGCTCCATCTCTAAAAAAGCCCGGCCAAATCACCTGTTGGTGTAGATTTTGGCCGGGCACGGTCACTCTGTAAAAGTGCAGCACCATCAGGTGCCATACCGGATATCTAACCCTTTTCTTTTGTCATCTGCTTCGCGCCTCCTATTGGTTTTTACATGCGTGGTTTCAGGCCTCCCGTGAGCCAAGTAGCGGGGGGCGTTTCAGATGGCCAAGCCGCCGGTCTAGATGTTCTTGCCGGGGGCGGTGCCGTGGGCGCCGATGATGATCTTGCTGATGCTCTCCAGGGTGCTATTCTTTTCGGTAAGGAGACTGGTCGGTCCTCGGATCATGCTTGCTCCTGGTGTTTGGTGTTCAGGTTCACAATCAGCGGGATTTGGGTGGACCGTGTTTCCACCCCGCTATGGGTTGCAGAGGTCTTCCAACTTGCTTTCCGCCTGCCGGCGCACGTCACGTCTCGCTGTGCCGCAACTTCTCCGCAGGGATGTAGTCGCCCCACCTCCCGCGAACCACGCCAGGGGTTCCGGCCCTGGCGCCGCCCAACTTTTTGGGCGGCATAGAATGGCGGGCTTCGGCTTCTACATCGGGGAGTATCGGGCGCCATGCCCGGTAAAACTCCGCGAACCTTTCCGCGATTTCTTTCGCAGAAGCCTCGATCCGTTGGAGGCAAAGCCAAAAATCGTCATTCACAACTAGAAAGCCCATCCGTGACTCCCTGTTGTTTTCATTTACACTGTCATAATGGGGTTCTAGCATCCGCAGGGTGGTATTCGATACCATCTCCCCGGATGCGCTTTGATGCCGCACATACCTTGGGCGATATCCGTGTCTGAGTAATCCAATCCCGTATCAGGATGAGCAGTGCTCTACTTCCTGTTTCGCCGCGCACCATGCGGGCGTTGATTGGCGTTTGGGCCGCCCCACCGAAGACGGCCCGGTTGGGGTTGGCGCCTGGGGAGGGCGCAGGGGTGGGAGATTTGGTGGAGGCGGCCGGGCTCGAACCGGCAACCATCGGTCTGCAAGGCCGACGCTCTCCCGTTTGAGCTACGCCCCCAAAATGGTCCTGGTGAGAGGATTCGAACCTCCGACATCTCGGCCCCAAACCGAGCGCGCTACCTGACTGCGCTACACCAGGATGGTGGAACAGGAGGGATTTGAACCCCCGGACGACTTGCGCCGCCATCGGTTTTCAAGACCGTTCCCTTTGGCCTCTCGGGCACCGTTCCGTTGGAGCAGCCGGCGGGACTTGAACCCGCAACCTGTTGTTTACAAGACAACTGCTCTGGCCAATTGAGCTACGACTGCTTGAACCTCGAAGCGAATTCAGCAGGTTGGCGGCCCCGGCAGGCGAAATGGAAAAACCTGCCACGCACGATGCGCGCTGAATCCCTTCAAATCCCAAGCTATGGCGGGGGACTCGTCGTCCCCCGCCGGAAATTTGTTTTCGTCTGTGCTCCTGCGCTCGCCGGGCTCGAACGGGCTCCTACCAACCCTTCAGCCACTCCCTGGCAAACTCGAACATCTGGCGATAAAGGGCGTAGGCCTTTGAGGACTCGGCTTCGTTGTGATAACGGCGTTGCTCAAAAATCTGTTCCCATTCGGAAATCGTATGGCGCTTGCAGCCAATCTGAATCAGTCCGGCGTATGCAGTGAGCGGGTAACGAGCTGCGCCGCTGATACAAAGGGGCGTTTTTTTAATTTCGGCATCGCCGGCCACCTGGGCATCGCCGAACACCTGGGCATCGCCGGCCACCCAGGCATCGCCGAACACCTGGGCATCGCCGAACACCTGGGCATCGCCGAACACCCAGGCATCGCCGAACACCCAGGCATCGCCGAACACCCGGGCAGCGCCGAACACCCGGGCATCGCCGAACACCTGGGCATCGCCGGCCACCTGGGCATCGCCGAACACCTGGGCATCGCCGAACACCCAG
>Ga0268263_1001485_pt1 | contig 20125 bp, 18 predicted proteins | sample Biomet5_FD_190358 | JGI IMG/M metagenome (GOLD analysis project Ga0268263, IMG submission 190358) | Microbial communities from bioreactor (seeded with sewage sludge) at LBNL, California, USA - Biofuel metagenome 5 (SPAdes) (version 4) | ecosystem: Engineered > Bioreactor > Anaerobic >... | reverse complement strand
CAGCTGGCCGACGGGCACCGCCGGGCTGGGTGTGGTCGGCATCAGCAGCAGGTCATGATCACCGAAGTAGTCGGCGGCGAACGCGGCACCGGCGGCCTGCCCGTCCCGCTCCGCCTTCGACGCCAATCCGCGCAGCGGCGCGGTCAGCCGCATCAAATTGCGGGTACGCCGCTCGAGGAGTTCAGGATGCTCGGCGCGGGCCGCCTCCTCGGCCACGCCGGCCGCAGTCTGCGCCATGAAGGTGAGCGCGACATGGGGGAACTTCGGGTTCACCGGTTCGACCAGGTGACCCAACTCGGCCAGGGCGTCAGCGGTGTCGAGCAGAGCCTTGGTGGTCTCGGGATCAGCGGACGCACCGGCGAACTTCGTCAGGTAGCCGATCCGCAGCTGTCCGGGTTCCCGCTGGTAGGCCTGGGTCAAGGTGATCGGCAGCGGCTCGGCCCGCCAGGCATCGATCGAAGTGGAGCCAGTGATCGCGTCGTAGATCAGCGCACTGTCCTCGACGGTCCTGGTCAACGGCCCGATGACGCCCAGCGAGCGCCACAGATGCGCATTGGGGGCCGCACTCGTCCGTCCACGCTGACACTTCAGCCCGTACAGCCCGCAGTAGGACGACGGCAGCCGGATCGAGCCGCCACCGTCGCCGCCGATCGCCGCCGCGACCATGCCGGACGCCACCGCGGCCGCCGAGCCGCCCGAGGACCCGGCGGTCGAGCGCAGCGGGTTCCACGGATTGCGGGTGTAGCCGTTGGCGCTGGTCTCGGTCCACGGCCAGACGCCGAACTCCGGCATCCGGGTTTTGCCGATGATCACCGCACCGGCTGCGCGCAGCTTGCGGACCACCTCACTGTCGGCGGCGGCCGGAGTGCTGAACGCCGCCCCGCCGTAGCCAGTGGGCAGCCCGGCGACGTCGTTCTCGTCCTTGATCGCGATCGGCACCCCGTGCAGCGGACCACGCTCAGCGGCCGGAGTGGCGTCCCGCTGGACGGCCTCGGCCCGCGCCTGCTCGTCCCGCACGGCGACGAAGGCGTTGAGCTGGTGATCCAGCCGGCGGATCTGAGTCAGCGACTGCTCGACGAGCTCTGCGGATGTGACCTGACCTGCGGCCACGCGACGGGCCTGCTCTGCGAACGAGACGAACTCCATGCCTGCATCATCGGGGATGTCGGGCCTGGTCAGCACCGATTTCGCAGGACTGTCACAAAGCTGCCACGAAGCTGTCGATGATGCCGACGAGCTGCTCCTCAGCGGCAGCCCGCGACACGGTCGGGATGCCGTCGCCGGCCTGCGGTCCGTAGCGTCCGAAGAAGGAGTGGACGGCCCCGTCCAGCTGCACCTTCTTGGTGCCGGCCGGCAGCCGCTTCAGCCCGTCGTCCAGTTTGGCCTTGTCGACCACCTGATCATGTTCGGCGTCGACCACCAATGCTTTCAGGCCCGGGATATCGCTGAGGTTGTCATCGGTGGCTGGATAGGACGCCAGCAAGACCAGCTCCGAGACCGGGTGCGAACCCCACTTATCCTGATTGGCCACAAATCGGGCCGCCATCGAGCCGCCCAGGGAATGGCCGATCACCACGGTCTTCTTGCCGTGGCCGTAGCCGGCCACCAGCGACTTGGCCCGATCCGGCTGCAGCACCGGCAGATCGAACCAGAACTCGGGAATGATCGTCACCCGCCCCTGGGCTGCTTCGCGGCGGGCCAGCCACTCGTAGGCCTGCGGCCGGACCAGGCCGCCGGGATAGATCACCACCAGGACGTCCGATTCGGCCACGCCTGCCGGTGGCTCGACCAGCAAATAGCGGCCGTCGTCGGTCTTCAGGGTGACCTTCGCCTTGGCGCTGGCCGCGTTCGAGAGGGCGTCCTGGCCGGGGATCAACGCCGGACGGACCAGAATCGGCCAGGCGAAGCCAATACTGAAGGCGAGTGCGGCGACCAGCAGCAACAGCAGCCGGCGCGGCCAGCGCCGGACCGACTGCGCTTGGCTGCCGCGAGGTGCCCGCCTGCCGCTTCCGGATGCCGAACTCGCACGCGCCATCAGGCGCGACCCAGGCCGGGCTGCGGGCGCCAGTGCAAGCCGGCGTCGGCTGAGACCAAGGGCTCCTGGGCGGCGGGGATTCCGGCCACCATCAGCTCGATCTCAGGGTTGAGTTGCCGTTTGAGCAGGGCCAGTCCGATCGGGCCGAGTTCGTGATGTCGCTGCGAGCTGCCCATCCGTCCGACGACCTGGTCGCCGGCCAGGACGTCCGCGCCGACCGGGGGCAGGACATCCTCCGAGCCGTCCAACAGCAGCCGCGTCAGCCGGCGCGGCGGACGGCCGAGGTTGTAGACCCGGGCCACTGTCTCTTGGCCGGGGTAACAGCCCTTGCGCAGATGGACGGCCGGGCCGAGCAGGTCGCCGTCGGGGTTTGCCAGCTCATTGGGGATTGTTCGCTCGTCGGTGTCGACGAAGATCCGCGGGATGCCGGCCTCGATCCGCAGCGCATCCAGCGCCCAGGTGCCGGCGCGGACCTCACCGAGGGTCGCCTCGAGGCTGTCGGCGGGAATCACCGCCGGTGCCGCACCGGGAGCCATGGCCAGAACGAAACCCTCTGCAGTGCCCAGCTCGACCCGGGCAGCGAAGATCATCTTGCCTAGCCAGCCCAGTAGTTCGGGGAGCCGTCCCGGTTCGGTGTGGCACCACAGCGTGGTGCCGTCATCGGTCGCACCGAAGACATGGTTCAGGTGACCCTGCGGGCTGAGGATGTAGGCCACCGTCGACTGGCCGGGAGCGAGGTTGGCGAAGTCCTGGCTGGTGATGTCGTTGAGCCACGCCAATCGGTCGGCACCGCTGATGGTGAAGACCGGACGGTACGACAAGTCGACTCCGGCCTTGCCGGCGATCAGCTGCTTCTGCTCGCGGAAGGGATCGCCGTAGTGCCAGATGGCTCCGGCGTCGATTCCCTCGTTGACCTGGACGCTCACCGGCGCTCCAGGGTCGCCCAGATGTAGGGCTGCAGCTCCTCGGTTTCGGTGGCGCGGTCGAAGGAGAACATCAGCTTGCCTTCGACGGTGCCGTACAGGCGGCGTCCGGCGGTGTAGGCGACCTTGGCATCACGGGTGCGGGCGACGGCGTCGGTGACCAGGTCGATGCGTCCGGGCGCCAGCTTGCCGAACCAGATCTCGGCATAGCCGTCCGGGGAGGTCATCATCACGTCGACGGTGCCATCGGCCAGCGGACGCCAGAAGCCGGTCTCCATGAACAAGGCACGCTCCGGTTTGCCGTCGGCGTCGGTCAGGAAGGCCTGGGCGAGGTAGTGCAGGAAGTCGCCGCCGTTGTCGGCGAAGTCGATCTGGATGGCGTAGCTGACCTTCTCTTCACCGGGCCACTGCCGATAGCCGGTGCCCTCCCAGCGTCCGCGCAGCCAGGCCAGCCCGACCAGCGCCGGGTTCAGGTCGGACGGGATTTCAAAGGCCATCGTTTCCTCCTCGGCCACGGAGCGTGACGATCAGCCCCCAGCCGGCCAGCAGAATCAGTGCGACGCAGCCGCCACCCAACACCCAGCCGGTCACCGAGAGCGGAACGAGGCTGAGCACCCCAGCAGCATAACCGGCCCACCCCAGCCGCCTGGCGACGCCGGTCCCTGCGAACCCATCGCCCCCGCCGCAGGAAAGGGGACAGTCCCCTTTTCTGCGGGGCATCCACTCCCGGCGGTCCGCATACTCCACGGTCTTTCGATGTCGGCCCAGCTCCGATGGACACTCCGCTCACCGCTCAGGCCTCGACGCCGGCACCCACAGCACCCACCCGACCGACCCGCCCTCACCGACGTGACCTGCCGTACCCAACCCGACGGAGCGGATGCCTCGAACCGAGGCTTTGGCGAGCTCATAGCCTGGCTGCGCGCCGTTCACCCCGAGCCACATCGCCGCCGTGCTGCCACTTCGCCATCACGAAGCGGTACTTCCGTTCGCGGCGCTGGCGATCGGCAGCATCATTCCCGACCTTCCCTACTACCTGCCCGGACTTCGCTGGCTAGGCGGGATGACCCACACGGCATGGGCGATCCTCAGCCTCGATCTCGCGCTGGGCATAGGAGTGTGGGCCCTATGGCGGTGGCTGGGCCCGGCACTTCACGAGCTGGCTCCCGGACCGATCCGTAGCCGCTGGCGGCCGATGTCCGCCCGTCCGGCGTGGTGGGCGGCCCCACTCGCCGTCACCATCGGCACAACGAGCCATGTCGTGATCGACGAGTTCACCCACGCTGGACGACTCGGCGCCACCCACCTCGCCGTTCTCGCGGCGCAGTACCCATCGCCCCTGGGTGGAAGCTGGGAGGGCTTCCGTTGGGCCCAATACCTCGGTGGGGCACTGGGGCTGGCCATCTTGGCCTGGGCGGCCTGGCGCCTCCCGCCCCAACCAGTCCGGAGCCAGCAGCCGCGACTGGCCCGGTGGCTGCTGTGGACGGCCACCGCAGCCGCACTGATCGGAGCCTGCATTGCGATCACCCGTGCCGGAGGCCTATCGATCAGCCTTCGAGCAGTCGCGTTCTCCGGGCTCACCGGCGGTATCGGAGCGACCGGCACCATCGTGATCGGCCTCGCCACCGTCCACAGGATGCGGCAGAAATGGCCAGGCTCGCTCGGCTCATCCACAGGGCCGGTCGTCGACTGAACCGATCAGGCCAAAGGCCCCGACCGTGAGGGCATGGGAGCCACCAGAATCTGGACCTTGCCGGTCGAACCCACCCGCACCTCCGAGCTGCTCGAACTCGGAGTCAGCGAGAAGTCGATCGCGACCCAACGGCGCCGGGGTGCATTGATCCAGCTACGGCAGGGGGTTCACCTGTCATCGGCGAGCTGGTCCGACGACCCCCGTTGCCGGCACCTCATCCGCGCCCGGGCCGAGGTCGCCGCCAACCCGGATGCCGCGATCAGCCATCAGTCGGCCGCCGCCGCCTGGATGCTGCCCAGCCCATCGATGACGGACTGGGCGGAACTGCCGGTCTCGGTCACGCTGCCTGCGGGCTTCGGCTATCGCTCGAGCCGGGGCACCACCGGCGTCCACCATGTCGCCGGCTTGCCAGCTGACGAGGTGACGAAGGACGAGTCCGGGTTCCGGATCACTATCGTGCCGCGCACAGCGATCGATCTCGCCGCCGGGCTCCTCCTTCCGCAGTCCTTGGTGATCCTGGACGGTGCCGCCCGGCTGATCTGCGCCGGCTTCGTCGGCTCTCCACGACGACGCGACTTCGCGAACCCTGCCCTCGTCTCGGCGGCCCAGGAGCAACTACTGGCCGCCGCCCATGCTCGCCGGCGCTCTGGCCTGGCCGCGGCGATCGAACTGTGCAACCCCGGCCGTGAATCGGCTGCCGAGTCGTTGTCAGCTGGACACTTCCATCGCGCCGGGCTTCCCGCACCGATCCACCAGGCTGTCGTCCGGACGCCGATCGGGGTCTTCTACCCCGACTGCCTGTGGCCCGAACAGCGTGTGATCGGCGAATGTGATGGAGCGGTGAAGTACACCGATCCCGATGCCTACGTCAACGAGAAGCGGCGCGAGCAAGCGCTGCGCGACCAGGGCTACCTGATCGTCCGCTGGCTCGCCAAGGAGATCCTCCTCACGCCGGACGTGGTGGTGGAGCGGGTGGGACGAGCCCTGGGTTGCTGAGTGGACCGCACAGCCCGATCGATCAGCGAGCCGCTCGAACCCGAGTGAGGCCCCGATCTCGACAGATCAGCCGGGCCGCGGAGATCGACCGGGTCTCGGTACCCGATCCGGCCCCGGCCACCCCCTCACCCGACCGGCCCCGCCCTCACCCGAGCTCGCCTCCCCTCGCCTCTGCCACCTGCCCAACTCGACGACGCCGGCCCGCACTCGCCCTCGCAGCTGTTCCCACGGGGCGGGGAATCCACCCGCGAGCTGGCCTCGACCGCAGCTAGCGGAGGCCAAGCCCGAGAAACCTCCACGAATCGGCCACCCCTCACTTCCGAACCGGAGAGAACCCGACTTTCCTCCCCATCCGAGCCTCCCGGACCTCGATATCGGGCGGAAAACCGGGTTCGACCAAGAACTGGCACGACCAGCCCCCAGAATCCGGAGGAAAAGCCGGTTTCGCCCGCGCGAAGGCCGTGACCAGCCGTCCGGGAGCCCCTGACCTCGCCCGACCGCACAACCGCTCCCATCGAGCCAAGAGCCAAGAGCCAAGAGCCAAGAGCCAACCCTTGCCCCACAGGCGAGCCGGCCCCGGTCGTGACCAGCACTGGCGCGTGCCCGGGACGGTACGAAGCCATCCCGACCACCCCAAGGTGCTTGGATGGACGCCGTGAGAGCAGTGGCACAGCGCGTCAGTTCGGCCCAGGTCAGCGTGGCCGGTGAGGTGATCGGACGGATCGATGAGCCGGGTCTGCTGGTCCTGCTCGGAGTCACCCACACCGACACCGAGCAACTGGCCGCGAAGCTGGCGGCCAAGCTGTGGCAGCTGCGGATCATGCCGGACGAGCAGTCCTGCGCCGACCTCAACGCACCGCTGCTGGTGGTCAGCCAGTTCACCCTCTACGCCGATACTCGCAAGGGGCGGCGTCCGTCCTGGTCGAAAGCAGCGCCGGGCCCGATCAGTGAACCGCTGGTCGAGTGCTTCATCGAAGAACTGCGCCGGCTCGGCGCCACCGTTCAGACCGGACGATTCGGTGCCGACATGGAGGTCTCCCTGGTCAATCAGGGGCCGATGACCCTGATCATCGATACAGACGAGTAGTCCGCCACAGCGCTACGGCAGCGCCACGACCACCAGGTTCACTAAGGTTTACCCGAAAGCAACGCCCCTGACGCGAGGAGGTGGCATGGCGCAACTGCTTCTTGTGAGCAACGAGGTGACTAGTGGCGCGCCTGCCGAACGCTCCCTGCCCGTCCTGGCGCTGCTCCCGCACACGATCCATCAGGTCGCCGCCGACACACAGGCGCTGACCGAGTCGGCTCGCTGCGACCTGGTCGTCCTGGACGGACGCAAGGATCTGGCGGGCGCCCGGATGATGGCTCGACTGTTCCAGTCGTCCGGCTCGACGGTGCCGTTGCTGCTGGTCCTCACCGAGAGTGGGCTGGCCGCGGTCGCCTCCGACTGGAATATCTCCGACATGGTGCTGGACACCGCCGGTCCGGCCGAGTTCGAGGCTCGGATCCGGCTGCTGGTCACCGCAGCCGCCAACGACGGGCTGATCTCCGCCGGCGGCATCGTGATCGACGACGCCGCCTACTCGGTGATGCTCGAAGGCGATGCACTCGACCTGACCTACACCGAGTTCGAGTTGCTGAAATACCTCGTCCAGCACCCCGGACGGGTCTTCAGCCGCGAGCATCTGCTGGCCGATGTCTGGGGCTACGACTACTACGGCGGCACCCGGACGGTCGACGTCCACGTCCGTCGGCTGCGGGCCAAGCTCGGTCCCGAGCATGAGGCGCTGATCGGCACCGTCCGCAACGTCGGCTATCGGTTCTCCCCCGACGGCACCCCCCGGCACTGACCGAGCTCAGGACGACGGCGGCGTCCAGCGCACCAACGGCAGCAGGATCTCGTCGACGATGGTCAGGAGATCCTCGTCCGCCAACGGTCTGAGAGTCATCAGCAGGTCGTGCCGGAAGAGGTCGGAAGCAACCGCCCGCACCCGAGGGGTGAGCCGCGCCGGGTCGATCTCGCCTCGGGCCGCCGCCCGGTCGAGGACGATGTCCATCCCGCCGGTCCGCTCGCTGCGGAGCTGGGTGCGCACATCGGCGAAGGTCGCGCCGGTGGGTGAGAAGTACGACCCCATCAGCACGCTCATCAGCGGGACCAGGCTGGCACGGGCGGCGTTGGACGCCCGCAGCAACTCGATGGCGTCCTCGCGTAGCGATCCGGTGTCGGGCACTGCCACCGGATCGGCCTGCAATCCGTAGGTGAGGGTAGCGGCGACCAGTGCCTCGCGATCGGGCCAGCGCCGGTAGAGCACCGAACGGCTCGTTCCGGCGGCCTCAGCGACCGCATCGATGGTGAAGTTCCCGTAGCCGGCATCGAGCAGCCGCTGCCATCCGGCTTCGAGGATCGCGCGCTCGAGCTCCTTGCCGCGGCGCCGTCGACCCGATGTTTCAAGATCCATTTGTGTATCTTACCGCGCCGGGCTATTCTCCGTTTTAGATACATATATGTCTCTTATGGGGAGCAGTCATGACGTCACCTTCCGCGGCATCCATCGACCGCAGGACGATCCTCACCGTCCTCGCGCTGATCATGGGCGCGCTGGCCGCGATCTTCGACAGCACCATCGTGAGCATCTCGCTCCACACTCTCGCCGATGCGCTCAGCGTTCCGGTCAGCACCGTCCAGTGGGTCAGCACCGGCTACCTCCTGGCTCTCGGGGTGTCCATCCCGGTCGTCGGCTGGGCACAGGCCCGAGTGGGCGGCAAGCGGCTGTGGCTCATCGCGCTGACGATCTTCGCCGTGGCCTCAGTCGCCTGCAGCCTCGCCTGGGACGCCCCGAGCCTGATCACCTTCCGGATCGTCCAGGGCCTCGGTGGCGGGCTGATGCTGCCCCTGATGGCGACCCTCACCGTTCAGCAACTACCCGGCGGCGCCGGGCTGGGACGCCTGATGGCGATGGTCAGCCTGCCTGCCGCACTCGGGCCGATCCTGGGGCCAACCATCGGCGGGCTGATTCTCAACTGGCTCGACTGGCGCTGGATCTTCTGGGTCAACGTGCCGTTCTGCGTGGTCGGCATCGCCTTGGCGTGGCGGTTCCTTCCCGCCGACCCGCCCTCCGGGCGACCGAGGCTGGACTGGCAGGGACTGCTGCTGGCGTCCCCCGGCCTGATCGGCATCCTCTACGGCCTGTCGAACGTCGTGCAGGACGGCGGCATCGGCCGCCTCGACGTGTGGCTGCCTGCCCTGGCCGGCCTGGCCCTGATGGCCTGCTTCGTCGTTCTCGAGCTGCGACGCCCACAGGACGCCCTCGTGGACGTCGCGCTCCTCCGACACCGACCTGTCGCGTCCGCCTCCGCGGTGCTGTTCTTGTCCGGCGCAGCCCTGTACGGCTCGATGCTGCTACTGCCGCTGTACTTCCAGGTGGTTCGCGGGACCGACGTGCTCACCGCAGCCCTCCTGCTGATCCCGCAGGGTATCGGCGCGCTGCTGAGCCGCAATCTGGCCGGACGACTCACCGACACCATCGGTGCCCGGCTGGTCGCGATGATCGCGTTCGCGGTGATCGGGGCCGCCACCGTTCCGTTCGCCCTGGCCGACGCGAACACGAACACCTGGTGGTTGATGGCGATCCTGCTCCTGCGTGGACTCGGCACCGGCGCGGTGATGATTCCGGTGATGACCGTCGGCTACCTCGGCCTGACCCGCGACCAGGTGCCGCACGCCAGCATCCTCACCCGACTCGCGCAGCAGATCGGCGGGGCGTTCGGCACCGCGATCCTCGCCGTCATCGCCGAGGCGTCCGCCGCCGGGGCCACGAGCCCTGCTGACTATGCGCTCGCCTTCGACACGGCCTTCTGGTGGGCGGTCGGCTTCACCGTCGTCGCGATCGGGGTCTGCGCAGTGCTGCCCTCCCGCCGTCCGGTGCCGGTGGGTTAGCGGCGCTCCCCCAGCGGCAGCCCGTGTCACTGATCGCCGCTCTGCCGTAACGCAGCGCAGCTAGCCTGGCCATGTGAACCTGACCAGCAGCCAAGCCGAACAGATCCTCGCGCTTGCCGACCGCGCTCTCGCCGCGGACGGATGCGCGCCACTCAATGAGGAGGCCCGGTTCGCCGTCGCCGGCACCAGACCGGCCGAGCATCTGATCGCCGAGCTGGACGACCAGGTGGTCGGCTACCTGCAGTGGCAGCCGGAGTTCAGCACCGCGCAGCTAGTGGTCGACCCGCACTATCGACGCCGCGGCCTGGGCGGCGCCTTGGTCGAGCAGTTGATCGAGGGGCTGGCCGATCCCGAACTGGGCCTGGCTGGTGCCGAGGTCGCCGAGTGGGGGCTGTGGGCCTTCGGCGATCTGCCAGCGGCGCAGGAGTTCACGGCTGCGCTCGGGCTGCGCCCGTCCCGGACGCTACTGGTGATGCGCCGCGGGTTGACCGGCATCCGTGCTCCGGAACTCCCCGCAGGGCTCACCATTCGCGGCTTCCGGCCCAGCGACCAGGATGCGCTGCTGGCCCTGAACGGCGAGGCCTTTGCCGGGCATCCCGAGCAAGGCGCATTGGACGCCGATGGCCTGGCCCAGCGGATGGCCGAGGACTGGTTCGACCCGGACGGGCTGCTGCTGGCCTTCGATGCCGATGGCCTGGCCGGCTTCCACTGGACGAAGCTGGCCGAGCCTCATCTCGGTGAGGTCTATGTGATCGGCACCGCAACCCGGGCTCGGGGCCGGGGCTATGGACGCATCCTGCTGGACGCCGGACTGGCCCACCTGGCCGCTGCCGGAGCAACGGAGGCTGTGCTCTACGTCGACAGCGCTGAGCAGATACCGGTAAGAATGTACAAAGGCGCTGGCTTCGAGCTCGAGCGCCGTGACCTGCTCTACACCAAGCCCGCACAGGAGAACCGATGACCGACAGTCAGCTCGAGGAGCCCGGCGTCGAGCTGGCCGAGGCCAGCCCGGCTGCGGCCATCTCGGCATCCGACGTCGCCGAGCCCGCTCTCCAGACCGAGTCGCCGGAGCTGCCGCAGCTGCCCACCGGCCGCTTCTCCGATCGCGAGTTGAGCTGGCTGTCTTTCAACGCCCGGGTGCTCGATCTGGCCAAGGACGCCAGGCGGGTGCCGCTCCTGGAGCGGGCCAAGTTCCTGGCGATCTTCTGCAACAACCTGGACGAGTTCTTCATGGTCCGGGTGGCCGGCCTGAAGCGCCGGATGGCCGCCGGTGTGGCCGTCCCGAGCAACTCTGGCCTGCTGCCTCGCGAACTGCACGACGCGATCCTGGCCCGTAGTCGGGAGTTGGTCGCCGAGGTGACCAGGGTTTTCGCCACCGATATCCGTCCGGCGCTGGCCGAGCACGGCATCGAGATCCTGCGCTGGGAGGAGTTGCGCGACGACGAGCGGGCGAAGATGACCGAGCTCTTCGAGAGCCGCATCTTCCCGGTGCTCACCCCGCTGGCCGTCGACCCGTCCCACCCATTCCCCTACATCTCCGGGCTGAGCGTGAACCTGGCGGTGCTGCTGCGCAACCCGACCACCGGCGCCCGCCAGTTCGCCCGGATCAAGGTGCCGACGATTCTGAGCCGATTCGTCCCGCTCGGTGGCGGCCGGTTCGTCCCCCTGGAGGACGTGATCGCCAGCCATCTGGATCAGGTCTTCACCGGCATGCAGATCCTGGGCCACTCCACCTTCCGGGTCACCCGCAATGAAGACGTCGAGGTCGAAGAGGACGACGCCGAGAACCTGCTGTTCGCCTTGGAGAAGGAGCTGCTGCGACGCAAGATCGGACGCCCACCGGTCCGGCTCGAGGTCGAAGAAGACATCGATGACTACATGCTCGGGCTGCTGATCAGCGAGTTGGACATCGCCGAGAAGGAAGTCTTCAAGGTGCCCAGCCCGCTGGATCTGCGCGGGCTTTTCGGGATCGCCGACCTGGATCGCGAGGCGCTGCTGTACCCCAGTTTCCTGCCCAAGACGCACCCTGAGCTGGCCAAGGTCGAGACCGCACGCCAGGCGGATCTGTTCGCCGCGCTGAAGACCAGAGACGTCTTGTTGCACCACCCCTACGACTCGTTCGCAACCAGCGTCCAGCGCTTCATCGAGCAGGCCGCGGCCGACCCGGCGGTGCTGGCGATCAAGCAGACGCTGTACCGCACCTCCGGCGACTCGCCGATCATCGACGCCCTGATCGAGGCGGCGCAGGCCGGTAAGCAGGTGCTGGCCCTGGTCGAGATCAAGGCCCGCTTCGACGAGCAGGCCAATATCGCCTGGGCCCGCAAGCTGGAGAAGGCCGGCTGCCACGTGGTCTACGGCATGCTCGGCCTGAAGACCCACTGCAAGCTGTCGCTGGTGGTCCGCGAGGAGCCGTCCGGGTTGCGCCGCTACTGCCACATCGGTACCGGCAACTACAACCCCAAGACCGCCCGGATGTATGAGGACATGGGCCTGCTCACCTCCAATGCGGTGATCACCGATGACGTGTCCCGGTTGTTCAATCACCTGTCCGGAATGACCCAGGAGATCAGCTACAAGCGGCTCCTGGTGGCCCCGCATTCGGTGCGAAAGGGCTTGCTGGAGAGTGTTGAGACCGAGATCGCCAATCACAGGGCCGGGCTGCCGGCCGGGGTGAAGATCAAGGTCAACTCGATCGTCGACGAGGCGGTCACCGACGCCCTCTATCGGGCCTCCCAGGCCGGGGTTCCAGTGGACCTGTGGGTGCGCGGAATCTGCTCGGTGCGCCCGGGCGTGCCCGGGCTGAGTGACAACATCCGGGTCCGCTCGATCCTGGGCCGCTTCCTCGAGCACAGCCGGCTGTTCTGGTTCGCCAACGGCGGCCAGCCCAAGGTCGGGATCGGTTCGGCCGACCTGATGCACCGCAACCTGGACCGCCGGGTCGAAGTGGTGGTGGCACTGAACAACCCGCGCCACATCGCCCAGATCGAGCGGCTGTTCGAGCTGGCCTTCGACGAGGGCACCGCCTCCTGGTGGTTGGAGGGCGACACCTGGACCCAGCGCACCCTGGGTGCCGACGGTGAGCCACTGCTCGACATCCAGGAGTACCTGATCGTCCAGATGGGCCAGCGACGGGCCGCGGAACGCTGACCCATGGCCAAGACGACCAAGGAGATCCTGGCCGCGGGCAGCGTGGTGTTTCGTCGCGGCGCGGACGGGCAGCGTGAGGTGCTGCTGGTGCACCGGCCCCGCTACGACGACTGGAGCCTGCCCAAGGGAAAGCTCGATCCCGACGAGTACCTGGCCTCGTGCGCGGTCCGGGAGACCCGCGAGGAGACCTCGGTCCGGGTCCGGCTCGGGCTGCCGGTGGACAAGATCCGCTACCCGATCAGCACCGGCATGAAGACCGTCCACTACTGGCGTGGCCAGCTCGACGGCGAGCAGCCACATGTCCCCAGTGATGAGGTCGACGAGGTGGCCTGGCTGAGCATCACCCAGGCCCTGCGCCAGGTCAGCTACCCCGACGAGCGGGCAGTCCTGCGCGAGGCCGTGGAGCTGCCCGACTCGACGCCGCTGGTGATCGTCCGGCATGCCAAGGCGATGCTGCGCGCCAACTGGGGCGGACGCGATGTCGGTCGGCCCCTGGACGAACGCGGACGCCGCCAGTCCCGGGCGCTGGTGCCCCTGCTGGACGCCTACGGCGTCCGTCGGCTGGCCTCTTCCAGCGCCAATCGCTGCCTGCGCACCCTGCAACCGCATGCCAAGGCGCATCGGCTGGAGGTTGAGGGGTGGAGCATCCTCACCGAGGAGCAAGGCACCAAGGATCCGACCGCAGTACGCACGCTGGTTCGCCGGCTGGCCCAGCAGACCGCCGATACCGGCATGCCCTTGGCCATTTGCGGACATCGACCGGTGCTGCCGACGATCCTGGATGCACTCGGGGTTCCGAGCCGTCCGATTCCGCCGGCTGCGGCGATGGTGCTGCATCTGGCCCCAGACGCGAAGTTGCAGGCGATCGAGTTCCACAAGTCCCGGCTCTGAACAGGGACGGGCCCACCGAGGCTCAGTGCGACGGCGGTGCGGCACTCCCGCGGACGATCAGGGTCGGCTCCAGCAGCGGCGGCTCCGCCGGGGTGAGCCCGTTCTCGATCATGTCGAGCAGCAGCTCGACGCTGCGTCGTCCGACCTCGTCAAAGTCCTGACGCAAGGTGGTCAGGCCCGGCGCGAAGAACTCCGCCTCGGGAATGTCGTCGAAGCCGACCAGGCTGACGTCGCCGGGACAGGACAGGCCGCGCTCGTGCAGCGCGTGCAGTGCGCCCAGGGCCATCGTGTCGTTGGCGGCGAAGATCGCGGTGACCTCGGGGTCCTCCAAGATCTCCCGGGCGGCCAGGTAGCCCGAGCGGGCCGACCAATCGCCGCGGACGGCGGCCGGCACGGACGCGCCGGCTTCGGTGAGAGTGTCCCGCCAGCCATCGATGCGCTCCAGGCTTTCGAACCAGACGTCCGGACCGGAGATGTGCCACACCGTCCGGTGACCCAGGTTGAGCAGGTACTCGGTGGCGATCCGGGCGCCGAGCCGTTGATCGACGCTCACCAGCGGGTAGCGTCCGTGGACGCTGGAGTGGATGGCCACTATCGGCAGGTTGCCGTTGAGATCGCTGGTGGTGGCGTCATCCGAACGTGGCTGGAGCAAGATGATGCCGTCCGACGAGCGGGAACGCAGCAGCGCCGCGCCGTGCGAGATGGCGTCCTGCCCGGGTTCGCCCAGGTGCGAGATGGTCACCGTGTAGCCGCGCTCGCGGGCGGCCAGCTCGATGCCGTGCAGTGCCGCACTCGGCCCCCACAGCAGCGGATCGACGGTCAGCACTCCGATCGAGCGGGACCGTCCGCTGGCCAGGCCACGAGCCATCGAGTTCGGTCGGTAGTCCAACGAGTGCATCGCGCCGAGCACTCGCTCCTTGGTCGCGGCGGCAACTTTGGCTTGGCCGTTGATCACCCGGGACACCGTCATTGCCGATACCCCGGCAAGACGCGCCACATCGGCAACCGTGGGTGGCCTGCCCCCCAGCCCGCCAGCGACATCGCTCATGGGTGTTAGCGTAGAACACAGCTACCCCGAACGCCGGGTCGCCTCGGGAGGTGATCGCGTCAACCGCAATTCACCCAACGTTCACCAAGGGGTCCCGGTCGCGTCAACCGCGCACCCTAGCGTGAGGAGCAGAGCAAACCAGCTCTGAGCCCACACACTAAGGACAAGCGTGAGTATCAAGCCGTTCGCAGTAGCAGCACTGGTCACCGCCGCAGCACTGGCGTTCACCGGGTGCGCCACCAACGAGGCTGCGCCCGCCGGGACCGGATCCTCCTCTGGTTCGCAGACCCTGACCGGCGTCGGCGCCAGCTCGCAGAAGGCAGCCCAGGAGAAGTGGGTCGCCGACTTCCAGACCAAGAACTCCTCCATCACCGTCAACTACTCCCCGGATGGTTCCGGCGCGGGCCGCTCGGCCTTCATCGCCGGCGCAGCCGCTTTCGCCGGCTCCGACCGTCCGTTCAAGGACGAGGAGATGGGCGCCGGGAAGTTCGCCGGTTGCGCTGCCGACTCCAATGCCCTGGACCTGCCGGTGTACATCTCGCCGATCGCGGTCGTCTACAACCTCGACGGCGTCACCGACCTGTCCCTGGATCCGGCCACCATCGCCGGCATCTTCGCCGGCAAGATCACCAAGTGGAACGATCCGGCGATCGCAGCCACCAACCCGAGCGCGAAGCTGCCTGATCTGGCCATCACCGCCGTGCACCGCGGCGATGATTCCGGCACGACCAACAACTTCACCGACACGCTGAACAAGCTTGCCCCGACCGTCTGGACCGAGAAGGCCTCCGACACCTACCCCGCCGCCTTCGGTGGCGAGGCTGCCAACGGCACCTCGGGCGTCATCCAGGCCGTCACCGGCGGTTCGGGCACCATCGGCTACGCGGACGCTTCGGCGGCCGGCAAGCTGAGCAAGGCCAGCATCATCGTCGGCGGCAAGCCGCTTCAGCCCACCGCTGAGGCAGCCGCCTCGATCCTGGATCACTCCAAGACGATCGCGGGCCGCGACGCCAACGATCTGGCCTACAGCCTGGATCGCACCTCTGAGGGGGTCTACCCGGCAGTGCTGGTCTCCTACGCCATCGTCTGCCAGACCTACAAGGATCCGGCCGTCGGCACCCTGGTGAAGAACTACGTCGGCTACATGGCTTCGGCGGACGGCCAGAAGGCCGCTGCGGAAGCAGCCGGTTCGGCCCCACTGTCGGCCGATCTGCAGGCCAAGGTGAAGGCCGCGCTCGATTCGGTCAAGTGACCGAGTCGGACTGAATCACAGTGGGCGGCGTCGGGAGCACCCCGGCGCCGCCCCGTCACGCAACTAGGCACTGAAAGCAGGGTCCATCGATGACCGCCAAGCTCAGTTCGACGCCAGTCGGCTCGGCCGCAGCCAAGCCGCTACCGGGGCCGGACCCCAAACGTCCCGGCGAGGCGGTGTTCCGCGGCCTGGCGACCGGCGCCGGCATCCTGATCCTGGTGATCCTGGCCCTGGTCGCCGGGTTCCTGCTGATCCAGGGCTCCCCGGCTCTGTTCGCCGATCCAGCCAAGCTGGCCAGCCAGGCCTATGGCGAGTTCGTCGGCTGGGTTCTCCCCTATGTCTGGGGCACTGTGTGGGCCGCCATCCTGGCCTTGGTGCTGGCCGTCCCGGTAGCAATCGGCATCGCGCTGTTCATCTCCCACTACGCGCCGCGCCGGCTGGCCCAGCCGCTGGGCTACCTGATCGACCTGCTGGCCGCGGTGCCGTCGGTGGTCTTCGGCCTGTGGGGCTCGCTGGTGCTGGCCCCGGCAGTGCTGCCGCTCTACGAAACGCTGAACACCTACCTGGGCTTCATTCCCCTGTTCTCGGGCCAGGTCTCTGGGACCGGACGGACGATCCTCACCGCCGCCGTCGTGCTGGCCACGATGGTGCTGCCGATCATCACCAGCCTGTGCCGCGAGGTCTTCCTGCAGGCACCCCGGCTCCACGAGGAGGCCGCACTGGCCCTCGGGGCCACCCGCTGGGAGATGATCAAGATGGCGGTGCTTCCCTTCGCCCGTCCCGGCATGATCGCCGCGGTCATGCTCGGCCTGGGCCGAGCCCTGGGCGAGACCATGGCGGTGACCATGCTCCTGTCCGGCAGCCGCAACATCACCATCGAGTTGCTCACCAGCCAGAACCCGAACACGATCGCCGCGGTGATCGCGCAGAACTTCGCCGAAGCATTCGGCCTGAAGACCAACCAACTGATCGCAGCCGGTCTGGTGCTGTTCCTGATCACCCTCGGGGTGAACTCGATCGCCCGCTGGATCGTCTCGCGGCGCGCCCAGTACTCCGGAGCCAACTGATGACAGCCCTCAGCCATGCGATCACTCGCGACAGCCTGACCTCGGGCCGACTGCCGAAGTTCGCCACGCCGGTCACCGCGGTAGCCGCGGCCATCGTCGGCTTCGCGCTGGCTGTGCTGCTGGCCGGCGGGAACCTCGGCGCCGCCGTCGTCATTGCCTACCTGATTTTCCTGATCACCATGGAGATCGCGGCCCGAGTCGTCGAAGGCTCGCGGCAGGCGGCCGATCGCCGGGCCCGGCACCTGATCGCCGGCGCCTTCCTGCTGGCGCTGCTGCCGCTGGGTTCGGTGGTGCTGGAGGTGCTCAGCAAGGGCATGGCTCGCTTCGACATCGCCTTCTTCACCCAATCGATGCGCAACGTCGTCGGCGAGGGTGGCGGCGCCGTCCACGCCGTCTACGGGACCCTCTACGTCACCGGCCTGGCCACGCTGATCTCGGTGCCGATCGGCCTGCTCACCGCCATCTATCTGGCCGAGTACGGCGTGCGAAACCGGCTGTCCAAGGCGATCACCTTCTTCGTGGATGTGATGACCGGCGTGCCCTCGATCGTGGCCGGCCTGTTCGCCTACGCGCTGATGAGCCTGATCTTCGGAGCCGGCTACAAGTCGGGCTTCTCCGGCAGCCTGGCGCTATCGGTGCTGATGATCCCGGTCGTGGTCCGTTCCAGCGAGGAACTGCTGCGGCTGGTGCCCAACGAACTGCGTGAAGCGGCATACGCCCTGGGCGTGCCGAAGTGGCTGACCATCGTCAAGGTGGTGCTTCCCACCGCGATCTCCGGTCTGGTGTCCGGCGTGATCTTGTCGATCGCCCGAGTGATCGGCGAGACCGCCCCCTTGCTGATCGCAGCCGGCTACACCACCAGCCTGAACAACAACCCGTTCGCCGGGCCGATGATGACCCTGCCGGTGTTCGTCTACGACTCCTACGCCCACCCGGGCACGGACGTCCAGGCCTACCTCGATCGGGCGTGGGCCGGCGCGCTCACCTTGATCCTGATCGTCATGCTGCTGAACCTGATCGGCCGGCTGATCGCCCGCCGATTCGCCCCGAAGACTCGCTGAAAGGCCGACCATGTCGAAGCGAATTGAAACCACAGACCTGAACGTCTACTACGGCAACTTCCGCGCCGTCGAGGACGTCACCATCACCATCGAGCCGCGCACCGTGACCGCCTTCATCGGCCCGTCCGGCTGCGGCAAGTCGACCTTCCTGCGCACCCTGAACCGGATGCATGAAGTGATCCCGGGAGCTCACGTCGAGGGCGAGGTCCTGCTCGACGGGGAGAATCTGTACGGCCCCGGCGTCGATCCGGTCCGGGTGCGTCGTCAGGTCGGCATGGTCTTCCAGCGGCCCAACCCGTTCCCGACGATGTCGATCAAGGAGAACGTCCTGGCGGGCATCCGGCTGAACAACAAGCGGATGCCCAAGGAGGAGCAGGACGCCTTGGTGGAGAGCTCGCTGCGCGGCGCGAACCTGTGGGAAGAGGTCAAGAACCGTCTCGACCTGCCCGGCTCGGGGCTGTCCGGTGGCCAGCAGCAGCGGCTGTGCATCGCCCGGGCGATCGCGATGTCGCCCGAGGTCCTGCTGATGGACGAGCCGTGTTCGGCCCTGGACCCGATCTCCACCTTGGCGATCGAGGACCTGATCGCCGAGCTGAAGCAGAAGTACACGATCGTGATCGTCACCCACAACATGCAGCAGGCCGCCCGAGTGTCGGACACCACCGCCTTCTTCAACATCGCCGGCACCGGAGCACCGGGCAAGCTGATCGAGGTCGGCCCGACCGACAAGATCTTCTCCGCCCCGGACGTCCAGGCCACCGAGGACTACATCTCCGGCCGCTTCGGCTGATCCCCCCGAGCGCCCTCCCTTCCCCGCCGAGCGGCCTCCCTCTGAGCAGAGGTTCTCGATGAGGAAGGGAGGCATTCGACACACTCTGGGGACGCACAGGCTCGCCGACTAGGATCAGCGCCATGGCGAGTCAGGCTGGTTGGTATCCGGATCCGGGCGGGCAGCCCGGCATGTACCGCTATTGGACAGGCACTGCCTGGACCGAGGCGATCACGCCCTATCCACAGACGACTCCGGCGCCACAGCTGCCGAGCAGCCCGGCACCGACCGTCCCGGCCAGCCGCGGCTCTCGTTCGACGGTCGGCTGGGTGGTCGGGATTGCCGCCGTCGTCGTCGTCGGACTGTTCGCCTGGGCCTTCTTCGGCATGGGGACGCCCATCCCGGGTGCGAACCCGTCCCCGCGGGTCCCCGGTGGCGAGTCCAGCGCCGACATCTGCCCACAACCGGCCACCAACAGCACCGCCAGCCCCGCGCCCATCCAAAGCGATGGACGAATCCGCGCCGGCAATCTCTCCTTCCCGCAGCTCGGCGACCCGTGGGGGCCACCGAGAGTGGACAACCGGGTGCCCTACGGCGACTTCGGTGCCGAGCAGACCGCACTGGATCAGGCGGGCTATGACGGCTCGTCCGGCCACGACTGGGTGTCCAGCATCATGGTGGCCCCGCTGCTGTCCGGCGAGGGCTTCCCGAGCACCAGGAGTGCCGCCGAGCTGATCATGAACTGCGTGGTCGGCATCTACTACGCCGACAACAACGTGCAGCGCGCCGACACCAGCAGCAAGGCCCACCCGGTGGACGGACACGACGGCTGGCTGATCGAATCCGTACTGAGCTTCTCCGTCCCCGGCCTGAATGCGACCAGCGAGACAGTGCTGCTGGAGGTCGTCCAGGTCAGCGGCTCGAAGTACAGCCTGTTCTACGCCTCGGTGCCCAACACCAGCGCCGACCGGCTGCCGGACGTGCGTGCCGCCCTGGCCGACCTGAGGGTCGAGGAGTAGATCAGCCGCACTGGAAGACGCCGAGGCTCTGCTTCAGGGCCAACACTCGGCCCGCCGACTCGGTGACCCGGGCCGCGAAGGCGGGATCCTTGGCGGCCTTGGCCAGCAATGCCTTGGTCATCGCCGGCACCAGGGACGGGTCGGCGTTGATCACCACGTCGCCACCGGCGGCGATGAAGCGGACGGCCCGCTGGCCTGCGGGAATGGTGCGCACCGATGCGGCCGCCCCCAGGTCGTCGCTGATCACCACACCCTGGTAGCCCCAGCCACGCACCAGGCCGATCACC
>Ga0268263_1001481_pt1 | contig 20176 bp, 31 predicted proteins | sample Biomet5_FD_190358 | JGI IMG/M metagenome (GOLD analysis project Ga0268263, IMG submission 190358) | Microbial communities from bioreactor (seeded with sewage sludge) at LBNL, California, USA - Biofuel metagenome 5 (SPAdes) (version 4) | ecosystem: Engineered > Bioreactor > Anaerobic >... | reverse complement strand
CCATATTTAATGCCGAAACCCATTGAAATTGCTCCTTTCTAGAGTGCATCGAATGATGCCTCTGATACTCCCCAGTAAACTGTTAATGTATTGTAACCGGTGTTGTTCCACGATGATGGCCACGCGGAGGGTTTACTGCTAGCTTCACAATAAACGCTACAAGTAGCATTACTATACATGCCAAACAACCCTGTTGTGCCTATGCTTAAACATTCTTTGCATATCCAAAATTTACCGCCAGCAGATTCGAATGCACCATTGCCAATGCTAGGACATTTAACTTTTGTTTTAGCGATATTATTACCTGTGTATTTGAATGAAGACTCCTCTATTGCATTTGCTTTGACATTCAATAATGTCAAATTATCAAACGTGTGATTTGATGTATTTCCATATGTGCCGGTTGCACCAGCAAATTGTGATTGTTTTATCGTATCTAAATTTATGTTCATTGTCAGAGGATAACCATTAGCGTTGTAATCCTTGAAAAATACACCTTTAGTGACCCCCCCCCCCCGCCGATTTTTATACCATTTCCCATGATGATACTCCTTTCTATAATGCATCAAATGAGGTTTCAGACACACCCCAGTAAGTTGTAAGTGCCCCATTTGTCAGCGATTGGTTCCAGCTAGTTGCAAAACCTGCGGGGATAGACACGTGCTCAACGTATAGAGTTAGCTTTGTATTAAATACAAATTTAGCAGCAGTTGTAACTTTTGAACTTATCCATACTTTTGCATCAGCATAAAATGCGCTAGCAACTGCGTACTGTTCTAACGCTGTGCATAATATCTTTGCCTTAACTGCAGTACCGGTAAAATATGCCGCCGACCCAAACGCATATTGTTTGAGCACATTACCTTTGATAATAATGCTAGTGGCGTTTTGTGCTTGTGCGTTTACAATATCTTTGTTGCCATAATCGTAAACAATTTTAATTGGGACGTTTGAAGCGTTAAACTCTTTTATTATCATTCCAAGTGCTCCACCACCGCCGCCCATCTTAATTCCGTTTGCCATGTCTACACCCCCTTGATGCCTATCAGCACGTCTGCGCCAGGCTTCTCCAGTGCGCGGAAAATAACGTATCCATCATAGGTAACCATGTCGATTATCTTGGCAAAGTTCTCCTGTGATGCGGCTACTGTGGTTGAGGTGTGGTCATTTAGGTACCAGACCGGATTATAGACAGCCTTCATGCCGCTGACCGTGACTTGATTGGTGTAGTAGCCATTGGTCGTTGCGCTAGACCATCCGCTCAATGGGCAGGTGATTTCCCAAGCCTTTGTTATGGCATTAAATGCGGCCGCTGGTGTGGTGACTGCGTACCTGGTCGCTCCGGTAGCATCAAACAGGTTAGCCTTATTAAGCGGCGTACCTGCAGCTGTGATAGTTCCCGGTGCCGGAGTGATCGTATAGGTGCCGTCGCCGTTATCTGTTAAAGTGTATCTGTTAGGATACTGAACTACTCTATCGTCCATCGCATCCTCCTTTATGCATTTTGAGGCAATGCAACCCCGGCGGAGTTGATCGTCCCACTAAAGATATAACTTTTTTCAAGCCGGCTCATAGCTTCTTTTATAAGTGCCGGCAGATTTTCGATTTGGTTGATTGCCGTATAGTCCGGACGCTGAAGTGTCGCCGGAAGAGATCCCAGATAGTAAAACGACTCGCGCAATGTCACGCAGGCCGCCAAAATCTGCTGCATATGACTCAGCGACGGGATGCCTGACTCTGCCCAGCTGACGACAGGCGAGTAAGTAAGACCTGCATAGCCGTGAGCCGTCATTACATCTGCGATATACGCAAGATTCTGCTCGATGCGGTTTAAATCTGTCGCATTGAGTACTCCCTTGCTGTTTCCAGCGCTGACGTCTCCGGCAGTTCTGTCCGTGACTGGTGTCGTCCAAATGTATGCCATGTCTATGCCTCCTCGCTGACTGCTTCAATCTCTTCCGAGATGCCGCCGTCGTATTCAATCGTGTGCTTAGTGACCATAGCCGTATGATTGGTGCCAAACGCATCGACCACTGTGACGGTGTCCGCTAGATCCCGCTCCGGGTTTCCTCTGCCGGTCATCGTGTACTTATATCGGCGGCTTACCTTTAAAAGCCACTGAGCGACACCAGATGCAAGAGCGCTGGTCAGCAGACTGTTGCTGACGTCTTTTTCCTGCAGCACCTCAGAGCTGCCCTTATCGGTGTAGGTGCCGCTGATCGTGTCGCCGTTGGATGCAACCACCTTATTGATGTGCTCCTCGGTCGTGATCTTTGGCACGGTGACCAACTTATCTTTGTTTAATATCTCTTTGACCGTTCCGACCGCAAGAGGTTTGACTGTCACTACTCCGAGCCGGTTAACATAGCAGACGCATTTTAGCGCCTGGCATGCTTCCTGCAGAGCCTGTCTGCATGTCACGTTTGAGTCTGTCGCGTAGTTGGTTAGGCTAGTAGCACTGACCGAGCTGTCTAACGACCATGTCAATGTCATTCCGAGGCTCGCATTGATCTGCGTTGTCATGGCAGCCAGAGTTGTGGTCGTGCCGGACGGGACTGTATACGGCACTTTTTCCATGTACTGTATGACGTCCTGTGCAGTTATTGTCGCTGTAAGTGCATCATCGTCAGAGTTTGATGTGTTATAGTAAAACGTTCCCATGTCTGCCATCTCTATAGTGTCATCAGATGCGCCGCATCCGAGCTTGACTGTAAGAGGCAGACCTGTCTTTAAATAAGCAAAAGCGCCGGCCGGGTTGGCCATGTTGTAGCGCTGGTTTGAGTTATCAAATGTTAACTGCACCTCGGATATCGGCAGCGCAGAAGAGTCTCCGGAGATCTCCCGGATCATCTTGAGCGAGCTGATTGAGTTGCGGTCAAAATATTCGACGATTCCGCAGACAACCTCGGTCACCCTGACGCGTCTGTGCGGTTTTGCCGTCTTAGTAAAATGCACTACGATTTTTGTAAAATTGGTCATGCCGAGGACCGTGCCGCTGATCACTGATGCGTTGCCCGTGACCGTCTTGGTCGCGACTGCTGTGCCAGAACTGTTATAGGCAGTTATTGTATAATCGCTGACGACCTCTTTTGCTTTATCGTCAAAATAAATAGTGAGGCCGTATGCCGAGTGAGCCGATCCAAATGTCAGAGTCAGCGTCGCATCGATCACGCCGCTGTCATCGCTTATTGCAGACGACCACCAGCCGGACTCATGCGATTCTCCAGAATCAACAAAGACAGCCGAGCCGTCAAGCTTCAGATAGTCTTTCTCGAGTGTGGCCAGCTTATATGTCTGATTGACCACTCCATTTTTGACCTGTGCTATCTGGGACAGTGACGCGGACCCTGATGCAGTCGGTGTCATGTCTGACGATGCGGTTAAATCGACGATTTGAAAGACCGCCGAAGCATCGCAGTGTCTCTCTGCTGCATATGCATCCATGCTAGCTCACCTCCTGAGCAGTGAACGTGACTTTGAATGTATGCCAGACTGCTGTTCCGTCAGCTTTAAACCTAAACACCTCCGGATCAGGCTGCGATGCAGAGAAGTAACCCTGCTTGATGCTTCCGTCTACGTCCTGATATTCAAGGTTTATAAATCCGCATGATCTGACGATAGTCATGAGCGAATTGATTTTTTCCACAGGCATGCCATCCCACGCAGCATTGATAGTTGTCCTCACGCCTATAACATCTTTGACCACTTTGCCAGATGCCATAGTGACGGTCTTGCTGACCTCATCGCCGCCAATAGAATAGCGGCAGCCGGTCAACGTTATCCAGCTGCCTCCCTGATAGATTTTGAGATATTTATCATTGACCGACATTTAGCGCCACCCCTCTCTGCGTACCGACTGACCTAAGCGGATCATATACGCCTCTTGCTATCTCCTTGCTGTCAAGTTTGAGTACAAGCGTGACAGGCTGCCCCTGCTGACCTGATAAAACAGTGTTAAGACCATTAACAACAGATGCGGCCAAATTGGCCTGCCTTGCATCTGGTATTGAGATAGCATTGGCAATATCACTATTGACTGACTGCATTTGCTGCGCAAATCCTAGAGATAAGCCCTGGGCCATGTATGATCCGATTTGAGCAAATACTGTTGACGGGGAATGGACTCCTGCTTTTTTAGCAGTCGCGTTTGATGCGACTTCCGCAAGGGCTTCTGCTTCAGCGGCAAGTGCTGCACGCTGTGATTCCATCCCTGTAATCAAGCCCTGCACCATCTGTCTTCCGATGTATCCGTATTTATACTGATTTTTATTTATGGCAGCAATATTTTCATCAGCCAAAATCTCCGATGCCTTAGTTACATTTGCTTTGTTAGCCAGCAGATCTGACGACAGCGCACCTACAACAGTCTTGACTGTCGATGTTATCTTTGCTCTGTTCCGCTTTATCGTGGCCTCGCTGTCCTCAACATTGATAACTACACTCGGATATTTCCCAAGCTCTTTTTCTGCTTCCGTCTTGGCTAATGCAACCTTCTGATTGTATAAGTCAGTGTATTTTTTAAGTTCCGTATCGGTCATGGTTGTCAGTGCCTGGATCTGCTGTGCCATCGACGGTCCCATGCTCTGCAGCTCGCTGAGCAGTGCAGATGTGACGCCTCTGTCTTTTAATGTCTGTAGGTTGTCCATCCATGAGCTGAGCGCATCTACCTGTGACTGCAGATTGCTGGTGAGTTGGCTTCCAGTCGACGTATCTTCAGATGGTGTGACTGCTTCAAACAGGCTAAACGACCCTGCCAGCTCTTTACTGCGACTGTCTATCTCTTTCAGGTGCTCCTCATATTGCTTTTCATAGTCTGACAAATTTTTGATTTCAGCAGTAAGTGATTCCTTTTGGCTTGTAAGATTTGCCTTATATTTTGCGGTCATGGTTTTGGCATGGTCCTCATAAGCCTCAGCTTTAGCGGTCAATGTTTTTTTGCTGTCTCCAGTTGCTTTATCCGCCTGGGCTTTTAATTTGTCATAATGGGCTTTTTGAGATGCAGTCATGCCATTGGTTATAGTTTTGAGCTTATCAGTTACAGTTGTAAGCTGTTTCTGCTTAGCTGCTATCACATCTGCTAAGTTATCCCAAAACAAAGCTACTGACTTAGCAGCGACGCTCTGATTGTCTGATATTCCTTTTGACAGTCCCTGAACCATATACTTGCCTATTTCGGCCATGACGGTCGACGGCGAGTGGATGCCCAGGAAGTCTTTAAGAGAATCAACGATGCTTTTGCCGAATCCTTTGATTTTAGTGATCACCCAGCTGACCATGCCATTGATGCCGTTCCAGAGTCCTTTGACGATATTTGAGCCTATAGACTTCATATAGCTTGGCAAGTTGGCAAATCCGTTTTTAATACCTGAGACTAAATTTTTTGCTGCCGTAAGCACTGTTGAAAATCCTGTGGAAATTGAGTGAAGTGCTGTAGTAAATGCGGATTTTGCAGTTGTAACAATGGCAATAACTCCTTTTATAACTCCAGTAACAATTTGAATCGCTGCTACAGTTACTGTTTTAACGGCAATAACTGCAGCTTTTATCGTTCCGATCACGCCGATAAAAATACCTTTTGCGATTACGGCTGCTGCCTGAGACTTAACTATCATTGCTACAAATTTTAAAATAGCATCCGCGGCTTTTCCCACTGCGCTAAAAAATGCCTTTGCGCTGCCAGTATCAAACGTTTTTTTGATTAGATTATGAGCATAAGTCAATGCCGGACCAACTACGCTAATAATCTGCTGGATGCTCGCCATTATAGATTCTCCAATTTTTGAATTTTTAAATGCTTCAAATGATGCTTTGGCCTTATTTATTCCATCAATGACAATATTTATCAACTTTGAAAAAACTCCCATGCTTGCTGATACTATCGGCAGCAGGTCCGCTCCAAGTGTTACCTTTAAGCCTGCTATCTGATTCTTGGCATTTTGAATCTTTCCTGCATCAGTCTTAGCCATTTCTTTGTTCATATGGCCGACATTGTCTGTGATTACCTGTGACAGCATAGCAGCCTTTTCGGTTTCTGTACCATATTTCAGGACTTTTTCCTGTGCTTCCGTGAACGAAATGCCTACCCTCTTCAGAGCTCCTGTCTGTCCAGTAAAGACTTTGCCCATCAGATTTCCGATGTTTTGCATGTCCTTTCCTGTCGTGTTGACTCCGTGCTGCTGTACGGCCAGATCGTTCATTGCAGGTATCAATTGCTTGAGCGATGATGTCTGTTTGACAAATGTGCCCAGCTGCTGTGCGCCCTGGATCTGCGCAGTCTTGCCGACTACTCCATTACGTGACTGTTCTGCGGTAAGATCCTTGACTGACTGGATATCTTCTTTTGTAGCCTTTAATCTTTCCGTCATAATAACATCCAATTTTTTCTGCTGCTGTTCAGCATTTTTGTATGCTTCAATGCTGGCTTTTGAAAAATTGACAATGCCATTAATGGAAAATGCCGCGACAGCTCCGGCCGCCAGTCCTTTAAGCTGTCCCTTGATTCCGGACAGCGGACTTTTGACTTTATCGCTTTCAGCGGCAAATTTATCAGTAGCAGTGGCTGCCTGCGTGGTAGCTGTTGCACTCTGCTGCATTTCAGATTGATTTTTATTTAATTCCGTGTTCAACTGATTGAGTTCAGTTTGCGCTTTGTTATAGGACGTTTTTAGTGCTATCGTGCGATTATCAGTAGTTCCATAAGCAGCAGTAGCCTCTTCAAGTCTGCTTTTCAACAGATTCACTTTTTCAGATTGTGTTGCAATCGAATCATTTAAAACTTTGCTTTTGGCTTGATACTTTTCCATCGATCTGTCATTGCTGTCGTAGGAGGATTCTACCAGCTTAAGCTCTGAGGCAGACTCCTTCAGGGCAGCGTTGACATTTTTCAATGCAGCTTTATATTCTGTTTCTCCTTTGAGTTTTATCGTTCCACCAAAACTCATGTTATCCTCCTAATCCGGCAGCCATTCATCTGCTGCTTTTTCCTTGTCCGGGATCTTATATATAAGACCCTGGGCCCTAAAGTTATAGTCCTCTTTATATAAGTCATAGAGCCGCATCAGTTTATATACAGTCATCAGCCCTACTTCTTTTTCCGTATAGCCAAGCAAAACATGCCCAATGTACAGAAGCCGATAGAAATCAATTTCTACCGGCTCTAAAGGTTTTTTTCTTCTGTTTCCGTGTTCTCCTCTTCATCTGGCGCTTCGCCTGATGATCCATTAGATATCGCTTCGAGGACCTTTGATGTTGCGTTCTCAACAGATATTTCCGTTACCAGCCAACCGACATGCTTCTGATCCATGCTAGGCTCGTTTTTATTATCTGCATAATTGGTGTATTCGATGCCCTCATTGATCATCATGGTCATTGACTCCAGAAGTATTGTAATATCCGGTTCGTCATCTGTACCGCTGAGCTGCTCCATCCATGCGTCTAATGTCCCGTATTTTTTCTGGATCTCCGCCATGACATTTATAGATGCATAAATAGGCACCTTTTTATCTTTAGTTTTTATGTAAGTCAGTTCCGTCAGCATTATTTTCCTCACTTTCAGCAGTCAGCTTAACGGCAACTCCGGCCAGAATAAGCTCCTGCGCTCTGTCTGCAGTTACTTCCCATGTCTCATCAGGCAACCTCACCATGCCATCAGATGCTAGGTCTTTAAATGCAAGAAGAGCCCTGACTTTAACTAAGCCAGGGCTGATAGATTTTTTGTTAAACATTACTACGCTTTTGTAGTCGGGAAGCAGCTGGTGAGGTAAGTCTGTGCTGCTGTTTCTGTAGCAAAAGTTGCATGCTTTTCCCATGTTCCGTCATCAAGAGCAAATACTGTACCTTCGATAGAAGGCGTCGTAAATTCAAGTGAGCTGCCCTTAGTCTTTGCTTCAAGACCATAAGGTTTGAATTTAACTTTAGGGAAAAACTCCACTTTATACTTAGTGACCTTATTGACACGTTTAGGCACTACATGACCAAACCCGACATATTCCGGTTCATCAGTTGCATTCTGTGTTACTTCGGTTGATGTTTCCGGTGTTGTAAGTGCTTTAGTAGTATTGCCGAGAAGCGATGCCATGATCGTATCATCGTCATCTGCAATACCAAGTGTTAATTTTGCAGATTTGAACTCATTGAGCTCATCCTGCTTGATGTCATCATAGTAGAGCTCTCCATCTCTAAACTCTACGTCACATTTACACTCTATTGCACCAGCTAATGTAGCAGGCGCTTCATAAGTGCCGTCATCTTTAAATTTTCCGTATTTAAACGATTTTAATCCTATGCTTGCCATTTTATCCTCCTAATCTACGGCGACAAAAGTTGTCGTTTTGTGAAAAAGCCCGGTTTCCTCTTCATAGAGGTCCGGGCCATCTTCTATCCAAGTGAAGCCGTTTTCTGTAAGCAGAGATTTAACGGCTTCTAAAATATTTTTATAGTTACCAGGTGTGAAAATATCAAAATCGACCTCGTGTTCTTCAAGGATACACGCATCATCAGCGGAAAATGCAGGCCGTGAGACGGTTTCTTCGTAAGTAATAAAGGTCTTTTCAGAACCGTTATACCTTCTGAGCGCAAATGGTATCTCTGATCCGTCGACTGTAAATCCTTTGAAGATTTTTTCTATTTCTGTACTAATCATCTGGCGGCAGATACCTCCTCTCTACTTCATGCATCTTTCCCTCGATTTGAGCTTTTTTAAATGACCTGCGGAAAAACGGCTTTTTTGTTTCGTTTTTAGATGTTCCGTATTCCCTACCCGCAGCTGCCAGCGGAGCCGGCACCAGTTTGCCTGCTTTGTTGATAAAGTAGCCGTAGATTCCGACTTTGGTGTTGACGCCATCATCGGATGGTGTCTTGTAATCCTTTGTGACTTTTATCCGTGCCGCTATAGGTTCAGGATCATCAAAACTCGCAGTGATGTTTGCTCTGACATTCTGCTCTACCAGCTGTGCTGCTTCTCTTGTCATACTGGTCATCATCTTTTCTACGTTCGATGTCAGTTTCGCTAGCCTGTTGATTTCATCAATCGGCATTTCTGCATTAAACTTAGCCATTCTTCGTCACCTTCTCTGCCTGCAGCTCAAGCCATTCATTCTCCTCGTTGATGTTATTCGCATAAACGATTTTGTAGTCCTGGCTGTTAAAAGTCACTGTCATGCCGGTCTCAATTCCGCTGATGTACCTGATCATAAAGTTGGTATATGCTTTTTCAAAGTCTGTTCCGTTTTTTATGAGAGTGTATCCGCGAGTAGTCTTAACCCTTGCCCAAACATCAGATGCTATGACTTTTCTGACGTCTACCGGGAAACCGTCTGCGTCTTTGCCCTTGACTATCTGTGTGATAGTTATGAGCTTGTCAAGTTCTCCCACATTCATGTCGTGCTCCTTGCCGGATAGTCAGATGACAAGGCTATCAGATTGAGGTTAGTCTGACAGCCTGTAGTAAGCGGCAGCTCGTGCAGCGCTTCTGTGGTTGTAGTTCCCCGATGCTGATACCAGTCGCAGAAAATCATCTTGCAGGTAAGCGCGATGACCGGATCAGTCTCGCTGAAAGTTTTCCCGGTCTCTGATTCCATCCTGGCTGCAGCTGCTTCGATTATAGTTTTTATAACATCATCGTCTGCATCTACGCTGATTTTCGCGTATTTTTTGCACGCCGTAACAAAGCTATCGCTAATCGTCATCTTAATTCTCCTTTACTATGCTGTTGCTTTCTTCTTGAGGATGATCACGCCGTTAGGATCCAAGATCTTGCCATCTGCGATGAGCATTATCTGATTCTTGACTTCATTAGTGTCATGGTCTACCCATTTGACAGTAGTCATCTCCATATTGGAGTTGATCGCATACTGGTTCAGATCAGCAAAGACTGCAAAGACCTCGCCTGTGGCAGCATCATCAAAACTTGCGATAACATCATCTTCGACAGTTTCAACGGTCTTACCGCCAAATCTGTAGATTTCTTCTCCATCTGTGCCATAGTTGACACGCCCGATAGGCTGACCAGTCGTGTCAACCATACCATCGATGTAAGCATCAAATGTGCCCTGAGCCATCCAGAAGTCGCCCTTTCTGTAAGCTTTTTTCATCTTAGCAAAGACTTTCTTCTTGAGATTAGCCCATGTGAGATCTGCAGCTGCAAGCTCGATGATATTAGCCGACGGTATCCTTGAATCAACGCAGATTCCTGTCATCTGGCCGCTTCCTGTGCCCTTGAATACACCAATTTCCAGTGCGGCAAGGATTGCATCTACTGCTGCAGTCGTGAACATGTCCTCAAATGCCTGCAGTGATACGACGCTCACAAGCAGACTCTGAGCAACCTTGACTTCAAGGCCGTAGTAGCTGAATGATACGGAAGTCTTGGCCTCAAGTTTCTGATCTGCAGATGGTGCAGTTTCTGTAACCCATGATGCCGTCGGTTTAAGAGTTGAAATTGGGAACTCTACTCCGCCCTGTACGTTAAGTTTTCTAACCTTAGCATAAACATTGCCTCTGCTCTTAAGCTCTGATATGATCTCTGACATGATAGTCGTAGGGATCACTGCTCCTGCATCTGCGCCAGTAGTCATTACAGCCGCATTCTTGAACTGATCAGGAAGCGGTGTGTTGTGCTGTACATAATCCATGAAAGCATGTCTATATTCGTTTGTTGCGTGGATATCTTCAGTCTCTTTAGGTTTGTCAGCCGGAGCATGTCCGAGGTCTACAAGCGGATTTACGGGAGGCACTACGTTATTCAGTGCGTCCAGGTTAGCCTGGTTGGTGATTTCGTTTTTGTACTGTTCATCAAGGTCTTCTACTTCTTTCTTGGCCTTATCAAATGCTTCCTTATCCCCAACTGCATTTCTTGCAGCGTCCATAAGGGTTTTTCTTTTAGCTATATATTCGTCTCTAGTCATTTTTAATTTCCTCCATTTCTAAAAGTTCGAGCAATCTTTCATTGCTCTCATCAGTGTTATTATTTATTTTTTCAGGTTTTCCATTTGCGTACTGCGGCGGAAGGCCTGTAAAAAACTTATCCATGACGTCACTAGAACATGCGACGGCTTCAACGTCATCACGCTCAACGTCAAAAATCTCGGATGCCTCTTCAAATGCCATCCAAGATTCTTTGTTTACTAAAGCATTAATGTCTGCTTCGCATGTTGTTTTCTTTTTCTTCTCGTATATCTCCATGATGGCGCTCTGTATAGCTTCAAGCGTCTCGGCCATCTCAAGCATGTCATCAGCATTATATACGCCGACCATCAGACTTGACGGCTTATGGATCATTAGCATCGAGCCGGTCCGCATTATAATGCGGTCGCCTGCCATCGCGATGACGCTGGCTATGGATGCGGCTACACCGTCAACATAGACAGTGACTTTACCGTCGTAGTGTTCCAGCATGTTATATATCGCGATTCCTGCAAACACGCTGCCGCCGTCGGAATTGATGTGTACGTTTATGTCACGTCCGCCTGCGTCATTCAAAAAGTTTTTGATGGAATCAGGATACTGATCAGTGTCATCCCATGCGCCCCACCAGCTGGATACGATGTCTCCGTAAAAATAAAGGTCAAGCGCCTGGTCGCTTTGGTTCTTAAATGTGAGCAGGTTCACCAGGTTCTCCTGCGGGATTTTTCTTGGCATTTTTCTATCTCCCTTCAATCAGCCGATTTATAGTAGCTATTATTTGCTGGTCCGTCTCCGGATCTTTGCCTGTTATCTTATTGGTCAGCAGTTTAATCTGGTTGACCACCGCTGTATCAAGACGTCTTACGACCTGATCACCGCCATCGACAGGTGCCAGGTTAAAGACCGCACGCCACTCATTGGCAGTAAGCGCGCCTCTGTCAACCATTGCCTGCAGCTGCATCTTAGTGTTAAACGATGCATGGCTTAAGTTGTAGGCTTCAAAAACAATGCTGTTTCCGCAGCCGCGTTCGCGACGTGAGAATATCTTTCTTGTAAACTCATCAGAGAGCTGCTTGATATCAGGTTCTATCTCGGCTTCGTAATAAGCATTCCAAACGTCTTCGTTATCTTTACTTTGGACGATATCAGTGTTGGTATTAAAAATCTCCATGATCCTCTGCTTGTTTCTGTCGACCAGCGCAGCGTTTGGCACGTAGTCTTTAGGATCTACCTGTGTGAGTTCCGCCTTGCTGTCAGTGGCCGCGACTCCAACACCTGCAGATGTTTCTATTGCCAAATAGTCTTCAGCAAATTTTTTTGCCTTTTCTTTAAGGTCCTCATCCCTTATTCCACCGGATACTTTTAATATCCATCGAATGATGCTGGAGTTTTTTATGGCACTTATAAGTCCCTTATCGACAGTTCCGATGCATTCCATCAGCGGTGCCAGCACCGGGCCAAGAGGATCGCCAAATATATCATGCTCATAAAAATCTCCGCGCAGATGTATCAGATCCGTGTAGCGGAAGACCGGCATTGTTCCATTCGGCAAAAAAAATCTAATGGCCAGACTTCCATCGTCTGACCAGATTGCTTCTGCGCCTGTTGCCGGCAGCGGATATATTTCCCTGATGATTCCGTTATCATCTCTGACCAGCAGGGCAAAAGCGTCATTGTTGAGCTTGAGCGATACGGCCATTTTTTCAACCAGTTTCTGAAATGTCATATATGGGTTTGGTTCTTCCAGTAGGAACCTTATGTACGGTTCCGGATTAGTTTCTATTTTCCTGGTGCCGTCCTGCATGACTGTTTCTCTTATGTGTTTTCCAACTGTCTTTCCCAAAGCTTTAACATATGGTCTTAAGCAGCTTCTTACGATGTCGGATTCATATATTTTTCCGTTGTAGACAAATCGTGAGTTGCTATCCATCGTGATCATTTTAAAAGTGCTTCCAGGACTGTTGTTTCCTTTGAAAATGCGAGTAAAAATGTTTGCCATATCGAACTCCTTATCGTTTAAATCATGCTCATATATTCTGTTTCTTTATTGTACAGAACTGTATAGGCATCAAGCAGTGCTGCCGTACCATCAATCCTCTTCAGACGGCTGATGCCTTTGTGTGGCTGAATGTTGCCGTTGCGGTCCATGTCTACGCATGTGTTTGACAGACACCACTTATCAATCGGGTTATTGTTGTAGACGATCAGCTTGGACGCAAGGTCCGCTTTGAGGTTGTACATCGGCACGCTCAATGTGAGCTTGCCCTGTGCGACAGGCACCATGTTTTCCTTGCCAAATTCGTCCGCCATTTCATCAACCCAGTAGTCCGCAGCATATCTGTCATAGCCTACAAATGCAGGATAGATGTCATATTCATCACGTATCTTTTTAAACCATTCCGTGATGTGCTTAGGATGGACCTTATTTTCAGGCACGCCTGCCAGATAACCCTGGTCTCGCCAAATGTCATAAGGTATCTTATCCTCACGTGCTCTCTGTTCGATCAGGTCTTCTGGAAGCCAGTAATGACTGAGTACGTATATGTGAGGATCATCAAGCACCTTAAATATCATCTTGGCAGCTGTGAGGTCTGTCGTAGCAGCCAGGTCAACTCCGCCAATTCCGTATCTTGGCTTCAGCGCTTCAATGTCAAATTTTGAAGTATTATTGAGTTCCTCAAATGTGAGCCATGCCGCTATGTTGGTTTCTCTAATGTTAAACTGCTTGCACAGCAGATTCTTGACCAGCAGACTGTCATGCTTTGCTTTTTCGACGTCTTCCTGCAGCCTCTTCAGGCTCTTGATGGTGCCTAGTCCAGGATTGGCTTTAGCCCATTTGCTTGGATCTGTCCATTCTTTTCTCTCATCAAGTTCATAGATGACCGGCAGGAATGTTTCGTCCCTATAGCCTTCCGGATCCTCGTAGCCGTTGATTATGTTTTCTGCCTGTCCATAAAGCAGGTCATATATAGATTCTCTTACTGTGCCGGCAGTTGTTGTTATAAATACTAGCGGCTCTTCACGGCTGGAAGTTCCATCGACCACAACATCGTAGAGGTCTTTGGTTTTCCAAGCGTGGATCTCATCGAGCAGTGCGCAGCTGACATTAAGTCCGTCCTGCGTGTCTGAGTCAGATCCAAGCGGCCTGAAGGTGCCGTCGTTGCTGTCAGCTTCCAGGTCTCCGACTCTTGTCTTTATGCGTCTCAGCAGGCTTGGTGATTTTCTCACCATCCTCTTGGCTTCCAGCCAAATGATTTTAGCCTGGTCTTTTTTAGTAGCGACCGCGTAGACTTCCGGGCCCATCTCGCCGTCTGCAACCATCATGTATAAACCGATGGCAGCAGCCAGTGTTGACTTTCCGTTTTTTCTTCCGACAATCAAAAGGACCTGAGAGAATTTCCTCAGGCCAGTTTCTTTGTCTATAAATCCAAATGTCGCAGCTACCAGTGCTTTCTGCCACAGCTCAAGCACGAGCCGCTTGCCGCCAAACTTGCCTTTGCTCTGACGGCAATAATTTTCAATAAATTCCAGAGCATGGTTCGCACGCCTGGGACTGTAGCCCCATTGAGACTCAGGATCGTCAAGGATCCTGACCAGCTCTTCATATACTCTCTTGACTTTTCGTCCGACGTCTTTTCTTTTTTTGATGTATTCGTAATATTCTCTGACTGGGTTGTAGGTCAGCTCGTACTTTTTCTTCTGGGCTTGTGCGCTCATTCCAGATCAAGCCTTTCATTTACAAAATCATCAAAGCCGTCGTCCTCTTCATCCTTTACTTTTTCCCATTCTTCCTGCTTAGGTATCATGTCAAAAACCTGCTTATACACATTACTGTAATTCTTGAGCATGGTGTTGTATGTTTCTACAGCAGGGCTCTTCTTTGTGCCAAACTGGTTCTCTCCGTTCTTGTATTCAACCGTGCATCCTGTAGTATTGATTTCTTCTTTGAGATCTTCAAGAGTTACCGTCATAAATGCCAAATTCTGCAGAAGCGGACTGGCGAAATCAAGAATTTTTTTAGTGTTTTCGTCCAAAGGCACTCCTTTTTTCTGCCAGTTTTTTTTAAGTTTGGCCAATTCCTTCTTGATTCTTTTTTCTTTTTCTAACTTCTTATTGTCCGGCTTTTTTTGCTCTAAATCTTCCGGCATTGACCACACCCCCTCTCGTGCGCGCACCTTGTGTGTTATTCGGACAAATGCTGTTCGGTTGTTTTCTCAGTGTCGCGTCTAAAATTTAGGGGGGGAGTATAAAATATTTTTTTATTTTTCGATGAGGTCACCGCTAGCAGAAAATTTTAATCCGGTCATGGTCGCTGCACCAACATGATGCTCATGCTGATGACATGTGTCGCACAGCGGCTCCAGGTTATCAAGCCCTAATGTAATCTCAGGATCCATGATGTTGCCTGGTGTTAAATATATTTTGTGATGGACCATCGTAGCGAGACCGCCGCATCTACTGCATTGATAGTGACTGTTGATCAGCACGGCCTGTCTTGTTCTCTGCCATGCCTTGCTGTAATAAAAGCTTTCAGCCCAGTCCTTCATCGTTACCCTCCGTAATAAAGACAAATAAAAAGGCGCAGCCTGCGCTGCGCTAGCGACCTGGAACGCATCTCTGCGTATGCTCTCGCATGTGGATCCTGATCACCGAAGTGATATGCCCTATCTCCTTCGCTCTTTTTACATTCCCATATTACCACCGTGAAAGCGGTCAAGAGTGGTCGACTTTATTATTTTTTTCCTGCTCTTTGAAAAACTCTCTTATCTTTTTTCTTGCATGGTCCTGGCTCAGATGATTGTCATTGCCGACCTCGAACCAGCGCTTGCAGTCGATAAATCTGCTGCGCAGCAGTTCCCTCATCTGCGGATCATCTACGGACTGGATGAACTGCTCGACCTTAACTGCTTCCTCATCAAGCTGTCTGATGTTTGCTGCCAGTTCGTTGCTTAATACTTTTTCAAGCACCGGATCTGTGAAGTCGTCTTCTGGTATGCCCTGTATCAGAACCGGGATTCCTTTTCCGCTACGATAATCTTTTACAGTATCACCGACAGTCTTATCTTCTCTCGCCATTCTGCGCTGTATGATATCCAGTCTGCGCTTCTGGCTTTTTATTTCATGCTTCAGCCAGTAGTAACGGCTGAGCTCTGTCTTATCCATGTTATCCTCCTATGCCAAACAGACCTACTTAAGTAGGCTTAGCTGTTCTTCTATGTGATTGATATAGCGCTGGTAGTTATCCTCGCGTCTCTTGGTTTTGCCTTTATAATATTTCTTCAATCTTGGTTTTTCGTCCAGGCTGATCATCATGTATTCCAGATGCTCAAGTCCTGTGATCGGATGCTCATAGCGCCTGACTGTGTTGGGATCGATGTAGTATCCCTTCCAGGCTACTGGATCATCAGACAGCTGACGCGCATCGACCTCTTCAATCTGCGGCTTTGGCATTACAAGATTTCTGCTGTGACGATATCTGCAGCTGAACGGACAGTCTTTCAGCCTGAATGTACTGCTCGTTTCTTTGATTATGTATTCTCCGAGCTTATATCTGTTTGGGTCTTTTAGAAACGGACTGCGTATCACTTCGCCATACTGCCATAGGTCTTCAACCATTTCTGTTGGTGCATTCGTTATAAAGTGATGATGGATTCTTTTGGTTGCGTATTCAGTAGACATAACCCATTTAAGTTCCAAGCCATGCTTCTGCATTTCTCTTCTGAGTTTTCTAATAAACTTATCAAATAACTTTACTGCCTCTTCAGGACTTGGAGTTGTCTTGCCAGCATAAGTGAGCATGTCATGGCTGGAGTTACGATCAAAGTTAGCGTTGATGATACGTGTCAATTTCTTGGCAGCAAGCTTCTCGTTATTCTTTTGTACTTTTTCAGGAGTGATTTCTCTACGTGGAGCGCGCTGATCAGAGTGATGACCACTTGGCACTTTGACAGTGACGTCTATGACTTTCCCTGACACACATACTTCTCTTATAACTCTCATCGTTTTGTCCTATCTTTAATACTCTAAGCAAGCCGTGAAGGGAGACTTTCACTCCCTACGTGCCCTCGGCTGATTCCTATAGGTATGCCCGGCACATCGTGCCGGGTTTCCTTCTTATATATATGTAACTATTTCGTGATATCATATCTGGAATTTTTAACTATGCCTATGACCTGATCTTTACTGATATTACCTTTGGTATGTGAGATCTCATCAATGATTGCTTTTCTAAGTTTGCCATCGATGTTTGCAGTGATCTCATCTGCAGTTCTTCCTATCTTGATATTAAGCAGCTTCTCCGAGTTAAGCTCATCTGATGTTGACTTTAATCTGTCTGCCATCAATTCTTTTTTTCTTTTGATTCCTTCTATCTGTTTATCTTTATCGGCCAGACGATTTTTGTATTCCTCCAAAGTGACTAGTGTTGCTTTGTACTTCATCTCCAGCTCTTTCGTTGTTTCTAATTTTTCTTCCAATGCAGTAATATGCAGTTCTCTTTTTCTTGCTGCGTCATATTCATCGACCAGATACTGCTTAATGTCCGGTACCAGGACCGTGATCAGCTCTTTGCCGGAATCAGGCTTTATGTCTTCCGTCGCCTCTTCAGCTGGCGCTTCAGTTATGTTCTTCAGTTTCCACATCATTATCAGTTCCTCCACCTACATCTATCAATGCATTTATTACTGCATTACAGATGTCCTGATATTCCTTTAATAGATAAAGATATTTATTCGTAATATTTTTATATGCGATCTCATACGTTGCCAGGGAAGCCAGCCCTCCGCATCCTGCTGACAGGATTGCAATCAATATAATCATTTTCATTTCTGCGCCTTCCTAATAACTATCTTTGATTCTAAATCTCACTATCTTTTCGTATTGTTCGTATCTCTCAAATTTTGCAAAATTCTCTTTTGTTCCAACGATTCTCCATTCGCTGCCGTGATCATAACTTTGATACATTAAAGCCTCTACGACCTTATCGACTGCATCCCTTGAATTCTCAAGTGTTTCATGTGAAGTGTAAAAGTGATATGTAAAATTATATGGTTCGTCACAATAATCGACTCTTATGCCGTCGACTTCTACCGACATTTGTGTTTGCACTATTTCATTTGGATTTATAATTTGCTCAATCATTCCGCACCGCCTTTCAGTTCACCGCTAATATTATCAAATATCATTTCCGCTACTGATTTTGGGATGATTTGTAAATTCGATTTGTAAATTTCCGCTTCGTCTCTCATCAGTTCGCTCAGTGCGTTGACCATTTCCTCTACTGCCCGAATTCGCTTCTCCAGCTTGAACAACTCGTAAATATCTACCAGAAACACGATAATCAGCACAGTGATGTAGGCGATTGATGTTATAACAGTCATTCTTCTTCACTCCAATCTATCTTTTGTCCGCACTTAGGGCAATAATTAAGCCATGCTACTGCAGGCAAACCGCATTCCGGACACAAGTGTGTATGTAAAATTTTTTCTCTTTTTAGTCTTTCTGGTATCTGCTTTTCAAGTGCTTCTATCGCAATTTCAATCGCTTCAACATCAGTGTCACAATCGTCATCAAAATATCTTAAATCGGTTAATATTTCTATTGCTTTTTCATTAGTCATTTGTCTCCTCTTTTTTCTTTCTTTTGGCTTCTCTTTTGGTTTTTCTTTCAACATATTCTCTCATCATTTTTGCGCAATCCGGGCAGCAGCCGAGGCTGCACCATCCCTTGACAAAATTCTCGCTCAGATCATATTTTTCTGCATAGCCAAGTCTTATAATTGGGCACTTTCCAGTCGTGTCCTGCTCTTCTACTTGGTCGCTCATTTGTTCTCATCTCCTTCACTTGTTGCATAAAATGCAACAACTCATCCGTGCGTTAGATTTCCATTTCCAGCGCACGGCGTGCGTTACGTGCGTTGCAATAGACTAAATAGACTAGTTTAACTTGCTTTAGTCTTTTATTTAGTCTATTACATCGGCTCAATCCGTTGATTTTGCTCAACTTTTTAACTTGATTTTAGTCTATTGCTTAGTCTATTTACCTTTGCCGAAGCCGTCTGGTGCAGGCGAGGTCCAATAGTTTTTAGAGCAAGCATCAGTGCAGTAACCCTCATCGGTATAATCCTTGCATTCTCCGCCATCGACGAAACTTGGGCACGTAGCTTCAACACCTGTTGCATTCGGGAACATTTCCTTAAACACATCTGCCCTTGTCTTTTCTGGGTGTTTGATGCTCCATTGCTCTACCGTTGATGCAATCATATCTGCCCTATGTTCATCTATGCCTTCTAAATCCTTAATTGCACATATTCTACCGCCTTTATTATCTATAAACATATTGCAAATACAGCAATTATCACCCATGCTTTTACACATTCTACTTAACCCTTTTAAAAACTTAACTGCAACCATTACTTTCACTCTCCGTTTACCATCTGCTTATTTTTCTATCAGCGATAACAATCACTATCGTCAGAATCATTAGCCAAAGTGCATATAGCCAGATTGGGCAAAGCACCCATATCCACGACCAACTTATTTTTCCTATAAGTTTTAATGTTATAAAGACTATTGTTAGGAGGCCTATAAATCCAATGTCTCCTCTTGTTTTTGCATCATCGTCCATGTTTAACCTACTTTCTTAAAATCTGTTCGATTAACTTCAGTTTTGCCTCTGCTTCATTTGCTCTGAGCATTTCTCTCGTTACTGCTTCAAGCAGCCCTTTGACAAGCAGATCATTTGTTTCAGCATGATGTAATAAGAGTTCCTTGTGTTCTGCTTCGCACCATTTTTCCTCTACATCTCTCATCCAAGCTATAAATTCTATAGGTTGACTGCTTAGCCTAGAGTAATCCAACATTTTAATTTCAAGCCATTCTATATTAGTCATCATTCTTCCTCCTGTTTTAGTTCTTTGCCACAATACGGACAGTATCTTATCGGCGCTACATGTCTAAGGACGGGATCCAGTGTGATTTCCATATCTAACATGTATAAGCCCCACGATTTATACTCGTCAAAAGGAAGTTTTTCATATCTTATTGGTGTCTGTTCTCTCAGCACTCCCTCACATCGATGTGTTCTCATCACTATGCTCCTCTCGGTTAGGCAGATCTATCATTTCGGGATGTGTTTCTTCCTGATCCAGGGCCCACAGCAGATTCCAGCATGCGGCGCGCAGATGATCTTCATCGGTTTTGTTCAAAAGGTATTCAGTCATATGTCTATATGCCGAATCTATGAAGCTGTGCTGCGGGATGCCCTTGTCTACATT
>Ga0268263_1001480_pt1 | contig 20182 bp, 21 predicted proteins | sample Biomet5_FD_190358 | JGI IMG/M metagenome (GOLD analysis project Ga0268263, IMG submission 190358) | Microbial communities from bioreactor (seeded with sewage sludge) at LBNL, California, USA - Biofuel metagenome 5 (SPAdes) (version 4) | ecosystem: Engineered > Bioreactor > Anaerobic >... | reverse complement strand
GCCACCATCGGAGTCGACAGATCCTGGCCGGCATCGGTGTACTCCAGGCGGACCAGCACCGAGTCGCTGATCGCCTGCGCCAACAGATCCCGCAGTTCGGCCGAGCCGCTGGCCACCGAGACTTTCGTCGTCGTGGCCACAGTGCCGGTGGCCTGCTCGAGCTTGGACAGCGCCGAGTCGATGCCGGGCGCAGCAGTGGCCGGAGCAAGTTCTCGGACCGTCCGCAGCGCCACCACAAGGCTCAGCGCCTCGTCGGGGGTGAACCGCATCGGGCGATCGAGGTACTCGGCGTTGGACAACCGGATTCGGCCGGAGTCGGTGACGGCATCCATGTCGATCTCGATCAGGTCGCCCGGTCCACCGCCGGGCAGCCCGCAGTACCACAGCACGTTCAGGTCGGCGATCAACTGCCGGCTACTCACCCCGAACACCTCCGCGGTGGCCTCGAGTTCGGCATCAGGGTGGTGCTGCAGGTAGGGCACCAGGGCGAGCAGCCGGGATACCTGATCGGCAGACGTCATCTTCGCCCTCCTGCCACGGCCTTGAGTTGGGCGATCACCGAGCGCCGGATCCCGGCCGGAGCGAGCACAATCACATCCGAGCCGTGGGCACAGACCTCGCCGACGAAGTCACCGGTGCGCGAGTAGCTCACCGCGAACGCACGGAAGCCCCAAGGCACATCCTCCGCCGGGACCGGTCTCGCCCGTCGGCGCAGATCGGCGGCCCGCCCGTCCCGGATGGCTACGATCGCCTCGGCATCGGCCGGGCCCGGCTCGAGGCCGGCCAGCACCGCGTCCATTTCCACTTCGGCCGGAACCTGGTAGCTGCCAGGTTTGCCCAGTCGGGTCACCTCGGCGTCGATCCGGGAGACCTTGAACGTTCGCCGTTCGCCCTTGTCCACGTCGAGAGCGACCAGGTACCACGAGCCGCGCCGATAGGCCATCGCCCAGGGTTGGACCCGGCGCGGCTGGCCCTTGTAGGAGAACCGCACGGTGACCCGCTCAGCCGTAGCCGCCCAGATTGCGGCGAAGGCCGGTTCCCGCGCGCCGATCGAGGGCGCCAACCCCGCCAAGCGCTCCGGATCAGGATCGACTCCGGCCGCCCGCAGCTTGGCCAGCGCCGACACCGCCTGCTCGGCTTGCGTCGCCGACTCCCACACAGTGGCCGCAAGGCCGAGCGCGGCAGTCTCCTCCGGGGTGAAGCCGATCGGCGGCAGTTCGAAATCCTTGCGCCGGATCCGGTAGCCGATGTCGTCGGGAAAAAGCACCGAGTTGCTGCCGGTCTCCACCGGCACTCCCATGGCTCGCAGCTCGTCCTTGTCCCGCTCGAAGGTCCGCTCGAAGGCGGCGTCACTGAGATCGTGGTAGCCCTCGACCACCTCGCGGATCTGGCTCTTCTCGACGAATCGACGTGCAAGCAGCAGACAGATCGCCAGGTTCATGATGCGTTCGGACTTCCGTGGCGACATGGAATGCTGGCCGTTCTGGTTGTGGTCATCGTGAGGCTACCAGTGCTTGGATGACGAGGGAGGGAGGCTGGATGGCCGGACGGTTCGCGCCGAGCCCGACGTCGGCTCTGCACCTCGGCAATCTGCGCACGGCGGTCCTCGCCTGGCTGATGGCGGCTCACACGGGCCGACAGCTACGACTGCGCATCGAGGACCTGGACACTCTGCGGGTGAAGGCCGCCGCCGAGGTCGCCGGACGACAGCTGGCCGATCTCGCCGCGATCGGCATCAGCTTCGACGGCCCCGTCATCTGGCAGTCGCAGCGGCAGGCGGCTTATGCCGAAGCGTTGGCCTCTATGGACACCTATCCGTGCTACTGCACCCGCGCGGAGATCGCCGAGGCGGCCTCGGCACCCCATGGCGACGGCTACCGGCCCTACCCCGGCACCTGCCTGCGGCTGAGTGAGCGGCGCCGCGCCGAACTGGCCGCCACTCGCCCGCCGGCGCTGCGAGTGCGGGCCGAACATGCCTCCTGCACGATCCACGACCAGTGGGCCGGCGACGTGACCGGCGTCATCGATGACTTCGTGCTGGTCCGCAACGACGGGGTGCCCGCCTACAACCTGGCAGTGGTCGTGGACGATCTGGCGATGAGTGTCGACCAAGTCGTCCGAGGCGACGATCTGCTCTCCTCCTCGCCACGGCAGGCCTGGCTGGCTCGGCAACTGGGCGGATCAGCTCCGCAGTATGCGCACGTCCCGCTCGCCGTCAACGCCGAGGGACGCCGCTTGGCCAAGCGTGACGGCGCGGTCACGCTGGCAGACCTGGCTGTCGGCGGAGTGAGCCCCGCTCAGGTGCTCAGCCGGATCGCCACCTCGCTAGAGCTGGCCGAGCCCGGCGAGCCGGTCAGCCTGCCTCAGCTGCTGAGCCGGTTCGATCCGACGGCATTGCCCAGGAGGCCCTGGGTGGTCACCTGACTCAGGCGCTTGGCTCGGGGTAGGCGAACAGCACGTCGACCACGTAGACGACCGTGTCGCCGGCCTCGACCGGCGGGTTGTTGCTGCCCTGCGGGTAGCCGTCGGCGGGCGGCAGCACCAGCAGCACGCGGGAGCCGACCTTCTTGCCGACCAAGCCGGATTGCCAGCCCGGGATCGTGCTGGACAGCTTGCCATCGCTGGGGGTGGCGAACTGGTCATCGATCAGTTTGCCGGTCTTCCAGGAATAGCCCACATAGCGCACCTGAACCACGTCACCCTTGGCCACAGCCACCCCGCTGCCCTCAATGAGGTTCGCGGCGATCATCGAGCTCGGCGCTGCGCTGCTCGGAATGGTCACCACCGGCTTATCGGCGGCGCTCCCGGTGACACTCGGCGCGCCGGACGGTGCGGGAACGGCCTTGCCGCTGGGCTGGTTCACCGACACCGCAAGAATGTCGACCACGAAGACCAGCGTGTCGCCAACCGAGATTCCGCCATCCGGCCGACCACCGGCTGCGTCATACCCGTCCGTGCCGGGCATGACGATCAGTACCCGGCTCCCCTCGCTCTGACCGGTGAGGCCGGTCTTGAAGCCTGCGATCACCTGGCCCAGCGGGAAGGTGACCGGCTTCTTGGTGTAGGACTCGTCGAAGAGCTTGCCCGTACGTCCGTTGACGCCGTAGTAGTTCACCGTGACGTACCCGTCGGCCGTCGCCTTGGCTCCGGTGCCGGCCTTGAGCACCTCAACCCGGGTCTTGTCGATTGCGAACGGTGCCGTGAACTGCACCTTGGGCTCGGCAGGAGCCGTGCCGCTGACCTTGATCGACTTCAACGAGTCCGAGACCGGGATCGTCGGGGTCGGCGATGCGGTCGGCGTGGCCGAACCCGTGATCGAGGGGGACGCCGAGGCCGGGAGCGGAGTCGGAGTGGACGCGGGGCCCCCACAGGCCGTCAGGCTCAACACGGCGACGGCGGCGGGGATCAGATGGCGAAGCTGCACCCGTTGAGGATACCCAACCACGCTGAGTGCTCGAGCCACCGCGCGGGCCTGGTCACAGGCCGACCAGATCCAGCAGTGCGCCAAGCTCGTCGCGGGTCAGCTCACGCACCTCACCGGTGCGCAGCTTTCCCAGCTGAACCGGACCGATCGCCGTGCGGGAGAGCTGGCGAACCGGGTGCCCGACGGCGTCGAGCATTCGGCGGACGATCCGGTTACGCCCGGAGTGCAGCTCGATCCGGACCAGGCTGCGATCGCCGGCCTGCTGGACGAGCTGAGCCCGGTCGGCCTGGATCGGGCCGTCATCGAGCATGATGCCCTTCTGCAGCCGCTTGATGGTGCCCGCCGTCACCAGGCCGGACACCTCGGCAAGGTAAGTCTTGGTCACCTCATAGGACGGATGGGTCATTCTCTGGGCGAAGTCGCCATCGTTGGTCAGCAGCAACAGCCCCTCAGTCTCGGCGTCCAGTCGTCCGACGTGAAACAGCCGCACCCCGTCGGGGACGAACTCAGCCAGCGTGCGCCGTCCGTGCGCATCCTCCATCGCCGACAGCACTCCCCGAGGCTTGTTCAGCACCAGGTAGCGGGTCTGCCGCTGCGGTGGCACCCGAACTCCGTCCACCCGAATCACATCGACGGTCGGGTCGACCCGGCGGCCTTGCTCAGAGACGACCTCGCCGTTCACCTCGACCCGGCCGCGGAAGATCAAGTCCTCGGCGGCCCGCCGGGACGCCACCCCGGCCTGGGACAGCACTTTCTGCAGCCGGATGCCTTCCGGTTCACTCATGAGGACTCGCTTTCGGTGTCGATCGGGGTACTGAGGGCCAGCTCGCTCAGCTCGGCTTCCAAACTGCTCGCATCGGGCAGGTGCGGTGCCAGTGGCGGCAGCTGAGACAGCTCATGCAGCCCCATCCGCTCCAGGAAGTAGCTGGTGGTACCGAACAGGCGGGCGCCGGTCTCAGGGTCCCGGTCGACCTCCTCGATCAGATCCCGAGTGGCCAGAGTGCGCAGCACCCCGTCCACATTCACCCCGCGAATCGCCGAGATCCGGCCCCGCGAGATCGGCTGCAAATAGGCCACCACGGCCAGTGTCTCCAGCGCCGCCTGACTGAGCGTCCCGCGCTGACCCTCGAGCAGCCAACGGCTGATCAGGTCGGCATGCTCGGGACGGGTGTAGTAGCGCCAGCCGAGCCCGACCTGACGCAGCTCGAAGCCGCGGTCGGTGCTGTCATAGAAGGCGGCCAGCTCCCGCAGGCACTCCTCCACCTCGTCCAGCGGCACCTGCAGCGCTTCGGCGAGTTCGATCGCGGGTATCGGCTCGGTGGCCAGCAGCAGCAGCGCCTCCACTGCGCCGGAGATGCTCACGGTCATCTGTCCTCCTCCTTGTCGGCCGGGCTCTCCGGCGGAGGCTCGGCATCGAACTCCGCACCGAGATCCTCGGCGGTCACGTCATTGCCCAGCCAGCGGATGGTCAGCTCGCCCAGCGGAGTGAGCTGCTCGAAGCTGATCGCCCGCTCCCGGAACAGCTCCAGCAGCGCCAGGAAGCGAGCCACTACCACCAGTCGATCGCCGGCATCGGCGGTGAGATCACGGAAGGTCAGCCGGGTCCGGCTGCGCAGCCGATCGACGATCAGACCGGCCTGCTCGCGGACGCTGACCAGCGGCTGATGCAGGTGGGACAGCGACACCTGAACCGGCTCGGCCGGCGTCATGGCCCGTCCGGCGTAGACGGCGATCAGGTCGATGAAGCCGCCGAGCTCCACCTCGGGCAGCAGACTGGCGAACTGCTCCTCCAGGCCACCGGGGCGAGGCAGCCGTCGTGCCTGGTCGGTGAGCGTCTCAGCCAGCCACCCGGCAACCAGCTTGAACGCGCGGTACTGGAGCAGTCGGGCGAACAGAAGGTCGCGCGCTTCCAGGATGGCGAGGTCTTCGGGGTCGTCCACCTCGCCGGAGGGCAGCAGCCGCGCAGCCTTCAGGTCCAGCAGCGTCGCGGCGACCACGATGAACGAACTAGACTGGTCCAGGTCCCAGGAACTAGGGCCGCTGGTCGCCTGGGCGGCCTTGATGTGCGCGATGAACTCGTCGGTGACCTGGGACAGGGCCACCTCGGTGACATCCAGCTTGTGCTTGGCGATCAGCTGCAGCAACAGGTCGAACGGACCGGAGAAGTTGGTCAGGGAGAGAGTGAACTCGCTGCGCTGCTCGGCAGCGGCCAGTTCAGTCACGACTCGCCGAGTCCGCGGACCAGGTCTGAGCCGGCACCACGCTCGACGAGGTCGGCGACGGCCAGGCTGATCGCGGTGCGGACGATTCGTCCCCGGTCGACAGCCAAGCCGTGCTCCGCCCGCAACGCCAGCCGAGCCTGCTCCAGTGCAAGCAGTTCCTGGCTACTGACGTAGACGGTGATCTTCTCCTCGTGGCGCACTCGTCCCGAGCCGCGTCCCCCGGGCTCGGTGGCCGGCGGCTCCGCAGCTGCCGGCTGCCCGGTGGTCGGCCGGAACAGCTCGCTGGCGCCGGGAAGCTCTACACGCCGGGGCACTTGGCCAAGACCTCTCGGGCCAACATCCGGTAGGCGTCCGCGCCATGGGAGTTGGATGCATAGGTGGTGATCGGCTCGCCGGCCACCGTGGTCTCGGGGAACTTGATGGTCCGCCGGATCACCGAGTGGAACACCTGGTCGCCGAAGGCCGAGACCACCCGCTCCAGCACCTCGCGGCTGTGCAGAGTCCGGGCGTCGTACATGGTGCCCAGAATGCCGAGCACCTCCAGCTCCGGGTTGAGCCGGTCCTGGACCTTGGCGATGGTGTCGGTGAGCAGGGCGATCCCGCGCAGCGCGAAGAACTCCAGCTCCAGCGGCATGATCACCTTGTCGGCTGCGGTCAGAGCGTTCACGGTGAGCAAACCCAGGGACGGCGCACAGTCGATCAGAATCAGGTCGTAGGAGTGGCGGATCTTGGCCAGCACTCGGCTCAGGGTCTGTTCCCGGGCAACCTCGGAGACCAGCTGCACTTCGGCCGCCGACAAGTCGATGTTCGAGGGCAGCATGTCCAGCCCGTCCACCACAGTGTGGAAAATGACGTCTTCCACCTTGGTGTTCCGGTTGAGCAGGAGGTCGTAGATGCTGGTCTCCAGGGTATGTGGGTTCACTCCTAGACCGACCGAGAGCGAGCCCTGGGGGTCGAAGTCGACCAGGAGCACCTTGCGGCCGGTCTCGGCCAGCGCGGCACCCAAGTTGATCGTGGTCGTGGTCTTGCCGACGCCACCCTTCTGGTTGCACATCGCAATGATGAGCCCCTGCTTGGTGCGGTCCGGGTCCGGCGTGGTCGGCACCGGGAGATCGGGAATCGGACGCCCGGTCGGGCCGATCTCACCGGGAATGAAGTCATCAATGACGTCGGATCCGGGGTTCTGCTTTCGGTTGCTCACCGGGTCAGCCTAAGCCCAAATGTCGACATGCGTTTGCATCCGCGCTGGCCGATGACCGCCAGGTCAACGCGCCCGCGGATGTGAGCTCAGGAAGACTTCGCGCAGATGCTCGGCGGTGACCAGGGTGTAGATCTGCGTGGTCGTGACCGAGGCATGGCCGAGCAACTCCTGAACCACACGGACGTCGGCGCCACCGTCGAGCAGGTGGGTGGCGAACGAATGCCGCAGCGTGTGCGGTGAGATGTCGACATCGAGCGTGGCGGCGGCGGCCGCCTTCTGCAGGATCTGCCAGGCGCTCTGCCGGCTCAGCCGCTGCCCGCGGGCGTTCAGCAGCAGCGCCGGGCTGGGCCGTGAAGACGCTTGGGCCAGCTGCGGACGCCCGCGCACCAGCCAGGCCTCGACCGCGGCCCGGGCATAGCTACCCACCGGAACGATTCGTTCCTTGCGACCCTTCCCGAACAGCCGCAGTCCTGCGTCCGAGGTGGCCAGCAGCGCGGTCAGCTCGTCCACATCGAGCGCAGTCACCTCCGATATCCGGGCACCGGTGCCGTACAGCAGCTCCAGCAGCGCGGCGTCACGCAGCCCACTGGCGGTGTTCAGGTCGGGCGTGGCCAGCAGCGCCTGGACCTGCTCCACCGACAGAGCCTTCGGCAGTCGTCGGATCGCCTTGGGCGGGTGGACGCCTGCCGCGGGGTCATCGACGGCAAGCCCGTCTCGGACGGCGAAGGCGTGCAGCGAGCGAACCGCGGCCAAGGCTCGACTGGCGCTGGCCGCCGAGAGCGCGGCCGAGGTCTCGTCCGGGGTCTGCAACTCGGCCACAAAGGCCGAGATGTCGTTCTGTGTCACCGCGTCCGGATCGGTGATTCCGCGCCCGGTCAGGAAACCCGCGTAGCGACGCAGGTCCCGGGTGTAGCCGGCCTGGGTGTGCGGCGAGGCGCCTCGCTCGACAGCGAGATGATCCAGATAGCTGCGGATCAGGCGCTCAATCGGCGTTGCCACGGACAGCCGCCAATTCCGAGTTCTGTGCGGCCCAGGCGTCCCGAGCCGGCCAGGGCGCATCGGCCGGGCGCAGGCTGTCCAGCCCGCCACCGAGTCTGACGGCCTCCAGCGCCAATATCCCGCTGACCATTGTCGGGTTCTGCACTCGGCCGGCCAAGATCGCCGTGACCAGTTCGGACCGGGCCGCCCAGGCGACCTCCATCTGTGCCTCCTCCGGCTCCGCGATGAAGCCGCTCGGGGCCGCAGTCTCGCTGATCCCCCGGGCCAGGTAGATTCGCAGCGACTCCTGGCTGCCGCCCGGGCTGGTGAACAGGTCGACCAGCACCCGCCAGTCGGTGGCAGCCAGACCGACCTCCTCAGCCAGCTCGCGCTGCGCCGCGGCCAGGAAGTCCTCGTCCGGGCTATCCAGCAGTCCGGCTGGCGGCTCGATCAGCGACATCGCAACCGGATGCCGGTATTGACGGACAACCGCGACCCGGTCGGTATCGTCCAAGACGACCACACCCACCGCACCGGGGTGGGCCGTGTACTGCCGCCGCATGGACGACCCATCCGGAGTGCGCACCTCGTCGTCCACGAAGGCGGCTACCGCCCCCCGGGCCACCACCTTGTGAGATGTCACCGGCCAACTCTCACGCTGGTCGGCAACTTCCTCCGCCGCGAGCTGCCGAGCCATCCGGCTCACTCCTGCGGCAGTCGAGCGGCGAGCTTCCGCTTCAGGGCAGCTTCGATCAGGCCGGCGAACAGAGGGTGCGGCTGGGTCGGACGCGACTTGAGCTCCGGGTGCGCCTGGGTGCCGACGTAGTACGGGTGCAGGCTCTTGTCGAGCTCCACGAACTCGACAAGATTGCCGTCCGGGCTCACCCCGGAGATCTTCAGCCCGCTGGCCTCCAACTGCTCCCGATATGCGTTGTTCACCTCGTAGCGATGCCGATGCCGCTCGCTCACCTTGGTGGTGCCGTAGGCCTCGGCGACCAGCGATCCGGGCACCAGATCGGCCGGGTAGGCTCCCAGCCGCATCGTCGCACCCATGTCGCCCTGACCCGAGACGATGGCCACCTGCTCGGCCATGGTGGCAATCACCGGCGCCTGGGTGTCGGGCTCGAACTCGGTGGAGGCCGCATCGGACAGGCCCACCAGGTTGCGGGCGGCTTCGATCACCATGCACTGAAGGCCTAGACACAGGCCCAGCGCCGGTAGCTGGTTCTCCCGGGCATGCCGCAGAGCGCCGAGCTTGCCTTCCACCCCACGAATGCCGAACCCGCCGGGGACGCAGATACCGTCCACTCCGGCTAGTGCCGCTGCGGCACCGGCCGGGGTCTCACAGGTATCAGAAGCCACCCAGCGCAGGTTGACCTTCGCCCAGTTGGCGAAGCCGCCAGCCCGCAGCGCCTCCGAGACCGACAGATAGGCATCTGGCAGGTCGATGTACTTGCCGACCAGGCCGATGGTCACCTCTTCCTTCGGCCCGTGCACGCGCTCCAGCAGGTCGTCCCACTTCTCCCAGTTGACGTCCCGGAACGCGACGCTCAGCCTGCGCACCACGTAGGCGTCCAAGCCCTCGCCGTGGATCACCTTGGGGATGTCGTAGATGCTGGGCGCGTCCGGGCAGGAAATCACCGCCTCCTCATCGACGTCACACATCAGCGCAATCTTGCGCTTCACCCCGGCCGGCACATCCATGCTGGCCCGGCAGACGATCGCATCAGGCTGGATGCCGACCTGACGCAACGCCGCCACCGAGTGCTGCGTCGGCTTGGTCTTGAGCTCGCCGCTAGGCCCGATGTAGGGCACCAGCGAGACGTGCAGGAAGAAGACATGCTCGCGGCCGACTTCGCGGCGCACCTGGCGAGCAGCTTCCAGGAACGGCAGCGACTCGATGTCGCCAACGGTGCCGCCGATCTCGTGAATCACCACATCCACTTCGGGGCTGGCCATAGCCAGCATCTCGTCCTTGATGGCATTGGTGATGTGCGGAATCACCTGGACGGTGTCGCCCAGGAAGTCGCCGCGACGCTCCTTGGCGATCACCGAGGAGTAGATCTTTCCGGTAGTGACATTGGCTTCGGCGCTCAGGTTCACATTGAGGAAGCGCTCGTAGTGGCCAATGTCCAGGTCGGTCTCGGCGCCGTCCTCGGTCACGAAAACCTCACCATGCTGGAAGGGATTCATCGTGCCGGGATCGACATTGAGGTAGGGGTCCAGCTTCTGCATGGTGACCCTGAGGCCTCGAGCAACCAACAGGCTGCCCAGGCTGGAGGCGGTCAGCCCCTTGCCGAGAGAGGAGACGACTCCTCCAGTAACGAATACGTGCTTGGTCTGAGTCGTGTTTCCCACGGGACTCCAGCCTATATTCCCGCACGGCCTCGCCGACAAGTCGACGCTCCGCGGACGCATGCCCGAAACATGCTCACCTTGTGCTGGCACTCAACGCACTGCCGAAGCCAACAGCTCCCGGGCGTGCGCCAGGGATGAATCGCTGGAGGCGAGGCCGCCCATCATCCGCGCCAGAACTTCGACGCGGGCATCGGCGTCGACGAGCCGGACGCCGCTGGTGGTCACCGTTCCGTCGTCGGCCTTCACCACCACGAAGTGCCGGTCAGCGAAGGCGGCGACCTGCGCCAAATGGGTGACCACGATCACCTGACAGCGCTCGGCCAATCGAGCCAATCGGCGTCCGATCTCCAGGGCCACCGCACCACCGACCCCGGCATCAACCTCATCGAACACGAACGTCGCCGAACTGGATTCGGTGGCCAGCACCACCTCCAATGCCAGCCGGACGCGGCTCAACTCGCCACCGGAGGCCACCTTGCCCAGCGGGGCCGGAGCGCTACCCGGGTTGGCCGAGAACAGCAGGCTCACCTGGTCGGCGCCGTGCGGTCCGAGTTCGCCGGGCTCGATCCGAAACTCCAGTCGGGCCTTGGGCATCGCCAACGATGTCAACTCATCAGCCACCAGGGCGGCCAGTTGCTGCGCCGCCGAGCGACGCAGCGCGGTGAGCCGCTCGGCACGGACCTGCAGTTGGCCGTCCAACTCTGCCAAGACGGCCCGCAACTCGTCGATCCGGGCGTCTCCAGCGCCCAGCGCCATCACCCGCTCGGCGGACTGTCGGGCCCAATCGAGCACCTCATCGATCTCGGCGCCGTACTTGCGAGTCAGGCCGGCCAACTCGGCCCGCCGACCAGCAATCCACTCCAGGCGTAGCGGATCCGCATCCAGGCTGGCCAAATACGAAGCCAGTCGGGATGCCGCATCAGCCAGGCCGGCCGCAGTGTCGGCAAGCTGGTTGGTGATCGGCTCCAGTTGTGGGTCGGAGTCGACCACCCCGGCCAGAGCCTTGCGAGCCGCCCCCACCAACCCGATGGCCTCGGCCTGATCGCCATAGGCGTCCTCTTCGCCGGCCAGCGCGACCAGCGCGGCGTGGGCAGCCAGGCGAAGGTCGTCCACCGCCTGCAGCCGCTGCGCCTCGAGGGTCAACTGGCGATCCTCGCCCGGTTGTGGGTCGGCACGCTCGATCTCGGCCAGCCCGAACTGCAGCAGATCAAGTTCGCGAGCGCGCTCCTGGGATCGAGTGGTGAGCTCGGCCAGCTCATCGGCCGCCGCCTTCCGAGCCAGATATTCCTGCTGGTAGTGGGTCAACTCTGCGGCCAACTCAGCGCCGGCGAAACGATCCAGAACGTCGAGCTGACGCTCAGGAGTACCCAGGCGCAGTTGCTCGGATTGGCCGTGGATGGTGATCCACTCACCCACCAGGTCAGATCCCACGCTCAGCGGAACCTGCACGCCACCGATCGCCATCCGGGAGCGACTGGCCGCGAGTTGCCGAGTGAGCAGCACCTCTCCGTCCTCGACGGCTGCGCCCAGCTCGTCCAGGTGCACAGCTTCGGGACCGAGCTCCCAGTGGCCCTCGACGAGCGCCCGGGACGCGCCGGCCCGGATCAGCTTCGGATCGGCCTTTGCCCCGGCCAGTAGCGCCAGGCCGGTGACGATCATCGTCTTGCCGGCCCCGGTCTCACCGGTGACCGCTGTGAAGCCGGGGCTCGGCTCGATGGTGGCCTCGCCGATCACCCCGAGATCGGCGATCCGCAGCTCAGTGAGCATCCCACCGAGCCCGATCCGCTGCGGCCCGCCAGCCGTCTACCGGCAGTTCGAATTTGCGCACCAGCCGGTCGACGAAGGGCTGCTCAGATGTCCGTGCCAGCAGCAGGTGATGGGTGCCCAGTCGCGCCTCCACCTCCATACCCGGAGCGATGTCGAAGGTGCGGCGTCCATCGCACCAGACGACGCCACCCGGGCTGCCACCGGGCAGCACCTCGATCGAGACCGCCGAGTGATCGCTGAGTACCAGTGGACGGGCGAACAGCGCGTGTGCACTCAGCGGGACCAGCAGCAACGCCGACAGGTCGGGCCAGATCACCGGGCCGTGGGCGGAGAAGGCATAGGCCGTCGAGCCGGTCGGGGTCGACACCAGCACGCCATCGGTCGCCCAGCGGGACAGCGCCCGCTCGTCCACCCGGACCAGCACCTCGATCATCCGCTCCCGGGCGAGCTTCTCGATCGAGACCTCATTGACCGCGAACGAACTCCACAGCACCGCACCCCCGGGACGCTCCCGGACCACGGTGTCGATGGTGATCCGCCGTTCCACCTGATAGCTGCGCTGAGCCACCGTGGTGATCAAGGTTTGCACCTGCGAGGACTCCAGCTCGGCCAGGAAGCCGATGTGGCCCAGATTCACCCCGAGCACCGGAACCTGGCGCGGCACTGCCCACTCGGCAGCACGCAGGATGTTGCCGTCGCCGCCGAAAACCGCCATCAGCTCCGGATCGGCCGCATCGTCCAACTCGATCAACTCTGCCTGTGGTGCGACCGAGCGCAGCCTCACGGCGTCCTCGGCCGGCGCGGCACAGACGATGCCACGACTGTTGCAGCCCAGGACGAACTCCGTCGCGGCCTGGAGCGCCTCCGGCCGAAACGGATGGATGGTGACAGCGACTCGCCGTCGTTGCGGGCTCACATGCAAACCCTAGCCGTGCGCTGCGACATCCGGCTCACCGGCTGTGGACCAGGTCGATGAAGAACTCCACATTCCCCGATTCCCCGGGCAGTCCGCTTTGTCCCTGCCAGCGGGCCGTCCAGCCGAGCCCGGCGGCCGCGGCGAGCACCGCATCGACCGCTCGCTTCCGCAGCGCCGGATCACGGACGACGCCGCGGTCGTCCAGGCCAGCCCTGCCGACCTCGAACTGCGGCTTCACCAGCAGCAATGCATGACCGTCCGGAGTGAGGACGTCCAGCAACTGCTCCAAGATCATCGTCAGCGAGATGAAGGAGACATCGGCCACCACCAGCCCGACCGGCACGCCGTCCAGATCGGCCAGGGTGAGTTCTCGGAGGTTCAGTCGCTCTCTGACCACCACTCGAGGGTCGTCACGCAGCAGGTCGACGAGCTGACCGTGGCCGACATCGATGGCGTAGACACACTGCGCGCCGGCCTCGAGGGCCACCTGGGTGAAGCCGCCGGTGGAGGCGCCGGCATCCAGCACCCGATCCGGCACCCGCACCCCCGATTCAGCCAGCGCGCCGAGCAGCTTGTGCGCGGCACGAGACACGTAGTGCCGGTCACCGCTGACCTGGATCGGGGCCGAGGCACCGACATCGGTCGAGGACTTGCTGACCACTCGTCCGTCGATGCTGACCCGTCCGGCGCGGATCGCGTCCTGCGCCTGAGCCCGGGAGCCGAACCAGCCCGCCTCAACGAGAGCTCGATCCAGCCGCACTACGACCGAGACTCGTTCAACGCCCGCTGCAGTGCGTCCAGCAGCTTTGCGTACTGCCCGGGATGCTCGGTCACCGGCCGACTCAGATCCAAGGCGGCCAGCGCCTCGTCCAGCTGCGAGTGCCCGGTCGTGGGCGGGGCTTGCGTCGGATCCACGGCAACCATCCTAGGCGTGTGCGGCACTCGGGAGCGCGGCCAAGATGATGGCGAGTCCCCGATCGAAGGAGGCATCCAGGTCGGGGTCGGCCTCGATCACGCCCAGGCCGCTCGCCTGGCGATGGAGCTGAGTGGCCTCGGTATGCCCCATCACATAGAGCAGCAGCGTACGGGCCACGTCAGGGGTGGTGACGGCGACCAGCCGTCCCTCGAGTTCGGAGACGCCGAGCCGAAATGCGGACGCGGTGGCGACCACTTCCGCACCGTCCCGGACCGCGAGCATGGCAGCCCGCAGTCGGTGACAGGAGGCGACCACATCCCCATCAATCTCCACCCCGCCGACGATCCGGGCCGCCATGAAGCCGAGCAACTCCTGCTTGGAGGCGACGTGGTGGTACAGCGCACTGGGTTGGACGTCCAGTTCCCCGGCCAGTCGGCGCATCGAGAAGAACTCCAGACCCCACGAGTCGAGCAACCGCAGCGCTGCGCTGACCACGTCCTCGCGACTGTTTCCCACGCGCCGATCCTATGGGATAACCTGAACGCCGTTCACCTGAACACCATTCACTTTTGAGGGACGCACCGTGACCGAGCAAGCCCACTCCGAGGCCGGCACCATCACCGCCGCCACTCGGACACACGCCAAGATGCTCTCTGCGACCGACCTGGCACTGATCGCGGCTTTTGCCGCCCTCATCGCCGCCCTGGCCTACATCGGCGCCATCCCGGTGGCCGGTGCCGGCGTGCCGATCACCCTGCAGACCCTCGGCGTGGCACTCGCCGGCGCCGTCCTCGGCCCGCTGCGCGGCAGCCTGTCGGTACTGCTCTACCTGGCGCTGGGTGCGATCGGCCTGCCGGTCTTCGCCGAGCACTCGGCGGGCCTGGGCGTGTTCACCAGCGTCAGCTTCGGCTACCTGATCTCCTTCCCGATCGCCGCGGCACTGATTGGCTACCTGGTGAAGTACGTGGTGGGCGCCAGACGGACCAGCGCTCTGTGGGTCTTCCTCGCGATCGCGGCCGGCAGCATCCTGGTGGTCCACCCGATGGGGATCGCCGGCATGAAGCTGCACCAGGACATCCCCTGGGCGACCGCAGCCTCCTGGGATCTGCCGTTCTGGCTCGGGGATCTGGTGAAGACCACGATCGCCGCCATCGTTGCGGCCGAGGTACATCGCGCGTTCCCGGCGCTACTCAAGCGGCGCTGAGCGTGTCTCGGATCGAACTGATCGGCGCAGGCGTCGAGGTCGAGAACGGCCCGATCATCCTGCAGCCGACCACACTGACCCTCACCGAGCAGCGGATCGGCATCATCGGCGGTAACGGATCGGGCAAGTCGACCCTGGTCCGGCTGCTCAACAATCTGGTCTCCCCCACCTGCGGACGAGTCCTGGTGGACGGGATCGACGCCGCCGCCGACCCGGCGGCGGTTCGACGACTCGTCGGATTCTGCTTCACCGATCCGTCAGCGCAGCTGGTGATGCCGACCTGTGTCGAGGACATCGAGTTGTCCCTGCGGCGCAGCCAACGCGACCCGAAGCTGCGCCGGGAGGCCGCAATGGCCATCCTGACCGAGTACGGCCTGGCCGATCGCGCCCACACCAGCGTGCATGCCCTGTCCGGCGGACAGCGACAGCTCCTCGCCCTGGCCGGGGTACTCGCCGTCCAGCCGCGGGTACTGGTGGCCGATGAGCCGACCACCCTGCTCGACCTGGCGAACACACACCGAGTCGCCCAGAGGCTGTTCGGACTCAGCCAGCAGCTGCTGCTGGTCAGCCACAACCTGGAGCTGATCGAGCGCTGCCAGCGGGTGCTGGTGGTGGAGCACGCCGAAGTCGTCTTCGACGGCGAGCCGCTGGCTGCGATCAGCCATTATCGCGAGCACGCCGATCAGGCCGTCCGATGAGAACCGCCGCCCTGATCGGCCTCTACCAACCCGGCAACAGCTGGCTCCATCGGCTGTCCGTCGGCCCGAAGTTGGCCGGACTGGCGGTGCTGAGCGTCTCCATCGTCGCTGTCCGAGGCGCACTGTCGGCCCTGGTCTTCGCAGCGATCACGGCAGCCCTGGTCGGTTGGGCCCGAATGGGCTGGCTGACCCTGTGGCGCCAGACCCGCCCGGTCCTGGTGGTCGCGGTCGTGGTCGGAGCGTTCCAATGGTGGCTGTCCGGGCCGGACCGAGCGGCGGAGTCGCTGATCGACCTGATCAGCCTCACTCTGGCTGCCCTCGTGGTCACGGCCACCACTCAAGTCAACGACATGCTGGACGCGATCGTGCGCTGGTGCGGACCGGTGCCGGGGATCGATGCCGAGCGGGTCGGGCTGCTGCTCGCACTGGCGATCCGGGCCGTGCCGGCCAGTATCGAACTCGCCGGCGAGACCAGGGACGCAGCTGCGGCCCGAGGCCTGGGCAACAATCCGCGTGCTCTCATCTCGCCGTTCGTGATTCGAGTGGTCGCGCGCGCTCAGCTCACCGGAGATGCGCTCGCCGCGCGCGGAATCGGTGACTGACACCGCCGCTCAGCGAACCAACGTCAACGACTCCAGGACGGCTCGGCAGTCCAGCTCCGGCTGACTCCAGACCAGCTGGGCCACGGCCCACAACACATCGAGCTGATCCTCCTCGCCCGACGGCACCGAACCGTCCAGCACTGCGCGGCCCTGATCGGCGATGGCTACCTGACTGCGGCACTCGACTCGGCCGGCACTCAGCGACAGCGGACGCGCCGGAGCCAGCAGAGCTGACACTCCAGCACCGATATGGGTGGGCCGCCGCTCCGGACTCGCCTGAACCAGGTCGTCCTTGCCGTGAGCCCCCGTGAAGACCAGCAGCGAGTCGATGCCGGCACCGTTGGCACCGCTGATGTCGGTGTCCAGCCGATCGCCCACGAAGATCGGCCGGCTGGCCGCCGCTCGCCGGATCGCCTCCCGGAGCATCGGCTGGTGCGGCTTGCCGAACACGGTCGGCTCGCCACCGACCACCAGCCGGACCACGCCGATCGCGCCACCTACCCCCGGCACCAGGCCGCGGTCGGTCGGCCGAGAGGCATCGTCATTGGTGGCGTACCAGCGTGCACCGCCCTGGATTGCCAGGCAGACCTCATCGAGCACCCGCCAGTCCATCTTCGGGTGATAGCCCTGGATCACCGCGACCGGATGATCCTCGGCGGAGTAGACGACCTCGAAGCCGGCCCGCTCGAGCAGTCCGGCCAGGTTCGGACTGCCTGCGCACAGCACTGAGGCACCGGCCGGCAACTGCTCGGCCAGCGCGGTGGCGGCCACCTGCGCGCTGGTGAGCACGTTGTGGTCATCGGCCGCGTATCCCAGGGATCGCAGCTGATCGATCACCACCCGGGCTTCGCGCGCCGCGTTGTTGGTCACATAGAGCATTCGAACCTGCTCCGCGTCCAGCGCCTGGAGCGCGGCGACCGCCCCGGGAACCGGCTGCGGCCCCAGGTACAGCACACCGTCCAGGTCGAAGAGCGCCGCGTCGTACCCGTCGATCAGACGCATCAGCGACGATCGGTTTCCGACTCAGTGATCACGTCCTCGCTGTCGTCGGACGCCTCAGCATCGCCGACCAGCTCATCGTGGCCCGGATCATCGTCGGCAACCTCCGCCGACACGTCCTCGTCGGACTCCTCGATCAACTCGTCCTCGTCGTACTCGATCACGATGCCTCGCAGGCTGGCCAAGCGGTCGGCCGCATCGGTGCTCTCGTCGGGATCGAGCCGGGCCGCTGCACCGAACCAGCGCTCAGCCTGCTCCACGGAGCCGGTGCGCTCGAGCAGGTCGGCGTACGCGTAGCGCAACCGGGCCCGGGCCAACTTGGTGCCACGAGCACCGAGCTCTTCGATCTCTGCCTGCAGCAGCCGCAACGCCTCGGGCACCTGCCCGGAGTCAGTGCGCAGGCCGGCTTCGACCAGCCGCAGTTCGACCCGAACGTCGGCCTCGGGCGAGCCCGCCAAGCCCTCACGGACAAGCTTCAACGCGGCCTGGGGGCGACGCAGCGCCCGCTCACAGTCGGCCATCGCGGCCAGATATGCATCCGAGCCGGTCATTCGCCGCACCGCGCGGAACTCGGCCAAGGCCAAGGAATACTCCCCCGCCGCGTAGGCCGCCTCGCCGACAGCTTCCCGGACGATCGGTAGCCGTCCCGCCCGACGCTTCGCGGCCTGGGCGTGCTCCAGAGCCAGCGAGGGATCAGCGTCGATTGTCCGGCCGGCCATCAGCAGATGAGCGCCGGCCTGCTCGGCCAGTTCTGCCGACAGCCCACGCAACTCCGCGCGCACACCGCGCGGCAGTTCACGGGAGTCGAACTCCTTGGGCAGCGGTGGCTCGACCACCCGCTCCTTGGCGACCAGGTAGGGACGATCACTCGAGCGGCGGTCGCTGCCGAAGTCGCGCGCATCACCGGCTCGGCTCCCCGCCGCGCTGCGCGCCGGGCGGCCTTTGCCGCCGTCGCGGCTCTGCGCACCGGACCCACCGCCGGCCGGTCCGCGGCGCGGACGATCGTCATCACGACCCCAGGAACCGGATGGACGCCGGTCGTCACTGCGCCGGTCGTCGCTGCGCCGGGCATCCGAACGGCCATAGCCGCCCCGGCCCTCACCAGCACCCGCCGGACGCCGCTCGCCTCGACCGCCCCCGGCCGGTCCGCGGCGCGGGCGATCATCATCACGCCCCCAGGAACCGGATGGACGCCGGTCGTCGCTGCGCCGGTCGTCACTGCGCCGGGCATCCGAACGGCCATAGCCGCCCCGGCCCTCACCAGCACTGCCGGATGAGCGACGCGGACGATCGCTGCCGGACTGCCAGGACGAGGAACGGTCGTCACTGGGGCGCCGCCGGTCAGCACCACCAGATGCCGGACGCGAGCGGTCCCCTTCCCCTCCGTTGCCGGAGCCGCGACGGCCACCGGCGTCGCCGTCACGGCGCGGACGGCTGTCGTTGCTCTCCCAGGAGCGAGGCCTGGATTCGGCGTCTGGCCGGGGAGGACGCCCGCCGGTGCCGGCCGCAGAACTGCGCGGGCGCTCGCCGCCACGCTCCCACGGTGCACCCGACGTGGATTTGCGTCCGGCCCCGCTGCGCGGAGGGCGATCATCGCCCCACCGACCGGCACCCGAGTCCGGGCGTCCGCCACGCTCGGACGAGGAGCGATCGGGCCGTCGATCCTGGCCCGAACCTGCGCCACGGCCGCTCGGGCCGCCCTGCGCGGGACGTCCGCCGCCGCCAGGACGACCGCCGCCTGAGCGCGGGCTGGATGAGTTTGAGGAGAATCCGGAACCGCCACGGGGTCGGCTGTCGCGGCCCTCTCCGCGATCGTCACCCGTACCGCGGCCGCGAGGGCTGGAGGCGCCGCCACCCGCTCCCGAGCGTGGATTGCGGGCATCGCGCCGATCACCGCCACGGCCTTCATCTCGACCACGGCTGGAGAACGGACGGCCTGCGTTTGACTGGTTCACCGCACTATCTTGCCCGTCCACCCGGCGGCGGCGCAAAGCCACCGCCGGGTGGACGATCGGATCAGGCTACCTTGGCCCGCTGCTTGGACACCAGATCCAGCGCCACAGCTGCCAGAAGGACCAGCCCCTTGACCACCTGTTGCCAGGCTGCCGGCACGCCGACGATGGACAAGCCCATGTTGAGCACGCCCATGATCAAGGCACCGACCATGGCCCCGGAGATGCGTCCGATACCGCCGGTGACCGCGGTGCCACCGATGAAGCAGGCCGCGATCGCGTCCAGCTCGTAGCTCTGGCCCGAGGTCGAGGTGGCCGCGTTGGCTCGCGAGGTGACCACGATGGCGGCGACCGCTGCCAGCAGGCCCATGTGCACGAAGATCAGGAAGTTCGTCCGTGCCGTGTTGATGCCCGACAGGATGGCCGCGTTCAGGTTGCCACCGATCGCGTACACGTGGCGGCCGAAGATCGTCCGGTTGAGCACGAAGCTGTAAACGAAGATCAGCACGCCGACTACGACCAGCACGATCGGGGTCCCGCCGTCACTCATAGCCAGCAGAGTGGTGACGAACAGCACGGCGGCCGCGATGACAACGAGCTTGCCGGTCAACAACAGCATCGGCTCGGGCTCGATACCATGGCGGGCCTGCGACGCCCGGGCCCGGAACTGCATCCAGACCAGGATGACAACGCCGATCACGCCCAAGATCATGGTGAGCACATCCAGCCCGCCGATGTAGCCCATGAAGTTGGGCAAGGCGCCCGCGGAGATATTGACGAAGCCCTGGTCGAAGCCGGCCATGGTGAAGCCCGCGATCACGATCGCCAGGCCACGGAACATCAGCATGCCTGCCAGGGTGACGATGAAGGCCGGGATCCGGATGTAGGCGATCCAGAAGCCGTGCCAGGCACCGACCACGGCGCCCAGAGCCAGGGCCAGCACAA
>Ga0268263_1001470_pt1 | contig 20322 bp, 19 predicted proteins | sample Biomet5_FD_190358 | JGI IMG/M metagenome (GOLD analysis project Ga0268263, IMG submission 190358) | Microbial communities from bioreactor (seeded with sewage sludge) at LBNL, California, USA - Biofuel metagenome 5 (SPAdes) (version 4) | ecosystem: Engineered > Bioreactor > Anaerobic >... | reverse complement strand
CACAGAAAATATTGAGCAGAAAATAATAATCCTCATATCAATCATATTGACCTTCATTCTCTGCCTGTACACCTTCCTCTTCTCAAGAAGAATCCATAAATTCATAGGATATAACGGAATGCTGGTTTTTACGAGGCTCATGGGACTTCTGCTTGCAGCTCTTGCAGTAAACCTTACTTCAGCAGGTTTAATAAACATATTTAGTTTAACAAAATAAGACAGCGATTCAGGAGAGTTGGGACAAAGTTCCAGAATCGCTGTTTATTACATTCTATTTTTACATCATTTTTCTGAGTTCGATTATTAGAACAGTCCATACTGGTCGCATTGGGATTTACTTTCTTCAATAAAAAGAAAACTAATAACAAAATATAAAAACTAAATAATAAAATATAAAAACTAAATAATAAAAGATAAAAACTAAGTAACAAAATACAAAGACAAGATAACAAAAGATAAAGGCCAGATAACAAAAGATAAAGCAAAACCAGCCTGTGATCAGATATGGTTAATTGACCTGAGCTGGTTTTGTTGTGAATCTTCGGTTTTGAGAGTTATCGAAGGTTACTTCTGGATGCAGGTCTCTTCAAAAATGAATCATCGGCCTAGTTACACTTTGAGATGATGTACTGGCAGAAATAGCCGAAGATGTACACCCGCATTTTCTACAGTAATAAAACACATTTGAACCAATTACCTGCTTTTTAAGAGGTGTACCGCATCGTACACACTTTGCAGAGGATTCAAACATTTTGGTCTCACTCCATGATTATTAATGGCTCAAGTCTTGCAGTTTCCTTTCTTGTCCAGTACCCACATACAGGACAATATTGAAATTTCTCGAATAGATTATCTTCAAGTTTAGAATGGCACTCCGGACAATATTTTAAAAAAGGCATTAAAATTTCTCCCACTTAAATTATTAGTAAGGTCTAAATCAATCTATTATTCAGATACTTCTTTCAATTATTCTAGCCTGGTTTTTCCAGTTCACTTCATTATATTCCAAGTTCCTTTCCGGATATCTTTTTAGCTTTTATTATTATCTTCCTAACTCTTCCCGCTTTTCTAAATAAATTCCCACTCTTTTTTAACTTTTTACTGCCTAGTCGGTTTCTTTTCAGCTATTCATTATTATTCTAGTTCTTTTTTCGCTTTTCATTGTATTAATTACTATTTTTTTAGATTTTCATCGTATTAATAGCTATTTTTTGAATTTCCATTGTATTAGTAGCTATTTTTAATCTTTTTAGTTTCTTAATAGTTATTTTTTGGTTTTTCATATATTTCAGGTTATTTTTTGGCTTTTTACTACCGTTTCAGCTCTTTTTCAGTCTCCAGGACCTTAAGGGTGATTTTCATAACCGAATCGGGATTAAGTGAAATGGAATCTATTCCCTCTTTTACCAGGAACTCCGCAATTTCAGGAAAATCGCTTGGAGCCTGTCCACAAATCCCGCTATGTCTTCCATTACGTTTTGCTCCCTGGACAGCCATTGACATAATCTTAATAACCCCGGGGTCCCGCTCATCGAATTCAGCGGCAAGAAGTTCAGAATCCCTGTCAACGCCAAGGGTCAACTGGGTCAGGTCATTTGAACCTATTGAGAAACCGTCGAAGAATTCACTGAATTCGTCGATAAGCAGAACATTGTTCGGAATCTCGCACATAACATAGACCTGAAGCCCGTTTTCTCCCCTTTTGAGCCCGTTTTTTTCCATTTCGTCAATAACTTTCCGCGCTTCTTCAACCGTTCTGCAGAAGGGAATCATAAGAATAAGGTTTGTAAGCCCCATTTCGTCCCTGACCTTTTTCATAGCCCTGCACTCAAGAGCATATCCTTCCCTGTAGCGCTCATCAAAATAGCGGGAAGCTCCCCTGAACCCTATCATGGGGTTGCTTTCCTCCATTTCAAAGTAGCTGCCCCCAAGCAGGCTTGCGTACTCATTGGTCTTGAAGTCGCTCATACGAACTACAACCGGCTTAGGATAGAAAGCCGCAGCAATGGTGCTAACTCCCTGGGCAAGCTGCTCTACAAAATAATCTTCTCTCCTGTAACCTCGGGTAAGCTGCTCGATTTCCCGAAGAACCTTAAGGTCTTTAACCTTTTCAGGGTGCACAAGAGCCATCGGGTGAACCTTGATGTAGCTCGTAATGATAAACTCCAGCCTTGCAAGTCCTATTCCGTCATTCGGGATCATGGAAAAGCCAAAAGCCTCTTCAGGGTTTCCGAGGTTCATCATAATCTCGGTTTTTGGGCGTTTCATATCTTTCAGGCTCAGGGTATCCTTATGAAAAGGAAGAATCCCATCGTATACAAGCCCGTCCTCGCCTTCGGCACAGCTAACCGTAATCTCCCTTCCTGTTTCAAACACTTCGGTTGCGTTGCCTGCTCCTACAACTGCAGGAATCCCCAGCTCCCGGCTGACAATCGCTGCATGGCAGGTCCTTCCTCCTTTGTTCGTGACAATCGCAGCCGCGGTTTTCATTACAGGCTCCCAGTCTGGAGTTGTGGTATCCGCAATCAGGATTTCTCCCGGTTTAAAAGAAGGCAGGTCTGAGATATCAGGAATTACATGGGCTTTTCCGGATGCAATTTTGTCGCCTACGCTCCTACCTCTTGCAAGGATTTCGGACCTTTTCTCAAGCACATAGGTTTCCAGGATATCTTTACGCCGCTGGGACTGAACCGTTTCAGGTCTTGCCTGCACTATGAAAAGTTCACCTGTTATGCCGTCCTTTGCCCATTCAATGTCCATGGGTCGCGATTCCCCGTACTTCTCGGAGTAATGGTCTTCTATAGCAATAGCATACCCGGAAAGTTTGAGCACTTCTTCGTCACTGAGACAGAAACGCAGCCTGTCAGCTTCAGGAACCTCTACATTCCTGGTAAGCACTTTTGAATCGCCGCGCCCATAGATCATCTTGATCTCCTTGCTCCCCACTTTTTTCTTGACAATCGGCTTAAAACCCTGCCTGAAAGTCGGCTTGAAGACGTAAAACTCATCGGGATTAACCTGTCCCTGAACAATGTTTTCTCCAAGCCCATATGCACCTGTGATAAAAACCACGTCCCTAAAACCGGTCTCCGTATCCAGGGTAAAAATAACCCCGCTGGAAGCAAGGTCCGACCTGACCATTTTCATGATTCCTATGGAAAGAGCGACCTTGAAATGATCAAATTTATTGGTTACACGATAGGAAATAGCCCTGTCAGTAAAAAGGGATGCAAAGCAGCGTATACACGCATCTCTAAGCCCTGGATACCCACGAATATTCAGGTAAGTCTCCTGCTGGCCCGCAAAAGAAGCTGTAGGCAAATCTTCAGCCGTTGCCGAACTTCGCACGGCTACGTCTGTATCTTCCCCGTATTGTTCGCAGAGGCGATCATATGCGGTCTTGATCTCCTCCCAGAGATCATCCGGAATTCCTGCCCCAAGAATCAGGTCTCTTGCAGCTTTTCCCCTTCTTGCAAGGTCTGCAATGTCCGAGGTATCGAGCCCTTCCATTGTGCTTTTAAGTTTCTCCAGAATTCCTCCGGCTTCAAGAGTATGCCAGTAAGCCTCAGCAGTAACTGAAAAACCATTTGGGATCTTTACTCCTTTTGAAGTAAGCTCCCTGTACATTTCCCCAAGTGAAGCGTTCTTCCCGCCGACAATCGGGACATCATCAATCGTGGTCTCTTCAAACCAGCGAATATACTTACTTTTGTTATCAGACATCTCCCAGAAAACCCCCTTTTAAAATTATTTACTGTAATCTAAAATATGTGGCAATACATTTAAAGCTTCATGTAGATTTTGGAAAGTTCCTCACTATATGGACAGAGAACTCTTTATTGAATCTGGCACTCAATATAATTATGTTCCAATATAATAAATGAGTTTCCCGCTATGTAAAAACCGGGAAAGAGCTTACCTGCAGATAAAGGTATGGAGCTTAAATTTTAGTAAATAAATAGCAACAAATAATCCTTCCTTTAGAAAAATATTTATAGAATAACATTTTCAATAAAAATTTACACCCAACATAATTTCCTGTTGGATTTAAATTACTGATTTTAGTCTTTAATTTGAGTATTGGTTCGGTTCTCTCAGTACTCTATTTTATTCTCGGACTCTTCCCACGCCTTAAAAGCCTTCAAAGCCTCTTCCCTTAGGAGCTGCCGGAATTCTATATTTCTCTCCTGAGGAGGGCGTGAGATTTCACTATAAATTAGAGAATCCGCAAAGCCAATTTTTTGAGCGTCAGATGCCGTATTGGCAAAAACGACTTTACCAATTCTGGCCCAGTAAATTGCCCCAAGGCACATTGGGCAAGGCTCACAGGAAGCGTAGATAGTACAGCCGCTGAGATCAAAGGTCTCGAGTTTCCGGGCTGCTTCTCTTATTACATTTATCTCTGCATGGGCCGTAGGGTCATTAAGTGCAGTAACCATGTTGCAGCTTTCTGCAAGGATTTTCCCTTTTCTGACGATTACTGCCCCAAAAGGGCCTCCTCCTTTCTTCACATTTTCAAGTGAAAGTTCGATTGCCCTTTTCATAAATAAAGAATCTTCATCTGACATTTTTGCTCTCTCTTACTCTCTTATGGTCTTATTCACTTCTTCTCAAGATTTTTATCAAAAGTACAGTTCCTCTTTGCGAAGTAACTATATACATAGCCTGGTTTTACAGGAAAATCCTTAAGTACAGATCTATTCAATAATATCAAACGATTATTAAACAATTGTCAAAGATTAAATAATCAGTTGGAGTGAGAAGTTTGACAAAAAAGCAATTTACTGCTGAAGAGGCAAAAGCAGTTGGGGAACAGCTTGGAATAAAATGGGATAAGTTTGATGTTGACCAGTTCCGCAGAGGCATGGATGTTGAGCTCGAACATGGAACCCAGGACCCCTTGACAAACGTTACTAACGACGATCCCATAATGACAGGGAAAATCGCCCTGGCTCATCTGAACGAATTTCCGGATTATTATGACAGGCTAGAGGAAATGGAAGAAGAAGCCGAGAAATTCTGGGAAAATAAGTAAACACTGAGCTTCAGAGTCTTGTTTTTATTTTTTACTTAATAACTTTATTTTTTACTTAATAACTTTATTTTTTCATTTAGATAACTATTGGAATTCAACTAATGGAATTACTTTTATCAATTCATATTAAACTTAACAATTTGATTCCATAACCTATTGAAAGTTGCTTGCATCTTGGGACCAGATACTACTTTCTGGAACCAAATACCACCTTCTGGAACCAAATACCACTTTCTGGAACATAAAATCACTTCCTGGAACTAGACATTACCTTATCTTTATACTTATCGAGTCTTACTTCACTATATCTTCATATACCAGCTTGTGCCATAGCCAGAGCATATGGCGAGCTACAAAGCCCTTGTAAAAGATGTTATCAAGAAAGCTGACGTCCTTCTTGAAGTAATAGATGCCAGGTTTCCTGAAGAGACCCGAAACAGCGAAGTTGAGCGCGAGATAATCCGCTTGAACAAACCTTTCATTATAGTAATCAACAAATCCGACCTTGTATCAAGAGAAAAACTTGAAAAAACCAAAGCCCGCCTCTCAAAAATTGCACCTGTAGTTTTTGTTTCCAGCAAGGACAGGTCAGGAACAACGATGCTGAGGCACCAGATCCTTGCGTCGGCCGCTATAAAAGCCGGTATAAAAGGGCAGGATGTTCTGGTCGGCACCCTGGGCTATCCCAATGTTGGCAAATCTTCAGTAATCAACGGCGTTACAGGCCGACACCGGGCAAGCACATCTCCAGTATCCGGCCACACGAAAGGCGTCCAGCATGTGGATGCAGGCTCACGCATCATGTTTATAGATACGCCTGGAGTGATTCCTTTTGATGAAAAAGACGAATATCTCCAAGGTCTGCTAGGAATAAAGGATGCAACCCATCTTAAGGACAAAATCGGTGTCTCCCTGAAGATAATTGAAAAAATGCTTGCCGAAAATAAAGTGGCCCTCGAGTCCTTCTATAGTATCACAATCAAAGATGAGACTTCCTATGATGTGCTTGAACTGATAGGCAAACAGTGCAATTTCCTGCAAAAGAAAGGTGAAGTGGACGAAACACGGACTGCTACCAGGATAATCAATGATTGGCAAAACGGGCTGCTTCTTATATAATAAATTGATAAAGCTCCTGATCAAGGAATAAAATCCTATAAATCCGGGTTACGGTTTACCCGGAAAAAGGAAAAATGATTCAAGCTTTAAAAAGAAATCAACATAAAAAGATCAGGAACGAGAAGGATGACCGAAAGTCTGGAGCAAAATCCCGAAAAAGAAGAAAAACTGGGAAAAGCAGGAAAACCGGAAAAAATGCGAAATCCGAAAAAGAAAAGAATCTGACCCTTCCCGGCATTTGCTAGGAAGCCCGTCCATGATGCTGTTTGATTCTGGAAAAGAAGTCCCTGGATAATGAGTAAAAAGTTAACTCTGCTGTTTTTCTTTTTCTGTACGGTTCGGGCCCGGGTCCGGGTCTCAACTTTTTTGTCCATTATTTATGTGAGTTCGTATTTGTTCCCGTAGTAATCGAAGATGAAAAGGCAGGTCAATAAGAACAGCAGGCCAGTCAGCATCAGGACATATTTCGGCCACGAAAGGTTCGCGCCGTCAGAATAAAAATTTCTTTCAAGAATTGAAGGCAGGGGTATGAGAGATACGATAAGAGCCGTAACCGAAAAAGCAATTTTCATAACTGTTAAAAGTTCATTTTGAATAAATTTATTTGTAAGTATTGAAGTGTCAATATCTCATTTAACTGTGTTTTCATTATTAAGATTCATTTTCTTGCCACCATTAATGAGTCATTTAAGCAAAAAATTTTGACTATTAAATAGAAATTACTATAATAATATATTATAATATAAACGTATTAGTAAGTGAGAAAACATATTAAAATATGATATTTAATATTTTCAAATAGATAATAAAAAATAATTAATCAAGAGCTGATTGACTTTTCATGTCGCAGCCAGCCAATCTGCTGGAGATCTGGACCTTCCAGAATTAAGTCCTATTTTTGTTCTGCTAGTTTGCCAGACTACCGATAGGTTCAAATTCAAAAGGCCTTTCACTGCGAGTTTTCATATTATTACTTACTTTTTTTCATCTACTATTACAAAAATTAAACATAAATCAATATAAATCAGTATGTAAAGCCTCACTAAAATTGAAGGCAGGATGAAAAAACATCCAGTATCCGGAATAATTTCAGATTTAACGTTTGAGGATTTGGAATGAAATCGAATAAGATATGTATGAAGTTGTTAGTACAGAAACAATTATTCCTACAAATATATATATGATTGTAAAAAAATAGCTGCGGGATATTTTAATCAAAACAGAGGAATATTCTTGACATAACATCAATATAACACAAAAAAATAAACAAGTAAACATAAATCTAAAGGGAGTGGGAAAGTAATGAGACAAATTACGGCATTAATCATGGCACTGGCATTATGTATTATTGCGATGCCTGCAATAGGGGGAGCAGCGTCCCTGGGAGAAAATGACGACATCTGGATTGCTATCTCTCCTACAGAGAGCCATCCGGCTCTTGTTGACAGACCGGCAGCTGTATTACCGTCAATAGGTTCATACCGTATTAGGGTGGCAGTGTACAGCAATCCTTACCAGGAAGTTACATATGACGGCACTAATCCTTTCGATGTTACTTTACTAGATGAAGATACGGTGAGGCTTCAAATCCCAGGCGGTACAAGTGTAAAGCCTTATACAGTGCATAAGGAGAGCACCGAGAAATATACATACATATTCATGGTACGTGCTTTCAATGGAGCACTTAATTCAGATGTCACTAAATTGATCTTCACTGCAACAGAAATAGATGGAGTTACTACTCATCAGGGAAGTGGCGCAGTGAAAATAACTGATGCAGCAAAGGGCAACGGTGGTAATGGCGGCAACGGTGGTAATGGCGGTAACGGTGGTAATGGCGGTAACGGTGGTAATGGCGGCAACGGTGGTAGAAAATAAAATCCCTTTGCTTCTGAATAATTCCGGAATGCCTTCATAAAAGGTTACAAAACACTGAAGCATTTCAATATAAATTTTGAGCTAAAAATAGACCAAAAATATATAAAAAATGATTAATATGAGATATATAAAGGGAATAACAGACCATAAAAATTTACAGGTTATCCTGGAATATATCTCACTGTTTATATTTATACCGCGTATAGGAATAAAGTAACCGATAAATCCTGTTTTCGAAAAATATCAGTTAAAATCGCAGACCTCGTCATAATGTGGCAATCATTTTTTCAGACAGATCATCCCGGTCCCCTTCGTTATCCCTTACAACTTTTAATTCTTCCTTCATCTTCTGCGACAGAGGAGGATTAATTGATAGTTGCAGTATTACCAGAACCTGTGTTTGATCCCGATTTTTTTCATCCCTGAAAGGAAAGCAGCCGAATTGAAAAGCTTGAAATTTAAATTTAGGATATTTATAAAAAATAAGTACAAAATAAAACCTAGCTTGCTACAAATAGAACAAACTCTCCTATTATTATATATTCATGAAAAAAAATAATCTACGACGCTTTTGTTGAACCGACGTTATGGAAAATATTTGAGATGATAGCATCGGGAAAATTAAAGGTTGAAAAAAATTTATGAGAAAGGGTAATTTTGAAAGAGGAAAATAAATGAAAAAGATCATAACTTTTTTCCTGGCATTTGCATTATGTATCAGTGCAATGTCTGTGATAGGGGACGCGGGTAAATCCACTGTTGCAACCGATGGAGGTAGCAGCGGTCATTACGGTGGCGGAGGATCTGGTAGTGCTGGTCATTACGGTGGCGGAGGGTCTGGAAGCGAGGGAGGGTGTGATGATGGAGGAGAGTCCGGAAGCGAGGGAGGGTGTGATGGAAGAGAATCCGGAAGTGGTGGAGCAGGGGGATCCGGAACTAAAGGTCACTATGGTAGAGGGGGATCTGGAAGCGATAGAGGGTGTGAAGGAGCATAAGATCACCTGCAAGAGAAATAATAAATCTTGAGAAATGGACAGATTAACCAGAAATAAAATCTATTTTTTCATTTTTTCGATATTTCTGGGGGTAATTAACCGGTAACCTGACATTAATTATTGAACGGGAAATGCTGATTTCTTTATCTCAGCCTGGCAAAGATTTTTTCAGGCAGCTCATCCCGGTTCTCCTCATTAACTATCAAAACCTCGAATTCTTTCCTCATCCTCTGAACCAGCTGGTGACTGCTTGACCGATGCAGCACTGCAAGAACCGGTTTATTGGATTCCAGGACTGCTTCAACTGCCAAAACGAAAGCTTCGGATTTGAGCTCCATCGGCCCGACCTCATCGATAACTATCATATCACATTCCAGGGCACTCCTGAGAGCATTTGCCCCGATTTTTTCAAGGTCTTCCAGGTTAACGTGATATTTTCCAACTCTCGGCCCGCTTCCTCTGACGCTGCTCAGGACTCCGGTTTTTCCAGTAGCAAGGTCCATGATCGAAAAACCTTCCCTTTTTCCTTCTTTCCGGATTTCGGCAGTCTGGATGCCGCCTATTTTGAAGCTCGGCTGGTTGGCAAGTTTTTCAGCAGCTTTTGACACAACTGTTGATTTTCCAATACCCGGACTGCCGGTTACTGCGATTCTCAGTATGATATCTTTCGTCCCCCGTTGTTTTCCCATTTCCCAGAAAAATATAGAAAAATAGATCTTGATTTTATTTAAATCAGCCAGCAGTGGGGCTTTACGTTGACTATAAAATGATTGCAGAATATACTGGAATATACATCAAAAGCTTCAATTAAGCTAAATTTAGTAAATATATATGGAAATATATATGGAGTTAAAATTATGACCACAGACCAGGAAATTCTTGCCAGACTACAGGATATCGAGAAGAGAATGGAAAAGATGGAAGCTTCACTCGAAAATATTAACAATATCTTGAAAAAGGTCGAGCAAAATACCTATTTCGGGTGCTATATGCCAGAGGAGAAGCTGGAGTAAAGAGATAAAGAGAGATAAATTTTTAGATTTTTACTTTTTTCGACTCACTCTTTTTTAACCAGTTGATATATCCTAGACAACCTTACTATGAATTCATTTTTTTCATTTTGAGTTTTATTAATTCTACGTTTTTGTAAAAAATATTTTATTTTTTATATTTATAGTCACCTCTGACAATAAAAACAAAACTATAAATTTAATAGTTTCTAATTTTTGTTACTGAGAAGGTGTTTTTTTGTGGACTATTATTCCCTAGACCTGCGAATATCAAAAGGACCTGAAGGTTCCTACAACCAGTACACAGCTTCAATTCTTGAAAATGGAGATACCAAAGCCACCCAGAACTTTGAACTCCGGCGCGATCTGAAACTTATTCAGATGCTGGACCGGATTGAAGAAAAAGTTATTATTCCCAAACCGCAGCCTGAAGAGACAACTCATATCGAATTCGGAAAAATGCTGTACGATACTGTATTTTCAGGTGAATTGGGAGAGTACTTCATCAAACGTTTTAACGAAGTTCAGGACAAAAATTGCGGACTCAGGATTTCAATGCAGTTCACTGAAGATATTCCTGAAATTGCAGCTTTGCCCTGGGAATACCTGCACAACGGAGAAGACTTTTTAATCGCCAGAAGGAGTATTTTGATCTCAAGGCTTCCACCCGAAATAAAGAAAACCGAATCTAAACCCCTTGATTCCATTCTCCGAATGCTGGTAGTAATCTCAAGTCCAGATGATCCCGGAATTTCACCATTAAACACCGAAAAAGAGCAGGAAATTATTCTGGAAGCCCTGGATAAGCTCCAGAAAGGCCAAAAAATCAAAGTAGATTTTACAGAAGATGCCACTTTTGAAAACGTCCAGGGTTATCTCACCGAGCAAGACTATCACATAGTACATTTCACTGGACATGGAGTAAGCAGAAACGGCAAAGGATATCTTGTATTCGAAACCGAAGATCGGAAAGCCAGACTTATAGACAATAAAATCCTTGCAGACCTTTTTTCAGACATGGGCATAAAGCTTGTTGTGCTCAGTTCCTGTGAATCAGCTAAAGGTTCGAACAAAGAAGCTTTCTGTGACTTAGCCAGTATGCTTTCAAAACGGAGAATCCCGGCTGTAGTAGCCATGCAGTATTCGGTACTGGATGACGTGGCAATCAAGTTTGCATACACTTTTTATAGAACAATTTCAAGTGGAAAATCGGTTGATGTTGCCCTCAACGAAGCCAGAATTGCGATGAAGGATTCGGAAAAGAGCAATGGATTTGACTTTGCAACTCCTGTTCTGTATCTTTCAGACTGCAATTGCGTTCAGACAGGAAAAATAAAACCAGAACCTTCTGAATTCGCTTTCAAACCCAATAAACTGTCAGATTTGCTGGATTTGCCAGTGATGAATAAAGGCTTCGTTGCCAGGAAAAAAGAACTTCGAATTCTGGAAAAAGGCTTTAGATCCGATGTAAAGCGTGCTGCTATTGTTCATGGCTTTGGCGGTATGGGAAAAACCGTTCTTGCAACCCGACTTGCGCTTAAAATGAATGAATATTTTGACGGGACTTTTGGAATGAAGTGCACTTCAACCACTCGACCTGAAGATATCCTGAACAAAATTAATAGCTTCTTAATGATGAACGGAAGATCTGAACTTAACCAGGTTCTTAATCAGCCTGAACAACTTGAAGTTAAAACCTCCAGACTGGTAAACATACTTAACCAGTTTCGTTTCCTGATAATCCTTGACAACTTTGAAGATTGCCTGGACGAAGACCGAAAAGATATTGAAAACCCAGAACTCAAGGCATTCATCCAGCATCTTCTGAACAACACGATCAGCAACACAAAATTCATCATAACAACCCGTTACGATTTTGATCCCCTCGAAGGCAGGCTTCCTGAAAGCATTGAACATATTTCCCTTCCTGAACTCCATTTTCCGCAGGCCAACTGGCTGATGAATAACTATACGGAACTTGCAGACCTGGATATTCCGAAAAAGAGGCAGATATATGAGATAATAGGCGGACACCCCTGGACAATAGGGAAGTTCGCAAAACTTTCTTCCGTTCAGGGCGTGGACAGTTTAATGCTGGACTTAAAGCCTTTGAAAAAGGGACTTATGGAGTTTACCCTGCTGGAGAAATCTTTCTCAAAACTGGACTCCGATGCTAAAAAACTTCTTCTTTATGCTTCTATTTACGGAGAAGCCGTTTCTTTAGAAGCATTGTCATGGATAATAGGAAATGAAAAAGATGAAAGCCCTTCTATTGTAGAGCCACTGCAAAAACTAATCCAGTGGGGTTTGATCTCAAAAGAGGAATATGACCAGACTGTTTACATGGAACATACAATAGTCAGGAATTTCGCACAGGGTAAACTGAAAGAAGAAGGATTCGATCGAAAAAAATTCCTCCTCAGAGCTGCTAAATACTATAAAAATCAGGCGTATGAGACCAAAAACTTCTTGGATTACCTGAAAGCGCGGGACTATTACTTCCAAGCAGAAGACTGGGAAAGTGCAAACGAAGTTGTAGAAATGACTTCAGATCTCTTGATCCGCTGGGGACACATTGAGCTTGCAATGAATCTATTAAATGATTCTATCAACACGACATCAGGAGATACGAGAACAAACGCCGAATATATCCTTGCGACGATTTACTACCGCCTCGGAGACCTAAACACAACATTAAAAATATATACAAATATTAAATATAAATATGAGGAAGGGGGGAATATAAGGGGGGTTGCAGTTGTACTTCATGCAATTGGAATAATTCATCAGCAGCAGGGCAACTACGAAGAAGCAGTCAAAAAGTATAACCAGTCACTGAAAATGTTTGAAGAGCTGGGGGACAAAAGCGGAATTGCAATAACACTGCACGCGCTTGGAATGATTCATCAGAAGCAGGGCAACTACGAAGAAGCAGTCAAAAAGTATAACCAGTCACTGAAAATGTTTGAAGAGCTGGGAAACAAAAGCGGAATTGCAATAACATTAGGGCAGATGGGAAGGATACTCGAAGAAAAAGGAGAGTATGAACTTGCCCTAAAGGCTTACTATACTGCGCTCGAAATATTCGAAGAACTCAAATCTCCGAACAGGGAACTTGTTCGGAAATGGATTGCAGGATTAGAGGGAAAAAGAGAGAAGAAGAGTTTAAAAACCATAATTGGAAAAATTTGGGGTAAAAGATGACTATTGAGCTTATTAAATGCCCTCATTGCGGGTACAAATATAAGACTGATGTAGAAAAAGTTGTTAAAGATGGAGAAACAGTTGTAGTGCGTGTGGGGTTTTCTGATATTAAGGATAAACTCAGGAGAAAAACTGCTAAAAGCTTATTTATAGATCTCACTTGCCCCAATTGCAAGAAAGAATTCGAATATGAAGTGAAAACATGAATAGTGAGGATTCCGGAGGAAAAGGTGCTGAAGAGGAAGCTCCTGTAAGGGAGGCGGAACCGAACCCTTTCTGGAAACAGAATGCCGAAAAACTTGTTGGGGAATCCATTTCCAGCGTGGAAGACACTGCAAAACAGTTTGTTATCATAACAGGGCTGCTAGAAGGAATTTATTTCCATGCCATAACGTTTTCAGATGTAAAGAACATGGAAGGAATTTCAGTCCTGATATACGTGGCTCCGCTCGTTTTGTGGCTCATAAGCCTGATTTTTGCGGTGATGGTGCTGGTCAGGAAAAAGTATGGTATAAACATAAATTCAAGCCGGGATTCTAAGGAAAAGTTTGAAAAGATCCTGGAAGGGAAATATAAGCTTATACGGATATCCGGTTTGTTTTTGATCCTCAGCTTTGTGGCACTTACTATTGCTCTCCTGCATTACCTGGGGATTCTCTCGTACCACACATTTTGAGATCTGGCAGAATTCTTCAGTTCAATTGTTCCAGAAATAATTCATTTAGGACTTATGCACTTGAGGAACAAAATCAATTACAGCAAAAACTATGGATTAAAGTCACATTTTAGACAGTTAACGGTCTAATGATCTTGATTTTTCAGTTCAACTGCGTAAATCGCGTAAATCCTATCATTTTTCTTTTTGGTTTGCGTTCTTTACATTCTTTTTTCGGAAAAGCCGGTCGCTTGCGACCGGTGAGAGTTTGGGGTTAAGAAAAAGCAATAACCTGGCAGTTTCTGGAAAAACAAATTACCAGCGGTTCTCAACGTTTATCCCCTGTTATGAGTTATTTCATAGCTTACATTTCCTCTGCCTATGCGGTTCCTGACAAGCTTTTCTCTTGAGGAAAAGGTTTTCGTTTTTCCGGTCTCACTTACTTTTCCGTCAGGATTTTTTCTACTGCAATCACAAAATTTTCAAAGTTCTTCTGCCATTCAGTGTCGTGTTTAAGCATTTCCTGGACAACTGTGCCTTTATCTTCCATTTCTGCAACTTTTGGCTCTATAGGAAGTCTGGCAAGGATAGGGATATTGAAATCTTTTGAAGCTTTTTCTACTCCTCCATTTCTAAACACTTCTATTGGCTTGCCGCAGTGAGGACAGATCAACCCATGCATATTGTCGACAATACCTATAATAGGAACATTGAGTTCTTTAGAAAATCCGATTGATTTGCGGACGCTGACGAGAGCTACGTCCTGAGGAGTTGTTACAAGTACTGAACCATCAATATCTGGGATCAGCAAAGCCAGGCTCAAGGGTTCATCTCCTGTGCCCGGAGGCAGATCTATAATCAGAAAATCGAGAGCTCCCCAGACGACGTCTTCCAGTAACTTTTCAATAATCCCCATTTTTAATGGCCCTCTCCAGATGATGGGAGAATCTTTATCTTCGAGTAGAAAACCTATAGACATCAACAAAAGATTGGGAAGGACCTCAACTGGCATTATGCCCTCTTCGCTAACTTCTGGCTTCATAGATTCCATACCGAAAATTGTGGGAATAGTCGGGCCGTGAATATCGCAATCAAGGAGTCCAACTCTATATCCATGCATAACCAGTCCGATAGCCAGGTTTGCTGCAACTGTGCTTTTCCCAACTCCGCCTTTCCCACTCATTATCAGGATCTTACGCTTGATGCGTCTGAGGTTAATTACCATTTTGGGTTCAGTTGGTTTTTTCGATAAGCTTACAAGTGGTTGAACCTGATCTGTCATTTTGATCGCCTGTTTAAATTTCCCTTTTCCCCGTTAGTTATTCTCTTTAAAGGAAAGCATCTTCACTAATGTCAGTACCTTTAGACCTGGAGCTGATTCCTAAACTCAAAATCACTTATTGAGATGGCTTCTGGCAGTATCTCAAATTTGCTGTAAATTTGAAGTCAGGTTTTTGCGTAAAATGGAGAAAATTGATCTGTCGATATGGAATTTTCTACCCAATAATTTCTTGATATTTGTGATTTTACAGAAAAATTGGCACACTGCCAGAGTTCAGAACCTACGCTAACTTTAATAAAAGTGACAACTATATTAAAAATTCAACTATATTAAGTAAATAAAACCATATGTGATCCTAATATGAAATTTACGATCCATAAAACTAAAAGAATTTGCATGTTAGTTTTATTTTTCCATCTCCTTTTAATTTTCCAGTTTCTTCTGTTAATCACAACAATAAATCCCAGGAGTAAAATTATAATTCCTATTAAAGAATGAATTAAAAGTACAGGAGAAACTGCTTGCGAGATTATAGTATCGTATGTAAAATTAATCATATATGGGACAGATAAGGCGGCTAGCAAATATCCGGATGTGAATATCATATCATGCCTATTTAATTTTTCTTTACTTAATTTCCCTGCCTTTAATGTGATGAACCCAATTATGATAAGGATCAAGGCTATTTTTTGTAAATTAAAAGAAATAAACATGAACTCATCAGTGTTTATACCCGACATTTATTCCTCCCCAGAGATAATTATATAATAGGAATATAAAAAATAATCTTGACCTTCTCAAATAATATAGCATATTTACCAGCAGCCAATATTTTGCTCAGTCGAGTTCAGAGAGATGGCGCGAACGTACCCCATTGCTTGCAGTGGGGTGCGCCAGTGCAAATTTGAGTTCTAACTGTGACCGGGCTGACGGGCCCTACTCTCGAAAGTAATCCTATATTGACAAAAGATATATATGATAAATATAATTCCTGTTTTTCATTTTTCAAAAGGAACTACAGTACAGGCAGCAGAAGATAGATAGCATGGTCAGAAATGGGGAGTACAAAAGGGAAGCAGGCGAACAAAACAAAGATCTTTTCACCACCGCCTTCAAAACCACAATTCCTGTGCTTCTCGGATATATTCCTCTCGGAATGGCTTTTGGGTTTCTGCTTGACGGTGCAGGATATCACTGGATCTATGCTTTTATTATGAGTCTTTTTGTCTATGCAGGCTCTGGCCAGTTCCTGGCAGTAGCTTTACTTTCTGCCGGCGCAGGACTAACTGAGTTTGCCATAGCCACGTTGCTTCTGAATTTCAGGCATGCTTTTTACGGTTTGTCCTTACTTGAGAAGTTTTCCGGTATCGGCAAGGTTAAACCTTACCTGATCTTTGCGCTAACCGACGAGACATACGCTCTCCTGATTACAACAGATGTCCCACAGGGTAGCTCAAAATCAAAGTTTTACTTCTATATTGCAGCCCTTGACCACCTATACTGGATCGCAGGTTCAGTTCTGGGGGCTGCACTTGGCTCTGTCCTGGATCTTAATCTTGAGGGCATGAGTTTCGTGCTGACTGCACTATTTGTGGTGCTGACCATAGAACAATATTTCAGTTCAGAAGCGCGTTTTCCCTTCATAGCCGCAGTTGGTGCAGGAGCCCTGTCTCTTATTTTATTCAGCTCTGACAATATGTTGCTTGCCTCAATCGTTCTTGGGACCCTGATCTTGATTGGTAGGGAAAAGTCAATGCAGAAAACACAAAGAAAGCAGAAAGCACAGGAAACACAGGAAACATCGGAAACGGAGAAGACACAGGAAACGGAGAAGACACAGGAAATGCAGGGAATTTCACAAATAAAGAAAAAAATTCGGTCAATTAATATATCCATGCAGTCTGTTGAGGACAAAATAAAGGAGGAAAACTGATGCTGAACGCTCTTCAAATGTTCATTACCATTGCAGTCATAGCGCTTGCAACATTTACAACCAGAGCTCTTCCGTTTATATTTTTTGGATCAAGGGAACCCCCTGCAATGCTCGCAGTTATTGAAAAAAACCTGCCTCCTATGATTCTCCTGCTGCTTGTCATCTACTGCCTGAAAGATGTTCAATGGCTTACAGCTCCTTACGGGATTCCGGAATTGTTCACCATATGTGTCGTTGCCGGGCTGCATTTTTGGAAAAGAAATGCCATGCTCAGCATCTTTACAGGGACGGCGCTTTATATGGTACTCGTGCAGTTCAACATTTTTTCATTTCTCTGACTTTTTCTCCTGTCTTTCAGTGATCCAGTTCTCTTGTCTTTCAGTGATCCAGTTCTCTTGCCTTTCTCTGGCAAAAATCTCCTATTTTTCTCTGGTATATGCATGTTTCCAAATTCTTCATATACCGGGGTTCGGTTAAATCTGCAATCTGTTAAAAGCCGGAATCTATAAAAAAGCCAACTGAAAAAAAGACAAAAATATTTATATGCATCCATAATAATGCCTTTGTAATAAGTGACCTTACATGAATGAGAAAAAAATTGATGAGTCTTTACTCAAAAGTAAAGGATTTCTGCCTCAGAGGCAGGAAAACATGTTTTCAATGCGTCTGAAGGTCGTGAGTGGGAATCTGGATGTCGAAAAACTGCGAGCAATTGCAGATGCAGCCGAGAAGTATGGCTCTGGCTATGTTCACATAACCTCAAGGCAGCAAATTGAGGTTCCTTTTGTTAAACTTGAAGATGCAGAAGCAGCAAACAACGAACTTGAAAAGCAGGGCATTTCAGGAGGCTCTATCGGAAAAAGAGTAAGAGCAGTAGTCGCCTGCCAGGGAGATAGGGTCTGCAGAAACGGGTTGATTGACTGCGAGAGCCTGGCAAGCAGGATCGATGAAAAATACTTTGGGGAAGCTGTCCCTAAAAAGCTCAAGATTGCAGTAACAGGTTGCCCTTCAGCCTGTGTAAGGCCTCAGGAAAATGATTTTGGAGTCATGGGTACGGTAAGGCCCAAAACCATCGAGGAAAATTGTGTCGGCTGCAAGCGTTGTGAAAAGGCTTGTAAGGTGGGAGCAATAAAAGTCCTGGATGATAAAGCCTCTATAGATACTGAGAAATGCATTCTCTGCGGAGCATGTATTGCAGCCTGCCGGAAAGATGCCCTCAGGGCAGAAAAAACCGGATGCACGATCTTCGTTGGAGGCAAGGCCGGACGCCAGCCCATGCAGGGAATAAAGCTTCTTGAGCTCGCAGACGAGGAACAGCTTTTCTCAGTACTTGAAAAAACCTTTGAGTATTATATAAGAGAAGGACTTGATGGGGAAAGGTTAGGAGAACTCATTGACAGACTCGGTATTGATAAGTACAGGGAAGAAGTCCTTTCCTGAGCTTTGTAGAAATCCTTAGTTTTAGCCTAAATGAGCTTACAATTTCTTTGTTTATTTTATATCAGTGCTTCGATTTCAAAATTATAGTTCTTAACGTAAACTATTACACGTATTAGGTCTTACATCCTTTTATGGTGGGGAAGGAACAAATTATCATTGATCGAAAGGTAACTCTTGATGAACTTAACTCCTTGATTACTCACGAAAAGAACTCTAGAGTGCTTAAAAAGCTTTATTTTGTCAAATTCAGATATTTAGGAGATTCTGTTGAAGAAGCTGCTATTAAACTTGGAGTTACTAAGAAAACAGGATATTATTGGCAGGAAGATTGGAACAAAGGCGGCTACACCGCCTTAATGCCACAATTCTGTGGGGGAAGAAAATCTAAACTTACCGATGAACAAATGATAAAATTAAGGAATTTGCTGAATGAGAAGGATTATTGGACTACCAGAGAAGTTTTGGAATTAATAAAGGAAAAATATGATGTAGAATATTCACAAAAGCAAATAGGAGTAATACTACATAGTTTTAACATGTATCATTCTAAAACCTTATGTTCTAGATTACCGAAGACCACAGAACGCAGAAGACATTTTAAAAAAAGTTAACGGAAGCAATTCCAGAACATATTGGTCCAGACGAACAATATGTCATAGGTTTTCTGGATGAATCTTCACCACAAACAAAAGCTAATACACAACGTTTATGGTCTTTTAAAAAACCTTTGATGATAAAAAATACTGATTATATAAAGGCAAATGCATTTGCTTTTTATTCACTTAATGGAAATAATCTTATTGAATTCAAGGATTGTGCAAAAGCAGAAAATGTATGTGAATTTCTGGAAAAAATAGTGGAAGAAAACAAAGGAAAAATAGTTGTGCTTATACTTGACAATTCAAAAACACATCACTCAATAAAAACAGTAACAAAAGCCAAAGAAATAGGGATTATACTTGTGTTTCTACCACCATATTCACCAGATCTAAATCCTGTAGAATATGTATGGAAAACGATAAAAAGAGAAGTATCTGTCACATTTGTTCAATCTAAACAACATTTAAGAAACATCATCAAAAACGAGTTTATTAGAGTAGAAAACTCATTGTCATTTACAAAGAGATGGATGGAAACTTTCCATCAGCAAATAAAAAGTGTAATTTGCTAAGTAAGGAACTATAATTCCTTATTTCCTAGAAAAAACCGTGATTTACGGATCTATTAAAAAGTCAAGTTTTATGAACTTACTTCGGAATCGCAGTATTAACATTTTTAATTTTATTTCTTTTATTTGAGAGTATATCCTAAAGCCCACATTCCACAGTATTTTTTTGAAAATCAATATATCTCCTGATATCGTTTTTGGAACAGATGCAAATAGTTTGAGTTTTTTGTGGAGTTTGGTGAAAATTGAATGATATCGTTTTTGGTTTCTAAATACACCATATAGTTGGCTTTTACCTTCTGCAAAAGCCCAATAAATGAGTCGATTCCAAAACTCAAAATTTGATTATTCGGTTCCCACATTTTAAGTGGAAAATCGAGTCTCAAATCTTTAAAGCAGTCTAGAATAATTCTAAGAATTGAGAATGAAAATAGGTTTTGGGATGAGCTCTATTAAAAATTAAAATCGGGTTTTTCGACTCAGTTCCAAAATCTAGTGATAAAAGTAGTGTAACATCATTACACAATATTTATATTTCTATAATTTTGTAATGATGTTACGGCACAACAATGGTAACTATAAATTCAACTCTTAATAACTTTT
>Ga0268263_1001468_pt1 | contig 20332 bp, 18 predicted proteins | sample Biomet5_FD_190358 | JGI IMG/M metagenome (GOLD analysis project Ga0268263, IMG submission 190358) | Microbial communities from bioreactor (seeded with sewage sludge) at LBNL, California, USA - Biofuel metagenome 5 (SPAdes) (version 4) | ecosystem: Engineered > Bioreactor > Anaerobic >... | reverse complement strand
GCTGCCGCTGTCCAACTACCTAGGCAGACGGCACCTCAACCATGAATGAACAGTTTTTGAAAGACATGTCGGATCTGCTGGGTGACGATTACCCAGCTTTCTTGGCATCGCTGTCGGTGCCGATGCGCAAGGCCCTGCGCATCAATACCCTGAAGGCCAGCCGGGAGATGCTGGCCCCGCTGGGTTCGCAGGGCTGGCAGGCGGTGCCATTTGCCCCCGATACATACTACGTGCCGACCGATAACCAGTTGGGCGTCCATCCATGGCATCAGGCCGGCCTATATTACCTGCAGGAGCCGTCCACCACGGCAGCTGTGACGGCACTGTCCGTCCAGCCTGGCGACCGGGTCCTGGACCTGTGCGCCGCGCCGGGGGGCAAGAGCACGCAGATCATGACGGCTTTGGCCGGTACGGGACTGCTGTGGAGCAACGAGATCGACCGGTCCCGCTGCCAGACGCTGCTGGGCAACCTCGAGCGGTGGGGGGACGACGGCTACATCTTGACCGGCGAGACCCCGGAACGGCTGGCTGCTGCGCTGGGGTCGAGCTTCGACCGCATCCTGGTAGACGCCCCTTGCTCAGGGGAAGGCATGTACAAGAAATATGACGTCATCGACAGCCAATACAGCCAGGCCAATGCCTGGGCCTGTCAGCGGCGCCAGCTGTCGATACTGGACCAGGCCGTGGCGATGCTGCGGCCCGGCGGGACGATGGTCTATTCGACATGCACCTACAACCGCCATGAGAACGAACAGGCCATGGCGCTGTTCCTTAAGGCCCATCCCGACATGATGCTGGTTCCGACCGGGCTAAAGCATTGCCGACCTGGTTTCCCGCAGGATGGCATGGATGCAGGCCTGGTGTCACGCATCCTGCCGATGGACGGCGGGGAAGGCCATTTCGTCGCGCGCCTGGTGCGGCGTGGCGATCAGCCAGCCCGGATGCTGAAGACCGGGGCGGCCGGACATGAGCCGGTGGTCGACCGGTTTTTGCAGGAGGCTGGCATCACGGTCCCTTATCAGCTGGTCGAAGGACAGGTCTGGGGCAGCCGGCAGCCGCCGATCAGGACGGCGGTCCATGTGATACGGCAGGGGGTCATGCTAGGCGAGGTCGTCAAGGGGCGGTTCGAGCCGCATCATCATCTTTTCGTCGCGCTGCTGGGACAGACATATAAAAACGTCTGTGACATCGGCGACGCCGACGTACTCAGACGCTATCTGGCCGGCGAAGCGCTTCCGCTGGCCGGCTATCATGGCTACGTACAGATCCGCTGGCAGGGGGTGCCGGTAGGCTTCGGCAAGGCCGACGGCAGCCAGATCAAGAATCACTATCCGAAAGGCCTGCGGCGGCGCTGACAGCAGGTCTGACCATCTCCAGGACCTCGAAGAGGTCCTTTTTTACGGAGTCGGTCATGGAAGCGATCGCCTCAGTGGGCGGCACGGTGTCCGGCACCATGAAGCAGCGGGCGCCGGAGGCATGGGCGGCCCGCACGCCGTTGAACGAATCTTCGACCACCAGACAGCAGTTGATGGGGATCTGGAGCTTGCGCCCCGCCGTGAGGAAAATCTCGGGGTCGGGCTTGCCGACCATGACATCCTCGCCGGTCACCACCACCGTCATGGGGATGGCGCCGAAGGGGGTGTGCCGGAAGGCAGCCTCGACGGCTGACCGCTGGTTGGAGGTGGCCAGGGCCGTGGGGAAATGGCTGCGGGCCAAAAAGTCGACGAGCTCGTAGGCTCCGCGCTTCATCGGTATCGAACCATGGGCGTAGCCCAGGCGGATGTTACGGCGGTGTTCAGCCCTGATGAGTGCCGCCAGCCGGCTGTCGCCCAGAGCCTGGGCAAAAATACGATCGCCTTCCGGGCCCGTGACCCCCAGAACGGAGTCCATCAGCGGTTTATCGATCGTGATGTGGTAGCGGACTGACAGCTGCTGATAGTCGTCGCGTGAGAAACGCTCGGAGTCCATGATGACTCCATCCATGTCCAGGATGATGCCTTTGATGTCCATCGTTGCGAGCCTGCCTTTATGCCAATTATAACGCATGCGGCGCCTGTTTCACGGCGACATATACGAAATAAGCGTCAGGCACGTCAACTTCGTTGCAAACATTGCGCCAAATGAAGTTAAATAAATTGCATGATGAGGCTTAAAACAGCGGGTATAATGTAAATAGTACCTAAGGAGGCATCCATGGAGAAAAAGACAGTATATATCGCGATGAGCGCCGACGTCATCCACGCCGGCCACATCAATGTCATCAACGAAGGCGCCAAACGCGGCGATGTCATCATTGGTCTATTGACCGATGAGGCCATCGGCACCTATAAGCGGCTGCCTATACTTGATTATGAACAGCGCAAGACCATCTTCGAGAACATCAAGGGTGTCACCAAGGTCGTCAAACAGCAGACCCTCGACTACACGGAAAACCTGCTGGCCCTGAAGCCTGACTACGTCCTGCACGGCGATGACTGGCGCGAGGGCGTCCAGAAGCTGATCCGCGAGAAGGTCATCGCCACCCTGGCGACTTATGGCGGCCAATTGATCGAGATTCCCTATACCAAGGGTATCAGCGCGACCGACCTGGCCCACGAATACCGCGTGCTGGAGACGACACCGGATGTCAGGCGCGCCCGGCTGCGCAAGCTGATGGCCGTCAAACCATACATCACCGCCATCGACACCTCCAACGGCCTCAACGGCATCATCGCCGAGCATACCAAGTATGTCGACGAGAAGACCGCCACGACCCGTGAGTTCGACGCGATGTGGATCTCCAGCCTGTGTGACTCGACGTTCAAGGGCAAGCCCGACATCGAACTGGTCGACCAGACCAGCCGGCTGAACACCATCAACGAGATTATGGAGGTTACCACCAAGCCCATCATCCTGGATGGCGACACGGGCGGACAGATCGACCATTTTGCCTTCAACGTCAAGACCTATGAACGTGTGGGCATCTCGGCCGTCATCATCGAGGACAAGACCGGCGCCAAACGCAACTCGCTGTTCGGGACTTCTGTTAAGCAGACGTTGGACGACCCTGACCATTTCGCGGCCAAGATCCATGCCGGCAAGCAGGCACAGGTCACCCGCGATTTCATGGTCATCGCCAGGCTGGAGAGCCTGATCGCCGGCTATGGCGTCGATGACGCCATGATGCGGGCTAAGAAGTACATCGCCGCCGGCGCCGATGGCATCATGATCCACAGCAAGGAGAAATCCGGCGAGGACATCTTCGCCTTCATGAAGGAATTCCGTGCCTATTCCAAGGATATCCCGCTGGTATTGGTGCCTACAACCTACAACCAGTTCACCAACGAGCAGCTGGCCCAGCACGGTGCCAACATCATCATCTATGCCAACCACATGCTTCGTTCCGCTTATCCGGCAATGGTCAACTGTGCCACCAGCATCCTGCAGCACGAGCGCAGCCTGGAGGCGGCCCAGCAATACTGCCTGCCAGTCAAGGAGATCCTGACGCTGATCCCGGGTGGCAAATAACATGATCGACACGTTGAAGTTCTACGAATATCTCTGCGCCAGGGGAATGGATTTCTTTGCCGGCGTCCCCGATTCGCTGCTGAAGAACCTGTGCGCCTGCATCAAGGACCGCAGCGATGCCTCACATAACATCATCACCGCTAACGAAGGCAACGCCGTGGCCACAGCCTGCGGTTATCATCTGGCCACTGGCCGGTACGGTGTCGTCTATATGCAGAACTCCGGCGAGGGCAACGCCGTCAACCCCCTGATGTCGCTGGCCGACGAGGACGTCTATAACATCCCGCTGCTGCTGGTCATCGGCTGGCGCGGCGAACCGGGAGTCCACGACGAGCCTCAGCACGTCAAGCAGGGCAAAGTCACCCTGCCGCTGCTGGACGCCATGGGCATCAACTACCAGATCTTGACCGACGATTATATCGGCCAGATCGACTCCAGCCTGCAGTACATGCAGGAGACCAACTGCCCGACCGCCCTGATTGTGCGTAAGGGGTTGTTCTCGGATTACAAGATTGCCCCGGAGGACAACGGTTTCGCCCTGATCCGTGAGCAGGCACTGGCGGCGGTGCTGGGCGGCCTGGGCGACCAGGACTTCATCGTCTCGACCACTGGCAAGACCTCGCGGGAGATCTTCGAGCTGCGCGAGAAAGCCGGACAGGGCCATGCCAACGACTTCCTGACGGTAGGCTCGATGGGCCATACCGCCTCCATCGCCTTCGGCATGAGCATCGGCACAGACAAAGACGTCTATTGCATAGATGGCGACGGATCATTCATCATGCATATGGGCGGCTTCGCGGTCATCGGTCAGAACTGCGGCCCCAACTTCAAGTACGTCCTGATCAACAACGGCGCTCATGAATCGGTCGGCGGCCAGCCGACGGTGGCCCTAAAGATCGACGTGCCAGCCATCCTGCGGGCCTGCGGATTCACCGACGTCCATCAGGCCACCGACGAGGCGGGCATCAGCGCGGCCCTACAGGCGATGAAAGGCCACGGCAAGACGGCACTGATCATCTATTGCCGGCAGGGAAGCCGGGCCGACCTGGGACGGCCGACGACCACGCCGATCCAGAACAAGCAGGCGATCATGGAGAAGATCGCGCAATGACATATGAAAGCACTGATTTTTGACTCAGGCATCGGCAAACGTCTTGGCGACTTCACCCAGAACCATCCGAAATGCCTCATCAACCTTGATGACGGCGAGACCGTCTTCCATCGTCAGCTGCGTCTGCTGTCCCAATGCGGCATCCGTGAGGTGATCGTGACAACCGGGCCGTTCCCCGAGCAGCTCGCCGCCGTGGCCGCCGAGTTCAATGAGCTAGACGTGACATTCGTTCACAGCGATCGCTACGCCCAGACCAATTACATCTATTCCATGTACCTGGCTTCCGACCGGCTGGGCGACGGGCCCATGCTGCTGATGCATGGCGACCTGGTCTTCGACAAGGGCCTGGTCGAGATGCTGCTGAAGGACCCGCGTCCGGACCTGTGCCTGTACAACGAGCACAAGGCCCTGCCGGAGAAGGACTTCAAGGCCCGTTTCCGCCACGGCATCCTTAAGGAAGTGTCCATCGATATTTTCGACAGCGACTGCTACGCCTTCCAGGCGCTGTACAAGCTGTCCCAGCCAACCTTGCAGGCCTGGCTGACGCGGGTGGCCGCCTTCGTGGCCACCGGCAACGACAAGGTCTACGCCGAAAATGCGCTCAACGAGATAACTGACCGCGTCTCGATCCAGGGTGTTTCGTATGCGGGTCACTACATCGATGAGATTGACAACCTGCAGGACCGCCAGCGCGTGGCCGCGGAGATCGCGGAGTACGATCGCAGCCATTGAGGCGGTCAGGGAAGAATGACGCAGAAAAGAGGGGGATGCCAGGCGGTCTGACCGCCTGGCATCCTTTTCTTCATGAATGTACCTGATGTTATGGACCGCCGGGAATCGGCAAGCAATGTTGCGGCACCATGCCGGCAATCGTGATAGAATAATAAAAAAAGAGGTGCCAACATGATATATGCTGAGATACTAGCCGGCGGCAAAGGGACACGTTTTGGCAGCCCTGACCTACCCAAGCAGTTCCAGATGCTCGGCTCAAAGCCGATCATCATCCATACCATCGATCAATTTCTGCTGAACCCAAGGATCGAGCATCTGCTGGTCGGCGTGCCCAAGGACTGGATGAGCTACACGGCCGATCTGCTGCGCAAATATGTGCCGGAGCATCAGCGCGTCGAGATCATCGCCGGCGGCGAGACGCGTAACGAGACCATCATGAATGCCATCCGCCACATCGAGGCCAAGTACGGCCTGACCGATGACGATGCCATTGTCACCCATGACGCGGTGCGTCCGTTCGTCACCCAGCGCATCATCAACGACAACATCGATGCCCTGAAGGACCATGACGCGGTCGATACCGCCATCCCGGCCTATGACACCATCATCCACGTCGACGCCGATCGCATCATCACCGACATCCCCGACCGCAAGTACATCCAGTGCGGACAGACCCCGCAGAGTTTCAACATCAGGAAGCTGGTCGCCAACTACCAAGCCCTGACCGTCCAGGAGAAGGAGATCCTGACCGATGCCTGCAAGATCTGTGCACTGAAGAACGATAAGGTGCTGGTGGTGGCTGGCGAGCCGTTCAACATCAAGATCACTACGGTATTCGACCTGAAGATGGCCAATGCCATTCTGATGGAGCGCGACAATGATAAATGAGGTATATCGCCTGTTCGCCCCCAAGCAGTTCCGCGTCGATCTTGTCGACGAGCAGCCCGGGCCGGACGATGTCATCGTCAGGCCGACGTACCTGTCGGTCTGCGCGGCCGACAAGCGCTATTACCTGGGCGATCGCGACCAGCAGACGCTCAAGCGCAAGCTGCCGATGGCCCTCATCCATGAGGCGGTCGGTAAGGTGCTGAGCGACCCGATGGGTCAGTATAAGCTTGGCAGCGACGTCGTTCTGCTGCCTAACACGCCGTTCGTCAAGGATGACGTCATCCATGAGAACTACCTGCCCAGCTCCCATTTCCGCTCCAGCGGCTATGACGGTTTCATGCAGAGCTTCGTGGTCATGCGCCGCGACTGCGTGATTCCATTTGCCAAGGCTGACCCGCAGACCATGGTCATGGCCGAGCTGATGTCGGTCGGCCACCAGGCGCTGTGGCATTTCGACCGCGTCGCCCATCAGCGCCGCCAGCGCATCGGCATCTGGGGCAGCGGCAACGTCGGCTTCATCGTGGCCCTCAACCTGCGAAAGATGCTCCCTGACAGCCAACTTGTGCTTTTCTCGGTCGATGCCAAACAGATGGAGTACTTCTCCTTCGTCGACGAGCACTACCTGGTCAGCGAGATCCCTGATGGGCTGCGTGTCGACCATGCCTTCGAGTGCGTCGGCGGCTCGGCGGCCGGCATGGTCATCAACCAGATCATCGACCACATCAATCCGATGGGGACGATCAACCTGATGGGCGTCAGCGGCGACGCGGTCGGCATCAACACCCGCATGGTCCTGGAGAAGGGACTCAGCCTCCTGGGGACATCGCGCAGCACGCATGAGGACTTTGCCGCCGTCATCGATTTGATCGATGGCAACGAGGACGTCCAGCAGTATCTGTCGACGATCATAAACGGCGTCGTCGACGTGAAGGACATCAAGGACATATACACAGCTTTCGACGCCGCGCTGGCGCATCCGTTCAAGACCGTCATGCGCTGGGAAATTTAAGATGACCGTCAATAAAGCCCTGCGGGGCTTTATTGATATGACAGGAGGCAGCAACCAATGATCAAAATGTTCGTGACCGACATCGATCACACCCTTTACGACAGCCAAGCCGACGGGATCCCACAGGCCAACCGCCGGGCCATCGCATGTTTGCTTGAAAGAGGTGTGACGGTATGCCTGGCTTCATCGCGGGTCATGCCCGGGGTCGCATCGTGCGCCAGCCTGCTTGGCTTGACAGGCCGTGGGGGCTATGCCATGGCGAGCAACGGAAGCCAGGTGATAGACTGCAGGGACGGACGACGGCTGGTCGATCGGCCTTTCTCGCTGGCCGACATCCATGAGCTGTACGAGCTGGCCTGCCAGGCGGGGCTGGTCTTCACGGTAAGCCAGGGCAACGTCGACGTTACCACGGCCTACACCCACATCATCGATTACGACTTCGACAAGGTACGCATGGACGTCATCGTCACCCATGACCTGTGGGCCCACATTGACCAACCGGTCTACCACGTCCTGGTTTCGCGCGGCAGCCAGGACATGCACCAATACATCGAGCCGCTGACCGCCCGGACTGGAAGTCGTTTCAACTTCATCGTCTCCCAGTCCGGGGTCATCGACATATCGCTGGCCCATATCGACAAGGCTTCAGGCCTGACAGCCGTCATGGCTGATGCGGGAGTCGGGCCGGACGAAGTCGCCGTCATAGGAGATAACGACAACGACGTGCCGATGTTTGCCTTGGCAGGCCTGTCGGCATGCGTAGGCGACGGCAACGCACTGGCCCGTCAGAAGGCCGGCCATGTCGTGGCCAGCTGCGGGCAGGGCGGCGTGGCATCCTTCATCGAGGGCTTCGTGCTGGGGGCCGCATCATGATCAGGGCCATCGCCGTCGACATCGACAACACCCTGGTACCTGCCGGGACCGACATGGTGGTCCCCTCGGCGCTGCAAGCGCTGCACGCCTGCCAGCGGTCCGGCATCAAGGTCATCATCGCCACCGGACGCTGCTACTGCCTGATCCAGCCGGATGTCAAGGACAACCTGAGGCCTGACGGCTACGTGACCATCAACGGTGCCTGCCTCAACCGCGCCGACGGCTCGATCATGGACAGCTATCCGTTCGACGTGGGAATGCTGGAGCGGCTGACGCAGGAATGCCGCAGCCGCCATCTGGCCGTGGGCTTCAAGTACAATGACACCGTCGCCGTGCAGACCTACTTCGATGACTACTGCCATGTCTACTGCAAGACGCCGTTCGTCTATCAGCATGTCAGCGACGACACCGCCGACCATGCCATCTTCGCCAGCCACGGCGGCTCGCTGGGGGCCTTCATCATCGGACCCAACCAGCTGGCGCAGGACCTGGCTCCGCTGTTTGCACAGGCCAGTTTCGTCTATGCCTACCCTCATGGCACCGAGGCCTATCGCTGCGATCTCGACAAGGGCCGCTCGCTGGCCAAGGCCCTGGCGGGTCTCGGCATGGGGCTGGACGAATGCCTGGCCATCGGAGACAGCCCCAACGACATCGCCATGCTCAAGGCATGCGGCATAGGAGTGGCCATGGGCAACGCCGACGCCCAGACCAAGCAGGCGGCCGATCATGTGACCGCACCGATCGACCAGGACGGCCTGGCCGCGGCCGTCTATGAATATTGCCTAAAGCAGCGCTGAACGGCGCTGTTTTTTTGCTAGGGAAGCCTGACATTTGGGACAATAAAGAGGTTGAAAGGAGATTGATCATGAGACTGTCGATGGAAGAATGCGAGATGCTCTATGGTCGGGCCGCGCCGGCCAACAACCTATTCCTGTATTTCATCGTGTCCTGCGGGATCGTCGCTTTCCTGAAGATGCTGCTGTCGCGGCGCGGACGGATTTCGTTCGCCGGTATATCGCTGCAATGGGGTAAATGAGCAAAGCTGACGGGGGGAGATGAACGTTTATCAAGATCAGCCAACTTAAGGACGAGCAGCGGCCGCGGGAGAAGGCCCGTCTCTATGGAATGTCCAGCCTATCCGACCGCGAGCTGCTGGCCATCATCCTGCGCAGCGGCTATAAAGGACGACCGGTGCTGGAGATGGCCGACGAGATACTGGCCCGCGACGGCGGCCTGCAAGGTCTGCTTACCATGTCGATGGAGCAGATCATGCAGCTGAAGGGTATCAAACTGGCCAAGGCCAGTGAGCTGTTGGCGGCCTGCGAACTGGTCAAGCGGCTTAGCTACAGCCAGATCAAAGGCGCGGACGTCATCTCGACGCCCCAGACGCTGATCGGCTGGCTGCAGAAGGCCATCGGCAACATGGAACAGGAGTACTTCGTCGTCGTCTTTCTTGATTCGCGCAACCATGTGCGCGGCCATGAGATGCTGTATAAGGGATCGTCGCGGGCCGTCAACATCGAGGCCCGCGATATCTTTACGGCCGCCATCCGGGCCCAGGCCAACCGGCTGATCGTCGCCCATAACCACCCCAGCCAGGACCCGCTGCCTTCCGGGGAGGATCGCACGGTGACGCGTGAGCTGGTTCAGGCCGGGGAGCTGATGTCGATGCCGGTGCTCGACCACCTGATCATCAGCTATGACAGCTATTACAGCTTCCGTGAGCATGGCGGGTTGTAGCTGCAATCCTAATGCCATGGCGGATGTGCTATAATTCTGGGCAGGAGGCGCCCATGAAGAAACTAGCTAAACTGATCATGACGGCCCTGCTGTGCTTGTCCATGCTGGCTGGCTGCACCACGGGCCGCAAGACGGTCACCACGACGGTCTACCCCGTATATTACCTGGTCGGCAAGCTTGCCGGCACCCGCGTCGACATCGATTATCTGAGCAGCGACGATTATATCGGCCGTGCACAGATTGTCTCCAACTACCAGGACATCATCGACAAGACCGACCTTCTGATATATATCAACGGTCTGGAGCCTTATCTCGACATCTATTACAATGACATCCAGGAGAAACAGTTCAACATCATCGATCTGGCCAGCCTGTCGGCCATCGATGATTTTGCGCGTTATACAACCACCACGGTCAACGGCGTCTCGGTGACCAAGGAGTCAAGATACTATGACAGCAGTCTATTCGACCTGACGGATCTGTACAAGAAGGATCCATTCATCTGGCTCGACCCCATCGCAATGTCGTCGATGGCCTCGACGATCAATGACTGGCTCTGTCAGCAATATCCCGAGAATGCGCTGGTCTTCGACAGCAACTTCGAGGCGTTGCAGGCCGAGCTTATCAGGATGGACGATGAGTATCAATCGCTCAACACGCGCAACGACATCAAGCTCGTGACGGTGACGCCGTCCTTCGGCAACTGGCAGAAGAACTACGGAATCCAGCTCTACCCGCTCATTCTCTCCAAATATGGCGTGTTGCCGACTGCCAGTCAGCTTGTCTTCATCGAGCAGGCCATCAAGGACGCCGGCGTGAAGTACATCGTCCATGACCGGACGCTGCCCGATGACATGCAGAATCTCTACGAGCAGGTCAAAACCGACCTCGGTCTTCAGGCCGTCGAGCTGTCGAGCCTAACGCGGCTGTCCAGCGACGACGTCGACAAGAGCAAGGACTACATGACGATTATGTACGAGAACCTGACGAACCTGGAGAATGCCTTCAAGTGACGCCGACCGGGGACATGGGAGGACGGATATGGAAAAACTGCTATTGATTGACGGCAACTCGATGATGTTCCGGGCCTACCATGCCACGGTATACGGCCAGCCTATGAAGACCTCCTCGGGCATCCCGACCAACGCGCTGTATGGTTTCGCCCTGATGCTCACCAAGGCGCTTGAGGTCATCGGACCGGACCTGGTGCTGGTGGCTTTCGACACGGGAGCAAAGACGTTCCGACATGACATGTACCCCGCCTATAAAGGTACCCGGCCGCCGGTGCCGGAGGACCTCATCGCCCAGATGCCCATCGTCAGGCAGTATATCGACGCGTTGCATATGAGGCAATACGAGCAGGTGGGCATCGAGGCCGATGACATCATCGGCTCGGCCGCCTGTCAGAACGCGGGTCGCTACGAGGTCAGCATCCTCAGCTCCGATCGCGACCTGCTGCAGCTGATAGGCCCGCACGTAAAACTGTGGATGATGAAGAAGGGCATCTCGGAGATGGACGAGGTCGACGAGGCCAGATTATATCAGGAATACCAGCTCACGCCGCCGCAGGTCATAGATTGGAAGGCGCTAGCCGGTGACGCCAGCGATAACATCCCGGGCGTCAGCAGGATCGGCGAGAAGACGGCCATCAGGCTGCTGGGTCAGTACGGGACGCTCGAAGGCGTCTATCAGCATCTCGGTGAGCTGACACCGCGGCTGCAGCAGTCATTGGTTTCGGACCGTGAGAACGCGCTGCTGTCGAAGACGCTGGCGACGATCAAGACCGATGCTGATTTGGGCATCGACGTCGCTCAATGCACATTCCAGCCTGACAGCCCGCAGGCTGCGGCTTTCTATCAGCGCTACGAGATGCATTCATTCCTCTCACGCATGACGCCGCCTAAACCGGCGGCTCCTCAGCTCAAGGCCCAGGCCGTCAGGACGCTTCCGGCCATGGGAACCGGGACGCTGGCTCTTTTCCTCGATCAAGGCGATGATGGCCTCAACGGCGTCGCCGTCACCGACGGCCGTCAGGCATACTACCTTCAATGGGATGACGCCTGTCACGACCGCACGCTGCTCGGCCAGCTGGCCGGGGATGGGGAAAAGGTCGTTTACGACGTGAAACGCTGGCATCACCTGCTGAGCGATCTTGGCATGGCCATGGGTGGGCGCATCATCGACGCGATGATTGCCAGCTTCCTGATAGACTGCAAGATCAAGACCTTCGACGACATGTGCGTCCGATACGACATCAAGACCACCGTCAGCCGCCAGGACGTATATGGCGGCCAGCAGGGCCTGTTCTTCGATACCCAGCGTCATGCTGATTACGCCTGTCAGCTGGCCGCCGGTCTTTTGGCCGCCGAAAGACGCCTTTTGCAGGGACTGAAGGACCAGGACATGGAGGACCTGTATTGGAAGTTGGAGCTGCCCCTGGCGGCTGTTTTGTGCCGTATGGAGAAGGCCGGCCTGCGCGTCGACACCGCGGTTCTCGACCGCATCGCGCAGCAGACCAACGCCAAGGTCGAGCAGCTGCAGGAGCAGATCTATCAGCAGGCAGGCCATGAATTCAACATCAACTCGACCAGGCAGCTGGGCGAGGTGCTATACGATCAGCTGCATCTGCCGTCAGGGCGCAAGCGCTCCACCGACGTCAAGGCCCTGGGCCACCTGCAGGGCTCACATCCCATCGTCGGCCTGATCCTTGAATATCGCAAGTATGCCAAATACTACAGCACCTATGCCTTCGGCCTGCAGAAATATATCCAGCCCGATGGCAAGATCCATACCGACTTCAACCAGTGCGTGACCGAGACCGGCCGCCTGTCGAGCTCGGAGCCCAACCTGCAGAACATTTCCGTGCGCAGCGCCGACACCCAGGAGATCCGCTCGGCGTTCATCCCCGAGCCGGGCTGCGTGCTGGTGGGGGCCGACTACTCGCAGGTTGAGCTGCGTATCCTGGCCCATATGGCAGATGAGACCAACCTTATCCAGGCCTTCAAGGACGGCATGGACATCCATACCAAGACGGCCATGGACGTCTTCGACGTGCCGCGCGAGAAAGTCACGCCGCTGTTGCGGCGTCAGGCCAAGGCCATCAACTTCGGCATTGATTACGGCATGACCGACTTCGGGCTGGCCGAAAGGCTGGACATCCCGGTCGGCCAGGCGCATGACTTCATCGAGGCCTATTACGCCAAGTATCCCAAGGTGCACGAATTCATGCTGCGCACCGTCGAGCAGTGCCGCCGCGACGGCTACGTCAAGACGCTGCTCAACCGCCGGCGCCCGATCCCTGAGATCAACGACAGCAACCGTGCCCTCAGCGAGTTCGGCAAACGCGCCGCGATGAACGCCCCCGTCCAGGGCAGCGCCGCCGACCTCATAAAGATAGCGATGATCAACGTCGACCGCCGTCTGGCGGCTGAAAACCTGCACGGACAGCTGGTCCTGCAGATCCATGACGAACTGATACTCAACGTGCCGCTGGCCGAGAAGGATAGGACCATGGCGATCGTGCAGCAGGAGATGGAAGAGGCCATGGATCTCAAGGTCCCGCTGGTCGCCGAAGCCACCTGGGGCACCAACTGGCTGGAGGTGAAATGATGCCTGAACTTCCTGAAGTGGAGACCGTGGTCCGGACGCTGGAGCATCAGCTAGGCCAGCCGACCATCGCCGCGGTGCATGTCTATTGGCCTCACATCATCGCCCGGCCGTCGGCCGCGCGGTTTGCGAAGCTTTTGTGCGGGCGGCGGATCGTCGGCTATGGCCGTCGCGGCAAATTCCTCATCTTCAGCCTCAGCTCCGGTACGCTGGTGGCGCATATGCGCATGGAGGGCAAGTTCTACGTCTATCCAAGTGCGACGGAGCGTGATAAGCATACCCATGTCGTGTTCGACCTGGTGGACGGCCGGCAGGTCCATTATAACGATACCCGCAAGTTCGGCCGGATGTGGCTCTACGAGGATGGCCAGGCCATCACGGCGCTGGATGAGCTGGGCTACGAACCTTGGGACCCGGAATTGACGGGCGACAGGCTGCATGCCTTCTGCCGGCACAAACGGCTGCCTTTCAAGACGATGCTGCTGGACCAGTCGATGATCGCCGGCATCGGCAATATCTACGCCGACGAGATATCCTTTTCCGTCGGCATCGACCCGTGCCGGCCGGCCTGTATGGTCTCCGCCCGGCAATGGGATGATGTCATTGACAACACCCGCCGCATCCTGACCCAAGCCATCAGCGATGGAGGCACGACTATCCGGTCCTATACATCGAGCCTGGGCGTCACGGGGCGTTTCCAGCAGCACTTGATGGTCCATTCACGTCAGGGCGAGGCCTGCCATGACTGCGGCCAGACCATCGTCAAGACATTCGTCAACGGCCGCGGGACATGCTACTGCCCGCGCTGCCAGCATCCGACCCCGGCCGTCATCGGCGTCACTGGGACCATCGGTTCAGGAAAATCGACTTTCATGGGATACATAGCGGCCACAGGGGCCCCGACCATCAGCTGCGACGACATCAACCGCCAGCTGCTGGAAGAGCCGCTGGTAACAGGCCGGCTGGCTTCCATGCTCGGCTGCCAGGTCCAGCAGGTGGACCGGACCTACATCGCCGCACGCATATACAAGGATGAGAAGCTGCGACACATGGTCGAGACATACCTGCATGATCTGATTGACCAGCGGCTGCAGCAGTGGTATCAAGAGCATGCCGATGCCAAGGTCGTCTATGTCGAGGTACCGCTGCTGTTCGAGAGCGGCTGGTGGCGGCGCTTCTCATGCAACGTTCTGCTCATGGCCCCACGCCGGCAGATCGAAGGGCGGCTGACCGCCCAGCGTGGGCTGGATCGGCAGCAGATCGAAGACATCGTCGCTGCCCAGATGGACCAGGACGCAAAGAAGAAGCTGGCCGACGTGGTCATCGTCAACAACGGCACGCTGGATCGACTGGCCGGTCAGGCCGCCAAGCTGGCTGCCGGTTTGGCCGGCATCATGGACGGGAAGGTGGATTGAATGGGGATATCCGGACGTGATCTTTACCAGGCCGTCTGCCCGCAGCCGGGCGATGACGAGGCCACCAGTCGCCTGGCGGTGCTTTACGGACCGCTGATGGGGACCGAGGCCGTGACGACATTCCTGCTGCTGCGAGCCGAGAGCGGCCGTGGCGAGCCTACCGCCTTCAGCCGGCTGTGCGCCTTGTCAGGCCTGACCGTCGACCATCTGGAGAAAGCCCTTCACGAGCTGGAGAACTTCCAGCTGGTCAGGACCATGTACAAACAAGGCGAACTGGCCTCATACCGTTTCGAGTTGGCCTGGCCGCTGAGCTATCAGGCCTTCCTGCAGCATGAGGTGTTCGGCCGCCTATACCTCAAAGCCGTCGGCCCTGTTCAATTCTCTATCACCGATTCCTATCGCCAGGCCGCGACGCGCCACGATGATGGTTTCAAGGACGTCTCCAACCATCTGGATGCCGGCCTGCTGGCTGGCTGGGACGAGGACGACGAGAAGAGCTTCCGCGCGGTGAGCCATGATTACGCCGGCCAACCTTTGACGATGCCGCTGGAGTTCGATGTCGACGCTTTCTTGGCCAAGACGACAGAACTAATGTTCCCAAGGGCGCTACGCACCAAGGATAACCTGCGGATAATCAGCGAAATGGCTACAGTCTTCGGGATTGACGCGGCGACCATGAGCAAGCTGGTCAGCCGCAGCATCGACATCGATGCAGGATGCTTCGACGTCGATGGGCTGCATAGACGCTGTCTGGCCTGCAAGTCGACGGTGGCCCAGACGGCGGCGGCGGGCCATCCCTATGACATGGCCCCGGTTCAGTTTTTGTGCGGCAAGCAGGGGGGGCTGCCGGTGTCGGCGGCCGACAAGAGGCTGCTCGAATACTTGCAGACAGAGCTGCGGATGGACCGCCAGGTGATAAACGTCATGGTCGAGTACATCTTGGCCAGCAATGAGAATCGTCTAAACAGGTCCTACGTGGAAAAGATTGCCACGACCTGGGCCCGTCAGAAGGTAGATACGCTGGACAAGGCGCTGCAGGCCGCTCGGACAGCCCCGACGGTCAAGGCTGCCCACCGCGGCAAGCGCCCCGATTTCGAGGGCACCGAGTATGGTGCCGCCTCCGTCGATTTCGATAAGCTTAAGGAACAGCTGTTCAAAAAGGGGTAATAGCATGAGGAAAGCAACAGTGCAGCTGCCCGCCGGCGCCCCGAACCAGGACGACGGTCTGATAAACGGGCTGCGGCAGGATGAGACAGTCATAGCCAAATGCAGGGCTTTGGATCTTCCGCTTTCAGCGGTGGACGGCCGGCCGCTGCTTTTCGCCGACTACAAGGCGGCCGTCAGCCGCTGCCAGCACTGCCCGGGACTGGGGTCATGCGCCTTCGTCCCGGCGGGCCGGCGCTGCGACATCGAGATTCAGCAGGGCCTTCCGGTGGCGGTGCTGGCGCCCTGTGACTACATGGTCAGCCGATATGGCCAGACAGCCCATCGGCGCAACTACCTGATCTGCGACCTGCCCGACGCGGCGCTGCGGCGCAGCCTCGACACGGCCGACGAAGGTCCCGCCGGTGAGCCGTACCGCCAGGCCGTTGACGTCGTGCGTCAGTGGTTGAACGAAAGACCGGCCAAGGGGCTGTACCTGTATGGTCCCATGGGCGTCGGCAAGACGTACCTTGCCAGCTGCGTCACCAACCAGTTAGCCCGCGGTGGCCACATGGTGGCCTTCGTCAATGTCCCGCACTTCAGTATCGACGCACGCAACAACGTGGCTGAGCGCGATTACATCGAAAGCCAGCTGACGCGCATGCGGCGGGCTGAACTGCTGGTGCTGGACGACATCGGGGCCGAATACACGACCAATTGGATACGCGACGACCTTCTTTTCCCGGTGCTGGACTGGCGCATGGAGCATGAAAGGGCTACCTTCTTCACATCCAACTGTGAATTTGACACTTTGAAAATGAGGATGATGTATAATCAATCCGGGGAAAAGGACGAACCCAAAGCGGATCGGGTCCTTGAAAGGATCCGGACGCTCAGCGTGCCGGTGCCTGTGCTGGGCCCGGACCGCCGATAGACATCAAGGAGGTAGGCAGATGACACGGAAGATTGGGATACTGACCAGCGGCGGCGACGCCCCTGGCATGAACGCTGCCATTCGCGCCGTCACACGTTCGGCGCTGACCCGCGGATTCGAGGTGTTCGGCATATATGATGGATACAAGGGCCTCGTCGAAGGTGCCATCAAGCCGTTGGACCGTTCCAGCGTCAGTGACATCATGATCCGCGGCGGCACGGTCCTGGGGACCGCACGCCTGGAGGAGTTCAAGGCTCCCGAGGTCCAGATGGCAGCCATCGCGCAGCTAAAGAAGTTTGACATCGACTCGCTGGTGATCATCGGCGGCGACGGTTCCTATCGGGGCGCTGCCGACCTGTCGGCCAAAGGCATCAACACCATCGGTCTGCCGGGCACCATCGACAACGACACCCCGGGCACCGATTTCACCATCGGCTTCTTCACCGCGCTGACCACGGTGGTGGAGTGCATCGACAAGCTGCGCGACACATCGACATCGCACCACCGCTGCTCGGTTGTCGAGGTGATGGGCAACCACTGCGGGGATCTATGCCTGTATTCAGCCATCTGCTCGGGCGCCGAGCTGGCCATCACCCCGGAGCAGGGCTATGACGAGGCCGAGATCCTTCATACCCTGGCTCATCTGGAAGAGGTCAAGAAGAAGCGCCACGCCATCGTCATCCTGACCGAGAAGATCACGGATGCCGAACTGCTGGCCAAGAAGATATCGGATGCCACGGGGTTCTCCTCGCGGGTCACGGTGCTGGGCCACATCCAGCGCGGCGGCTCGCCGGTACCTTTCGACCGTGTGCTGGCCACCCGGATCGGTGACTATGCAGTGCAGATGCTGGCCGAGGGCAAGAGCAGCCAGTGCATAGGCATCGTCAACAACCAGTTGGTGTCGACGCCAATCGACGTGGCGCTGCGCACCCCAAAGGCCAGCCGCAAGCAGCTGGTCGAGATGTTCGAGAGACTCGTCTGAGGAGGAAACAAAAAAATGCGTCGTACAAAGATTGTGTGCACCATCGGTCCGGCCAGCAGCACCGAGGAAATGATGACCAAGCTGGCCAAGGCCGGGATGAATGTCGCCCGGCTGAACTTCTCGCACGGCGACCATGCCGGCCACCTGGCCAACATCAAGCGCATACGCAACATTAATGAGAAGAACGACTGGCACATCGGCATCATGCTGGACACCAAGGGCCCGGAAATCAGGGTCGGACGGATGGCCAACGATGCCGTCACCTTCACCACCGGTGACCATGTGATCGTGACCAACGAGGATGTCGAAGGGACCCACGAGCGGTTCCACATCGATTGCCCCGAGCTGTACCGCGACGTCCATGCCGATGACCGCATCCTGATAAACGACGGCAAGATCACCATCAAGGTGCTAAAGACCGACGGCCAGGGTAAGCTGGAGTGTGAGGTCGTCAACAGCGGTCCCATCGGCACCCGCAAGGGCGTCAACGTCCCCAACGTGAAGCTGTCGATGCCCTTCATCTCCAAGAAGGATGACGATGACCTGCGTTTCGGGGCCCACAACAATATCGACTTTGTGGCAGCCAGCTTCGTGCGGCGGCCCGAGGACGTGCTGGCCATCCGAAAGATACTGGAGGAGGAGGGCCATCCGGAGATCGAGATCATCGCCAAGATCGAGAATCAGGAGGGCTACGACAACCTGGCCAAGATTCTGGAGGTGGCCGACGGCGTGATGGTCGCCCGGGGCGACCTTGGCGTCGAAGTCAGTTTTAGGCTGGTACCGATATATCAGAAGCATATCATAAAGGTGGCCAATAAGATGGGTAAGCCCGTCATAACCGCCACCCACATGCTCGAGAGCATGGTCGCCAACCCGCGTCCGACGCGGGCCGAGGCCAGCGACGTCGCCAACGCGGTGTTCGACGGCACCGACTGCGTGATGCTGTCGGCCGAGACCGCGGCCGGTCAATACCCCGTGGAAGCCGTCCAGACGATGGCATCCATCGCCGAGGAGTGCGAGAAGAACTTCCCTTACGCCCGTTACCTGGAGGAAGCCATCGACAACACGGACCGCTCCATGAGCGACGCCATCGGCATCTCGGTGGCCGAATCATGCCTGACGATGCAGAACATCTCAGCCATCATGGCCTTCACCGAGACCGGCGGTACGCCTAAACGTCTCAGCAAGTACAAGCCCTGCGCACCGATCATAGCCGCCACCAATTCGCTCAAGACATGTCAGCATATGTCCATCTATTCCGACGTCATCCCGGTCTACGCTCCCAACATAACCGAAGCGGACCTGTATGACGCCACCGCCCACCGCGTCTCCATGGAGATGGGACTGCCTGTCGGCAGCACCTACATCATCACCGCGGGATGGCATTCCGGCCATGGCAACACCAACACGATGCGGTTCGCCGTCGTCGATGACAATTGAGGACCTAAAAGCCGCAGTGATGCGGCTTTTATGGTTGTTTGACGGTCAGTTGGTTGCATCAGCCAACTGATGATAGGGTATAATGGGTATATATCGCAAGGAGATCGCAACATGGATGATACGATGATGCACAAGTATGCACGTTTGGCTGTCTGCGCCGGTACCAACGTCCAGAAGGGACAGCTGCTGGTGATACGCGCTGCCGCCCAGGACCACGAGTTCGTGCGGGCTTGCGTGCAGGAGGCATATGCGGCCGGGGCCGGCGAGGTCCAGGTCAACTGGAACGATGAGATGGTCGGGCTGATGGGCTACGAGCACATGGACGTCCAACGGCTGTGCGACGTGCCGGCATGGCGGCTCGAGCAGGTCCGCTGGGAACAGGAGCACAAGGCGTGCTATCTGCATGTCGAGTCGTCCACCCCGGGGCTGCTGAAGGACGTCGATCCACGCAAGGTGGCCATGGCACAGCAGGCCATGATGACCGCGATGAAGCCGTACCGGGCCTATACGATGGCTTCCCACGGCCAGTGGTCGATCGTGGCCATGCCTTCGGCCGGCTGGGCCGCCAAGGTATTCCCCGAGCAGCCGCTGGACAAGGCGGTGTCGATGCTGCAGGACGCCATCCTGGCGGCCGTCCATGTCAGCCCCGACAACGATCCGGTGGCCGAATGGAAGGAGCATGACGCCCAGATAGCGCGGCATTGCGAGACACTCAATGCCCACCATTTCGCCAAGCTCCATTTTACCAATGACCTCGGCACCGATCTGTATGTCGGCCTGGTTCCGCATCATGTCTGGGCCGGCGGGGCTGAGACCTCGACCTCCGGGGTCGTCTTCAATCCCAACATGCCGACCGAGGAGTGCTTCTGCATGCCCATGCGCGGCGGGGTGCAGGGCGTTGTGCATGCCTCCAAGCCGCTCAATTACCATGGCAAGCTAATCGACGGCTTCT
>Ga0268263_1001467_pt1 | contig 20334 bp, 16 predicted proteins | sample Biomet5_FD_190358 | JGI IMG/M metagenome (GOLD analysis project Ga0268263, IMG submission 190358) | Microbial communities from bioreactor (seeded with sewage sludge) at LBNL, California, USA - Biofuel metagenome 5 (SPAdes) (version 4) | ecosystem: Engineered > Bioreactor > Anaerobic >... | reverse complement strand
TACCTGGACCCGCCGTTTTCCACCGGCGAGACCTTTGAGATGCGCACCCGCGTGGGCGAGAAGGAGTGGAAAAGCGGCCAGGGCACGTTCCTCCAGACCGCGTACCGGGACGACCTGCCGCCGGAGGAATACATCGCGCTGATGCGCACAGCGCTTGAGACCTGCCAGCAGCTGCTCTCGGAGAGCGGCGTGTTATTCCTGCACGTGGATTCCCGCGCCAGCGCCCGCCTGAGGCTGCTCTCAGATGAGGTCTTCGGCCCCGCCAACTTCCTCAACGAGATCATCTGGGCCTACCAGACCGGCGGCCGCGCCCGGCGCTACTTCAGCCGCAAGCACGACAACATCCTGTTCTACCGAAAGGGCAGGCGCTACTTCTTCAACATCGCCGCCGTGGCCGTCGAGCGCGAGGGCAACCGCCGCAACCACATGAAGCGGCACGTGGACACCGACGGGCGGGTGTACCGCTCGATCCGCTCCGGCGGCAAGATCTATACCTATTACGACGACGAACCCGCCTACCCCGGCGACGTGTGGGACGACGTGAGCCACCTGCAGCAGAAGGATCCGCAGCGCACCGGCTACGATACGCAGAAGCCGCTGAGCCTGCTCACCCGCATCGTGCGGTGCGCGTCCCGCCCGGGCGATCTGGTGATGGATCTGTTCGCGGGCTCGGGCACGACGCTCGAGGCCGCGCGGCTGGAGGGCCGCCGCTTCGTGGGCGCGGACATGAGCCCCCTCTCCCACATGACGGTCCGGAAGCGCCTGATGGGCGCGCAGATGCTGTTTGACGCGCCGCCGTCCCGGGGCGAACCTCTCGCCGCCTGCTCGCTGCTGCCGGGCGTCGGCTTCTACGAATTGTCGCTGGACGAGTTCCAATTGGAGGAGGGCCTGGTTCCGCGCGCGTTCGAGGGGCTGGACGCGGTGGACAACTGGGGCGCGGGGTATCTGCGCGGCGGCGCGTTCCACCTGATGGCGCGGGAGGAGCGCACGCTAAAGACGCCCGCGCTGACCGGGCGGCTGAGCCTGCCGGTGTTCGAGGGGACGCCGGTGCTCCGCGTATGCGATGTGACCGGCCGCGCGTTCTACTACCTGATGACGTCCGGCTGACCGCTTTCCCCTGAACGCTTCAAGAAATCCGGCTTTGGATCGGTATAATTAACAGAATCCGCCGCGCGGCCGCGCTTGCGAACCGGCGGCGTTTCCTGTATAATCATCGGCAATCTATCCAAGTAAAGAGCGAAAGCGCCCGAGCCTTCGCCCGGGCGGCGCGCGCCAAAGAAATCATAACAATTCAAACAAACTGGGGAGGCGTTCGAGGATGAACCGCGTATTCAATTTTGCGCCAGGGCCCGCCGTGATGCCGCTCGAAGCGCTGGAGACCGCCGCGCGCGAGATGACTTCGTATAAAAATACAGGCGTCTCCGTGATGGAGATGAGCCACCGCTCCAAGATGTATTTGGAGATCTTCGAGGAAACGGCAGCGCTGATCCACGATTTGATGAATATCCCAGGCGAATACCAAGTGCTGCTCTTGCAGGGTGGCGCCACCGGCCAGTTCGCCGCGGTGCCGATGAACCTTATGACCGGCAGCGGCAAGGCCGATTACGTGGACAGCGGCAACTTCGCCCACAACGCGATGGTCGAGGCCGCCAAATACGGCAAGGTCCGCTCCGCCGCCAGTTCCCGGGAGATCAATTACACCCGCGTGCCGGAAATCGATCCCGCCCAGCTGGACCCGGAGGCCGACTACGTGCACATCACCACCAACAACACCATCTACGGCACCCGCTTTGCCGAAATCCCAAAGACCGGAAGCGTGCCGCTGGTGGCCGACATGTCCTCGAACATCCTGTCCGAAACCTACGATGTAAAGGATTTCGGCGTCATCTACGCCGGCGCGCAGAAGAACATCGGCCCGGCGGGCGTGGTGCTGGTGATTGTGCGAAAGGACCTGTTGGGCCGGGAGATGCCCATCACGCCCAACATCCTGAACTGGAAGAAGATGGCCGACGCCGACTCCATGTACAACACCCCCGCCACCTACTCCATCTACATGGCGGGGCTGTGCCTGAAGTGGCTGAGGAACCTGGGCGGCGTACCCGCGATCGAGAAGATCAACGCCGAAAAGGCGAAGCTGCTGTACGATTGCATCGACGACAGCAAACTGTTTAGGGGCGTGGCGGAAAAGCCGTGGCGCTCCCGGATGAACGTCACGTTCCGCACCGGGGACGAGGCGGTGGACGACGCCTTCGTCAAGGAAGCGGCGAAAAACGGCCTGATTAACCTGAAGGGCCACCGCCTGGCGGGCGGCATGCGGGCCAGCCTCTATAACGCCATGCCCGCCGAGGGCGTGGAGGCGCTGGTCGCCTTCATGAAGCGGTTCGAAGCCGGGAGGGTTTGACATGTTTACAATCAAGACGCTGAACGAAATTTCGCCGATCTACAAGGAGACCCTGCTTCCGGAAGACTATCGGGTGAGCGCGGACGCCGAAAACCCGGACGCGGTGCTGGTGCGCTCGGCCGACATGCATAAACTGACGCTGCCCGCTTCTCTCCTCGCCGTGGCGCGCGCGGGCGCGGGCGTCAACAACATCCCGACCGATGCGCTCGCCCAAAAGGGCGTGGTGGTGTTCAACACCCCCGGCGCCAACGCCAACGCGGTGCGCGAGCTGGCGGTGGCGGCGCTGCTCCTCTCCTCCCGCAAGATCATCGGCGGCATCGAATGGGTGAAGACGCTGAAGGGCGCGGGCTCGGAGGTGCCGAAACTCGTCGAAAAGGGCAAGAGCAAGTTCGTCGGGCCGGAGCTTCGCGGCAAGACGCTGGGCGTGATCGGCCTGGGCGGCGTGGGGGTACTCGTGGCCAACGCGGGCGCAGGGCTGGACATGAACGTGATCGGCTACGACCCGTTCGTCACCGTGGAGCACGCGTGGATGCTGTCCCGCTCGGTGCACCGGGTGTCCAGCCAGGATGAACTGCTGGCCCGGAGCGACTACGTGTCGATTCACATCCCGCTCCTGGACGAGACCCGCGGCAGCTTCAACGCCGCGGCTTTTAGCAAGATGAAGAAGGGCGCGACGCTGATCAACCTGTCCCGCGGGGAGCTGGTGGTCAACCGCGACGTGCTGGAGGCCATCGCCGAGCGCCGCATCCGCGCCTACGTCACCGATTTCCCGGAGGACGAACTGATCGGCGAAAAGGGCGTCATCGCCATCCCGCACCTGGGCGCGTCCACACCGGAGAGCGAGGACAACTGCGTGGTGATGGCGAGCCGGCAGCTGGACGAGTACCTGCGCCGCGGCGCGATCAAAAATTCCGTCAACTACCCGGACTGCGAGCTGGGCGATATCGCGGGCCACCGCATCTGCGTGCTGCACGCCAACGTGCAGGGCGTCGTGGGCGCGATCACCTCCCGCATCGCCGCGCGCAACATCAACATCGGCGGCATGGTCAACCGCTCCCGCGGCAAGTACGCCTACACCGCGCTGGACCTGGATGAAGCGGTTCCGGGCGACCTGGCCGCCGGAATCCGCTCGCTGGACACGGTATACGGGGTGCGCTGCCTGTGATCAAAGTTCTCTCCTCCCCCCACAACCACACCCGCTATGTGGACGGGAAGAATTCCGCGCCCGAAATGGCGGAGGCGGCCTGCCGGGCGGGGTTTGTGTCCTTCGGCTTCTCCGAGCACGGGCCGCAGGCGTTCGACCGGGAGTACGGGCTGAATGCGGAGGCCGCCTACCGGGCGGAGATCGACGCGCTGAAGGGGACTTACGCGGGCCGGATGAAGATCTGGCTGGGCGTCGAGCGGGACTCCTATGCGGATTTCGACCGCTCACTTTACGAGTACACCATCGGTTCCACCCACTACCTGCCCTTGGGCGACGGCCACATCGCGGTGGACAGCACCCCGGAGAACCTTGAAAAGCTGATCCGGGAGGGCTACGGCGGCGACCCCTACCGCATGGCGCGGGACTACTTCGAGCGGCACGCGGACTTTTTGACCGCCTTCCGCCCGGACATCATCGGCCACTTCGACCTGGTCAAGAAGATGAACCAAAGGTGCGGCTTCTTTGACGAGTCCGACCGGCGCTACACCGGCCCCGCGCTCGCGGCGCTGGAGCGGGCGGCGTCGTGCGGGGCGCTGCTGGAGGTCAATACCGGCGCGATCGCGCGGGGCTGGCGGGACGACCCCTATCCCTCGCTGCCGCTCTTGAAGCGCTGGAGGGAACTGGGCGGCCGCGCGATCATCAGTTCCGACTGCCACGACGCCCGCGCAATCGACTGCTCTTTTGATCTCTGCGTCGGAATGCTGCTCGCCGCGGGCTTTGCGGAGGCCTGGCGGCTCGGAACCGGCGACGCGCTCTTTGAACCCTTCCCCCTCGCCTGATCTTTTCCCAAAAAAGCCAACCGGCGAAAGCATCTTTGCTCGCGCCGGTTTTTAAACGTATCTCCCTGGATTTCAATCATTCCCACCGACTCGCGCATCTTCCGGGCTTCAATCATTCCCACCGACCCGCGCGCCTCTCCGGGCTTCAATCATTCCCACCGACTTGTCGGCGGGAATGCCGTTTCCGTAACCAGTGCGCACACTGGTGGAGGAAACAATTCCGCTCGTCAGCGGGCCGCCCGGAAATCCCGCAGGATTTCAGGCCCGCGCAGTTCTTCCTTATGCGCACAAAAGACGCGAAGCGGATTTTGTGCGCCCTAGTTATCCCACTCTTCCAGGTTGTCGGTGATCAGCTTGGCGATCTCCTCCAGCACCACGCGCTGGCGGCCGCTGGCCGGGGTCTTCTGCAGCACGCTTTCGTTCAGCGAATCCTGCAACATATAGTCCACCGACAGGCCCAGCTCGTTGGCGATGGCCACCAGCGTCTCCACGCTGGCCTTCCTCGTGCCCCGCTCGATGTGGCCCAGGAAGGAGAGCGACAGCCCCAGCTTCTTGGCCAGCTCCTCCTGCGTCATGTGCATCGCCTTGCGGCGCTTGCGGATCCTCATGCCCAGACTCTTGTAGTCCATCCGCTCACCCCTCGGCCGTTTTTTTGAGAGAGACCCGCCGGGTTCCCCCGGCGCCTGAGTTGCAAACCGTTTGACCCGGTTTCGACATAAAAAGTTCCGCCCGGAACGCGCTTCCCAGGCGCTTGATAACGAACGACAAAAAATGCTATAATAGGAAGCAGGCGCCGGAAATCCGCTTCGGCGCGATGCGGGCGCCGTGTTTCGCGCAGCGGCTGGAAATATTTCCAAAACCGGCGTGGCTGCGGAAACGAAAAGTACGCGGAAAAAACTTTTGTTCGGAGCGACCGATGCAATCGCACAAGACGCGCTGGTTATGGATTCTATTGGGGCAGGCCCTGATCGTGTCCCTTTTGACGGCGCTGGCGGTCGTCTTATTGATCGCCGGGCCGGACGAGGCGTGGCCGGTGTACGGCGCGCTGATGTGGGGCGCAATCCCGCTCGCCGGCGCGGTGACGGCGTTTTTCGCGGTCAGGCTGGGTCTCAACGCCTTTGCGGCGTTCTGGCTGCCGCCGGTCATGCAGACGGCGGCCCACTGGCTGATCTCGGGGATGCCGCCGCTCTCCGCCGGCATGCCGATGGTGGCGGCGCTTGTTTCCGTCGTGGGCGCGGCGGCGGGCGAGGAATGGACGCGCAGGCAAAAGAAAAAGAAAAAATAAACGGAGGCGCGATATGGCAAAGAACTTGATCCTGACCTTAGACGCGGGCACCACCGGCAGCAAATGTTCGGTGTTCGACCCCAAGGGCGTCGCGCTATGCGTCGTCAAGAAGGAGTACGCGACCTCCTACCCCAAGCCCAACTGGGCCGAGCAGGACCCGGACATCCTATACCAGTCGATCCTGGACGGCGTGAGGGACCTGCTCAGCCAGGTCAGCCCCCAGGACATCGCCTGCGTGGGCCTCTCCGGCACGATGAACGGCTGCATCGCCACATCGGAGGACGGCCGCGCGCTCTACCCCAACATCATCCACTCCGACTCCCGCGCGTGGCGGGAGGCGAAGGCCATCGAAAAAGTGATCTCCCGGGACGACTTCTACCGCATGACCGGCAACCGGCTGGACCACCACTTCACGCTGCCGAAGATCCTGTGGGTGCGGAAGAACCTGCCGGACGTCTACCGCCGCACGCGCTGGTGGCTGAACACCAAGGATTACCTCTACGCAAAGCTCACCGGAAGGGTCGGCTATACCGACTATTCCGACGCATCGCTGACCATCGCGTTCGATTTGAAGAAAAAGGCCTGGGCCTCGGAGCTTTTGACCGATCTGGGGCTGGACCCGGAGTGCATGCCCAAGGTTTTGAAGGGCTCGGACGTGACCGGCCGCGTCACCCGGGAGGTCGCCAAACTCACCGGCCTGCTGCCCGGCACGCCGGTGGCCATCGGCGGCGGCGACGGCGCCTGCGCGGGCCGCGGCGCGGGCCTCTTTAAGCCGGGCGCGGGCTACTGCTGCATCGGCTCCAGCGCCTGGGTTTCGCAGTTGACGCCGGAACCGCTGTTTGACGACAGGCAGCGCATCTTCAACTACCTGGACATGGACGGCGAGATCAACCACTCGCTGGGCGTGGTGCAGACCGCCGCCTCCGCCTATGACTGGGCGGTGGGCAACCTTTTGAGCGACGGCAAAAAGCTGACCGGCGCGGACTACTCCCGCATTGAGAACATGGCGCGGCAGATCGAGCCGGGCGCGGAGGGCGTGCTGTTCCTGAACACGCTGATGGGCGAGCGCACCCCCTACTGGGACCCGAACACCAAGGGGTGCCTGGTCGGCTTCTCGCTCTACCACGACCAGCGGCACGTGGCCCGGGCGATCTACGAGGGCGTGGCGCTGTCGCTGAACACCGTCGCCCGCATCATGGCGGAGAACGGCGCGCCGATCGATTCCATCATGCTGACCGGCGGCGGCGCGCGCAGCGGCCTCTGGCCGGACATCTTCGCCAGCGTGTTCGGCGTGCCCACCAGCGTGCACTACGCGCCGGGCGAGGGCACGAGCCTGGGCGCCGCAATGACCGCGGGCGTGGGCATCGGCATCTTCAAGGATTACGAGCAGGCGGCCGGCATCGTGCACGCCCGCTCGCAGCACGCGGTCAACCCCGCCTGGCGCGACAAGTACAAGCGCGTCTACGAACTCTACAGCGGCATCTACGAGCGCATGAAGCCGGTGTTCGACGGCATCGCAAAGGAATGGCCCTGATGAAGCGGTCGATCGACGACCCCCACGGCTTTATCGAGCGGGTGCGCCCGATGTACGACGAGCTGTTCCAGTGCGCCTACGCGCTGACGGGCAACCTCGAACTGGCGGAGTACGTGCTGCGAAGCGCGCTGCTCGAAGCCTACCTTCGGCGCGGCGAGTGGCGGGAGCGGATGAGCTTCCGCGAGGGCATCGCCTACGCGCTTCGGGCGGTTTCGATGGCGGAGCTTCGCCGCATCCGCTCGGTGGGCGGGTTTGAGCTGGACTGGGCGCTGCCCCAGGGCGCGAACCTTTCCCCCGAGGAGGAGGCGCTCAGGAACCGGGTGGAGCGAGAATCCCCGCGCACCCAGCGGCTGATGCTGCTCACCTACGGCTGCGCGATGAAGGCCAGCCAGACGGCGCAGGCGCTGTCGCTCAGCGCGCCCGGCGTCAAGGAGGGCCAGCGAAGGCTGCTGTCCCGGCTCCAGCGCGCCTCGGGCCTCGGGCGGCGCGAGATGGAGGCCCGGATGGAGTCGCTCAGCGAGAAGCTGCTCTCCTCCCCCTGCCCGGACGCCCCCGCCTGCGGCCAGATGCTGCGCGCGTTCGAGCGGGACGCCGAGGGGCAGGCCGGCCGCAAGCCCTCCGCCGGGCGGGTGGTCAGCACGACGTTTCTGATCGCGGGCGCTTTGGCTTGCGCGCTGCTCTTCTGGCTGCTCACGGTGCTGCTGGAACCCAAGCCCGTCACCGCCTCCCCGTCGCCGTCCCCGTCCGCCCAAGTGCAAAACGAACAAAACGAAACGAACGCTTCAACAAACGCTGGTTGACAAACCGGGCATCGCTTGTTATACTTGCCGAAACCACAAAATAGGAGGTTCCTATGCTGGGTACAATCCGGGAAGGCCTGACATTCGACGACGTGCTGCTGGTGCCGAAGAAGAGCCACGTGCTGCCCAAGGACGTCGATCTGTCGGTTTCGCTGTGCGAGGGGCTGAACCTCAACATTCCGCTTTTGTCCGCCGCGATGGACACGGTCACCGACGCGCGCCTCGCCATCGCGATGGCCCGGGAGGGCGGCCTGGGCGTGATCCACAAGAACATGTCCATCCAGGAGCAGGCGATGCAGGTGGACAAGGTCAAGCGGAGCGAGAACGGCGTCATCAACGATCCGTTCTTCCTGGGCCCGGACGACCTGACCAGCGACGCGCTGAAGCTGATGGAGCGCTACCGGATCTCCGGCGTGCCCATCACCAGGAACGGCAAGCTGGTGGGCATCCTGACCAACCGGGACCTGCGCTTCGTCACCGAGTTCGACGTGCCGGTCTCCACCTACATGACGAGCGAAAACCTCATCACCGCGCCGGTTGGAACGACGCTGGAGGAGGCCAAGCAGATCCTGGCCAAGCACAAGGTGGAAAAATTGCCGCTCGTAGATCAAGAGGGCAACCTGCGCGGCCTCATCACCATCAAGGACATTCAAAAAGCGGTCAAGTATCCCTACTCCGCCAAGGACAAGGACGGCCGGCTGCTCGCGGCGGCGGCGGTGGGCGTGACCCTCGACACGATGGACCGGGTCAAAGCGCTGATGGACGCCCATGTGGACGCCATCGCCCTGGACACCGCCCACGGGCACTCCGAGGGCGTACTGCAGATGGTCGCCAAGATCCGGGGTAAATTCCCGAACCTGAAGATCATCGCGGGCAACGTGGCCACCGCCGAGGCGACGAAGGATTTGATCCGCTCCGGCGCGGACGTGGTCAAGGTGGGCATCGGCCCTGGCTCGATCTGCACCACCCGCGTGGTGGCGGGCATCGGCGTGCCGCAGATCACCGCCATCTCCGACTGCGCCGAGGCCGCGGACAAATTGGGCAAGGCGATCATCGCCGACGGCGGCATCAAGTATTCCGGCGACGTGACCAAGGCCATCGCCGCCGGCGCCTCGGCGGTCATGATCGGCAGCCTGTTCGCCGGCACCGACGAGAGCCCGGGCGCCCTTGAGATCTACCAGGGCCGGTCCTACAAGGTGTACCGCGGCATGGGCTCGCTGGGCGCGATGGCCGAGGGCAGCAAGGACCGCTACTTCCAGGAGGACGCCAAGAAGCTGGTGCCCGAGGGCGTCGAGGGCCGCGTGCCCTACAAGGGCGTGCTGTCGGAGACCGTGTTCCAGCTGATGGGGGGCCTTCGGAGCGGCATGGGCTACTGCGGCACGCCGAATATCCAGGCGCTGCGCCGGGAGGGCGAGTTCATCCGCATCACGAGCGCCGGGCTCATCGAGAGCCACCCGCACGACATCTCAATCACCAAGGAGGCGCCCAATTATTCGGTTGGGCAGTAACGCCATGATGGAATCCGCGGTCAAACGCCCCGCCTTCGCAAAATGGGTCGCGCTGATCGCCGCGCTGGCGCTGCTACTAATGCAGGCCCCGGCGGCGCTTGCCGCGTCCCCGGTGAGGGTGAGCCTTCGCGCCTCGCTGACGATGGGCCTGATGGCCGGGCGGAACGACACCGCGGTTCTCACCGCAGCCGTCAAGACCACCGACGGCTCCGCCGCGCCCAATGTGACCTGGTTCAGCGGCAAGCCGTCCGTCGTGTCCGTGGACGGCGCAACCGGCGCGCTGACCGCCCACAAGCTGGGCACCGCGCTGGTCCACGCCATCGCGGGCACGTCCTCGGACGTATGCGTGGTCACCGTCAGGCGTCTGCCGGTTCAGGCGCTGAAGCTGAACCGCACCCGGGTGAGCCTCGTGGCGAAGCGCGACGGCGTTCAGCTGACCGCCACCCCGGTGCCCGCCAACGCGGACAACCCCGCCGTCACCTGGTCCAGCTCCAACTGGAAGGTGGCGACGGTGGACCGCCTGACCGGCCTCGTCACGCCGCTGAAGCCGGGCGCCGCGACCATCCAGTGCCGCGCCGCCGACGGCACCCAAAAGAAGGCCTACTGCCGGGTGACCGTGAAGCCGGTGATGCCCACGGGCGTAGCGCTCAGCCCGTCGCCGCTTCAGGTCAACGTGGGCGGGAAGGCGACCTTGACCGCCGCCGTCTTGCCCGCGGACGCCACCGACAAAAAAGTCACTTGGTCCAGCTCCAACCCGCAGGTCGCCGCCGTTTCGGGCGGCGTGGTCTCCGGCAAGGGCTTCGGCACGGCGACCATCACCTGCAAGACCTGTTCCGGCGCCATCAAGGCCAAGGCCACCGTCTCCGTCGGCTACTACACCACCGCTTTCCGCGCGCTGGTGATCGGGCAGGAGAACTACGCCTTCGGCAAGCTGTCCGGCCCCCACAACGACGCGGGGCTGATCCGGAGCATGCTGATGAACAGCGACTTCGGCGGCGGCAAGAGCGTGGACGTGCATCTGGAGGAGAACCTGAAGGCCTCCGAAATCCGCAGCAAATTGAACCAGATGGCGTCCTGGGGCGTGGATTCCGACGACGTGACCTACTTCTACTACTCCGGCCACGGCAGCAGCGGCGACCCCGGCGCGCTGGTGGGCACCGACGGCGGCACCGTCTCGGTGGACGAGGTGCGGCGGTATCTGGACAAGTTGCCGGGCACCGTGGTGGTGATGCTGGACAGCTGCTATTCCGGCTGGTACATCCGGGGCAAGTCGCTGGTCAAAGCCCCCGCCGTCGACCCCAACCAGGTCACAAGCCGCGTGGTTTCGGCGTTCAGTACCGGCGGCAGCCTCACCGCCAAGACATCATTGGCAAACTCCATCACCGCGCAGGGCAAGTACCGGATTCTGACCGCCTGCTCCTCCAACGAGGAATCCTATATCGTCGACGACGACGCCTTCGCGGGTTCTTCGCTGTTCACCTGCTACCTGGCGGCCGGCGGCGGCGTGCAGGCGTCCAATTGGGAAGAGGCGCCGAACCTGCCCGCCGACTCGAACCACAACAACATCGTGTCGCTGTACGAACTGTACCGCTACACCCAGCCCCGCGTGGCGAACGTCATGAAGCGGGCCCACATCAAGCAGACGGTGCGCATGTGGCCGGCGGGCAGCACGTTCCCGGTCATTCAAAGAACGCCTTGAAGCCCTCCGGCACCGTGATACGCTCATCCCGGCAAAGGGTGGGCGTATTTCTATTCCCAGGCCGGAGGCTTATCGATGCTAAAGCCTGTCGCAAAAAGGCGCAGGCCAAACTTATCGGCCACCCGTTGAGACAGAAGGTTCGCTTTTGAAGTGCTGTACAATGAAGTCCTCCCGAGTTGATGGACTTCCGCGCTCCACGCAGCGAGCACCTTTCCGGCGTAGCCATTCCCCCGATAGCGCACGGCTGTTTCGATCCCCGCCTCGTGCGCGCCGGAAATGCGGACGCTCCTGCAGACGGACACGACCTTCCGATCCTCCAGGAATGCCGCGCAGGGTTGCGCGGTATCAATCTCCTCCATCAGCCAACCAAATTCGTGCAAATCATACGCGCGTATGTTGTCCGCCGTGAGAAGCACGCACTCCCCGTTCGCCGGACATTGGCGCGGGAACAAATAACACAACTCCTCGGAAACGGACTTCGCATGGAGCAGATCGGCAAACACTTTCGGCTCCGCAACGCTGCGTTGCAGCAAATCATTCGCTCTGCGGCGCAGTTCGTCGTCGACGTCGTACCGCGTATACAGCACCGGCCCGGATTCCGACGTTTGCCCGACATACAATAGCGGAGCGGGTTTCGTGTTGTCCCACGGCTCGTTGATGGAGACAAGGCGCCCGTTTCCATCCATTGAAAACAGCGCTTTTACGTGCAGATCGAGCAGTTCCGCCTGCGTCATGATCGATAACCCCTCCGTCCACGGCAAATCCCGTCCAGCAGTATAGCAGAGGGCGCGGATCAAAACAAGCCCGCATCGCATCCGCCCTCGCGCGGAATTGTTCCGCCCCGGTTGACAAATGTGCGCCGGGGTGGTATCCTTAGGAAAACGCGAGGATGGGAAGAAGTACGCTCAGGGTTTGCGCTCAAGAGAGCCTCCGGCTGGTGGAAGGGGGCGCGCGGCCGGAGCCGAATACCTCCCGGAGCGGCTGGGGCGAACCCTTCCAGCTGGAAGGCAGTAGTCCCGGACGATCGGCGCCCGTGAACGCGCCCTCAAGGCCGTGCATGCGGCGAACGGAAGTGGTACCGCGGATTCAGCCGCCTTCCCCATATGGGGCGGGCGGTTTTCTTGAATTGAGGAGGGGAAATCCATGAAATTCTCTCAGGAAATGCTGGCCGGGCAAATGCAGACGCTCTCCGGCAGCGCCATCCGCGAGATCTTTCACCTCTTATCAAAGCCCGGCATGATCTCCTTTGCCGGCGGCAACCCGGCGGCCAGCGCGCTGGAGCCGGACGTGATCGCGGAACTGGGCCAAAAAGCGCTGGAAGTGCACGGCTGGACGCTGCTGCAGTACGGCGCCACCGAGGGCTTTGCGCCGCTACGGGAGAGCGTCGCGGAGTACGTAAAATGCGCGGGCGTCGTGACCGATCCCTCAAAGGTCTTCCCCACTCAGGGTTCCCAGCAGGCGATGGACCTATTGGCCAAGGCGCTGCTCAACCCGGGCGACGCGGTGCTGGTGGAGTCCCCCACGTTCCTGGGCGTGCTGCAAACGCTGCGCACCTACCGGGCGGATCTGCACGCCCTTGAAACCGACGAGGGCGGCGTGATCGTGGACGCGGCGGAGGAGGCGATCCGGCGATACCACCCGAAGCTGATGTACGTGATCCCCACCTTCCAGAACCCCACCGGCTGCACGCTCGCGCTCGAGCGCCGCAGGAAACTCGCCGCCCTCGCGGCGAAATATGGCGTGGTGCTGGCGGAGGACGATCCCTACCGGGAGGTGCGCTTTTCCGGGACGCCGCTGCCCTCGATCAAGTCCTTTGACAGCGGGGGCTGGGTGGTCTACCTGGGCAGCTTCTCCAAGACCATCGCGCCGGGCCTGCGCGTCGGGTACGCGGTGGTGGACAACGAGGAACTTCTGAAAAAGATGATCATCGGCAAGCAGGCCACCGACGTGCACTCGCCGCTGATCAACCAGGCGATCGTGGACGGATACCTGAGAAGCGGCCGGATGGAAGATCACCTGAAGCGGATCTGCGCAGACTACAAGGCGCGGCTGGACGTGATGCTTCGCGGCCTCGACAAGCTCCCCCCGTCGGTCGCCCACACGGTGCCGGAGGGCGGCCTGTTCGTCTGGGCAAAGCTTCCGGAGGGCGCGGACGCGCTGGCCATGCTGAACAAAGCGGTGGAAAAAAACGTCGCCTACGTGCCCGGCACCCACTTCTACTTCGACGGCGGCCGCCTGAACACCATGCGCCTGAACTTCTCAAACGGGCAGTTTACGGACGTGGCGGAAGGCATGGCGCGCCTGACCCCGGTGATCCTGGAAACCATTGAAAAGACGGAGGGTTCCAAATGAAATCAGCCCTGGACATACTGCGCGAGCGCGGATTCATCGCGCAGGTCACCTTCGAGGACGAGCTGGAAAAGCTGTTCCAGTCCGGCGAGATGGTCACCTACTACACCGGCTTTGACCCGACCGCCGACAGCCTGCACATCGGCCACTACATCCCGATCATGGCGATGAGCCACCTGCAGCGGGCCGGGCACCGCCCGATCGCGCTGATGGGCGCGGGCACCGCGATGGTGGGTGACCCGTCCGGCAAGACCGACATGCGCAGGATGCTGACCGTCGAGGACATCGACCGGAACGCGCTCGCGGTCAAAGCGCAGATGGCGCACTTCCTGGATTTCACCTCCGATATCCCGAACCGCGCCATCATCGCCAACAACGCCGACTGGCTGCGGGAACTGAAGTACGTGGACTTCCTTCGGGACGTGGGCGCGCTGTTCTCGGTCAACCGCATGCTGACCGCCGAATGCTACAAGCAGCGCCTCGAAAAGGGCCTCACGTTCCTCGAGTTCAACTACATGCTGATGCAGAGCTACGACTTTCTGGAACTGTTCCACCGGCACAACTGCGTAATGCAGACCGGCGGCGACGACCAGTGGAGCAACATGCTCTCCGGCGCGGACCTGATCCGCCGCAAGGAGGGCAAGCCCGCCTTCGCGCTGACGTTTAAGCTGCTTCTGACCCACGACGGCCGCAAGATGGGCAAGACCGAAAAGGGCGCGCTCTGGCTGGACAAGAACCGCACCTCCCCCTACGACTTCTACCAGTACTTCCGCAACGTGGACGACCAGGACGTGGAGAAGTGCCTGGCGCTCCTCACCTTCCTGCCGATGGAGGAAGTGAAGCGCCTTTCGTCGCTCGAAGGCTCCGGCATCAACGAGGCCAAGCGCGCGCTGGCCTTTGAAGTCACCAAGTTGATCCACGGCGGGGACGAGGCGCAAAAGGCCCGGGACGCGGCCGAGGCGCTGTTTGGCGGCGGCGGCGACATCGAAAATATCCCGACCACCCACATCACCTTGGATCAATTCAACGAGGACAGCCGCCTGGTGGCGCTCTGCGCGTTGACGGGGCTTACGAAATCCAAGGGCGAGGCGCGCAAGGCCATCGAGGGCGGCGGGCTGTACGTGGGCGACGACAAGGTGACCGACGCGGACGCGCGGGCGACGCTTGAACAGCTCCAGGCCGGGCTGATCCTCCGGCGCGGCAAGAAGAGCTACCACCGCGTGCTGCTGGCCCCATGACGGCTCCCTATAAAACTTTGATGAAGCGCGGCGCTGACGAGTTTCTCGTCAGCAAGTCGCGCTTCATTGGTCACGGCGCGCCGGCGTCCACGGAGGCGGAGGCGCTTGCCTTCCTCGCCGAAATCCGGCAGAAGCACCGGGAAGCCAGCCACAACGTCTACGCCTACATCCTGGGCGTCCACATGGGCGTGATGCGCTACTCGGACGACGGCGAACCCTCCGGCACCGCGGGGATGCCGGTGCTGGAGGTGTTGCGCGCCCGGGGCGTGACCGACTGCGCCGTGGTGGTCACCCGCTACTTCGGCGGGATCCTGCTGGGCGCGGGGGGGCTTACGCGCGCCTATGCGCAGGGCGCGGCGATGGCGGTGGACGCATGCGGCGTGGGCACCATGTATCCCACCGCGCGCTACCTGATGGACGTGGACTACCCGCTCTTGGGCCGGGTGGAGCACCACCTGAAATCCCAGCCGGCGATCGTGGAGGACAAGGCGTTTACCGAGGTGGTCACGCTGACGCTTTTGGTCAAGTGCCAGGACGAGCAGGCGCTCGTGGATGGCATCGTCAGCGAAACGTCCGGGCGCGTGCGGCCGGTCCGGTTTGAGGAGATGTACCGGGCATGGACGTGACAAGAGTTTCTCCGCCGCTTGAGACCGGCCTCACTTCCGCCCAGGTTCAGGAGCGGGAGAAGGCGGGCCTTGACAACCGCGAGCGGATTGTGACCGGAAAATCCACGGGGCGCATCCTCCGGGAGAACCTTTTGACGCTGTTCAACTTTCTGAACCTGGGCCTTGCGCTGGCGGTCGTGGCGGTGGGGTCGCTGCGGAACGCGCTGTTCATGGGCGTGGTGTTCGCCAACGCCGTCATCGGCACATTTCAGGCAATCCGCGCCAAGAAAACGGTGGAAAAACTGAAGCTGGTCATCGCGCCGGAAGCGCGGGTGATCCGGGACGGGAAGACGCTGTCCATCCCGGTGGAGCGGGTGGTGCTGGACGACCTGCTGCTCTTTGAAACCGGCAACCAGATTCCGGCGGACGCGGTGCTCCGCGGCGGCGAGGTGGAGGTGGACGAGTCACTGCTGACCGGCGAGAGCCTGCCGGTCAAAAAGCGGCCGGGCGACCCGTTGAAGTCCGGCAGCTTCGTGGTGTCCGGCAAGTGCGCGGCCCAGGCGGAGCGCGTCGGGGACGCCACCTACGCCGCGACGCTGGCCCGGGAGGCCAAAAAGGACAAATCGGTCAAGTCGGAACTGATGCGGTCGCTGAACGCGCTGATCAAGGCGCTCAGCTTCGTGATCGTGCCGCTGGGCCTCATGCTGTTCTACACCCATTACTTCGTCGGCGGCGGGGCGCTCCGGGACAGCGTGGTGTCCACCGTCGCCGCGATGATCGGCATGATCCCGGAGGGGTTGGTGCTCCTGACCAGCGTCGCGCTGGCGGTGGGCGTGGTGCGGCTCGCCCGGCGGCAGACGCTGGTGCAGTCGCTTTACTCGATGGAGGATCTGGCCCGGGTGGACGTACTGTGCCTGGACAAGACCGGCACCCTCACCTCCGGCAACCTTGCTTTTGAACGGCTGGAGCTGCTGGACGGCGACGAGGCCGGCTGCGCCCGCGCGCTGGGCGCGATGCTTCAGGCGGTGGGCGGATCGGACGCCACGGCGAAGGCGCTGACGGCCCGCTTCCCCGCGCCGCAGGACGCGAAGACGGGCCGCGTGGTGCCGTTCTCGTCGGAGCGTAAGTGGTCGGGCGCGGAGGTGGATGGCTGCGCGGTGGTCTTGGGCGCGCCGCAGTTCGTGCTGCCGGAGGCGGACGAGGCGTTCAAGGCGAAGGTCGCGTCCGCCGCGTCGGGTGGGCTTCGGGTGCTGGTGCTGACAAAATCCCCCCATCCGCTGGAGGGAGACGCGCTGCCAAGGGATCTGAAGCCCGCGGCGCTGGTGCTGTTAACCGACGAGATCCGGAGGGAAGCGCCGGACACGCTGGCCTTTTTCGAAAAAGAGGGCGTCGAGATCAAGGTGATCTCCGGCGACGACCCGGTGACGGTGTCCGCGGTGGCGGTGCGCGCGGGCGTCAAAAACGCGGACCGCTTCGTGGACGCGTCCACGCTCAAAACCGACGAGGCTGTCCTGGATGCCGCCACGAAATACACCGTGTTCGGCCGGGTGACGCCCCAGCAGAAGCGGCTGCTGGTCCGCGCGCTCAAGGACGCGGGCCACACCGTGGCGATGACCGGCGACGGCGTCAACGACATCCCGGCGCTGAAGGAGGCCGACTGCTCCATCGCGATGGCCTCCGGCAGCGACGCCTCCCGCCAGGTGGCGAGCCTGGTGCTGCTCGACTGCAACTTCGCCTCCATGCCGGAGGTGGTGATGGAGGGCCGGCGGGTGATCGGCAACATCCGCCGCTCGGCGTCGCTGTTTCTGACCAAGACGGTGTTTTCTTTCCTGCTCAGCGTACTGTCGCTGTTCACCGGCGACGGCTTCCCGTTCGTGCCGATCCAGCTGACGCTGTTTTCGACGGCCGCGGTGGGCATGCCGTCGTTCCTGCTGGCCTTCGAGCCCAACCGGGCCCGCGTCGAGGGCGGCTTCCTGCCCTACGTGCTGTCAAAGGCGCTGCCCGGCGGCCTGACCATCGCGCTGGGCGCCTGGGCGCTGTCCGTGCTGGGCGCGCAGCATCAATTGCCCGGTGCGGAGGCGGGCACGCTGGCCACGCTATACCTGGTGGCGGTGGGACTGATGGTGCTCTTCTCCGCCTGCTGGCCGCTGAACTGGAAGCGCGGCGGCGTGTTCCTCGCGTCCGCGGCGGCGCTTTCGGCGGCGCTGCTCGTCTTCCCGTCGTTTTTCGAGCTGGTCCCGCTCTCCCCCGCCCCGGCCCGGTGGCTCCTGATCGCGATATTCGCGGCGCTGCCCGCGTTCTATGGGCTGAACGCGCTGTTTTCCCTGGTTTTCCGGAGGATTTCGTCGCCCGGAGCCTTGCATCCGTAACCCGACCGGTGTATACTAAGCGATAAACATTTTGGAATGGAGGGGCTCATCATGGAAATCCGCTTCGTGCCGGCTGAGAAGCTCAAAGCCAAACCCTTGGACGAAACCAAACTGGGTTTCGGCAGGATTTTCACCGACTACATGTTCGAGATGAACTACTCGGTGGAGAAGGGCTGGCACGATCCCCGGGTAACGCCCTTCCACAACTTTGAACTGTCCCCGGCGGCGATGGTGCTGCACTACAGCCAGACCATCTTCGAGGGCCTCAAGATGTACCGCACGGCGGACGGCTTCCAGCTGTTCCGCCCCCGCGACAACTTCCGGCGCATGAACGTCTCGGCCGAGCGGCTGGCGATCCCGGAATTCGACGTGGAGCTGGCGATGGCGGGCCTACTCCGGCTGCTCGAGGCCGACAAGGAGTGGACGCCCTCTACGCCCGGCACGTCGCTGTACATCCGGCCGTTCATCATCGCCACCGATCCCTTCGTGGGCGTGCGCAGCGGCAGTGAATACACATTTGCCATCATCCTGTCGCCGGTGGGCGCGTATTACGCCTCGGGCCTTGAGCCGGTGGGCATTTACGTGGAGGACAAGTTCGTGCGCGCCGTGCGCGGCGGCGTGGGCTTTGCCAAGACCGGCGGCAACTACGCCTCCTCGCTGAAGGCGGGCGACGTGGCCCACGACAAGGGCTACGCGCAGGTACTATGGCTGGACGGCATCGAGCAGAAGTACGTGGAGGAAGTCGGCTCGATGAACATGATGTTCATCTTGGACGGCAAGGTGGTGACGCCGATGCTGAACGGCTCGATCCTCTCCGGCATCACGCGCGATTCCGTGCTGACGCTGGCGAGGGATGCCAAAATCCCGGTCGAGGAGCGCCGCGTCTCCATCGACGAGGTGGTCGAGGGCGCGAAGGACGGCCGCCTGACCGAGGCCTTCGGCACCGGCACCGCGGCGGTCGTGTCCCCGGTGGGCTCGCTGTGCTACGAGGGCGCGTGCTTCTCCGTCGGCGACGGCAAAATTGGCAAGCTCACCCAGCACTTCTACGACACGCTGACCGGCATCCAGTACGGCCGGCTCCCCGATCCACACAACTGGATCGTCAAACTGTGAGGCAGATTACGGTAGCGGAAGGCGTGCGGGCGATGTCGCTCGCACGCTATCTTTCCCGGGCGTTTCCGGCTTGCCCGGGCCTTGTCCTGAGAAACGCGCTCCGGCGGCGGGATATCCGCGTGAACGGCGCCCGCTCCGGCGAGGGTGCGGTGGTCTCGGGCGGCGACCAGCTGGCCGTCTACATCGACGAGCGCTTCCTGACCGCCCCGGCCGCGGTGCTCTACGACGACGGCCGGATGCTGGCGCTGGAGAAACCGCAGGGTCTGCCGGTGGACGTGGACGCCGATGGCATCGGCGAGGACACGCTGCTCTCCCGCGCGCGGGCGCTGCACCCCGAAGCGCGGCTCTGCCACCGGCTGGACGCGGGCACCGGCGGCGTGATATTGCTGGCGCTGACGGAGGACGCCTACGAAGAGCTGACCGAGGCCTTCCGGAGCCACCGGATCGAAAAGACCTACCGCTGCCTGGTGGTGGGCCGCCCGAATAAGCCGGAGGGCGAACTGGTGCACTACCTCCTCAAGGACGCGGACGCCGCCCGCGTGCGCGAGGCAAGCGCGGGCCGCCCCGGCGCGGTGCGCGCGGCGCTGAAGTACCGGGTCGTCGAGGCGCGCGGCGAAACCACCCTGATCGAGATCGACCTGGGCACTGGCCGCACCCACCAGATCCGCGCGCAGATGGCGCTGATTGGCTGCCCCGTGCTGGGCGACGACAAGTACGGCAACCGCGCCGCCAATAAACGCCTGCACGCCCCCTTCCCCGCGCTCTGGTGCACCCGCCTGCGCCTCCCCGATGGGAAAACCTTCGACTCACAAGCGCGGTTCTGAACCCCCCGTCCGCCGGATTTTGAACATGTATACCCTGACGGCGGAATGATCTATACGCCTGCCCAGCGCGGTTCTGAGCCACCCGTCCATCGGATTTTGAACGTATTCCCTAACGGCGGAATGATCTGCATGCCTGCCCAGCGCGGTTCTGGGTCACCCGTCCATCGGATTTTGAACATATACGCCCTAACGGCGGAATGATCTATGCGCCTGCCCAGCGCGGTTCTAAGCCACCCGTCCATCGGATTCTGAACATATACGCCCTAACGGCGAAATGATCTATACGCCTGACCAGCGCGGTTCTGGGTCACCCGTCCATCGGATTCTGAACATATACGCCCTAACGGCGGAATGATCTGCATGCCTGCCCAGCGCGGTTCTACGTCACTCTTTTCGTCGGACTTTCAGCACGCTCGTCCTGTTTGCCGCGCTCGCCCTGATGTCCGCCGATCGGCTGTCCGATGTCGGCGACGCCAAGTGTCAATGGAAAATCTTCCGTCTGTAGGTTTGTCAAACATGTTGGACAGTGAGGGAAGCGAGGAATTCTTTCGGGGAGCGCCAGCGGAGGGGACGCATCGGGAGATTGTTGGAGCGATTTTGGTGAGCAGCGAGCTGCTCACCAAAGT
>Ga0268263_1001463_pt1 | contig 20405 bp, 16 predicted proteins | sample Biomet5_FD_190358 | JGI IMG/M metagenome (GOLD analysis project Ga0268263, IMG submission 190358) | Microbial communities from bioreactor (seeded with sewage sludge) at LBNL, California, USA - Biofuel metagenome 5 (SPAdes) (version 4) | ecosystem: Engineered > Bioreactor > Anaerobic >... | reverse complement strand
TGCATATCAGTACATATATGATAGAGTCGGCAGTACATTTGAGATGCCATCTCTGGCTCAAATCATCAGAGAAAAAAGCTCAGTGAGTGGAAATTGAGAGATTTCCACTCAATTTGAAGAGGATACAATAGTAACACTAATAACCTCGTAACTTCATAGAGTAAGCCAGACTCTATTTCCTGCGCAGCCCGTATATCTTACGCAATAATCTGAAATCGAAAATATGTGATGAAACATACAGGCAAGAATTATAAAACCTGCGGGAAAAAATTAAAGCTTAATGTGTTCTATCAATACTAACGGATGCTACCAATAACGAATGCTACCAATAACGAATGCTACCAATAACGAATGCTACCAATAACGGATGCTACCAATAACGGATGCTACCAATAAAGAGGGATACTAACAATAAAAAGGGGCAAAAAGAATGATTACATTAAATGAGGCAGAGGCAGTTGAAGTAAGTTTATCTGCAGTTGACGAGGGAGATGAAAGCAGAGCTTTCCAGGCCCTTGACTCCCTTACAGGAATTGCGGCGGATTTCCTTTCTGAGAATGAAGAGGCAGATGCTGAGAGAGTTATCCTATCAATTGAAAGTGGTGCGCAGGCAGCCGCAGAGAGAGAGATGGAGCTTGTTACGATCAATTCTATCCTGTCCCTCGGGAAACTGGCAAGGAAAGCAGCAGACAAGGGACTTGAGTCTGCCCTGGGCAAGGCCTTCATAACAATAGGAAAACTGGGAAAAGATGCAGCTGTACATTCGCTTGAAGCCGGTTCAAAGGTCGCTGCTACAACTCTAATGGAGATCTGGAACTTCTTCCCAGAACAGTGGGATCAGGAAAAAGTAATTGCCTTTTCTTTGCTCTTTAAAGAGATCGGAACCTCTGCTGCCAGACACGGTATGGAGGACGTTGTACTCAGTGCGGTAACCGGTCTTGGAGAGATCGGGAAAAAGGTTGCAGCAAAAAGCCTTGAACTTGAAACTATAAGCAGCCTGCTTTTGCTTGAGGAAATAGGTAAGCTTGCGGCAGAGAGTTACTTTGATGAAGCTCTGAGTTCAACGGCGCTTTCCATAGAAGAGATCGGAAAACTATCTGTAAAAAAGGAGCTTGATGACGCAGTTTTGCAGTGCCAGTGGGCTCTTGAGACTCTGCGAGTCCAGGCCGAAGAAAAGGTTCTAAATAACTCTTCAATAGTGGCGGAAGTGGCTCTGGATAATTTTAAAGATATCAGCTATACGGATTCCGAGGAAAAAGTGGAGAAATTTCAGGTAATAAAGACTCTTCAGAAAAAAATCCAATCTAATATAGGAATTCAGGAGTAAGAGATACTCTAATGCAGCTGTTTATATAACTCAGCTGTTTATTTAGCCCATCTGCTTATCCAAGCAAAATATTTACATAATAAACTTTTCGTTCTTGTACGTGCCTGGTTTTACTCTGGCTTTAAATTTTTTACTAATTTTTACTTTTGACCGCTCCTAGATTTCGATTTTTTGTTAGATTTTTGGATTCTGTAGCATAAAACGGGAAAAGTAATATCCTGTGTATCTCCATTTCCAGAGCTGGCCGGCCAGGAAACAGTAAAAAGTAAAAGCAGAAAGAAAACAATGCTTGAGACTGCTTTTGCCTTCAAGACGATTTGGAAAAGCTCGCAATAAAGATATGATCATTTCCTTTCTACCTGGTGGGGAATTTTATCAAGAAGATTGGAAGCGAGGCTACAAGGAATGGAACAGAATGGAAAAAGAAGTGATTTTAATTCAGGCTTTCTTGAAGGAAACCTATACATGTTCCAGAGTCTCAAAAAATAACCTGGAAACTGTTAACCAGGAATTATCTTTTCTTATCAGGGAGATTGGAAAGTTTTCTAAAGAGGCAGGTTTTCTAAAAAGGCAGGTCTTCTAAAAAGGCAGGTCTTCGAAAAAGGCAGGTCTTCTAAAGAAGCAGGTCCTGGTAAAGCTAAATAAGTGCCCGAATACTTATTGAAAGTTTCTCACTTTTTTGAAACCATAAGTTTTAAATAAATTATTAAAGTATTTCTCTAAAGCAAATTATTGTTTCCTTGATAAGTGCTTGAGGTTTCAAAGTGAAGTGTTATAAGAGCCATTTAGATTTAGACTGCACTTAGCATACAATACTCTGCACTTAGCATACAATACTCTGCACTTAGCATACAACACAGTTGTTCAGGTAGGAGGAAGGTAAGGAGTAGAACCCTTCCCCCTACCTCGAAGGTTGGTTTTACTCACGCAGGAGAATATGCCAGAAATCCGGCGTGAGTTTTTTACTCAAATGATATATATTATGCATGAAATGTATTTAACTCTTTCTATTTTGTACATATGTTAAGTTCTCAGTTCAGTTTTTATTTTAATCCCAATTTTAATTTCAGTTCCTGTTCAAGTAAACATATAAGTAAAGTATAATTTGAAATAGTAAGCTTGAAGTTCCCGATATATTTTGAAAATTATAGGAAGACTAATATCTGAGTAAACCTATATAAATACTTAAATTTTTAAGATCCGAGAATTTTTAACGAATTTTACTGGAAAGGGGCTTTAATATGTTCTCACTGAATGAACAAAAGGCTATTGAACTTGGAGAATCTGGAGAACGAGCAATAAGAGAACAGAATGAATATGATGCACTCCAATATGCTGAGTACCTCCGGGAATTAGGGCATGAGTTACTTGAAAATGATCTCGAGAATGATTTAAAGAGAGTCATTATCTCACTCAGAAACATTGGTAACAAAGCTGTCCAGAAAAAGATGGATAATGTTGCGTCCACGGCTCTTAATGAGCTTAAATCTCTTTCTGAAATTACACTAGATAAGAATTTCTCAAACGCGATGTGGTCTTTTTCAAAAGCTGCACAGGAGATCGGAAAAGGAGCAGTACAGGTCGAAATGCTCGAACCTGCAAAACTTGCGATCGACACGCTTAAAATGATAGGGATGGGCGCAGTTGAGAAGAAAATGGAAGTTGTAACCCTTTGGACAACCATGTCACTTGAGGAAATGGCTTATCTTGCAAATAAGCAGCAACTTGAAGATTTAACTAAGGAAGCAAAAGAGGCTAGAGAAGAAATTATAGAATACTCCGAAGTTTCAGGGTTTGTTACAAAGGAACAGATTGAAAAATACCCACAGCTTATCTCTCAAACCGTAAGTCAATTCTCAGAGCTTCGGAATCTACAGCCTGCTGGTTATGAGACCAAGCCTAATGAGGAATTCACAGAAGAAGAATTCTTTGAGGACGAGGGAAAAGGAGAGGAGCAGGAGCCTGAAACCGAGGCTGCCAAAAAGGAAAAGTAACCTGATAACCAGAAAAATGAGCCTGGTAATTAGAAAATAATTTCTCCGGGAAAATTTCTGGCTGCTTACACAGCTGGATGCTTTTTTTTATAATTTTTGGAAATCTCCAGAAAACTTTCTATTATTTTCAGACCATTGGGAGTAAGTACGGATTCGGGGTGGAACTGCAAGCCGTAGATTGGATACTTTACATGCTCCACTGCCATAATGCTCCCGTCCTCAGCCCTGGCAGTAACTTTTATCCCGGGCGCAGGCTCCCCAATCTCAAGTGAATGATAACGACCTGCTTCGAATGGGCCCTCAAAGGCTGAAAACAATGCAGAGTCATCATGCAGAATCTTCGAACTTTTTCCATGCACTGGGCCGACCTTGCTTCTTCGTACGACTCCGCCAAAAGCCACATTGATTGCCTGGTGTCCGAGACAGACTCCAAGAAGGGGAATTTCCCTGCCCATTTCCCTGATTATGTCCAGGCAATTTCCTATATCCCTGGGGTCTGAAGGATTCCCTGGGCCCGGCGAAATAACCAGAGCATCAGGTTTAATCTCCCTGAGTTCTTCCAGGGAAACCGTATTGGGAAGTACCAGAGTATCTTTTTCGAAATAAGAGATATAATCTACAAGATTCCATACAAAGGAATCCTTGTTGTTTATGAAAACCACCTTCACCTGAAAACACCTCCTGAACTTATCATTTTTAATTCATTTTCTCCTAGTTTCTCTCCTTTAATCTCCCCTTTCCTGAAAAGCCCGTTTCCTGGATATCTTTCCTGTAAAACGTCCCTGCCTGAACTTCTTTTCATAAATTTCACCCCAGAATCACTTAACAAATTATATTAAAGTTCTCCTTCGATTGCAGCAAGCATTGCTCCCATCTTACGTTCGGTTTCCCTGAATTCATAACCAGGATCAGAATCAGCTACGATTCCAGCTCCAGCCTGCACTGATGCTTTATTGCCCTGTACAATAATGGTTCGAATTACGATTGCAAAATCAGCGTCTCCGTTCCAGCTGTAATATCCGACTCCCCCTCCATAGATCCCTCGCGGGGAAGCTTCAAGTTCGGAAATAATTTCCATGGCACGGATTTTCGGAGCTCCTGAGAGAGTTCCTGCCGGAAATATTGCCCTGAAAGCATCGAACTGGTCACATTCCGGTCTCAGAGTGCCTATAACCTTACTTTCGATGTGCTGGACATGGGAATATTTCAGGACTTTCATGAATTCGGAAACCTTCACCGAGCCGCTTTCCGTAACCATTCTTACATCGTTTCTCCCAAGGTCGACAAGCATCACGTGTTCAGCCCTTTCTTTTTCATCATGCATCATGTGTGCAGCAAGGGCTTCATCTTCGGCTTCGGTTTTTCCACGGGGACAGGTGCCTGCAATCGGGTTTGTAATTAGAGTCCTTTCATGGACAGTCAGCAGAGTTTCAGGGCTTGCCCCGACAATTGCCAGGTCTCCAAACTCAAAGATGTACATGTAAGGACTTGGATTAATTGCCCTAAGCTGCATATAAAGTTCAAAAGGCGACTGTTCGAGCGTAAACTCGCATTTCCTGGAAAGGACTGCCTGAAAGATATCTCCTGCAAAAATATGCTCTTTCGCCTGGACTACCGAGTCCTCAAACTTCTGTTTTCCGGCATTGCAGTCCGAAACAGGTAAGCCTGGAAAGATTGATCCGCCTGGTATTGCAATTTCTACTGAGTCTCCTGAAAGTGCGGCTTCTTTAAGTATGGCATAGAGCTTTTCGGCTTCCGGAAGGGCTTTTTCATAGATTTCTCCAGCATCCGAACCCGGACTTACGAAAGGAGTGACTACGATATATATCTCTTCAGTTATATGGTCGAAAACAAAAGTTTTCGAAACCATCAGGTACTGAAGTTCCGGAATTTCGGATTCAAAGCCTTTTTTGACCCCTAACCAGCTATCGTAAATAGCATCATAAGCTGTATAACCTATGGCCCCGCCCAGGAAAGTCTGCCTATCAAAACGTTTCGCGTTCAGGAGTCCCATCCCGTTAGCAGGAGGAAAAACCAGGCGAAGAGCATCGAAACCATCTTTCCCCTGAGGAATTGGAGCCGTGAATTTTAAGTTGCCCAGTTCTGAGTTTTCTGTCTCCGGATTTTCTTCCTCTATGGTTTCACAGCCACAGGCATCTTTGATTTTCGACCGAACGTCTTCAAAAAAAGGAGACGCATTTGGGTTAAGGAGTTCAAGAGAGATTTTCCTGTCACCGATCTTAACTACGGCATCAGGGTCATTTCCAACAAAGGAGTATCTTGCCTTAGTTTCCTGTTTTTCCACTGATTCCAGCAGGTACGAATAACCTGAGGTCCCTGAGGCCCGCAGGGCGCGGTAAAGTTCAAGAGGAGAACATGTTAAATTATCGATTCTTGCAAGGAGCTGGATAAAGCCTGGCTGGCTTATTCCTGAAGCAAGTTTTTTGAATTCTTCTTTTCCAAGGTCAAAGGAAAGCATTGGCACACCTCACTTCTTCAATAAAACTTTTGATTTTTACGGCATCTTTTTTCCCGCAGGTCTCAACCCCGGATGCCGTGTCTACAGCATAAGGCGAAACAGCCCTGATTGCTTCCCGCACGTTTTCAGGCTTGAGCCCGCCTGCAAGGATAAGGGGAAGCCGTGTTTCTTCTAAGATTCGCCGGCTCAGAGTCCAGTCGTGCACACAACCCGTGCCTCCGGGCTTTTCGGACCTTGCCGTATCAAGCAGAATGGAATCTACAATGTCGGCTTCTTCCAGAAGACTGACCTCTTCAAGCAGGCTTGAGACAGAAGTCGGATTTCCGGAACCTTCGTTTGACGCCTCTCCCTGTGCAGGTACGGACAGAGTTTTTATGATAGGGATGCCCGTTTTTTCTTTTATTATTTCAAGTTCGAGAAGGGGCAGCTTGGAGTGTATCTGCACAATGTCGGGTTTTATTTTTTTAATCAGACCTACGGCAGTATCCGCGTTTTCAGGCATGATAACCAGTACGGAACTCATGGTTTCAGGGACTCTGGACACGAGGTAGGCAGCAGTATCGGAATCAAGCTTTCTTGGGCTCTCGACAGGAACTTCTGTAATAAACCCAACTGCATCGGCTCCGTAAAAGGCTGCGAGTTCGATATCTTCAGGGCTGCGGATCCCACAGATCTTTATTCTCGTTTTCACTTTCGCTGTCATGCCCTCTCTCCCGAGGCCGGGCTTAATATGGACGTTTTTGAGCGCATTGACATGCTTTTTCGCGAAAGACTTCCCTTGGTTTTCTGTATGTGAAACCCTGAAGTAAAAGTCTTGAACTGGTTGAATTTAACCATAACCTTTCCACTGTCAATGGCATCCTCGGCAATAGGAATTGCTTGCCGGATAGAACTTACTATCCCGCCTACATAAAGGGCGGCAGCAGCATTCATGACTACGATGTCTCTTTTCGGTCCTTTCTGGCCCTTAAAGATGCACAGCAGATCCCTTGCATTTTCTTTTGGAGTACCGCCCTTTATATCCTCAGGATTTGCCCGCAGCATGCCAAGATCTTCCGGAGTCAACGTATAGGTTGAAACCTTGCCGTCTTTTAACTCCGCAACATAGGTTTCACCCGTATTTGTGATCTCATCCATTCCATCCCCATGCACAACAAGAGCATGTTCTGTTCCGAGTTCTGCAAGGGCATAAGCTATCGGCTCACAGAGCTTTTTGTCATATACCCCTATGACCTGACCTTTAGCGCCTGCTGGGTTTGTTAAAGGCCCCAGAATATTGAAAACTGTACGGACTCCGAGATTTTTTCTGACACCTGCAACCCTTTTCATAGCAGGATGGAATACCGGTGCAAATAAGAATCCTATGCCTACATCTTCGATTGTTTGCCTGACGGCTTCGGGCTCCAGGTCAGTTTTAATTCCCAGGGCTTCAAGTACATCCGAACTACCTGACATTGAAGTAGCAGCCCGGTTTCCGTGCTTGGCTACAGGAACACCTGCTGCAGCAGTAACAATTGCGGCTGCTGTCGAGATATTAATTGTATTAAGGCCATCTCCTCCTGTCCCGCAGGTATCCACAAGCCTGAAAGATGTTTTGGGCCGGATCGTGTTTCCGGCTTTTTTCATTCCCCTTACAAAGCCCGCAATTTCTTCGGGTTTCTCTCCTTTTGCCCTCAGAGCAAGCAGAAATCTCCCGATCTCTTCATCCTTTGCAGTACTTAGAATTTTACCTACAGCAGCTTCAGCTTCTTCGGGGCTCAGATCAAGACCTTTTTCCAGCTTTTCAATATATGTCTCCATTTCTCCTGCCTCCTCTCAATTCCTGATTTTCCCTTCCTTTATCTGTTTCAAAACCTTCTCAATTGCTCACTTTCTTGATTTCCAAAATTTGACTTCCTAAATTTTCCTTTAACTGGCTCTTCTTATCCCGGATTTGAGCTCTTTTGCAAGGTTTTCTAGCCTTGTCTCTACGTCTTTTCCTTCATCAATAATTTTGACAAAAGCTGAGCCGACTATAACGGCATCTGCTCCTTCTTTCATAACTTCCTCGGCCTGTTTTCCCGTGGATATTCCAAATCCTACAGCCTTCGGAAGTCCTGTTTCTACTCTGGAAAGAAGCTCTCTGGTGGAGGACGAGACATCTTCCCTGGCTCCAGTGACTCCGAGTCTCGAAACAAGGTAAAGGAAACCTGATCCTCTTTCCAGGATTTTCTGGATTCTTCCCTCAGTCGTTGTGGGTGCAATTAGAAAGATAAGGTCAAGTCCATGCTTTTCGCAGCTATTTTTCAGGTCAGCCGCTTCTTCTACCGGAATATCGGGTACTATCAGTCCGCTTATTCCGGCATCTGCAGCCTTTTCTACAAATTTTTCCACTCCGTACCTGAATACAGGGTTGTAATAGGTCATGCAAACAAGTGGAATCCCAACATTCAGGGTTTTAATAAGCTCAAAATAACGCTGTGTATCCATGCCTGCTGCAAGTGACCTCTGTCCTGCCACCTGGATTGTCGGGCCGTCCGCTACAGGGTCCGAAAAGGGAAAACCTAGTTCTATGATATCCGCACCTCCGTTCACCAGAGCTTTTACAATCTCCCCGGTTTTTTCTGCAGACGGGTCTCCTGCCATTACGTAACAGATCAGAGCACCTTCCTTTTTCTCCCTGAGTTCGGAGAATTTTTCGGAGATTTTTTGCCTTTCCATTTTAGATCCCTCCTCTCAGGCTAAGGACGGTTTCCAGGTCCTTATCGCCTCTTCCTGAAAGGTTTACAACCACTACTTCTCCCAGTTCTCCGGCTTCTGAGGCTTTCTTCAGATAAGCAAGGGCATGGGAAGATTCCAGCGCAGGAATTATTCCTTCATGCCTGCTCAGTTCATGGAAAGCTTCAAGGGCTTCATCATCTGTTGCATATCTGGCTGTAACTCGACCGATATCAGACAGGTAAGCCAGTTCAGGCCCTACTCCTGAGTAGTCAAGTCCTGCGGAAACGGACTCGGATTCAAGAATTTGTCCGTTTTTATCCTGAAGTATCTTTGTTCTTGCTCCGTGCAGGATTCCCTCTTCTCCTGCACAGAGAGATGCAGAGTGAAGCGCTGCTTTTTCAGTACATTTAAGGGATTTACCCCCGGCTTCGACAGCTATGAGGCGGACTTCTTTATCCTCAATAAAGGAATGGAATATTCCCATTGCATTGCTTCCGCCGCCTGCACAGGCAATAATCGAATCAGGCAAACGCCCTTCTTTTTGCAAAATCTGTTCTTTTACTTCTCGCCCTATAACGCTCTGGAAATCCCTTACTATTGCAGGATAGGGATGAGGACCTACAACCGAGCCTATGAGGTAATGCGTGTTTTCTATGTTCGTGACCCAGTCCCTGAAAGCCTCGTTAATAGCATCCTTAAGGGTTTTTGAGCCGGTTTCCACGGGTATTACTTCAGTGCCCATGAGTTCCATCCGGTAAGCGTTCATCTGCTGCCGTTTGACATCTTTGGCTCCCATGTAGACAACGGTTTCAAACCCGAGATTTGCCCCTGCCATAGCTGTTGCAGTCCCGTGCTGTCCTGCACCGGTTTCGGCAATCAGCCTGGTTTTCCCCATGTATTTTGCAAGTAGAGCCTGCCCGATGGCATTATTTAACTTGTGGGCCCCTCCGTGCACAAGGTCTTCCCGTTTAAGGTAGATCTTTGACCCGTATTTTTTGCTCAGGTTTCTGGCAAAATAAAGAGGAGTTTCCCTGCCTGCAAAATCCCGCAGGTAATGATCAAGTTCGGCAAGGAATTCAGGATCATTTTTATACCGTTCATATCCCTCTTCCAGCTCTTCTAAGGCCGGCATGAGGACTTCTGGTACGTACTGTCCCCCATATTTTCCGTATTTTCCTTTTACCTTGCCTGTCTGCCCGTTTTTCAAATTCTTCTGCGAATCTGCGAGTTCATTTAAGTATGAGTCCTTCGCAGGAAATTCTGAAGCTTTAGTTTCTGTCAATTCAATTACTCCCTTGTCTTTTTGATGAATCCTGTAGCATAATTTTGATATCGCGTTTGGAAGCGTAGTTTTTGATTTTGTCATTGAAGCAAAATTTAATTTTGAATGTTTTTTGAGTGAATTTTGAATAAACTTTGAATGAACTTTGAACAAACTTTAAACAAATTCAAAGTGATTTTGAACAAATTTTGAGTGATTTTGAACAAATTTTGAGTGATTTTGAATGGATTTTCCACCCTGTCCAGTCAGGCTGAAAGCTCCGAAAAATCTGGAAAAACAGTTATTGACGCCAACCAGCGCCCTGGACGAATTCTTTTGTTTTATCAAAAACGGAAGCATTTTCCATAAGTGCAGAACCTATCAGTACGGCATCCGCGCCTGCCTTGATTACTCGTCTGACATCTCGTACGCTGTTCATTCCGCTTTCGCTTATTATCAGATGCCTGGTTCCGTGATCAAGGTCGCATTCCCGAATAATTGGGGCCAGCTCTTCTGTGGTTCCGAGGTTGATTTCAAGGGTATCAAGGTCTCTGTTATTAATTCCTATTACTCTTGTATCAGTTTCCAGGGCCAAATCAAGCTCTTTCCTGTTGTGAACCTCTACCAGAGGCTCCACGCCCTTTTTAAGGGCAAGCTCAACAAAATCCCCTAGTTCTTCTCCAAGGATGCCTGCAATCAGGAGTACAAGATCACTTTGAGCTTCTTCAAGCTGCAACCTGTCAATAATAAAGTCTTTCCTCAGGACAGGCAAGCAGACCTTATTTCTAACTGAGTCCAGGTTTTCAAGTGATCCCCTGAATACTCCAGGCTCGGTCAGGACTGAAACTGCAACAGCTCCGGCTTCTTCCATTTCCCATGCAAGCTCGGCAGCCGTTGCAGGCGAAATATCCCTGAAAGTTCTCCCTGGCGATGCGGGCTTGACCTCTGCAATTACAGGCACCCTACCGTCGGCTTTTGCATCTGCCACTGCCGAGATAAAGTCCCTTTTCTCAAATCCCATCTCCTGGCTTTCACTGGAAGTCTGCGGCCCCAGGGCCTGGACACGGGTTTTTGTTGTGTTGAGGATGTGGAGAATTGAAGCGTGCATATTTTATCACTAAAGTATAATTTTGTACATCAACGTCTAATGACGTACTTTGTATAAAAAGGTTTTGGATAAGCACAGATATCTGAACTGAGATTCTTATTTCATAAAAGTCGGAAATCCTTGTGCTCAATTAAACTTATTTTGGATTTCAAGAACAGATTTTCTTCTTTGCTCATTTCCAACTGTGCATTACTTTTCGATTATCCAGAATAGAAAGAGAAAATAACAAAAATAATACTTTTCTGAAGGAACTGCAAACATACCTGATTTTCGTTTTTTATTCCACTGAGTCAGGAAACTTTCGATTCAAATAAAAAACTTTATGAGTTTAAATAAATGTAAGTTATTAACATTTTTGTATATGAATAGGAGACGAAAAATAAAGGAGGAGCTTAAAATAAATTATAAGCAAGCTAACATATTCAGGATAACGTCACTATGTTTGATTATCATCTTTCTAGGATTAATGAGTGTTCCTATTACACACGCTGAAAATTATAAGTTTGTTACAAGCTGGGCTCAAAACAATTATGGACACTTTGATTCTCCAGAAAGTACTGCTGTCGACACATCTGGCAATGTGTATGTTGTAGATTCTGAAAACAATCGCATTCAAAAGTTTGACAGTAAAGGTAACTTCATTACTACATGGGGATCTGAAGGAGTCGGGAATGAACAATTTGAGTATCCAGAAGGTATTGCTGCAGATTCCAAGAGCAATGTGTATGTTTCAGATAGTAAAAACAACCGTATTCAAAAATTCAACAGTAATGGTAAGTTTATCAAAAAATGGGGTTATTCTGGTACTAATAATGGACAATTTAATACTCCCTGGGGAGTTGCTGTGGACTCTTCAGGCAATGTTTATGTTGTAGATTCTGGAAACAATCGCATTCAGAAGTTTGACAGCAATGGCAATTATCTCTCACAAGTAGGGTCTTCTGGTGGTTCTAATGGACAATTTAAAGAGCCAAAAAGTATTTCTGTAGATTCTTCGGGCAATGTGTATGTTGCCGATTCCGGAAACAATCGCATTCAGAAATTTGATAGCAGCGGTAAATTCGTTACTACATGGGGTTCATATGGAACTGGGAATGGACAATTTGAATCTCCAAAAGGCATTGGTATAGACACTAAGAACAATGTTTATGTTGCTGATTCTGGAAATAATCGTATTCAAAAGTTCGATAGTAACGGTAATTACCTTACCCAATGGGGTTCATTTGGTTCTAGTGGGAAAGGGAACTTTTACTTACCAAGAGGTATCGCCGTAGACTCTTCAAGTAATATTTATGTTATCGATAATGGTAATAATTTCATTCAAAAGTTTAATAGTAATGGTAGATTCCTCGCTCAATGGGGTGGTGATTGTTCATTGGATTTGGAGACAAATAGTGTTGCTGTAGATTCTTCGGGTAATGTTTATGTTTCCAATTGTGATAGTAGTATCGGTAGTGGTGACATTCAGAAGTATAACAGTAAAGGTATTTTCCTTTTTGGATTTGGTTCTTTTAGTAGCATAGACGGAGATCTAAATCCAGAAAGTATTGCAGTTGATTCTTCAGGCAATGTTTATGTTGCTGATTATGACAATAATCGCATTCAAAAATTTAGTCGCAATGGCAGTTTTATTACTACATGGGGTTCTCGGGGTACAAGCAATGGACAATTTGAATATCCAGATGCTGTTGATGTTGACTCATCAGGCAATGTTTATGTTGCTGATTATGACAATAATCGCATTCAGAAATTTGACAGTAATGGTAAATTTATTACTGGATGGGGTTCTAAGGGTAGTGCTGATGGACAGTTTTATCGTCCTCAAGGTATTGCTGTAGACTCATCAGGCAATGTTTATGTTGCTGATACTTATCAGAATCGCATTCAGAAATTTGATAGCAATGGTTACTACCTTACCCAATGGGGTTCTGAAGGACGCAGGAATGGACAATTTGAGAATCCAAAAGGTATTGCAGTAGATTCATCGGGCAATGTTTATGTTGCTGATTATTGGAATTACAGAATTCAGAAGTTTGACAGTAAAGGTAACTTCATTACTACATGGGGTTCGTATGGCACCGGCAACGGACAATTTCAAGAACCATCTGATGTTGCTGTAGATTCTTCGGGCAATGTTTATGTTGCTGATTATTGGAATTGCAGAATTCAGAAGTTTGCTCCAACAAAATCAATTCCTACAGCAAAATTCAGCAGTGATGTCACTCATGGTTATGCACCGCTTAAAGTGAAATTTACTGACAAAAGTACCAACAGTCCAACTTCCTGGAAATGGACTTTCGGAGATGGGAGCACTTCAACACTTAAGAATCCTACACACACATACAGTAAAGCCGGAAAATATACGGTTAGCTTAACAGTAAAGAATACTGCAGGCAGCAATAAAGCAACAAAAACAAATTATATAACAGTAGTAGCAAAACCTGTTGCCATTTTTTCTGCATCTCCAACATCTGGAAAAGTACCATTAACAGTAAAATTCACGGATAAAAGTACAGGCTCCCCAACCTCCTGGAAATGGACTTTCGGAGATGGAAGCACTTCAACCAAGCAGAATCCAACGCACAAATACAGTAAAACAGGAAAATACACTGTCAGTTTAACAGTAAAGAATGCTGCTGGCAGCAATACAACAACAAAATCCAAGTATATTACAGTGAAGTAAAATTTTAAGCTTGAAAGGAGAGTTTCTCTCCTTCAGCAACTTTTTTTACATATATTTTGTCAAGCTTTAAATTAAAGGAGATTCGAATAAATGAAAAAAATATTGAAATTAATGCTATTTTTGATTGCCAGTGTACTGATTATTCAAACAGCATATGCATCATCTGTAACAATAACAAACCTTGGAAAGCTCACTGGAATGCCAGATAGTCAGGCATTTGGCATTAATGACAAAGGACAGATAGTAGGCAATTACGCGGATAAAACTGGTTACGAGCATGCAATTCTATGGAAAAATGGTAAAATAACTGATCTTGGAATACTCCCTGGTGCATTAGACGAAAGTAGTGCCCAAGGAATCAATGACAAAGGGCAGATAGTGGGTACATGCACTTATTTATATGGCATCAACCATGGCTTCCTATGGCAAAATAGTGTAATGACTGATCTTGGAACACTCCCAGGAGGGTCATGGTGTATTGCCTCAGACATTAATAACAATGGACAGATAGTGGGCGCTAGCAATGATGCATCTGGTTATTCGCATGCCTTTTCATGGAAAAATGGTAAAATAACTAATCTAGGAACACTCTCTGGAGGATGGAGTTCTGCAGATAGCATCAATGACAAAGGGCAGATAGTGGGCTCGAGCGGTAATGCATCTGGATACAATCATGCAGTTCTATGGCAAAATGGTAAAATAACTGATCTTGGAACATTGCCTGGAGGGTTAAATAGTTTTGCCGATTGCATCAATGACAACGGACAGATAGTAGGCTCGAGCGCTGACGCATCTGGTTATTCTCATGCTGTTTTATGGCAAAATGGTAAAATAACTGATCTTGGAAAACTTTCAGGATCGGTACTTAGTAGCGCCACTAGCATCAATAACGCGGGGCAGATAGTGGGCTATTGTGGCTATGAACCTGACAACCCACATGCCTGCGTATGGCAAAATGGTAAGATAACTGATTTGGGAATGCTACCTGGAGATACATTTAGTTTTGCCGATGACATAAATAACGCGGGGCAGATAGTGGGTCAGTCTGGCAACGTTGCCACTCTATGGACAATAACGAATAATTCTGTGTTACCTAAAGCAAGTTTCACAAGCAATACAACTAGTGGTTATGCTCCCTTGTCTGTAAAGTTTACTGACCAAAGTAGCGGATCGCCAACCTCTTGGAAATGGACTTTCGGAGATGAAAGCACTTCAACAGCTCAGAATCCAACGCACAAGTACACAAAAACCGGAAAATACACTGTTAGCTTAACAGTGAAGAATGCTAAAGGCAGTAATACGAAAACAATAAAGAGCTATATAACTGTAAAAACAGCTTCTTTAAAGCCAGTTGCTGCATTTACTGCATCTCCAACCTCAGGATCTAAACCATTGGTAGTTACATTTACTGATAAGAGCACAAATAACCCGACTTCATGGAAGTGGGACTTTGGAGATGGAACAACTTCTACAACCCATAATCCGATCCATACATATATTAAAACAGGAAGTCATACTGTGACTCTTACAGCAACTAACTCTGCAGGTAGCAATACGGCAACAAAAACAAATTACATAAAAGTGACAAATGCCGTAAAACCGGTTGCAGCTTTTTCTGCATCTCCAACATCAGGAACTAAACCATTAAAAGTGCAGTTTACTGATAAGAGTACAGGCTCACCAACATCATGGAAGTGGGATTTTGGAGATGGAACCACTTCAACAACCCATAATCCGCTTCATACGTATATTAAGAAAGGAAAACTTACTGTGAAATTGACAGTAAAGAATACTGCTGGAAGTAGCACCAAAACTATCTCTAACTATATTACAGTAAAGTAAGTAAAAATATTAATGACAAAATAATAAAACATCCAGGGTCTAAAAGGCATTTATATTCTATTTAATCAAGCCTTTTAGCCGTTTTGACTTTTTGAGAGTTCTTAAACTTTCTGTTTTAGTACATATTATTTGTTTTTATATAGTGCTTAATGCACTTGATTTATCTTAGAAGTGAATATGTCAAAAAACATACTGAGGTATATAAATGGAAAAAATTAAATCTAATAAAACGTTCAGAAGACATTTTCTCATTAAAGCTTTGGGAATTACGGCACTTGCATTTTTAATGCTTGTGAGTATTGTAGGTGCGGCACCATTTGCGTATGTTATTAATAATGATTTGCCAAGTGGTATTAATGTCATTGACACTGCGACAAATAAAGTAGTATCCTATGTGGATGGAGATGCATCAGGTCCTGGAGTCACGGTAAATCCAGCAGGAACAAAGGTCTATGTGACAAACTCGGATAAAAACACTGTCTCTGTAATTAACACTGCGACAAATAAGGTTACAACCACGGTAAAAGTAGGAAATGGTCCTTGTGGAGTTGCAGTAAATCCAGCAGGAACAAAGATATATGCGGCAAACAGCGGCAGCAACACAGTTTCTGCAATTGACGCGGCAACAAATAAGGTTACAACCACTGTAAAAGTAGGAACTGGTCCTTGTGGAGTTGCAGTAAATCCAGCAGGAACAAAAGTTTATGTGACGAACTCAGATAAAAACACCGTCTCTGTAATTGACACGGCAACAAACAAGGTTACAGCTACGGTGAAAGTAGGAAACAATCCTTATGGAGTTGCAGTAAATCCGGCAGGAACAAGGATATATGTGGCGAATAGCGGCAGCAACACAATTTCTGTAATTGACACCACGAAAAATAAGGTTGCAGCCACGGTGAAATTAGGAAATGGTCCTGATGGGTTTGCACTTAGTCCAAATGAAATAGCAATTACCCCGGATGGAAAAAAGGTATATGTGGCGTGTTCAGTATCATCAATTGGCTATTATAACTTTGTCCCGGTTATTGATACTTCAACAAATAAAGTAATAACCAATATAGATGATGGATTCTATGAGAACGTTGGAATTGCAATCACTCCGGATGGAAAAAAGGTATATGTGATAAACCGGGGTTATACTGGCGCTGGATACGGTGTTTCTGTAATTAACACGGCAACAAACAAGGTTATAGGCGATGTGGATAGTGGGGAATATATGCTGATTCCTTTAGCTTTTGGACAGTTTATAGGTCCTTCAGTAAAATCTCCAAAACCGGTTGCAGCTTTCTCTGCATCTCCAACCTCAGGAACTAAGCCATTGGTAGTTACATTTACTGATAAGAGCACAAACAATCCAACATCATGGAAATGGAATTTCGGAGACGGAACTACTTCAACAACCCATAATCCGATCCATACATATATTAAAGCAGGAAGCCATACTGTGACTCTTACAGCAATCAACTCTGCAGGAAGCAATACGGTAACAAAAACAAATTACATAAAAGTAACAAATCCCGTAAAACCGGTTGCTGCTTTTTCTGCCTCCCCCAGGTCAGGAACTAAACCATTAAAAGTGCAGTTTACTGATAAGAGTACAGGTTCACCAACATCATGGAAATGGGACTTTGGAGATGGAACCACTTCAACAACCCATAATCCGCTTCATACGTATATTAAGAAAGGAAAACTTACTGTTAAATTAACAGTAAAGAATGCTGCTGGAAGTAATACCAAAACTATCTCTAACTATATTACAGTAAAGTAAGTAAAAGTATTAATGAAAAACTAATCAATCAAAGTTGCGCTGGCGCACCCCGCTGCAAGCAACGGGGTATGTTCGCGCCACCGCTCGAAATTCCGTTAAAGGAAATAATAACCCTAAACAATTTAGTTTGAGCAGAAGTTAGTAACCGAAAAATGGAATTGGTAAATTATGTTATCATCAACGGTTACCGGGGAAGTTTCCATCCCCGCAGCAAGCTAGCGGGGTATTCGACTGAAATAAAACATCCAGGGCCTAAAAGGTATTTATATTCATTTAATCAATCAACCCTTTTAGCCCTGTTTGATTTTTTTGAAGTCTATTTTGTGAAGTCTTTTACGCTTTCTGTTTTAATACCTGTTACTTGTCTATCCGAAAAATATTATCTACTTTAACTTTTCGACATGCATTATCGAGTGTTCAGATAGGTTTCAAGTGCTGGAGCAAATTCTGCGGAGTTTCACTCTGATATGGGTAGAAGGTCATTTGAAAATCTCTTATAACTCTCAGCATAATTTATTTAGTAAAAATAATTACAGAATTCTTTACATAAGATCAATGAGTAGTGTCACAGCACACAAGAGGACTTTCCTTGAGTGCCATGGCGAACATTATATATATCTTCACCTGATGTATGCTCCAGATTGAGGTGCAGCCGTGGAAACAACGACCATTAAAATTAGTGCCGAGCTATACGAAGCGCTCGATTTTTGCAGAGACAGAAATAGTGACAGTGCCTGGGAGTCAAGGAGCACTATAATTAGAAAACTATTAGCTCGATACGATGATAGCTGCCAGCTTATACATGAAGACGGTAGCTACTGGTTCGTCATTAACGGCAGGAAACGAAGTTTCCCGGAGCTCTCGCATACTACGGAAAATGTGAGAATCACGCAGGGGCTTCATGACAGACTCAATGAAGCAAAAATCCACCCTGATGAGACAATAAATACTGTTTTGCAACGTTTGTTGTTTTCATACTATGGCAACAAACTGGTTTACCGTATTAATATAAAATCCGCTAGCGACAAAGACAGCCAGGATTTAATATCTTTCATGCACGAGGTCCTGCTGACAGAACCAAAATTTAATAACGCCCTGTTTGCCGAAGTTGTAAACGTAGAAAATTACCCGGAAACAATGAGTAAATACGAAAAAAGCATGTTACCGCTATCGATATTGTACGATTTTGAAGACCATGAGGTGTGGCGCATGGAAGGAAAGCATGATTTATATGATGTAAGAAGAAATTTAGAGTCGTTTATCGATTCGTTAGAAGAGTTTATTGATTGATGTGCGGCTGGAGCTTGCAAACAGGCGATTTTCCGCACCTCATTTAAGAAAACTTTTAAATATGCTTTCCTTTTTATGCAATAGCGTTAATGGACTAACATATTATATGGTCTAATATTGACATTTTAGCCATAATAACCCGTAGTTAAACCTTAACTGTTTTTTCTTTTCAGGATTTGTCTTTTTAAGCTGATTCAAGATCATAGCTATCTTTACAGACGTTGACCGCCCATCATCGAGTTATTGATTTTATATTGGGTTATTGATTTTATATTATATCTTTCCACTGCCGCTGAAATTTCCATTTTTTTATCTGTTCAAATCCAATGCTCTAGCCGCGCCTAGCGAGAAAAATGTATGCTAAAAAACATCGTCCAATTCAGCCGTAGATAATACCATTAAGTTTCCTGCGGATTGCCAAAAAAAGCACATGGTATTCTTTGAATAACACGCTCAAATCAATGAAAGTCCTTTTGACTTACCTTTTTTGTTTATGTGCTCCATCGTTATCTTAGGACAATAAGGTTGTCTTTTCTTTTGTTCTTCGAAGCCGTCAAAAAACTAATCGGTGAATTGCCATCGAAGGCTCAAATGGACAAATGGTTTCCGGCTGATTATAGATGGCCCCTAAAGAACCCATAATTATTCATGGCATAAAACCTGGTAAGCCTTATTTGTTCCCTTTAAAAAGGGTAGGAACTAAAAAGGGTAGGAACTAAAAAGGGTAGGAACTAAAAAGGGTAGGAACTAAAAAGGTAGGAACTTCGTAAGGAGCAACAATAACAAAGAGGGAAAAGGATTCAGTAAAAAGCGAACGCTAATCCGTAATGGATTAGATAGGGGTTCAAACTTTGCCCTGATCCAAAAGGATTCTGACTTACTGATGGTGTTTTCTTGTGTAAACGGAAACAAACTCACGAATGTAATATACTCAAAGACACCAGTAGGTGAGAGGCTTACAAACAGTCATGTTAGTGGGCTGTTATCCAGAATCACAAAATCAGTTATTTGCATAACTGATGCCTGATACAGAAAGGATTTGAAAACACTCGAGCCGTATGAAGGAAAACTTTCACGTACGGTTCCTGAGAGAGAAAGGAGGAGTAATCCTCCAGACTTACCCGACAAAGAAAAATGAAGGTTTAAAAACCTCAATTTATGATTTAGTTTTCGTTAATTCTATTTGGTTCAGTTATATTTTTTGTCAGGTTCAGTTATATTTTTTGTCAGGTTCAGTTATGGTTTTTGTCAGGTTCAGTAATCATTTTTACTTGAGTCATCTGCCGCCTTCATTAATTTCCTGGTTTTACTTTTCTGTAAAGGAACACAGCAAGCAGAGAAACTACTCCGTAAATGATTTCAAACCCGGGAGCATCTGTTTTATTCTCAAGTGCATATTCAACACTTGAAGTGTTTATTCTTGAATCATTTTCTTCATTAAGGGCGGTAGCTTTCGATCCATTATGGGAATCAAGTTCCAAATTGGAAATTCCGCTATCCTCAGTTTGGTTGTAATAGGTTCCGTTACCGCCTGCTTCAACAGCTTTGGTTACGTTACCGGAACTTCCATCTGCGCCTGTTGCGTTTTCGCCAGCTTCGTAATCCTCGGTTGTATTGTTCACAGAGCCGTTCACAGAGCCGTTTTCAACAGGATGGGTAACCATAACAGGATGGGTAACAATTACTGCGGAAGTTTTTGAATTTGTTCCATTTTTATTTGTAGCACTGAGGGTAACAGTGTAAGCTCCCATTGTCGTAAATACATGAACCGGATTTTCCTCAGTAGAGTCGATCTTTCCGTCACTCTCAAAGTCCCAGCTCCATGAGTCTGCATTTTCGGACAGGTCGGTAAACTGGACTGCAAGAGGAGCAGAGCCATTGCTATTGTTCATTTCGAAGTTTGCTACCGGAGGTCCGAGCTGCTGTGACTTGGATGATGAAATAAGAGGT
>Ga0268263_1001456_pt1 | contig 20523 bp, 18 predicted proteins | sample Biomet5_FD_190358 | JGI IMG/M metagenome (GOLD analysis project Ga0268263, IMG submission 190358) | Microbial communities from bioreactor (seeded with sewage sludge) at LBNL, California, USA - Biofuel metagenome 5 (SPAdes) (version 4) | ecosystem: Engineered > Bioreactor > Anaerobic >... | reverse complement strand
AGGCGCATAGCATAAATCTCTGCATTGGACGCCCGCACAAAGAGTAGAACATCTGCTGAAGGATTGTAGAGCTCAACAAAGTTGTATCCCTTATAGAAGAATCCGCCTGAACCACAGGTCTGATCTAACAAGACGCTATGTTTAATACAAAGAAAAAAGCCTTCTCCGGTGTGTAAATACCGAAAAAGGCTTGATTTTGCTGGACTTTCACGGCATTTGCTGTCTGTGGAAGCCCAGCGATTATTCTATTGTCAGTGTTTTTCACCCGGTCCGGATGCCGCCGGAGGTCATTCCGACAGGCCCGGAAAAGGTAAAATTAAAAAGTATGCCAAAATTAAAAAGTGTAATTATTCCTCCGGCGGGTCAAAATCGTCATCCGTGCATTTACGAATGATATGCTTAGTGCGGTCAAGCGGCAGAGGGACATCCTCCTCTGCGAAATACTCCACCTTTACTACTTCTGCTGCAGAATGATGGTTATCCTTGCCCACGGGTACAATCACGTAATCGCCAACGGAAATATTGTCCTCATCGGCAATGTAATAATAGCTTTTGTAGCCCTCGTCAAATTCTACGCTACAGTAGATGTAATCGGTTCTGCGGCGCTTGACTTTCTCATAGACCGCAGGATCGAGTATTTCGCCCATTCCGTAAAATCGCATAAACTGCCATACAGACTCGGCAAAATCGCTCCAGAACTCAGGAAGCGCCTTCTTATCGTATGTTCCCTGAAGGACACGCTGCGGTCCTTTTTTGAAGTCCACCGTGATGGTATAATCCTTGGTTTCAAGCGGGTTGTCCACCACATCATCAGGATTGCCCTCAATTTCGCCAAACAAGTCATCCGCATCAATGTCATTGAGCAACTCTTCAATGCCGCCCTGAACATAGTATTTTCTGGACACTACACAACCGCTGCCGATATTCTGAATATGCTCTAAGGTCTCGCTTTCACGGTCAAGCACCAATCTCTCGCTGTAGTCCCAAGTCACGTATTCAACGGTTTCAGAGACTGGCTGCTTCGGCTTTATTTTGGTAATGCGGTGATAATCAATGGTAATGCGGTCAACTCTATCCGGCTTGTTATTGCCGTCAAATACATAGAGGTCATCCATTCCGAGAGCCTCTCGCACCATATCCGACAGGTCAACACCATCTACTTCAAAGTCCGCAATTAACGAACCACGGTACTTATAGACTTCGCCATCGGTGCTGGTAATCTCCATCTCCCACTCGCCAATGTCGGTAGCAAACACCTCAATGTACTCGGTGCTGAAATATTGTGCGATGCTATTCAACACCTTAGCAGCAGTGTTCTTTTCAATTTTATAAATCTTACTTCTGGACTTTTCGTGGCCACTGTATCCAGATCCAAAATTGTAGGCTGAGAACCACACACGGCCATCCGTGTTGATGGTGATGTGTTGTTCGACCTCGTCATCCGGTTCTGGTGCTGGGCCATAGCAGATGTTATTGGAAACGATGCGCAATTTCTGCGGAGTGCCTTTGAACCGATTCAACTGACATTCTGCCAGTTCACCCAGACGGGACAAAGCTATCGTAAACCAAGCACGGTTCTGCGGTTCCAAAATTTCCGCACCGGAATACGCCCAATGATTGAAATACCTCCATTGAGAATAAATAGCCGAGCCGAGCAACGGAATATCGATTATCTCTCCAACGATGCGTTCCAATGCCTCAAACTTATTTGCCGCATTGCCATATTTCTCGGAAAAAGCGTGACCGCAGTCCATTACAAAGCCAAGAGCCTCACAGTCATCGGCCATATAGTGGTCTACAAGTTCGATATAGTTGATTTTCTTATCCCTGAATTTTTCATACCACTTGATGGCAAATTCGTGGATTTGCTTCATGTCTGCCACTGCGATACACCTCCTATCAATCATTCATAAATGCGTCAAATTCCTCAATGCGATCAATCCATTCCAGTTCCTTTTGCTTTTTGGCCTTACTATCAATAACTGTTGCATTCGGATTTCTTTTCAGGATTTCAGCCTTCATCTTCTTTTGTTCCGATTTTGTTGTAGGAACCAGCTTTATGCCACCCCACCAAGTTTTCGCTATCTTCTGGGTAACATCATAAACAGGCTCTGGAGCCTTCTTTTTTCTACCGAACATGACCGACCTCCGTTAATCCATGCTACCGCTGCCTCTGTTGCCGCCAAATTCACACCCGTGTACATGGTCGTGGCCATAGTACCAACGTCCATAACGATATCCGTAGTGAGGTGGGCAATGAGCGCAGTCTCCGTTACAACGACCGTTATGCCGGTGTTGATTGGGACCGCTGGCCATGTCGATACCGGCAATCACACCAAACAAAGTAGCAAAGAAACCGGGCCGTTTCGGTGGTGGACAGTAATCGTCCACATATATATCGACTTCTTCCAGAGGTTCATCTTCTTCGATTTCCTCTGGTTCCTCGTCTTCGTATTCTTCCTCGGCTGTTAATCGCTCCGCTGAATTGCGCACTGCTGCTATCGCCAGCGCCTTATCATTGATACAGGCAAACTCGACCAGATCAGAGCCTGAAAAGGCCAGTTTAGCCTCGACCGCTTTGCGCAGAAGACGGTTTGCCGCCGGTACATTGACCTGCAGCTCGATGATGATTTCACCAACCTCATCCGCTGTACCGAGAGAAGTCAACGCAGACAGATTACGGACCTGAGTGCTTTCGGCCCAATCATAGAATTTCTCGTAATATTCATCCCATGTGTATTGTCTCACGGTGACACCTCCATTCAGAAACCAAAACTATACTCGACGGCCCATTCCATATAAGCGTATAAACTCATCTGAAAACTTTTTAACAAAATCACGGTCAAGTGCTGTAGCTAAGGTTTCATCGTTATAATTTGCGGCCTTAGTCCAATTATAGGAGCCGTGCATTACATATTCAAAATCAATAATGCAGAATTTATCATGCATCCTATTCCAGTCATCCCATCCATGATGTGGAATAAGCATTAGGTCAAAGTTCTCGGAAAGTTGCTGATAGAACGGCCTGTTGCTGCTTTCTTCGGAGATTATTAACCTAACATGCACTCCCTGTTTCTTTTTAGCAAGCAATTCATCAATGATCGCTTGATTGCTTAACCACGCTACTGCAGCCCAAATTGTATATTTCGCATCTCTGATACCTTGAATGATCGTTTCTTGTATTTCTGTAAAAACGACATCATGCTCCTTGTATTCGACTTGATCTGGACTCAAAATCTGCGGACGAATAGGAACGCCACCCAATCCGTAATCATCGCTTTCCTCATACACATACTCGATTAATTCATATAAGTCATCAAAAGCCGCATTAGCTTCATCTAAGAGTGGTACAGGAACACGCAGTTCAACATTTTCATATCTTTGGCCTGAGCGACCACCTCTCACAAACTCCCATTGAGGCAGGTTGTTTATTTTAGCTCTTCGCAAAATAGGCAATAAACCACTCTTCTTATCTTTGAACTTGCTGTCATATTTCAGTACCTCAAGCATCGTTTGTAAAAACATAGCTGTATTCATTAGCTCACCTCCACTTTCCCGAAAAACTGTGCAGCTATAGCATCAAGCTGCGCAGCTATCAAATTGAAGTCCTTGTTCAGGTCCAGCGTTTTGGCACCAATCTGATTGTCGCCCATATTAAATACACAATCGGGAGTGATGTCTTCTCCTGTTTTAGCATAAACAAGTATTCCGGCAACATTTCCAGAATTGGTTTTGTCCTGATTTTTCACATAAGTAAAAATCTGATAGACATTCCCAGAGTGCAGCGTATATTTGTCAAACTGTTTCTGCAATGTTCTACCGTAATACTTCGCATCCAAAATCAGGATTTTCTCATTAAGACGCAGGAAGATGTCTGTCTGCATAACCGGCAAAAAGCGAATCATAGATTCATCATTTTCACCCTGCAAGTCCCATTTCACCTGCGCTGCTCTTGCCTCCGATAGGTATGTATGGTGCTGACGGTAATATTCGAGGATAAACTTTTCGTACAAACGGGCCATATGTTCATCCGAGAACGTTGCCATCTTATAGTCACCCTTATCGGTGGTTTGGAGCATTCCATCCAGCACAAAATAGCAGATGTTTAAGAGCATTTCATAATTTTTGTTATTACGCTGGTAATGGAGGCGTCCCCATTCAATAGAGGACGGCTCCAATAAAGATACTCCATCAAAGAACACCAGCAGTTTATTCAAGGCTGTTTTATGCTCAGTTTTGACACCTTTATCACGAACCAGATAGTGCATCGTTGTTTTCAAAATCTGGTTGAATAAATTATTCTCGGAAAGCTCATCGAATTCACATGCCAGCTTCTGCTTTCTCTGAATTCGATTTTTAATTGTCTCTGTCATATCCAGTTTCCCACGCATAACAGAGAGAGTTTCATGCTGCGTCACATACTCTCGATACAATCCTTGCTTCAGCTGTTTTGCAACACCTTTTGCAAGGATAGCAGCAAACAAATCCTGAACCTTGTCAAACTCCTCGGCTGCAACATTCTCATAATTTGACTGCTTCAAAATCTGAAATGCATACGAAAGCATGTAATATATATTTTTTATGAATATGCCTTTATCATTCGTCATCGAACACACCACGCAGATTCTTTTCCCAACGCTGCAGGTTTGCAGGTTCGTCAAACCAATACTCAGAAAGCATCGGAAGGATGTCAAATTCTACGACAGAACGCATCCAATCAGTCGTGCAGCCTGCTTCTTCTCTTCCACAGAAGTAGCTGTGGCCAATCCTAAATCCACGACCAAGAGAGCTATCTTCTGCAATTTCCTTATTCAACACTTTTATCTGATCAATAAGGGCATTAAAAGTCTCGTTTGCAAAGGCATTTTGATAATTACGGAATCCTTCAGAATTAAATCCGGGTTCCATCTCAAAGAAACTGAAACGTCTACGCAGCGCATAATCAATCATAGCCAAGCTGCGGTCCGCAGTATTCATCATGCCAATGATATATAGGTTTTCCGGCACAGAGAATGGCATGCCGCTGTATGCCAGAGTAGCCTTGGTTCCACGGTAATCCTTTTCGATCAGCATCATCAGCTCACCAAAAATTTTACTCATGTTACCACGGTTGATTTCATCAATGATAAAGAAATACTCTTTGTCCGGGTGGTTAGCTGCAGTCTGACAGAAACGATAGAAAACGCCGTCAGTCAATTTGAAATCGGCACCATCCGGGCGATAACCCATGATGAAATCCTCGTATGAATAGTTCTGATGGAACTGTACAAGCTCAATGCGGGAATCATCCACTTCACCCATCATTGCATAGGCCAGTTTTTTAGCTGCAAAGGTCTTACCAACACCCGGTGCGCCCTGTAGAATAATGTTCATTTTATTGCGGAGCAACGCCTCCAGAACATCGTAGCGTTCTTCGGTCATAAATACCTTGCTCAAAAAGTCAGCCTTCGTATATTTGGTCACCGTTGCTGTGGCAGGTTTTACAGGATTTTCTTCACGGATGATATCCATGATAAAATCAAATTCACCCTTAGTGAGTTTAAAAAGACTGCCATTCGGCTGAACGAAAAACTCCATTTTTTCCAGTTCCGGGTATCCCTTGAGAACGGAATATTCAATCGGAACAGAAAGACCTTCTGTCTTTGCAAAATAAATGTTATTGCCATCGTTGGCCTGTGTGATTTCTGCAATGGCTACAATTTTCTTTATAGGATTTGCCTCATAGCCAATAACTATATCGCCGACTTTGGCATCCAAGAAGTTCTGGAATACTCTGCGCTTATTTCCGTTTTCATTGTACAGAGTATAACTTTGTTCTTCGCCAATTTTAATATCGGCAAAGCTCCAGATTTTCGGATTTGCGGTCAGCCATCAATAACGGCGAGGCTCATTGGCACCACTAAACAAATCTTCAACACTCATATTGAAATAAGGCTGGAGAATAAGCTCTTCAAAAAGAGCGTGATCACTTTCGTCAACCTTAATGCAGGTGGAGTTATCATTTGGTGTCCACCATTTTTTAGTGCCATCATAGTTGGCGCTATTACTTGTACGGGCAATTACACGATACTCTCTCTCGTACCAGCCATCCATCATTTCAGGATTTTCAACGGCCTTTTCACTTGTGAATTGACCGAGCAACTGAATGCTGCTTCCGTAGCAAAGGTAGAAATAGTCGCCCTTCTTAATAGTATCAGTAAAGGTCTGACCCTGTGATACCTTAGATGTAGCTTTTGCTTTTGTGGCGCTGTGAACGACAACCACATTGCGTTCCATAAATATTTTCTTATTCGAATCAGAAATACCAGTGCTTTCGGTACCGTGGCTAATCTTCCATATTGCCGGAGCCACATCAACATAAAGCGGAACCTCGGACAAATCTACCATATCGAGGGCCTTTGCTAATTCACTACGCAGACGCCAAATGTAAGAGCCACTTTCACTCGCACTTGCATCTTTGCCCATATACAGAATCGGCCACCATCTGGCATTGTCATTATCTCTGGTCATAACTTCACAGCCGGTTTTCTCAGCAACACGGCGGGCCAGTGCTGTCGAACCGGAATTATAGAAGTTTTTCGATTCACCGTATTTGATAGCCAACTGCGTACAGGTAGCTTGTCCACCATAATCCTTCATGCGCTTCATAATTTGCAGCGCATTCAGCGTAAATACGGAGGTGTCATTCAACATTTCTACCCATTCAGCTACGGTAATATCAGGATTATAGTCCTTCGGGAACCACCCATCTTCCTCTTGGGCAGCTTTCTTCTCTTCAAGGAAAAATCTGCTCAAATAGAAGCCAACATCAATAGTCGCTGTTTTCAGCTTCGGGTCGGGATAGCAAGTATCATCGATAGCCTCACGCAACATTGCCACCAGTTCCTCATCTTCACAGATGACTTTATTGATTTCATCATAAAGGTCAAAGCCACCCAGCAAGCTATCGATAGAGCCGTTTCGCTTCGGTCTATATTCAGAATTCAATTCAGTAGCAGCATCACGGAAAAGCTCATACTTGTAAATATAATACTTGTCCGGGTACATCAGCCAAAGATATGTGCTGATGGCATTCGTATTCTGATAGTGATTACGCCACGTTCCATCATCGTACTTAGCACGAATTGTCTCAGATGCAGTCTGGAAAGCGTCCACTCTTGCTGCAAGGTCACGTGACTCATCAAATAAATCACGGAACATCTGGCGGACGGTAGAATCATCAGCCTTAGCAAAATTAATGATCATGCCTCTTGGATATGCATAACCAGAAGCCAGCAGATTAAATGTCTTGTCCGTGGCCGTTTTAAACATCTCACCAAAATTTTCTGCATCGATATTCCAGTGGTCTTGGAAGTGCTTTATAGCCTCCCATTTATATTTTTCGTCTTCCCAATGGCTCGGAAAGTATGCCTTATACCCCGCGAGTATGGGTCTTAATTTTACGATATCAATCATATTTTACCTCCTGCGGTGGCATACTCTCCGTCGCCATCGTAATTTTACTTTGTTTTCAAGAATCCCTGCTTGAAGGCATCAGGGAAAATAAAGGTCTTTTCACCGACTGCAAATTTAACACGGATATGTTTCTGGGCCTTATCCAGCATTGTAACAGTGCCTTCACCGAAGCTCTTATGGATAACTATCGAGCCTTCATTCACTTGCGGTGCATTGTAAGGTGCCGGTTCCTCAGCAACCTTGGATACCGGCGCTGCAGGTCTCACGCCATACTGGTAAGTAACAGATGTATTTGTTTTCGGCTTTATAGGCGTAGACACTGGAGTCGGACGGGTCGCAGTCGTCGGACGAGTCTGACTGGTCGTAACAGGCTTCTTGGCCGGTACAGGGATATCCTCCACAGCAGGGACTTCGAAGATAGTCGGTGCTTCCATAGTAGCCTGCTGATTGTAGAACAGCTGGTCATACTCAGCACGCTTGATGACAGTATCCCAACCACCGATATCCTTGCCTTCGTGCTTGTCAATACCAGTATAGGACAGGCTGGAATCCTCATAGCGCTTAAACTTGAAGATTGCATCATTCATGAGGTTTGCATTGAAAACGCCCAATGAACAAAGCAGCTCGAAGTCCTTAACATCAAGACCCGTAACCTTCTTGAAGAGGCCCGGTTCCAACTGCGTAATAACATCTTTCAGGGAACGCTCACGATAATCGGTGAGATACATAAATACCGGCACACGAGTAGCAAACTTGATGAGCTTCTCCTGAATCTTTTTACGCATGGATTTATATTCTTTTTCCTCATCAGAGAGTTCCTTTTTCTCTTTCTGAGTCTTTTCGCCGCCTTCCTTCTTGGCTTTCTTAACGGCTTCGGATTTATTGATAATGGTCTGAATATCCTGATTCAGAGAACGGAAGCCCTCGATACTCATCAGAGCGTCCATAGCCTCTTTGCTTGCCATAAGACGAGTAAGGGTGTCGTTGTCGACATTAACGAGCAGCGCAGACTCCCATCTCTTAGCCAGCAGAGTTGCGGAGGTACCGGCCATAGCGATATCCAGAACATCCTGAGCGCTGATCTGGCGCATGGAGCTACCGTCGTAAGCGAGAACAGGCAGGAAGTTGATGAACTCAGCAACCTTCTTTTCAGGGTTTGCTTCGTTCACATCCAAACGACAGCTATAGTCGGAAATCTGGCGAAGCGCACGGTCCAGCGCAAAGTCAAAGACATAGCACTCCTGCTTCATAATCTGGTCATTTCCGGCCTCATCCTTAACGACCCACGGAGACTGCACACGGAAAGCGGTCTGGAAGTAGGTTTCAGGACTCTTCAGATTACGCAACATAAATACACCGGTCCAAGGCTTAACGGTAACACCGGTAGTCAGCTTACCGCAGGACAGTGTGATAGTCTGGGTTTTCAGCGGATCGTCCATCATACGCTGCACAGGTGCAAGCGCATCCAGACCGATACCAGCCTTCGTACCAGCACAAACATGGATTCTATAACGCTGATTGAACCACGCATTCTGCTTCTGCATCATCAGGTTATACATAGCCTGACAAGATGCCACATTCGGCAGGAACCACAGAGTGTGGGACAATACATTCAGCAAACGGGTATCGGAATAAGGCATAGGAGGACGCTTGTCCTGTCCCAGCTTCATATCATCGATATTGGAAGGCAGATAGGAACCACGGATAAGGTCGAGCCATTTCTGCACTTCATTTTCATATACGAATTTCGCTTCATCGCCCTTACCCTTTGCGGAGAAGAACACATTAAGGTCAAACTCGTTAAATTCACCCTGCATAGCAATCTGACGGATGCTATCCGGAATACGGTATGTAAGCATAACCATGCGAGGCAGGGATGCATATGGATTATTAGATCCTACCCAATTTTCCTTTGCACGCTGTTCGTCGGAATAGGTCCAGTTATAAATCTGGTCCTCGATGAACTCGCCACTGTTGATAGCACGGAAAGGAGTACCAGACAGGAACAGATAGTGACCAGTGGTAATTGGCAGGAAGGTTTCGTTATAGGCGTTGCCTGCTTCCTCCAAACCATACTTTTCAACATCGAAATCTGCTGCTTCTTCTTCGTCAGGGTTTTCAAACAGTTTCTTTGCATTTTCACGCCACGCACCGAAGTGGTACTCATCGAAGATAACGAGGTCCCAATTCTCCGCATGGATAAATTCGTTCTTTGCTTTGATGCCGCCAGCGTCATTTGTTCCCAGCAAATCTTGGAAGGAACCAAATACGACAATAGGCTGCTTTTTATCAGCATAAGCAAACTCACGGTCGATATTCACATGGTTACCGGCAGCGTCCTTATTGGAAATGAACTGCCATCCCTCAAAATCAACATGAGTCATCAAGTCCTCACGCCATGCTGATTCAACCGCAGGCTTGAAGGTCAGAACGAGTATACGCTTGAAGCCCATCTTACGGGCCAGCTGATAGGATGCGAAGGTCTTACCGAAACGCATCTTTGCATTCCACAGGAACTTCGGCGCTCTGCCGGGATCTTCCTTAGCTGCGTAAGCAAAATACTCCATAGTGCGCTTTACAGCATTGTGCTGCTCTGGGCGCATTTTGAATGTAGCAGTACGGCTAGCATCGGTGATGATACCGGTTTTCAACTCAACAATAGCAGCCTTAACATCGTTCACAGAGCAATTGAACCATTCGTTGCGGTCATTGCCTTCGTTCATCTGACGGAATCCCTTACGGCGCAGAATGCGGTGAACATCCTTATCCGTAAAGATGGAGCCATCGGAACACATCGCCGATTCAGTATAGAGAATATTGGCAGTCAGGCCACTGGTGTGCATCTGCTCATTGATGCGAGTAGCGGCATCACGATCGGTATAGCCAACCTTCACATATCCCTTATGGGTGGTGACCTGCGGCAAATTATAAACATAAATTGTCGGAGTTACAGCCGGTCGCTGTATAAAAAACTCTTGGTGAGCCATTCATTACACCTCCAGTCCGTAATCTCTTATCATGGTGTCAATAAAAGTTCTTTCCTCTGCAGTGAGCTGATATTTTTCGTATAGGTCTTCATCAGTCCATTTTCTCGTAAAATCTTGCATCGGAACAAAGCGGAATTTATCCTTGGAAATATTAATCGAGGATACCGCCTGCAGCAAAAGAAAACGAGCAAACTTTGTAGCCAAATACTCTAAACAATTTTGCGCTTCATCTTCAGTATCAAAATTACCAACAAGGAAATAAGAGAATGTACAAATCTCTTCCGGCTTCAGTACTTGCATCTTGGAGATAACCTTAAATGTGCCATCTTTACTTGGTTCACCAGCATGTTCACTTGTAACCTTACTCATCATAATGTGGTATTTATCCAAATATTCACGTCCCTGTTTTAAGAGTGCTTTAGGATAATACCCCTTTCCTTTACTTGAATAAAGAGTAACATCATGTGTACCTTTGGCCGGATTTCCTCTTTCAGCAGAACCAATTCCATACGGACTTAATGCACTAACAATAGAGGATACAGATTCTTCGCCTACTGCTTGCACCTTATGAATGATACTGATTGCTTCGTTATAACGAACAAATACAGGGAATTCGTCTAACTTTCTTGTTAATGTGGTAGCTTTTCCGTTGTTCACATTTGTAAATTCGCAATCGCCGTTATAATCACGGTCCCAAAGGAAATAACAAACACCTCCACCGAGACTAACTCCAGGGAAACAGTCTTTTGCATTTGGGTAATCCGTAATATGTCGAATTTTTCTTTCAGTCAGCATAGACTCTCTAAAAGAATCCAAACCCATACCACCCGCGAACCAGCGACTTGGAATAATCATGGTCAAAAAGCGTGGTTTTAATTTTTTGGCCTGCTCAACGAACTTGTCATACAATGGTGTTGCCTGAGCGGAAGCTCCACCCGTACTTAATTGATATGGCGGATTGCCAATAATAACATCAAATTTCATACCAAATATCTCCTCTGGCTTATTCGTATGAATCATTTCATACGCATGTGTTTCTAAAGAAGTATCTCTATCGTATTGTGCTTTCGATGCTCCACAGAAAACACAACGCCCATCTCTCCATGTGTGCTGAATCCTTTTATATCGAATGTTTCCTTCAGCGGAATCAAACTTCGTTACAGAAAATTCGCTGTTCGGAAATTTAGAACAATACACACCTCGACGAGATAACAAGCTCGTAATCTCAGTAATAGCAATACCGTAAAGCTGATGATGAAAAATATGGTCCAGGCGTTCCTGTAAGTCCGGGAACTGAGGCTCAAGGCCTACAATGAGTCGTTTTGCAATTTCTCTTAAAAATACTCCCGTTTTGCATGCCGGGTCCAAAAACGTGGTGTCAGGATTGCTGAACAACTCCTGCGGAAGCATATCCAACATCTGATTTACGATCTCTGGTGGCGTGAATACCTCATCGTTGGAGAGGTTTGCCAGACAAGATAACACGTCCGGGTTATAAACATTATCCAAAAGGCCATTAGCCATTGTTCGTTTCCTCCTTTGGTAATTCTAAATGAAGATACGCTTCTCTCCATCTTGTATCATCTTCTTGGATGCGTCGATAGTGCGCAATGTACTGCTGCAAGAACTGACCTTCATCGTCCGGCTCTTCAGGCGCATCCAATCCCATATCAAACAGAGTGCCTTGTTCAAAATCATCGTCGGGCTTCTTCTTTTTCTTTGACGGTTTCGGGTCCTCCATCGCCAGCAGCTCTGCAAAAGTGTAGTCCTTTCGCTGCATACGAGCATCATTGAACGGGAATGTCCATTCAGAGAAGATAATCGGAACATTCAGCTCTTTACCCTCAGCATCGCAACACAGCAGGGTCAATGCATTTCCGCAGACGATGTTCAATCGGAGAATGAATCGAGCCGCTTCTCTCGTTGCGTCGTTACATTCTTTTTTGCAGACCTTTTTGTATTCCTTGTTCCAGATTTCAAACAAGCGCTCCTGACAGGCGAGTACATTATCCAGCATAATGTCTACGCCATACATACTGCCAAGGGCCAGCAAGGAATTACGCTCCCAATCGTATGCGCTGCGCTTATATTTTTTTGTTACGATAGCCAGCTTTCTCCGTAGGATTTCTGCAAGGAAATTTCCATCTCCACACGCAGGCTCCAGAAACCGGCTATCAACTCTTTCTGTTTCTTGTTTCACCAAGTCCAGCATGGCATTCACTTCGCGTTCGGCAGTAAACACCTCACCGTGGTCAGCCACTCGCTGTTTGGATTTCACCTGATTAGCCATTGTTCCTCCTACACTATACCCATTCTATCAAAACTGCTGTCCAAAAAACCGGACTTATTCAGCATTGGTGATGTCTGAGGTATCGTTATCTGATTTTTCTACAAATTCGATGATATCACTTACATCACATTCCAGGGCTTTGCATACCTTCATCAGCACTTCCATACTGACGTTCTCGCCCTTCGACATCTTTGTTACAGATGCCCAGCTGATTCCAGCTGCCACCTGCAGGTCTTTTTTCATCATGTCTTTGTCTATCAATAATTTCCATAATTTTTTATAACTTACTATCATTTTTCTCACCTCATACTTCGCTTATAAAAGGCCAGTTTGCACTAAAATATATTATACCACTTCCCTGCGATGATAGCAAGGTTAATCTTCACAAATGCAAGAATAGTTCTTTTCAAATGTTGAAAGATTGCGCCTTGTGTGGTATAATTTATCCCATCAAGTCAAATCATTGAAAGGTGGTGGTAAAATGTCTACAAAGAATAACGGATTCGGTTCAATGAGTGAGGGCTGCAAGCCTTCAAATAAAAGAGAGAAAGCCCGCTCAAAAAAGCGACCAACATTGCCTCTCGCCGAACACGCCCCAGCAGCTGTCAGCCGCTTCCACGAGCTTTCCTATTGCTTCTCTGAAAATACGTTGTATCGGATGTACATAACTCATCCAGCGTTGCAGCGCTTCATGCATTCTGGAAAATATGTATTTGTTGATGAACGCCTGGTTCTGGATTTGCCAAAATATATAAGTAAAAAAGGCAAAAAGATTCATTTGACTGGTTTTGCCAATAACAATCCTGAAGAATGCTGCGTTGCAAGAAAAGCAAACTACACAACACGTAAACGCAACCCACCGCCCCAACCAAGAACCCTGCCTGGTGTCCGCTATCAACGCCGTCATGTTCCTTCAAAAACATTCAAAGGCTATTCTTTTATTCCAGCTGGCAACGACGCATCATTTAGCGTTAATCACAACAGTTTTATGGATTTTGCATCCGGAGGGCAGGAACCACCACACGACTCTTACGGAAAAGCACTTACATTTTTAATGGGCAGAGAGAATGTAACCGAAGAATGTCTCAGCGAAGAAACAGGCATTGCTGTACGCACAATAGGACGTATGCGCAACAACATGAATAAGCCCTCACTGGAATATGTGATTGCTATATGTATAGCGCTCACTCTCACCTTTACAGAATCAGAGCTTTTGGCGGCTCTTGCCGGTTACGATATTAGCGGCACATCTTTACGTGTCACCAAAGAAATAAGAGCCTATCAATATCTCATCGAAGTCATGCGTTATAAATGGACGGTAAGCGAGTGCAATTCATTCCTCAAGGCTCATGGTTTATCGCCACTTACAAATATATAGAAGGAGTTGTGTTCATGAAGCTAAGTCGGTCATTCAAAGAATATGTTGCAAATCGGTTCTATAACCAATTCTGCGATGTCGCATCAAATTATATTGAAGAAAACCTGTCAAGCATGGACTTGCGTTCCGGCAGCGTTTCGAATATCAATGCTGCTTCTGTTTCCGATATAACCGTAAAGAGTGTATCGGTTGACAATCTTCCTGATATGGCCATTGCATTTGACGTAATTTTGGAAGTTGAGGTAGAGGTTTCCGAATGCAACCGCTACAATGATTATTCTGACCAATGCTATCCTTGGCTCATGCTCCACTGCAAAGGCGATTTGGATTGCAATCTTGATGACTTCTCCGTTATCAGTGTTTCTTCTTTCAATAAGAAGCGCAAACTCAAATCTCCTCTGGATGACGCACTTGTGCCATATATTACAAAGGACAAATTAGACGAAGCTGCCACCGCTTTTCTTCAACGCAATTATCCAGAAGCATTGCGTTCTCCCATTGCAGTCGAACCGACAGAGCTTGTCAAACGCATGGGATTATCCTTGGAGCCTAAGCATATCACTTCTGATTTTTCTGTGTTTGGGCAGATTTTCTTCTGCGATTGCGATACTGAATATTATGACCCGGAAACTGATAAAATGGTGCCTATTTCTGTTAAAGGCAAAACCATATTCTTTGACCCGGCAGCCTATTTCCTTAGCAATCTTGGCTCGGTCAATAACACCATTATTCATGAATGTGTCCACTGGGATGAACACCGAAAAGCCTTTGAGTTAGAGCGTTTATATAACATCAATGCCAGCCAAATCAAATGTGAGGTTATTGGTGGTATACGAAATAACAACGTCCGCACTGCAACAGACTGGATGGAATGGCAAGCGAATGCCTTAACACCACGGATACAGATGCCGCTCATCAATTTCAAAATGAAAGCCGCTGAGGTCATCAAAAAATATCGTGCTGAGCTCCATACTTTCGAGCTTATCGATGTCATGGAGCCTGTTATTCAGGAGCTCTCCGTTTTTTATGGAGTATCCAAATGTGCTGCCAAAATCAGGATGGTCGATGTAGGATACGATGAAGCAATCGGCGCTTTTAACTATATTGATGGTCACTATATCCGTCCGTATGTTTTCAAGAAAAATGCCATCACTAAAAAACAGACCTATGCAATCAGCCAGGTAGATGCCATCATACAAGGCATCATCCCGTCACAGTTTAGCAGCGACTTGCAAAGTGGTAAGTATCAGTTCATCGAATCGCACTATTGCTTCAATAGTCCCAAATACATCACCAGCGACCCTAACGGCAATCCATGCCTAACTGAGTATGCCAGACTGCATATAGATGAATGCTGTGTGATATTTGACCTATCTTTAAAATCCACCAACAAGTACGGCGAGGCCTTTTATACGGAATGTGCACTCTACCGGGATGCCAACTCCAATGTCATATTCGAAGCGCACTATTCGAATGATAACAAGGAAAGTAAAAACCAGGCGGAGCAGTTTGCCGCATACAAAAATGACGTTCTTGGCGTCCTCAAATCCCTGCCGGAGAGTTTCCCTATGGCGCTCAAGAAAGTCGTCGAATGGTCTGATATGACTGAGGAAGACATTACTTGGGAAGCTGACATGAGCACACGCCAATTACAGCGTCTTCTGAACGATGACGAGCAGAATCCACAGCTGGATACCGTCGTTCTCCTTTGTCTTGCGATGAAGTTACCTCCGCTCATTAGCTCAGCCCTGATAAAGAAATCCGGTAATTCCTTCAAAGCCAATGACCGTGAGTTCACACTGCAGATGCTTTTGAATGGGTACTACACCCATTCGCTCGAAGAATGCAACAAAATACTACTCGACCAGCATTTGCTTCCGCTTGGGAAAACAGCTCGTGGACAATTAAAAGAACACTCATAAAATTATTTTTCCCTGAACCCGACATACAATGTCCGGTCAAAATCTCAAAGAATGGAGGTGCAACTTGAATGGATGATAATGAAATCAAAAGGCTGACCATCGCACAGGCTTGGAACCCCGGAGAGCCCAAATCCGGTGATACTTATCGCAGTATGGGCCTACAAATCGATAACTTCATTAGCCACATCAGAAAGCAAGACTCCCCATTAAGCTGGATGCCAATAGATATAATGAGCGATTTGGAAATCTCTCAGGTCGCCGTCGCCTACCTGCAGCGCAGCAAGAAGAACCGCCTTCTTCTGGACAACATTGAACACAAAGGTCTAAAATACGATTACTCCGACCTGATAGCGACAGACCCTGACAGCAAACGTGACAAGGAAAGCATTCTGGAAATCGCTCCTGTGTTAGGCACTTTTGAAAAACTGAAAATCAAGGAAGAAATCCCACCGATGAAAAAAGCTCTACGCAATTGTCACCGCGGACATTTTCTCACAACAAGGGATTACTACGCTGATTGGAGCACTACTATCCTTGCAAACATAATTGATGAAAAAAAAACTCATATTCTGCATGGGGATTGGCTTTACCTACGTGGATTATATTGAACAATACATTTCCTTTGTAGAAAGCCTGGTCGTCGAATCCCTCATGACTTTCATCATTAGGAACAGCTTCATTTCCGACAAGGCTGCTGCCCTGAGCATAATTGAAAACAAACTCTCTGCATTAACTGACATGATTGATGAGCGTGTGGAAAAATCACGCCGCGACCTAATTCAGCGTAGAGACGATTTTCATCTCGATAACGAGTATGCTGATATGATATCCCTGTACTATGTCCAATTTCTCTCAAGACGTGCTAAATATGATGAAATGGAGCTAATCTATCAAACTCTACTTCAGGAAGTATCGACCGAGCCAAAATTGTATGGTAGCCCCACAGTACCCGAAAAAAATGACATTGCAGATTACAAGAATATTGAACTAAAACGCCTAATCACGGAGGGCACATCGGTTCCACAGTTTTCGCAGAAATTATATGAATCCCAGCAGCTCATTGAAATTATGCGAGCGACCGGGAATGAATATCACAGCAGTAAAAATGTAGCCGACCTAAAGCCAATATTTCGTGAACTGTTCATGAGCAATAGCACCCACCGAGACAATAAAGCGATGAGCATCGCCAGAAACATAATCAAGCATTCACCCAATATTACACTGGATGCAGCGCAGGCCATGTTTCTGGACGCAAAAATATCCAGAGGCTATTTTCGCCAGTGGAACATGATGCAGGAATACGCACAATTCACTCGCATTATCAGCATATTTCGTAGAGAACTTCTAAAAGCCTATGCCGCACTGGACGACGAATACGCTTACTATATAATCCGGGATGCCGGACAATTTGCTCTGTACGCATTCTTTTGCGACCCACCAATAGAATAATTATGACAGCTATTTCAAGGCAGTACCATCAATCACACTCGATTGATGGTACTGCCTTATTTTTTTGCCGTTTTTTTCTGCGGCTCGTTCCTCTACAGATAAAAAACCGCATTTATAATATTTGTATGGCCGGGAAGCCATGACATCCGATGTCGTGGTGCATTCGGCATCATTCTCTTACAATAAATAAAGAAACCGCCCTGAGCAAGGCGTAAAACTACTTTTCCTGAAATCAGCTCACCTTCTTCGTGGCCACACGGTGTGTTCGTAGTTGATGGAAGGAAGAACATTAAACATAGAGTGCCAGCTAACGAACGGCTGGTCACCGATTCGAAGCGGAGAAATCCGCCTGAGGTGACCATCTTATGAACAGCAAAACTGGCAGCCATACAGGTTATCTCCGCTTCGGTTTAACAGCCGAAAGGAGACAATCACATGGCAATCAATGACAACAATACCCGCTTTATCTACATCCACTCCACCAAGGAAAAGGTTCCTTGCACAGAGCAGCAGTTTCAGGACTTTTACCGCATGGCTGGAGCCATCCGTAAAAAGGAGCAATACCATCACCGCTGCAAATGCCCGAAGCAATTCTTCTGGGCCTGTGACGGCGACTGTGAGAATTGCGAACATCACCTCGGTTATGGAACGCTCTCGCTCGATGCCTCAAACACCGACGATGGCAACAACCTTCTGGACACCGAGTTGATCGAAACCGTCCGTATGGAGGAGGTTTTTGCTGACCGCGCTCTTTTGGAGCTGCTGTTCCAGCGGCTTCGTGAGCTTGACCCGGATGCAGACCGCATCATCGAGCTCTGGGAAGCTAACGACAAAATCTCCGACCGCAGCATCGCCGAGGAGCTGGGCCGCAAGCAGCGCACCTTTGCTGACCAGATGAAACGCATCCGCACTGAGCTGCGCAAGGTTTGTGGCTCTTAATCTGTAACAATCCCTTTTTTCTCTCCGGCTGGGCTCGTCCCGGTCGGGGAGAAAATCTTTTTTCAAAATAATCCGCTCAACTCCGTGATTCCTCTCCAGTGGGAAAGTGTGAGGCACAACAAAACAACCCACAGACGGAGGTGAACAACATGACGCAGGCTTATCACAAAAAGCGCGGTACCGATACGGAGCTGGTTGAAGTTCTTACTGCAATCAGTCAGGTGTCCGCAAGAATGGCGAGAAATCTTAGAATCCTCGCCGCCACAGGACAATCCGAGGAAGGAGGAAGAAGCAATGAGCAAAATGAGCGATATGGCTATGACCATCGAAGAGCTGCGCACTGCGGCTGCCGCTATTAAGGATGCAGCGGATTGGCTGGCTCAGCAGTTCAGCAGTGAGGCTTCAGAGGCTGCCGCAGAAACTCCTGCACCGAAGCCGGAAGCCAAACCTGCATACACGCTGGAACAGGTACGGGCAGTGCTGGCAGACAAATCCCGCGCCGGACATACTGCTGAGGTACGCACGTTGCTTCAGAAGTATGGAGCCGACAGGCTGTCCCAGATTGACCCTGCCAACTACGAGGCCCTTTTGAGGGGTGCGGAGGGACTTGCCAATGCCACCTAATGGACACGCAGCTCTTTCTGCTTCTTCTTCAAACCGTTGGCTCCACTGCCCACCCTCAGTAAGACTTGGCGAAAGCTATGCTGACAGGGGCAGCGACTTCGCAGCGGAGGGCACAGACGCCCATACGCTTGGCGAGTACAAAATCCGTAGGGCCTTGGGCCAGACGGTAAAAGACCCAACCGAGCATCTCACTTGGTACAGTGAGGAAATGGAGGATTGTGCCACCGGCTATGCCGCCTATGTTCTGGAACAGGTGGAAGCTGCAAAGCAATCCTGCGCCGACCCGGTCATCCTCATTGAACAGCGGGTGGATTTCTCTCGCTGGGTACCGCAGGGCTTCGGGACTGCCGATGTGCTCATCATCGCAGACGGCACCCTGAAGATATGTGACTACAAGCACGGACGCGGCATTTTAGTAGAAGTGACCGACAATCCGCAGCTCAAATGCTACGCACTTGGGGCCTTGGAGCTGTTCGACGGCATCTACGATATCGACCGGGTCAGTATGGTCATCTATCAGCCCCGACGCAGCAACCTCAGCACCTTTGAGATGTCCAAGGATGACCTTTACCGCTGGGCCGACGAGGTTTTAAAGCCCACCGCCGAGCTTGCCTTTGCAGGCGAGGGCGACTTCCAGTGTGGTGAGTGGTGCATCTTCTGCAAGGCAAAGCACGAATGCCGCGCCAGAGCGGAAGCCAATCTCCTGCTGGCACAACACGATTTCAAGCTGCCACCCCTGCTGGAGGATACCGAAATCGAGGTCATTCTCTCCCGTGTGGATGAGCTGGTCGCTTGGGCCACCGACATCAAGGAGTACGCGCTCCAGCAGGCAGTCAGTGGCAAAGAATGGCACGGCTGGAAGCTGGTCGAAGGCCGCTCCAACCGTAAATACAGTAACGAGGCCGCTGTTATCCAGACGGTCGAGGAAGCAGGATTTGATCCGTATGAAAAGAAGCTGCTTGGCGTCACTGCCATGCAAAAGCTCCTCGGAAAGTCCCGCTTCGATGAACTCCTGACGGCTTACATCGAAAAGCCGCAGGGAAAACCCACTCTTGCGCCGGAAAGCGACAAACGCCCAGCCATGAACACAGCAAAAAATGATTTTATGGAGGAAAAACATTATGAGTAAGAATATGAAAATCAGCAATCCCATGAAGGTTATCACCGGTTCCGATACCCGTTGGAGCTACGCAAACATCTGGGAACCGAAGTCCATCAACGGCGGCACACCGAAATACAGCGTGAGCCTCATTATCCCGAAGTCTGACACCAAGACCGTCGCCAAGATTCAGGCTGCCATTGAAGCCGCTTATAAAGAAGGCGAAGCAAAGCTCAAGGGCAACGGCAAGACTGTCCCTGCGCTCTCTGTCCTGAAAACCCCGCTGCGTGACGGCGATGCGGAGCGCCCGGACGATGAGGCCTATAAGAACGCCTACTTTGTAAACGCCAATGCCACCTCTGCTCCCGGTATTGTGGATG
>Ga0268263_1001454_pt1 | contig 20557 bp, 16 predicted proteins | sample Biomet5_FD_190358 | JGI IMG/M metagenome (GOLD analysis project Ga0268263, IMG submission 190358) | Microbial communities from bioreactor (seeded with sewage sludge) at LBNL, California, USA - Biofuel metagenome 5 (SPAdes) (version 4) | ecosystem: Engineered > Bioreactor > Anaerobic >... | reverse complement strand
TGTGCTCCATTTGTTTATCTGTATTCAGGACGGGTTGCGGCAGTTCGCCAAACGCCGTTACGGATGTCTGGAGGGAATCGGGATAGATACATGGGGCGTTGATTTTGGCTTGCTGGACAAACGGGGTCGTCTCATCGGCAACCCGAGGGCCTACCGGGACCCGCGGGGAGAGCGGGGCATGCGTGCATTTCACGAAAAATACGGTGAGCAAAGCGCTTTTGACAAGACGGGAATCGCGAATATGCAGTTCAACACGCTTTATCAGTTATATGACATGGTTAAGAGCGGGGATCCTCAGCTTGATATCGCCGATAAGCTGCTGACGATGCCTGACCTGTTGGGTTATCTGCTTTGCGGTGTCGCGACAACGGAATATACGCATGCCACCACGACGCAGATGCTGGATGCCCGGACAGGACAATGGTCCAAGGACATTTTGGATATGTGCGGTGTTTCTCCGGCTATATTTGCTCACATTCAAAGTACAGGGGAAGTGAAGGGCTCTCTTCGGCAGGAGATCGCCGCTGATACCGGGCTTGGCAATCTGCCTAATATTTTCTGTGTGGGGTCGCACGACACGGCGTCCGCTGTGGCTTCTGTTCCGGCTGTGACACAGGATTACGCGTTTATATCCTCTGGAACGTGGTCGTTGATTGGCGTGGTGTCTGACCATGCTGTCATAAACGACTTCGTTTATCAGAATCAGTTCTCCAACGAGGGGACGGTGGACGGCGGGTACCGTCCGCTGCGTAATATTATGGGCCTTTGGATCATCCAAAGCTGCAAGCGTCAGTGGGATACGGAGAGCGTTATGCGTTGGGATGATATTGTACTGGCGGCTGAATCGGCTCCGGCCTTTGGTTCGTTTATCGACGTCAACATACCGCTGTTCTATGACGGGGATAACATGCCTCGGAAGGTACAGGAATATTGTGCGCAGACAGGGCAAACGGTTCCGCAGACGAAGGGCGAGATTGCGAGGACGGTGTACGAGAGCCTGGCCATGAGCTATAAGGAGTCGTTCGCCGGTTTGGAGCAGTTGAAACAGGGACGTATAAACGCGATGTTTATTGTGGGCGGCGGGTCGAAGAATCGTCTTCTGAATCAGATGACGGCGGACGCTCTGGACCGTGAAGTGACTGCAGGACCGGCTGAAGCCACCGCAATCGGGAATCTGATGGTCCAGATGAAAGCGGCGGGCGAGGTAAAGGATGGGGCTGAAATGTCAGCCGTCATAAGGGATTCCTTCGGGGTGGAGCGCTATGCTCCCGAGAATACTCAGGAATGGGCCGAGCAATATTACCGCTATCGGCGGATAAAGGAAACATATCGTGAAAGGACAAACTGACATGCAAAGATTAATGGGTAAGAAAGTTGTGATCACAGGCGCGGCACAGGGACTGGGCCAGGCGCTGGCGATGCGTCTGTCTGATGAAGGTGCGCAGGTGGTTGTGGGGGACATGAACCTGGAAGGCGCAAAAGAAACCGCTGCGCAGCTGAAAAACGGAGCAGCGTTCAGCTTGGACGTTACCAGCTTCGCGGATTGCGAACGGTTTATCAGCGATGCGATGGGCGTTCTGGGCGGAATTGATATCCTGGTTTCCAACGCGGCGATATTGATATCCGGCGCGATTGATGAGTTTGATTCGAACAAATGGAAAAAAGTTATTGATGTAAACCTGTGCGGCTTTTTCAATATTGCCAAGGCGGCCGTTCCAAATATGAAAGAAAAGGGTGGCTCGATCATCCAGATTAATTCCAAGTCCGGCAAGAAGGGATCGTTCAGGAACAGCGCTTACGCCGCGTCCAAGTTTGGCGGTATCGGCTTAGTTCAGAGCCTTGCGCTTGAGTTGGCGCAATTTAATCTGCGCGTTAACGCGATATGCCCCGGCAACCTGCTGGATTCGCCGCTGTGGGTGAACAGCCTGTTTAAGCAGTATGCGAAGAATCAGGGCATTACCGAAGAGCAGGTGCGGCAGAAGTACATCGATCAGGTACCGCTGAAGCGAGGCTGCCAATATGAAGATGTGGCAAATGTACTGACGTTCCTGGCGAGCGACGAAGCGTCTTATATGACGGGACAGGCCATCAATATAACCGGCGGCCAGCAGATGGGTTGATGATGATGACAAAAGAAGAACTGGTTATTAAACTGAACGACGATACAAAAGAAAAGAGGCTTGAAGCTGCCAGAGCACTTAAAAAGCTTATTGACAGCGGAGAAATTACCGTGCCGGAGAAACAGGGGTACACCAACAATCATGTGCATACTACGTATTCCTTTTCTCCGTATTCGCCGGCTAAAGCTGTGTGGATGGCAGTGTTGAGCGGCCTTTCGACAGTGGGTATCATTGACCATGACGCAATTAATGGTGCTGAGGAGTTTATTGAAGCCGGTGAGATTCTGGGTATACCGACCACCATTGGATTTGAGATACGGACAGACTGGTCGAACACGCCGCTGAAAGGGCGGAGGATCAACAATCCGGATCAGCTGAACAACGCATATATCTGTGCACATGGGCTGGCGCATACGCAGATTGCCAATGCGGACGCATACCTAAAGAAGGTGCGGGCGGCACGGGAAAAGCGCAACCGCGCGATGACGCAGCAGCTGAATTCGGTTATGAAACCGTTTGATTTAGCCGTGGACTACGACAAGGATGTTCTGCCGCTGTCCTGCGCGCCGTTCGGGGGCGAGGTGACGGAAAGGCACATCCTGTTTGCTTTGACTAACAAAATGATCGAACGGTTCGGCAAGGGAGCGGCGATGTCGGACTTCCTTGAAGGCCCGCTGGGGCTCAAACTGAGCGCGACACAGCAAAAATTGCTGGGGGATAAGGCCAGCGATATTTATGCATATGATGTGCTCAATGTGCTCAAAGGCGGCTTCGTATCACGTTTTTATATCGACCCGGAACTTGATGAAACGCCGGATGTTTTTGAAGTTGTCAAGGCGGTTAAAAGCTGGGGAGCGATTCCTTCGTACTGCTATCTTGGTGACGTGGCGGCCTCGCCGACGGGCGATAAAAAGGCACAGAAGTTTGAGGACGATTATCTTGAAGAGGTGTTGGACGCCTGCAAGACGATCGGTTTCGACGCCATCGCGTATATGCCGTCGCGGAATACGGCGGCGCAGTTGGACAGGGTGATGGCTCTGTGCGATACGCATGGTTTCATGCAGATCAGCGGTGAGGATATCAACCAACCCCGTCAGTCGTTTATATGCAAACAGCTTAAAGAGCCGCGGTTTGCCCACCTGATCGACTCAACTTGGGCGCTTGTAGGACATGAAAAAGCGGTAACGCGGGACCTTATGAGCGGTATGTTCACCGGCGACGCCAAACCGAACCAACAGCAAATGCGCTCACTGATACAGCGCTATAAGCGGATCGGCTTGGGAGAAGAGAGGTAGCCTTCTCTGCTGAGACGGCTCGTCATAGAATATAGTGGACGTTCGAGAAATGCGAAAAATAATGGACAAAAATATTCATAAAATGTATTGGCACAGTTGAATTCTTATGATATAATCACATACTGTCGGCGGACGCAGAGAGTTTCTCCTTTGCACGCAAACAGGTGCCAATGTAGCTCAGCCGGCAGAGCGGCTCATTCGTAATGAGCAGGTCAACGGTTCGATTCCGTTCATTGGCTCCATTTTTTCACGTCCCGAAGGGTTACCCTTTGGGACGATTTATCGGGGTGTAGCGCAGTTTGGTAGCGCGTTTGGTTCGGGACTAAAAGGTCGCTGGTTCAAATCCAGTCACCCCGACCACTTTTCAAAGCTCGGTTGGATGAAAATCTGACCGGGTTTTTTATTTATGCCTTATAGCCTGAAAGCCGCATTAAACCGGCGTTTTATCGGGTTTTAGGGCTTTAAATCGGGTTAAAGACAGCCAATATTTGAGGTGTTAGGAACGCGATATTTAAGCCAAAGATAATAACTGTTATCAAATCTTCCTTATAACCGTCCTTATAACGCAGATAGTAATAGATGATACAGAATACTACTTATTATCAGAAACCATCTTAATAATTTCATCTTTGAATATCATTAAAGCCGATATGGCAGTCTCGGATAATCCAAGATTTTTTATGAAGTCAATATGTCTAGGATCGCGGATATCAATTCGTCCGTATATATAATCCAATGTGACATTAAATATTTCGGCATATGCGAATGCTATCTCCTGCTTAATGTTCCTCCCAGTTTCATTTTGGGCTACGGTCTGCCCTCCATTTGAATATGATAAAGCCATGCCCTTTTCATTTGGCGCTGTGTGCTTACCTTTTCTCCCTATTAAATTGTCCAGTTCCTTTCTTCTCTAAGCTCTTTAGTTCGTCTGGATGCCTTTATTTTTTGGTACATTGACATTACTACTTACCTCCAAGATAGATACTATGAAATATATAATAAATATTATCTTATACTAAAAATAATAAGTAAAATATATCTGTTCAAAAAATCTATGTATGTAGATTTTATTATGTCATATTATGTCATATGAAAGGGGAGCAAGCTTACAGGCAGTAAATTTTTGTCGGTTTCCGAAATGGCAGGCCTGATGAACATCAGCTTGTCGAACGGGTATCAATTAATTTATCGTCCAGGATTTCCAGCGTACGGCGACTATATTTATATAAAGTCAAAATTACCACCTTTTTTACCCCCGTTATCCAGAATGAAATGAGTAAGCGGGTGGATATAGTCTACCCGTTTTTTATCTGCGGCTTAAATACGCGTTTACAGAGCGAACAGTATGAGGTATGAGGTAACGTAAATATATTCGCAGACCATTAAGATCCGGTAAAACAGCGTATAGCCGTGTATAATCGCATGATAGTAATATATGGATGTGTTAAACAGAGCAATTGCGTGTATATAGAAAACGGTACAATGATAGACAGCAGGATACTCAATCACGGTGCGGGGCTATGCTCTTTTATGAAAAGTTCTTTAGGATAAGGTTCTCAGTAATCCATCCTTTTTTAAACTTTCAACACATCAGCAATAAACATTAGCGGTTCACTTTGCCCGCAATCCTAAACTTTTTGTTTTGATTTATGGAAAAGAATGATGCGGCATGAAAATGGAATTTGTTACATAGTTCGAAAATATCAAGAAACTATTGTATGAAGATTGCACAAAATTTAATTTAAAAGAAGAAAACGATTGCGCTATATTTTTGTAAAATCATATTAGGTTAAAATGGCAATGAAGAAAATAAAAGAAAATATAACAAAAAATGAGAGGAAAAAGGGTGAATTGATCAAAATGTCGGTCAATATTGATCAAAATGTCGGAAAATGTATTGACATAGAAGGGGACACAATGATATTATCTAAAAAAGAAACAAATAACGTTTGCATAAAACTCAAACATAATAGTAAGACAAAAGCGAAAACGAGCAAATCTTCGCTGAAATATTCAAGTCAAAATTATCTGAGGAGGATGGCAAAGTGTCAGATAAAGATTCCGTTCTAACAGGTATTGGTTTAACAAAAGAATTCCCCGGTGTTGTAGCGCTTGACGATGTGGATTTCGATCTGAGACATGGAGAGGTCCATGTCTTACTGGGTGAAAATGGTGCAGGGAAATCAACATTAATAAAGATTTTATCAGGAGTTTACAAGTGCGATAAGGGTAAGATATTAATTGAGGGAAAAGAAGTCACAATTTCAAACACTCTACAGGCGATGCAAATGGGCATCGCAACATGTTATCAGGAGTTTAATCTAGTCCCATACTTATCAATATATGAAAATATTTACCTCGGTAATTTTGAGAAAATCCATGAAGGTGTTCCGCTCATCCGAAAATCAAAAATGATTGCTGAATCACAAAAGATTCTTGATTCTATGGGTATTAATCTGGATGTAAGAAAGAATATTTGTGAACTTGGTGTTGCACAAAAGCAGATGGTGGAAATTGCGAGATCGCTTCAAAAAGATGCCAAAATATATATACTAGATGAACCGACAGCTGTTCTAAGCCAGACGGAAATTGATGAATTGTTTCGTGTGATAAAAAAACTAAAGGAGTTAGGACGGAGCATCGTGTACATATCGCATCGTCTTGAGGAATTGCCAATAATTGGCGATCGCGTGACCGTTCTTCGCGATGGTAAAAAAATCGACACAAAAGACATTAAAAATACCACCGTGGATCAGTTGATTGAAATGATGGTTGGACGTCGTCTTGAAGATACATTTCCAAAAATATCTTTAAATATTGGTAAAGAATTACTTCGTGTTGAGGGCCTTAATAAAGAAAACATGTTTTACGATATCAACTTGCATGTCAACGCGGGTGAAATTGTCGGTCTGGCTGGTTTGGTGGGATCAAAAAGAACTGAAGTAGCACGAGCTGTATTTGGTGCCGATAAGATAACAAGTGGTAAGATCTTTGTTAATGGTCAGAAGCTAACCAAAAGGTCTCCGAGAAAAGCTGTTAATAATGGACTTTGCTATTTGCCTGAAGAAAGAAAACTGGCTGGCTTGGTTTTGGGCATGTCTGTCAACGATAATATCTCACTTCCTTCGATTAAGAAAAATACAAATATATGTATAATCAAAGATGCTTCGCTAAGAGCTTCTTCAAAGAAATATATAAATAAGCTTGGAATCAAGACGCCTTCCATTAAGCAGTTGGTCAAAAATCTTAGCGGCGGGAATCAGCAGAAAATCGTTATTGCAAAATGGATGGCTTCAGGCTGTAACATGTTCATTTTCGATGAGCCGACCCGCGGCATCGACGTCAAGGCAAAAGCTGAGGTTTATACGCTAATGAATGAACTTATTAAAGCAGGCGCAGGCATTCTTATGATTTCATCCGAAATGCCAGAAATAATAAACATGTGCGACCGTGTGTACGTAATGAACAATGGTAGAATACGAGCAGAATTGGAAAAGGATATTACCCAGGAAACCGTACTGAAATATGCACTTGCCACTGATAAGTGTGTCTCTTAGCAGTACTATGTTATGAGAATATTTAAGTATTTTTATGAAATTTAATAGTTTAGTTGCTAAAAATATAGCGCTAAAAAAAATTATTGGAGGAGAAATGAATTGAAAAAGGCCAGCATTAAAGTAATTACCCTATGTCTTGCAGTTTTTTTGGTTTCAATGTGCTTCGTTGGTTGCACCAACAGCACCAATCAAAGTGCCGATTCCAGCAGCGCCAGTGAAAGCGCCGATTCCAGCGCAACAAGCAAAGAACAAATTACAATTGGTTTTTGCACGCAGAATATGTCTATGACTTGGATGCAGTATGCGTTATCCGGCACACAGGCTGAAGCAGATGCTGAAGGAGTCAAATTGATTATTCAAGACGCTAACGGAGATGTTGATAAGCAGACATCAATTATTGAAAACTTTATTACACAGAAGGTTGATGGTATTCTTACAGACCCCATTAATGTGACCTCCCTTACTCCAGCCCTTAAAGAAGTGGATCAGGCCGGTATTCCTGTAGCAACGTTTGACAGAGTCGCGGAGGGGGCCCCTTATCTGTGCTTTGTAGGCTCTGACGACGTAAAGGCTGGCGCCATGGCTGCGGATTATATTGCTAAAAAACTGAACAGCAAAGGTCAGGTTATTGAACTCGTTGGTCAGAACGGCGCTTCACCGGCTATTGATAGACATCAAGGCTTTACCGATGAAATAGCAAAATATCCTGACATAAAGGTTGTTTACAGCCAGAGTGGTGAGTTCACAAGAGAAAAGGGTATGTCTGTCATGGAAGATGCGATCAATGCAACACAAAGTCAATTTGACGCTGTGTATGCCGCTAACGATGACATGATGTTAGGCGCTCTTCAGGCTATGAAAGCTTCTAATATTGATGTCTCAAAGATTGTAACAATTTCCAACGATGGTATTCCTGATGCCCTGACTGCAATTAAAAATGGGGATTTAGGTGCTACAATTCAGTATCCTGTTGAGCTTGCTCCCGATGCATTTAAAGAGCTTGTCGCATACATACAAACCGGTAAGGATCCGGACCAGAAGGATCTTTTGATTGATCCTTGGTACATTGAACAAGATACCCTCGAAAAAGGAGATTTCTATTCGTTAATACAGTAATTTTAAAATTACCGATTGTGGTGAGGAGAGGTTTAACGGCTTCTCCTCATCATAAGTGTTATTAAGAGGAGATCAGATCGTGGAAAAAAGAAGATTATTAAATAAAAATATTCTAAATAAATACGGTATTGAAGTTGCTTTAGTAATTGTGTGTATTGTGGTTACAATATTAAGTCCTATTTTTCTTTCCGCCGCTAATATAATCAATGTCTTCCGGCAGGGATCAATGACAGGGATTATGGCTGTTGGCATGACTTTTGTAATCATTGCGGGTGATATTGACCTTTCTGGCGGCTCAATGGCGGCTTTTAGCGGTGTACTCGCAGCCGGATTTTGTACAATTAACCATATCAATTGTTTCCTTAGCATTTTGATTCCGATTATTATCTGTACATTGATTGGTATTGCAGCAGGCCTTATTATAACCAAGGCAAAGGTACATTCGTTCGTCGTTACACTCGGCGTACTTTCCATTGTAAGAGGATGTGCGCTTATCTATACAAATGGCTTGTCAATAAGCAATCTGCCTACACCATTATGTTTCATGGGAAGCGGCATGGTGGGCATTATCCCTGTCCCTGTGATTCTATTCTTAACTATTTTGATTCTCGGTTATTTTGTTGCCACAAAGACGCCATATGGAAGATATGTGTACGCAATCGGCGGTAACACTGAGGCAACTTGGCTTTCAGGTATCAACACCGATTTAATTAGAGTCTGCAGTTTTGGATTGAGCGCAATGCTAGCCGCGTTGGCAGGTATCGTATTAATGGGAAGAGTTGCATCTGGGCAGCCGACTGCGGCTGAAGGGTGGGAGCTTAACGCTATCGCTGCCGTAGTAATTGGCGGAACAAGTATGTATGGTGGCAGAGGGTCTATGTTTGGCACATTGATAGGAGCACTTTTTCTCTCTGTTGTTAACAATGGCCTTGATCTTATCGGCGTGACTCCATTTCTTCAGAGGGTCGTTATCGGCATTCTGATCATTATTGCGGTTGTCATGGATAGTATAAAAAAAGAAAAATAATTTTTAACTTTCTAAATAAATATTTAAAACAGGAGGTAGATTTAAATGAAGGGTCTTATAGTTGATAAGATTGGATCTTTGAAAATTGTTACTGATATACCGGAGCCTACGATAGGGCCTTATGATGCGCTGGTAGAAAACATTGCATGCGGTATTTGTAACGGAACTGATTTAAAATTGGTCCAAGGACATTTTAAAGGCTTTTCTTCTTATCCGTGTGTTTTGGGTCACGAGGCGTGTGGCAGGGTCGTAAAGGTTGGCAGTAAGGTCAGAAATTACAAGATTGGTGATCATGTGTTGCGTAGTATGTTAAACGATAGCCCGAAATATGCCAGTGGATGGGGCGGCTTTTCCGAGTTTGCTTTTGTTTCGGATTATTATGCGATGTTGAATGATGGGGTTAAAAATCCAAACGGTGGTTCCATTGCGCAGCAGATCGTACCAGCGGAATTCGACCCAGCAAAAGCCCAGATGATCATTACTTTAAAAGAAGTACTTAGTGGGATGAAGCGTTTTGGCGTGGCACCCGGCATGAAAGTAATGATAAATGGTGCCGGCCCGGTTGGTCTTTCAATGGTAAGAATGTGCAAGTTATTAGGCGTTTCAAAGGTGATTATCAGCGACAAGGATGAGAACAGACTTACAAAAGCCAAAGAACTTGGTGCTGATATCGTATTGAATTTCAGTAAGGTTGATATTGAGTCAACAGTTAAGCAGCTTGTCCCTGAAGGCCTTGACATCTTTATTGATGCAGTTGGGCTTGTTGACCTTATGAACCTCGGTTTAAAACTAATTAAATTTAACGGTAAAGTCGGCGTATATGGGGTATCTCCTATATCCGAAGCCCATATTAACTGGAATACATCGCCATACAACTTTAACATCCATTTTGTACAGTGGCCGACATACGAAGACGAAGCAATGGGGCATGATACAGTGGTTGAATATGTACGTTGTGGGGCAATAAAGCTGAACGACTTTGTGACGCATGTGCTTCCGTTGGAGGATTATGAAGAAGCCTTTGAACTTGTAAAAAGCAAAAAAGCATTGAAAGTAGCCCTTCAAATAAGAAAATAAATAATCAATGTTCTCATCGCTTCAATATGCTGCGGTGTTCTTGAAATGAACTACGACGGCGCATGTTTCTTGCAAAGCGGCAAAACGACGCCGCAGAGCGTCTGGTCTGTTATGGAAAAAACCAACATGCGCCGTCTTTATATCAAGAACATTTCGCGGCATAAAGTAGCGAAAAAAAGGCGTAGATCCTGATGTATGGGCGTTCAGGAGGTTTAATTATGGATTTATCAGTTAATAAGCTATGCAGTACCATTGAATACACAAGGGTAAAGGGGACCGATACCAAACTAGATGTAGAAAAGATATGTGACGAGGCTAAAAAATATAACTTTGCAGCGATTTGCGTCAATCCCTTTTATGTCGAACGAGCGCATTTTCTGCTAAAGGATAGTGGCGTGGAAGTATGTACAGGCATCGGGTTCCCGCTCGGAGCCAGTACGCTTGATGTAAAAATCAAGGAAGTTCAAGAGGTTAAACGCCTGGGTGCAGACGCGTTAGATTTTGTTATTAACTATAGCGCTATCAAGTCAGGCATGTGGGATATTATAGAAAAAGAACTATCGGCATTTGTAAAAGAAGCAACTGATGTTGTTAAAAAAGTTATCATCGAGGCTTGCTATCTCACGAAAGAGGAGATTTTCAGGATTTCAAAAATGGCGGCGTCATACGGTGTGGATTATATCAAAACAAGCACGGGTATGGGGACTTCAGGAGCAAAGGTTGAGGATATAAAGATTATTAAGGAAGCTGTCGAAGGAAAGTGCAAAATAAAAGCATCAGGTGGAATTAATACGCTGTCACAGGTGATTGAACTTTTGGAAGCTGGAGCAGATCGAATAGGGACCAGTCATGGCGTTAAAATCCTTAAAGAGCTGCAGCTAAAAAAATGATTTTGAAGTAAGAGGGATGGTTATGCAATATATTATTGCCCATGATCTTGGAACAAGCGGAGACAAGGCTACGCTTTTTAATGAGAGTGGTAAACTTATATCAAGCTCGAATGCGTCATATAATTGTTATTATCCAAAACCTAATTGGGTTGAGCAGGATCCTGATGATTGGTGGAATGCTGTTTGCCTTTCAACAAAAGATGTACTGCAAAAATCAAAGGTAAAACCCGCAGATGTTATAGCAATAACTTTCAGCGGGCAGATGATGGGATGCCTTCCGGTAAATAAAAACGGAGTTCGTCTGAGCAACAGCATTATATGGGCAGACAGCCGGTCTACTATGGAGGCAGACACCATAAGGAGCCTTATAAACGAGGATTATTTTTATCAAATAACAGGAACAAGCATCGCGGCGAATTATTCGCTTGAAAAGATGATGTGGCTTAAAAATAACGCAAATGACATATATAAAAAGACTGCGTGTTTTTTGAATGCCAAGGATTACATAGTTTTAAAATTGACAGGAAAATTTGCTACCGATTATTCCGACGCATCATCAACAAACCTGTTTGATATTAAAAATAAAAAGTGGTCGGATGAGATCATCAGCGCAGCTCAGATTGATAAATCCAAATTACCGGAACCTCATCCTTCAACTGATGTTATAGGTTGCATTATCCCTGAAGTGACTGAAGAGATCGGCCTGACATGCGCAACCAAGGTCGTTATCGGAGGAGGTGACGGGCCATGCGCTACTGTCGGAGCAGGGGCAGTTAAGCGGGGGGACAGCTATAACTATTTTGGATCATCTTCATGGATATCGGTTACTTCTGACCAGCCTTTATTTGACCCCAAACAGAGGACCTTTAACTTTTGCCACTTGGATCCGAGCCTTTATATGTGCGTGGGTACAATGCAAAGCGCAGGCGGCTCATACGAGTGGCTGAAAGAGAATTTTTGCACTTCTGAGCAACAGGCTGCAAAGATTACCAGCCTCAGTTCGTTCAGATTGATGGATTGCGTCGCGGAAAAATCATCGGCGGGATCACACAATATTCTGTTTTTACCATACCTTCTTGGCGAGAGATGTCCCTACTGGGATCCTGATGCGAAAGGTGCTTTCGTAGGACTAACAAGAAGCCACAACAGAGCAGATATCATTCGTTCAGTATATGAGGGCCCGATATTCAATCTAAGGATTATTCTGGACATATTCAGAGAGCAGGGGATAAAGATCACTGATCTTTGCGCAATCGGAGGAGCCGTCAAAAGCGATCTGATAGCCAGAATTATGGCAGATATATTTGAAGTCAATATATTGAGGACAGCGATGTCGGAAGAAGCTACATCGTTTGGCGCAGCCGTTTGCGCAGGCGTCGGCATCGGCCTTTTTAAAGATTTTAAAATAGTGAAGGACTTGATCGAAATAAACAGCAATGTACAACCGGACGAAAGAAACGTAAGAGTCTACAGAAAACTGTATCCAATTTTTAAAAACTCTTACGAAGCTTTAATCAGCATCAATAAGAGCTTATCTGCATTAAAGAATGGGGGGAATTCATAATGTCGTCGAGAATTGAAAAATTGAGGGAAGAACTACTCGATATCGTACCTTCGATCTGTCCTGAAAGGGCCAAAATATTTACTGAATCCATGAAAAGATCTGAAGGTATGCCCATTGAGAAAAGAAGAGCAAAGGCCTTTTCTGATGTTTTGAACAATATGAGCATTTATGTTCGTGATAATGAACTGATCGTAGGAAATCAGGGTAGTAAACCACGTTCGGCGCCAGTTTACCCTGAGTATGCCGTTGATTGGATAGTAAAAGAATTCGAAGGAATCCCTTATCATTTTAATGAGAGGCCCAATGACGTTTACGAGTATGACAACAAAATTGAAAAAGAAGTCATGGAGACAATAGATTACTGGAAAGATAAAACACTTGATGGAAATCTAAGAAAGCTCCTCCCTGAGGATACTTTAAAGGCATGGGATCTCGGAGTAATTGACGACGACTGGTGCACACAGAATGGTTTTGGTAATATTCTTCCCGATTATGAGGTGCTGCTAAAACAGGGCTTGAGAGGCGTGATCGAACATGCAAAACAAAAGCTTGTAGAAATTGACCCAAGAATGCCCGGCAATGTCGAAAAGCGTTGGTTTTTGGAGTCCGCCATTACTGGTAATCAGGGTGTCATAGATTATGCGCACCGTTATTCCGACAAGCTTGCCGAGATGGCTCGGGACGAAAAGGATGTAAACCGTAAAGCCGAATTAGAGAAAATGTCAGAAATTTGCCGTTGGGTACCCGAGAATCCCCCAAGATCATTCTGGGAGGCAATCCAGTCTATATGGTTTATTCATTTAGCCATCCAGCTTGAGACAAACGGAATAGCGATTTCTTTCGGCCGATTTGATCAATTCATGTGGCCTTATTATGAGAATGATCTTAAAAACGGTATTTTGACCCGAGAGGAAGCACTTGAATTAATTGAATCCTTCTTCATCAAGTGTAACGAGCTTTGTACATTCAGGTCATGGCAGGGCGCGAAGTTCTATCCAGGTTATCATATGGCAGTTAATCTGGCAATTGGCGGGCAGACTAAAGACGGAAAAGATGCGGTAAACGAACTTACTTACTTAACGGTGGATGCCTGCGAAAACATTCGACTGCCTAGGCCTGCTGTTTCCTTCAAATGGTTTGAGGGAACCTCACGCGAGTTTATGAGCCGCGCGTTACAGGCGGTACAAAAACACGGCGGCGGCCAGCCAGCATTTTATAACGACTTAGGCGTGATGCGGATGCTAGAAAATATAGGGATTGATAAAGAGGATTCATGGAACTGGGCTCCGGTAGGCTGCATTGAGGCATCAATCCCCGGCAAATTTGATTTTGCCTGTAAGGGGCCAAGGCTCAATATAGCAAAAGTCCTTGAGATAACGCTCAACAATGGGACGGATCCCAATACGGGTACGACTCTTCTGCCCGGAGACGGCGATCTCAGCAGCTTTAAGAGTATGGATGAAATTGAAAAGGCCTTTGAAAAACAGCTGCATTACTTTATGGAACAACAGGTTATACTTGAGAATATTAATGACCAGATGCATATCCGACTTGACCTTAATGCGTTCAGATCATCTCTTATCGATGACTGCATAGAGAGAGGCAAGTCGCTTATTCAGGGAGGGGCCATATATTCTGCTGACGGTGGTCCGTCAGTCGGCGCCATGACTGCTGGGGATTGCCTCGCAGGGATAGAGACTGTGGTATTTAATAAAAAATTGGTATCTGGAAAGGCTCTCAAGCATGCAATAGAGACCAACTATGAAGATGATATAACCTCGCCGAAAGGTGAAGAAATACGACTATTGCTCAACAACGCCCCAAAATTCGGAAACGACGATGATATTGCAGACAAATGGGCGAGTACTGTCACGGGATATATAGGTTCGCATTATGTCAAGGACTTTAAGAACTCTCGTTATGGAAAAGGACCTGTGCCCTGCACGTATGCATTTTGCCAGAGTTCCGTAACTGCCAATGTCGCGATGGGAAAAAATGTTAAGACGACGACGGACGGTCGCAAGGCCGGTATGCCTCTTAACAACGGGATTTCCCCAACGTCAGGCGTTGAAAAGAATGGGATAACGGCAACCATAAACTCCGTCAGTAAGCTGCCGAGCATTTGGTTCTCAAAAGGTGCGATATTTAATATGAGACTTAGCCCGGGGATGTTGCAGACTGATGCCGGGAGAAAAAGGGTCACGGCTTTAGTCGAAACTCTATTCAAAAACTATCAATATCATGTGCAGTTTAATGTAGTTGGAACTGACATACTTCGTGATGCGCAAAAGCATCCGGAGTGCTATAAGGATCTTATGGTCAGAATAGCAGGATACAGCGCCTTTTTTGCACCGCTGAACAAGGAACTACAGGAGGACATAATAAAGCGTACAGTGTTTGAGGAAGAGAACATGTGATCCTTTTCGACTTTGACGCTGAGAATAACTGATGGACAATCAAGAAATATTCAACTGAGGTGTTAAGAAACGTGCTAGACAGACAACAAGAGGTGATTGAGAGCAAGAAAGGGATTATTTTTGACATAAAACGGTTTGCTTCAGCCGATGGCCCCGGAATCAGAACGCTTATATTTTTGAAAGGGTGTCCTCTGAGATGCAGGTGGTGCGCCAACCCAGAGTCGCAGAAGCCGGGACCAGAGGTTATTTATTACCGCAACAGTTGTACAAACTGTGGCCGTTGTATAGCTATCTGTCCGCAAGGCGCCATCAAAAACAATACGGAATATGGCCTTAAGATTGATCTTTCAAAATGTAATGCATGCGGCGAATGTGTAAGAGGGTGCTTATATGAAGCTCGAAAACTGGCTGGAGAAGAGATAACTGTTGCCAAACTGTTGAGTATCATACTCAAGGATAAAAAGTTTTATGATAATTCTGATGGCGGAGTTACATTGACGGGCGGCGAGCCGCTTTATCAGCCTGAATTTTGCAGGGAGCTGCTTAAAGCATGCAAATTAGCCGGTATCAATACTGCAATAGAGACTTCGGGGTACGCAAACTGGAAAGATATAGAGCAGGCCCTGCCATATTTGGATCATATATTTTTCGATTTCAAACATATTGACCCTGAGTTGCACAAGAAATATACCGGCGTAGGAAACGAGCTGATTTTAAAGAACCTCGATCGCCTAAACGAGGTTTATAAAGGGAACCTGGTCGTAAGAATTCCCTTTATACCTGGCCACAATAGTGATGATGAAACGATTCGCAGAATGATATGTTATATGAGCAAAAAAGAATCAGTAAAAAGAATCGAGGTTATGCCTTATCACAGGCTTGGGATCATGAAATACACTGGGCTCGGCAGGAGTTATGAATTATCAGAAATTTCTGCCGTTAAAAAGCAAGACCTCGAATATCTGATCAAAGTGGGTAAAAGCTACAACGTAACGGTACAGATTGACTCTGAATAAGAGCGTATTACGGACTTAATAAACTATATCAAATATAATGAAAGGGAAATATTTATGAAATACCGTAAAATTGGAAAATCTGGAGTTAAGATCAGTGAAATATCTCTTGGAAGCTGGCAAACTTATGGTTCTGCAATCGATATCAAAAAAACTGAGAACTGTGTAAAACGAGCTTTTGAACTTGGAATAAACAGTTTTGATACGGCTGATGTATACGGTTACGGTCAAACCCATGCGGGTGCTGCGGAAGAGTTGCTCGGGAAGGCGCTCAGTGAGATTCCAAGACATATGTACGTATTGGCAACAAAGGCCTTTTGGCCTGTCGGTCAGGGAGTGAATGAGCAGGGACTTTCGCGCAAACATTTGTTTGAAGCATGTAATGCAAGCCTAAAAAGGCTGAATACCGACTATGTTGACATTTTCTATTGCCATCGCTTTGATACTGAAACACCTCTTGAAGAAACGCTCATGGCGCTTGATGATTTGGTGAAGCAGGGAAAGGTACTCTATATTGGCGTAAGCGAATGGACTCCGGAGCAGATAATGCAGGCTGAAAAAATTACGAGTGAAATGCATTTGAACCCGGTGATAATCAACCAGCCCTGCTATAATATGCTGAATCGTTCTATTGAGAAAAAGGTGTTGCCGGTCTGCGAGACAGAGGGTATTGGACTGGCTGTCTGGAGTCCTGTTGCGCAGGGCGTATTGACCGGAAAATATGTCAAGGGTTATGAGTTCCCTGAGGGAAGCCGCGCAAAAGATCCTCTCGCGATGAATCCCCTCATGAATGAATATATAACGGATGAGAATCTTGACAAGGTCGCGGAACTTAAAAAGATTGCAGAAGGCCTTGGTATTCCACTTGTAGACATGGCCCTTTCATGGATTCTTTCAAAAAAGGCAGTTACAAGTGTAATCATAGGAGCATCACGGCCCGAACAGATTGAACAGAATGTAAAAGCCGTCGAAATCGAGCTTTCTGAAGTCACATTGAAAGAGATCAGCCATGTGCTGGATGCATGAAGAGAATAGGAAAAATGGGTTTTATAACAGACATTAGTTGAATAAAAAGTCTGATTACGTTTGAAAGGTGGATTACCTGAATGCATAAAACAGAATTGTTTACCCTATTACCTGAATATGTATGTACTCCGGATGGGATGGAAATTGATGCCGGTGGAAACTTAATTCTATCATGCCCAAACTATGCAGATAGGAGTTTGCCCGGCTGCCTGGTGAAGATTGATAAAAACAAAAGAATAAAAAAGTGGGTTGATGTTCCGCCTTCAAAAGAAGCGGGGGAAGCAAGGCCTATGGGGATTGCTTTCGGACCTGATGGGGATATTTATATATGTGATAATGTTGGATGGCTGGGGGATCCTGATCTGCAGTTTAAAGGCCGGATTGTCAGACTCCGTATTATTGATGATAAACTGGTCAAAACGACGGTGGTTGCAAAAGGGATGGAGCACCCTAATGGGATACGTATCCGCGGTAATTATATGTATGTGACACAGAGCATGCTGTCGAAGGTAAAGGATCCAAACGGGCTTCTACTAAGTTGCGTTTACAGATTTGCTCTTGATGACGAGGATATTGATATCAGCAATACGCTCGAAGACAAAAACATTTTCACAACGTTTATTACTTTAAACAAGGCATGCCAGTATGGCGCCGATGGAATTGTATTTGATAATGAAGGTAATCTCCTGGTTGGGAACTTCGGTGATGGCGCTGTGCACAAAATTACCTTTAATACTGATGGGTCTGTGCGAAATAACGAGGTTTGGGCAAAGGATCCTGAACAGCTAAAATCAACCGATGGGATGATTGTGGATGAAAAAGGGAACATATATATTGCCGACTTTTCTGCCAATGCAATTGCACAGATTAACAAGGAAGGGAAAGTAACCCGAGTAGCGCAAAGCCCTGATACAGATGGTTTTCATGGCGAACTCGATCAACCTGGAGAGCCCATTATCTGGAGAGGAAAGCTTGTAATATCATGCTTTGATCTTGTGACAGACCCAGATAAGGTCAACACCAAGCATGAGATGCCAGCAACAATGGCGGAGCTGGATATTTCTAAACTTTGAATATTTAGAATATCGCCCCTTGCCTTTGGCAGGGGGCGATAAATCAGCTTAATACAGAGTTGCAGCCTGCTTTTTCTGGATAATAACAATGGGTAAAATAAGTGCCATTTAATATGCCATATTGGAAGAATCCTGACAAAGTTGACATCAAACCAAATTGTGCTATATTATTAACGAAATCGTTTGTGTATATTTATTTATATTGTATAAGATGATGTTTTGCATAGCAAATCGCAAAAAAATATTGATACAATCTAAAAGAATATACAATTATAATCGATACAAAGGTGTAATAAATGGCTAATTTAAAAGATATCGCAAAGATGGTCGGCGTAAATACATCTACAGTCTCACGTGCTTTGAACGGTAGAAAAGGTATTAGCGAAAAAAAAAGAAATGAAATCTTAAGAGTTGCGAAAGAAATCAACTATATACCAGATCAGACTGCGAGAGCACTTGTTGGTAAAGGTACCAAAACAATTGGTGTCATTATTCAGGAAATCAGCAGCGAGTACTATACGAAGTTGTTAGGCTATATTGAAGAACAGCTAAGGAACAACGGATACTTGATGACCATGGGTTTTACAAATTCTAATTTCAATGTTGAGAAACAATATATCAATAATTTTACCCGAAGAAAAGTTGATGGAATTATACTTGCAGGTTATATGTTCAATGAACTTGAAGAGTATCTCGACAGTATGCACACAGTACGAGAAACACCCATGGCATTAATACAAACCGATATTGAATATCCCAATAATGATTATATTATGGTGGATGAAAAATATGGGTTTGATATGGTAGTCAAGCACTTAAAAGAGTTGGGACATAAAAAGATAGGCATTATTTTTGATGAACTTTCTGAAATCATCAGGATGCAAAGCATAAATGACGCTATTATTGGGAACGGATTGAAATTTGATCAAAGATATGTGAAGTCTGGCAAGGAGCGATTTGAACTGGGCGGCTATCTACGCATGAAAGAGATTTTGAAACAGAGCGATTTGCCAACGGCTATTATTGCGTCGTATGATCATTTGGCAATAGGTGCGATGAAGGCTATTTATGAAGCGAACCTAAAAATACCAGAAGATATTTCAATTGTCGGGTATGATGATATCCGCGAATGTGAATATCTGTTTCCTCCCCTTTCAACCGTTTCACCGCCAATAAAGACCATGACTGAAATCGGCATAAAGTTGTTGATGGGGAAAATTGAAAACAAGGAGAAATCAGTTATCCAGCATATTTCTTTAAAGCCAGAGTTGGTTTTGAGAGAGACAACTGCAAAACCTCCGGTTTAAATAAAAGAACCATTGTAACCTTGATTAAGATTATTTATATGTAGCAAATAAAGTTTAAATAGAAATATATAATATCATAAGGAGGATTATAATGAAGAACGTTGACGAACTAGTAGCAAAAGCGGGCGAAAGGTGTGACTATTACAGATTAAAGGAATACCATTGCTCAGAAGCATCAATTAGAGCGGTATGTGAAACTTTGGGCATTAATATATCTGAAGATATTTTGCGTGTGGCAAGCGGCTTTAGAGGGGGCGGAGGCGGATATAAGGAACGTTGTGGAGTTATCGAAGCGGGGATAATAATTATTTCATATTTATATGGAAGAATGAGCCCGGAGGAGGATGCCTTCGGCTATAGCTATCTGATCCGTAAATTGCACGATAGGTTTTTAGAGGAATTGGGGAGTTATAACTGTCGTATGCTTAGGCCCTTTTCACAATACCATACGGAAGATCATAGCTGCGCCATCACATATAGAAATGGAGCGATGATAATTACCCGGCTTCTTTTAGAGGCTGACCAATTGCTCAAAGATGTACCTGAGGATGAAAAAGGGGTAATGATGTTAAATGAGCATCCCGAACAGTGATGATTCCCGAACAGTGATTAATAGAAACTACCGAAAGAATTGTGTATGATGCTGCTGATTTGCATGACTCGATTTATACTGCAAATGAACAAAAGGAAGCGTTATTGAAGAGTCATAAAGAGTTATGTTATTTTGCATGAACTAACTCATTTTCTTTACCCGAAACATAATAAGGATTTCTATGAGTTTATAACAATCTATATGCCCGATTGGAAAGAGTGAAAAAACTATTGGATCATGAGGTTGTATTAGGCGTTTAATTCCTTATAACCGTCCTTATAACGCAGATAACACTAGATGATAAAATAATTGAGATATTTGATAAAAAGATGTTGCGTATAGATTCCATACAAATGGGTAGTGTAAAATAGTTTGTGCTTTTGCCAAGAACCCCTTAAGGATATAAAATAGAAAAGGGGTATAAAAGCATGGGACTGTTGACCAAAGAGCAGATCAGAGAATTGATCAAAGAACGGAATATGA
>Ga0268263_1001452_pt1 | contig 20600 bp, 12 predicted proteins | sample Biomet5_FD_190358 | JGI IMG/M metagenome (GOLD analysis project Ga0268263, IMG submission 190358) | Microbial communities from bioreactor (seeded with sewage sludge) at LBNL, California, USA - Biofuel metagenome 5 (SPAdes) (version 4) | ecosystem: Engineered > Bioreactor > Anaerobic >... | reverse complement strand
ATGCCCACCGACTCGACCGTGCCCAACGCGTCATTCCCCATAAGACCCCCCACGATAACCGTCATCTCCATGGATACCATATCACTGCATCTGGCACCGAACGCCTCCCGCGTGGGTATCATGGAAGGTGACCAGACACGATATCGCCCCGAGGAGACACGCACATGCGCGCTGAGCCGTTCGTCTGCTACAGACCCACCCCCGAGAGGGCGAGGGACTTCGCCTCCCTCCCCTATGACGTCTTCGACCGCACGAGCGCGGCCTCCTATGTCGCCGACCATCCCACGTCGTTCCTTGCGATAGACCGTCCGGAGACCTCCTTTCCCCCCGACCACGACATGTATGCCCCCGAGGTCTATGCCAAGGCCGCCGAGCTCCTTCGGGACCGCGTTGCCGACGGCACGCTCCTGCGCGACGGAACCCCCTGCTACTACCTCTACCGTCTGCAGCAGGAGGAACGCGAGCAGGTGGGCATCGTCACCGCCTGCGCGCTCGACGACTACACCAGCGGTGTGATCAGACGCCATGAGCTCACCCATCCCGAGAAGGAGCTCGACCGCGTGCGCCACATCGAGGCCACGGGTTGCCAGACGGGCCCCATCTACCTCGCCTACCGAGATGACCCCACGCTCGGGACGCTCGTCTCGGCGGCCATGGGGGCAAGCCCCCTCTATGACTTCGTCGACGAGCAGGACGTGCGCGAGACCATCTGGCGCATTGCCCGCCCGGCTGCCGTCGAGGCCTTTCGGATGATGCTCTCCTACGTGCCCTGCGCCTACATCGCCGACGGGCACCACCGCGCCGCCTCCGCGGCGCGCGTATGCCAGGAGATGCGCGCCGCGAGGGATGGTTCCCCAACGGACGACGCCTGCGACTACCTGCTCTGCGTGCTCTTTCCCGCAAGCCAGCTCACGATCAGACCCTATCATCGCGTGGTCCGTGACGCCGGCGGCCTCTCGGAGGACGGGCTCGTCTCCGCGCTCGAGGGAGCGGGGTTCTGCGTGGGCGCCCGGCAGGACGCCCCCGTCATGCCCTCGCGGCCCGGCCGCTTTGGCATGCACGCCTTCGGCGCATGGCGCGAGCTGACCTCGGGCGACGGCACTTCCGACCCCGTGGGATCCCTTGACGTCTCGGTCCTGCAGGATCGCATCCTCTCCCCCATCCTCGGCATCGACGACCCCCGCCGCGACCCGCGGATGTCGTTCGTCGGCGGCATGGTGTCGGCCGACGACGTCGCGGCACGGGCCGGCACGGACGGCATCGCCTTCACGCTCTACCCCACGTCGATGCGGGAGGTCATGTCCGTGGCCGATGCCGGACTGCTCATGCCTCCCAAGTCGACGTGGTTCGAGCCCAAGCTCTCGAGTGGGCTCTTCATCCGGAGGATCGGCCGCGCCGGGAGCATGCCCGACATCATGACGGCGGACCCCCGCCAGGTCTCGGGCGAGTAGGACCGTGTCCATGGCAGACGAGCAGAGGGGAGGGACGGACATGACCGACGAAGATGACAACGCGCACAGCTGGCTCGGTCGGCTGTTCTCCTCGCTCGTGCGCACCGATGGCGAGGAGGAGGGCGCGCAGGACACGACTCCCCCGGACGTCACCGAGGCCACGCCCGCACGGAGCACCTCGACCCTCGACGTGGCGGCACTCAGGATTCGTCTCGTCCAGGCCACGGAACCCATGGCATCCCTTGTGGAGCTCGTGCACGACATCCGCACCCGAGAGACGGCGGCGGGCACGGACGGGACGCTTCCCCCGGGAGCCTTCGAGCTCTATCTCACCCGCAGGCTCGAGGACGCGGGCCTGCTCGCCACCGACGTCGGGCTGCCGGGCATCCGCGTGATCGTGCCGCACACGAGCGGCATGTTCTACCTGCACGTCAATGAGCAACAGGTACCCTACCTCGTCGCACAGCGGGTTCTCGGCATCGAGGCGGCCCTCAACGCGGCCCTGCTCGCGGACGCCTATCTCGTCGACTCCGGCTCCGCCACCGAGGAGGACCTCGTCGGACTCGAGGCCCGCATCGCCACCTCCATCGTGGCACAGGTGCCCTCCGTCGACGTCGGTTCCCCCGCCCCGGACGAGGGTAACCCCAACGGCGAGTGGTCGGTGCGCAGGGGCATCTCGTCGGGCATCGAGTGCGCACGGCTCCCCTATCGTCTCATGACCGACTTCCGCGTGAACGTCGCCGGGGGAGACGTGGCCTTCCAGGTGGCGCTTGTGTCGCCCGAGCTGTTTGGCACACGTGCCATCGTCGACGGCGTGGGCGTGGTCCCCGCCACGACCGACATGCGCCGCCGTGCGGCCACCGATTACAACCTCAGGCTCGGCGTCCTTCTCGCCGCACTCGCGTTTCGCTGCTCGCCGACCCTCGAGCGCGCATGGGTGGCGGGCACCGTCGACACCGCCACGGCGCACGCCTGCTACTACAGCGTGACGTTCACGCGCGCGGAGGTCGAGCGAGCCTGCGCCGACGGCTTCGATCCCATCGAGCTCATGCGCTCCTGTGGTGCATCCATGGACGAGCATGACGGCAGGCTCGAGGCCGTGAGGCAGTCGTTTCGGCTCGAGGACGAGCTCTTCTGCCCTCCCGCCCGCTATGACGCCGTCGAGCTCTCTTCGCGGCTCCTGGATGACACGGCCACCCACGCGCTGGGCACCGCACGCGTGTCCGGGCTCTCGGTGGACGAGGGCAGGAGGCGGGAGACCCTGGCCGCAGACGTCTCGCGCGACCTCACGAGCTCGACCGAGGCCAACGTCCGCATGATCATGGAGAAGGCCGGAAACGACCCCGACCCCTCGGTGAGAGGTGCGGCCGAACGTGTCGTGGGCATGCTCATCGAGGGCACGCTCTCGGACGACGACCCCGTGGGCATCAGCGAGGCCATCATGAGTGGCGACCCCCTCTCGCGCGCCGCCGCACACGCCAACGAGCAGCTGTCACGCCACGACGCAGAGGGCGCCGAAAGAACGCTCACGCCCCAGCTCATGCACATCGACGCCGCGCGCACCTACGAGGACACGGACACGACGGAGTGGCGCTTCTTCGGCAGCTACGTGGACCGCGTCATCTACAACCGCCTGCTCGCCACAGGCCGCACGATCCTCCTGGTCCCCGCCGCCTACGTGGACGCGCTGATCGTCTCCGCCTTCGCGGAACTGGCTCGCAACAACGCGGAGAAGGCGATACCCATTGCGAGGAGGGCGGTGAGGATCGCCCCGCTGAACGTCCAGGCGTGTCTGTGCCTCTCCCAGTGCCTCGGGGGCGCAGGCGACATGGAGGGTGCCCTCGATGCGATTCGCGAGCTTCTCCGCTACGCGCATGACCCGCAGACCATCGGGCTCGGCTACTACCAGCTCGCGGAGATCGAGTGGCGCCTCGGGAAGCTCGACGAGGCGCAGGCCTGCTATCTGCGAGCCCTTCGCTTCCTGCCACAGGCACTCACCGTCATCGGCACCGAGCTCCAGGCCCTCCTGATCCACGAGGGCGTCGCCAGCGTCGCGGAACCCAGCTACGAGCGGCTTCGTGCCACGCTCGCGGCCAGCGGAATACCCATGGCACCCACCGAGGAGGTCTCCTCCGTCTTCTTCGACGCCATGCGCGCCTCCATGGACGCCGAGATCTTCCCCGTTGCCAAGAACTTCATGGCCGAGCTTGGCTCCATTGCCCGTGATGACGTGTACTACGGCATGTTTCGCTCCATCGAAGACGAGCCGGACAGGTAGGAAGATGGCGGACGACGGCATCACGCTCTGGCCACCCTCCTTCGAGGCGGCGATATTCGACTTCGATGGCACGCTCGCCGAGACCAGCGCGCTCTGGCAGGAGGTCGACAAGATCTTCTTCGCCGAGCACCACCTCACCTACACCCCCGACGTACACCAGACGCTCGCGACGCTCGGCTTTGTCGGAGGCGCGCTCTGGTGCATCGAGCGCTACGGCCTCGACGAGACCGCCGAGGAGATCTGCGACGAATGGAACCGGATCGGCGCGGCGCTCTATGCCGACCGCGTCTACCTGCGCCCGGGGGCAGCAGAGTACATCTCCGCCCTGCGAGGCGCGCACATCCCCGTGGCACTGGCCACCACCAACAACCGACACGTGCTCTCCTCCATGCGTCCCCACGTGAACCTGGGCGAGCTTTTCGACGCTGTGGTGTGCAGCGATGACGTGTCGACCGCGAAGGACAAGCCCGATATCTACCTCGAGGCGGCACGACGCATCGACGCCACGCCCGCGACCTGCCTCGTCTTCGAGGACCTCCTCGTGGGCATCCTCACCGCGCGCAACGCGGGATTTCTCACCTGTGCCGTGCGATGCGAGGACCCCACGCAGGACATGGGCCGTCTTGGCGGTGCCGCCGACCTCTGCATCAAGACGTGGACGAGCGTACACCTGGGCTAGAGGGCACAACGGGGAGACAGACGCCCAGTCCCGACACCACATCGGCCATGCCGCCCTCCCCTTAAGCCAGATGTCACGGATAACGACATTATCAGCGGCGTACACACGAGAAAATGTCGTTATCTGCGACGCTTGGCTAAGGGACACGCAACGTGGCGGCAGAGAGACGACGCACGTCACCGCGAGAGACACAAAAAGGGAGCCGCCGAAGCGACTCCCTTTCTAGCTCTGTGTAGTGTATGGACTACTGAGCCCTGCGAACGTTGGATGCCTGGAGCTTGCCGTTCTGACCGGTGGTGATGTCAAACTCGACAGTCTGGCCCTCGTCCAGGGTCTTGAAGCCATCCATCTTGATCTCAGAGTAGTGGACGAACAGATCGTCGCCATCCTCGCGAGAGATGAAGCCGTAGCCCTTGTCGGGGTTGAACCACTTAACAGTACCCTGTGCCATGTCGTGCCTTTCTTTCTTTGCCCCACGGGGCAAAACACTGCGCTTCCGCGCGATACCTTGTGACCCTAAGCCACAAAAGACATGTTACCCCGAAAACGTTCACATTGTGACGAGAATCCGCTGAACGCAGAATAGGTACCAATCAGCAAATAACATAACTGAGTAATCCACGGACTACATCCCCAGATACTGCTTCCAGAATCCCATCGAGGTCAACCAGCCCTTGGCGTCATGGTACTCCCTGCGGATGCTCTCCCGCTTGGCGTCGTACTCGTGGAACAGCCTCGCCTCACGGTGCCTGATCGCACGGAAGCGGTCCTTGTCCATGTGGCGAATCGCCCCCTTGGTACGTGTCGGGTCGAGAAACACGATCGTCCTGGTGGCCAAGGAGCTACCCGCCAGCGTGGCCGTACCGTTCTTGACGACCCAGCGCGGGCGGCTCGAGAGGGCGAAGTCGGGCAGGTAGTGCTTGTCGTAGGGAACGCCGCGCCAGAGGCGCATCGGAATCGGGACGTTGTTCTCCAGGCTCGGGTTGGCGAGGACGTCCTCGGTCACACCCGCCTCGGCGAGCACCTCCGGATCCATCTCGGAAACAGGCACGATCTTCTCGTTGCGCGCCCCGTTGGCCTTCATGAGCGCGGAGCCATTGACACCGGCGAGGTAGTGCGGCCCCTTGAGGTAGTCCTCGAAGCCCGCGAGCAGCAGCTCTGCCGCCGCATAGTCCATGTCGCGCAGGTTGATGCGGATGCTGCGCTTGAGGCGCATCAGGAAGTAGTCCTCGCTGGTGCAGTCATCCATGGCGATCATCACGAGGAAGTTGCGAATGTACTGGTAGCAGTCCACGGAGGCGCGGAACCTGCCCTCGAAGCTCTCGTGCCAGACGCAGATGCCGCCCATGGTCATGTACGTGGGCTTGTTGCGCATGCCAAACTCCACGTCATCGCAGCGCACGAAGAGCGGCAGCGGCAGCCCGTTCTCGCGGACGGCGGTCATGGGGATGCAGGAGAACCACCAGGCACCGTACGCGTTGTCGACCTCGACGTTCGTGCGCTCGTTCTCCACCACATCGGGGAGCCGGTCCACGTAGAGGTCGGACTTGATGCGACGGTAGACCGCGGTCTTGCTCACGTAGGAGACGTCCTCGAACTGACGCGTGGGCTCTTCGAGCGAGAGCATGGCGCCGTTGACGAAGGCCTTGCGGTACCTCCCGCGTGCGAGCGCCAACAGGTTGTAGGTGCGCTTGAGGCTCTCCGGGAAGATGCGCACGTCGTCATCCATGAGAAGCACGTGCGTGAAGCCCTCGTCAGACTCGAGCGCCGCGATCATGCCACGCGCAAAGCCGCCGGCACCGCCCACGTTCTCGTTGGGGATCACGGTGACGAGATCATCGGAGAGACCCGCGGCGTCGAGCGTCCTGCCGTTGTCCACCACGAACATGTGGAAGTGGCCGGCTACGGGATCGGCCTCGTCGGAGAGGCCCGCACGCACGAGCTCGATGTTGGGGACGATGTAGTGCTCCTTCCTGAACGTCGTGGTGGAGAGCGCGAGACGGACGTCGTTCACGTCTGCCTCGTCCACCTGCGCGTAGTAGTACGCGGACAGGAGCGAGGCGGGCTCGGCGCCCGAGACGAGCTCGAAGGCCACCAGGTCCACGCCGCCCGTGGGAAGCTCGACGTCATAGGCGACCCCACCCGCCACCGACGTGCCGTCGGCAGGGTCGAGGGACAGCGACGAGAGCGACCTCTCGTCGTCCGTCTCGCCGGAGGCCACGCCCATGACGCGCAGGTCGCAGCAGACGGCGGACATCTCGAGATGAAGCCAGACCCGCTCCACCCCGGCATACCTGCGCCACTTGATGACGGGACAGGCGTTGAGATAGGTGAGGAAGTCGGCCGACCCGCTCACGACGAGGGCGGAGGCGCTCTCGTCGTACGAGACGGAACCCATGGTGCGATAGTAGAGGTCGGGATGTGCGGAGACGTGATCGGCAACCTCGAGCATGATGTTTGAGAGCTTGTGCCTGATGGTCAAGAGTGACTCCTTCGTTCCAAGGTGGGCCGCGCGACGCGCGGGACGCCGGCCCCACGATTGTACCAGTGGGCTATGCGACGACCCGATAGAGGCGCATGTCGCCCTCAGAGAGCACAACTTCCAGACCAGGCGTATCGTCGCCCACCGCGTTCACGCCCACCCATTCGGTCGCATCGTACGTGAGGAAGTGCGGCTCGACGTCCGCCTCGCCCACATCGAGGAGAAGCACATAGCCCACGCCCGCATCGTGCGCCGCCGCGGTCACGTCGGCGTTGGTGCCGATCTCGTCCAGATGGAGGCGCAGGGTCTTGCTCGCCGCAGGCTCCCCCTCGTCAAAGTCCGCGTTCAGGCTGCGGTAATAGGTATGGAGACCCACCGCCCCGTAGAGGAAGGCGCTACCGTCCTCGGGGAAGTCGTACACGAGGTCATCGCCCACGATCGCCTTGCATCGCTCGGCAAACGAGAGCTCGGTGGCATCCAGGTAGGGATTGTCCTCCATGTCGTACTCGGAGGCATTGGTCGTCGTGACGAGCGAGAAGGCCGAGGCGTCCTCCCCCGGAAGCGCCACCCCGTAGACGAGCACGCAGACCGCCGCCACCGCAACGAGCGAGACGACCACGGAGGACCCCTTCGCGGACGGTCGAACGCGAGCAGCGCGACGTCGTGTGACCCTGGTCCAGACCGCCGTGACGGCACGACAGACGACATAGAGGCCGAGAACGGCAAGTGGGATGGCCATGATCACGCAGGAGGATGCGGTGCGAAACGGATCGCGGTACCAGAACCCCGCAAGGAGGTGCTTTAGCCGACCGTCCGTGGCCACCACGAGAAAGTGAATCGCGAGCATGGAGACGTACGAGAGCGAGAGCCAGAGATAGCGTCTCTCGTGCAGCGTGTAGAGACCGCCTGCGGCCACCAGGATGGCAAGCGCCACCTGCCTCATGGGGTCTCGGTACGCAAGGAGCAGGAGCTCCGTGACGGCCTCGCCCTTCCCGTACACGGGCCACCAGTCGATGGAAAGCACACCGCTCATGAAGGACGCATGGTAGAGCGCAACCCACGCGACGGCCGCAAGGGCGAGAAAGGCCGCGACGAGGGCCACGCGCGCAAGGGGACGGGCGCGGTCCGAGACGTGAAGACGGTCGGCCAGTCCCGCCATGCGCCAGGCGCAGAGCGGCCAGAGAAGCACGGCGATGGTGAAGATGGCGTTGGGCTGCGTCACGGCAAGCGCGCAACAGCCCACGGCGAAGGCCGCGAGGAGGGCGAGGCGGTGACGCGCACCCCGCATGGGATCGATGAGACAGGCGAAGCAGGCCGCCACCGCAGGTGCCATGGCAAAGCTCGCGAGGTTGCTGCAGAGCAGGCCAAAGGTGAGGAGCCGCCACGGAAAGGCCACGAAGGCCACCGTCACGAGCGAGCCTAGGGCAACCACCTTCGGGTGATCGTCAAAGACGTACGAGAGAAGGACGTACATGCTCGCCGGGAACACGATCGCCGCAAAGGCGAAGTCGAGGGCGTTGAGCACCAGCGACACCGCGAAGCCCGTCGCCTGGTAGACCATCGCACCCACCACGTGCCATGCCGCCGGGTAGAACCCGCCCGGCAGGGCGGCGCCATACCCCATGCCATCAGGGAAGCAGTTGGTGGCATCGAGCACGGAGAAGGTCCCGCTCTCGGCATAGGCTCGTATGCGCGCCAGGTGGAAGACGGTGTCGATCTGCCGCGGGAACGACTCGGGGCCGTCCATCACGCTCAGGAAGCAGCAGAGGCCCACAAGAACCCCCACGGTCACGTAGCAGGCAAGGACCAGCCAGCCTGCTCGCAAAGAGCCGCGGGACGGACCGAGGGCGAGCGCCTCTCCCCCACCGCGAGCCCGCGAGAGGGCATACACGACCCCCGCCAGCACGAGCGCGATGGCCAGAAGCGTTACCCACGAGGCGACGACACCCGCAGCCTTGAGCACGATGCCGATGGCGGCATAGAGGAACATCGAGACGAACGGGGCACACGCCACGGCAAGCGGTGCCGAGAGTCCCGCCCCGCGAAGGGCAAGCGAGCCAGGCACGTAGAGGAGAACGACAGCCACCACGACCGCGATGAGAAAGGATGACCACATGAAGGCGTCGCCTATGAGACTTGCATGTAGCTCGACCCCTGGTCGAGGTTACCGTTGAGGAAGGGGTCACCTAGGGTGCGCAGACCGGGATGCCGCACGTCAAAGAGGGCGAGCCCGGCCGCGGAGTAGTCCGGCGCGTTGAAGGCGTTGTCGTAGCGTCTCCCAAGGTTCGGGGTCTCGGCGACCTCGAGCTTGACGGTGCACATGGAGACCATCCGCATGCCCGTCTCGCGAAGGCGGACGCAATACTCGGCCGCACCCGTCTCATCGGAAAACGCCTCGTCAAAGCCACCGACTGCCTCAAATGACGCACGCGAGGTGAGAAGGCCCTGCAGCCCGACCGCACTCACGTCCTGGAAGGCCCGCAGGTTGCACTCGTATCCCGGGAAGTCGTCATCGTAGCCTCGGTAGAGCGGCATGATGCGGCATCGGGTGACCGCCACGCCGTAGCACTTGTTGACGCCGCCCCGGTAGAGCACCTTGGGGGCAACGGCGCCCACACCCGTCATCGAGCACATGCCCACGAGCTGCTCGATGGGTTCCGGTGTCATGAAGAGACAATGGTCATCGAGAAAGAGCAGGTAGTCACCAGTGGCGACCCTGGCGCCGGCATTGAGCCGAGCATAGCGGGTACCCGCAGGCGCTTCCACGAGGCGCACGCTGGTGGGAATGCCCTCGGAGACACGCTCGTCCACACGACCCACAAGCACGAGCTCCATGTTTGCATGGGCGTCGGACTGGCAGAGGGTCTCCACGAACTGTCGCGTGGTCTTGGGGTCGTCTCCGCAGTCCACCACGACCGACACGCTACCGGACACGTTGCGAAACCACAGGTCGTGGAGGTTGAAGATGCCCGACCCGATGATGTCCGCATCGATGTCCCTGCGCTCGAGCTGCCCCTGGATGGCCAGGCGGCAGGAACGCAGGCTGTACGGCTTGGAGTCGGGGTTGGTGGCGGTGGAGTTGGTGCTTATCCGCCAGTGGTACATCACGCGCTGCACGCCGTGCACCTGGCGGGCATGCTCGGTGCACCAGGCGATCATGTTGAAGTCCTGGGAGCCATCGAAGCGGGCGTCGGGCGTGGGCATGGCCTCGATGAGCGAGCGTCGGATGGTCATGAGATGGATGGCGTAGTTCTTGCAGAGCAGGAGCTCCGGCGAGTACTGGGGCTTGAAGAGCGGATTCATGTGCCGAAACTCGCCCGTGTCGGCATCCTGCTCCACGAGGTCCTCGTCGCAGTAGAGCACATCGATCGCACCATCCGCGTTGAGCGCCTCTGCGTATTCGAAGAGCAGGTCGGGATCGATGTAGTCGTCGTGGTCGAGAAAGCAACAGAAGTCACCGGAGGCGGCCTCGATGCCACGGTTCGTGTTCTCGGTGATGCCGTGGTTGGCGTCGAGCGTCACCACGCGCACGCGCCCGTCGCGCATGCGTAGGGCCTCCACGGCTGCAGCAAGCTCGCCGCGCTCGGGACTCGCGTTCACGAGGACGAGCTCGAGGTTGTCATAGGTCTGCGAGAGAACCGACTCGGCCATGACGTCGAGGAAGTCGAGCGGGGTGCGAAAGAGGGGCACCACGATCGAGAAGCAAGGACGATAGGCCAGGCAACCGGCACGGTGGCGCTGCTCGTCAAGCTCCGGCTCGCTTCGCCGGTGACGTTCGAACCACAGGGGGTAGCCGGGAGCCGTCCACGCGTCGACCGGAAACGGGTCAGGCAGATCGCCTGGCGCGGCTAGATGCCTCCTCACGAATCCGTACGTCCGTCGCACCAGGTTGATTGGGTTGTCCACCCTCTCCGTCCTTTCTTGGGCGCCTTCCCCCTAGCCGAGCTTGGTCCTCACGTACTCGTCCAGCTCTTCCTCCCAGTCGCGCGGCGTGAAGCCGGTCGCCTCGATCTTCTCGAGCGAGAGCGCCGAGAAGTGCGGCCGGGGGGCGATCGGACCCTGGGCCGTGGCGTAGTACTCCTGCGTGGAGACGGGCACGACCCGTTCCGCGTTGCCGTTCGTGAGCTCGAAGACGCGTGCGGCGATCTCGTGCCAGTTTCTGACGGCACCCGAACCCGTGAGGTCATAGGTGCCGTAGGGAGCATGGACGTCGAGCAGGTGGAGGATGCCCTCTGCCATCTGGTCGGTGAAGGTGAGGCGTCCGACCTGGTCGTCTACCACCGTCACCTGGTTGAGCCCGTCCGACGCATCGGCGCAACGCGCGGAGAGTGCCGCCATAGTCTTGACGAAGTTGCGCCCGTCGCCAATGACCCAGCTCGAGCGGGCGATGTAGTGCCTGGGGCAGCCTGCGACGGCGATGTCACCGGCAGCCTTGGCCTGTCCGTACACGGAGAGCGGCGAGAAGGCCTCCTCCTCGGTATGCTCCTCGGCGGTGCCGTCAAAGACGTAGTCCGACGAGATGTGCACGAGCGTGATGTCGTGCTCCGCGCAGGTGCGGGCGAGAAGCGCCGGTCCGAGCGCGTTGGCCTTCCAGCAGGCGGTGCGACCCTCGGGGGTCTCGGCGCGGTCGACGGCCGTGTAGGCGCCGCAGTTGATGACGGTACCATAGAGGTCCCAGTCGATCCCGTCGTAGGCCGAGGCATCCGAGAAGTCGAAGGTGTCGATGTCGTTGCAGTCAAAGCCCGAGAGGCCACGCTCGTCGGCCAGAGCCTTGATTGCCCGGCCGAGCTGGCCATAGCAGCCCGTGACGAGCGTGCGGCGAGGTGCCATGGGAACGACGTCGGCGAGCATGGGATGGTGCAGGTCGGCCTCGGAGAGCTCGCATTGGTCGAGCGGAATGGGCCACCGGATGCCGAGCACCGGGTCGGCAAGGTTCACGAAGGTGTAGGTCTTCTTGAGCTCGGCCGACCAGTGGGCGTTCACGAGATAGGTGTAGGCGGTGCCGTCCTCCAGCGCCTGGAAGGAGTTACCCACGCCCCGTGGCACGAAGATGGCCTTGGAGGGGTCAAGCGTACAGGTGAAGACCTGGCCGAAGGTCCGGCTGCCCGCACGGAGATCGACCCACGCGCCGAAGACGGAGCCGCGAGCGATGGAGATGAACTTGTCCCATGGCTCGGCGTGGATACCGCGCGTGACGCCTCGCTGCTCGTTGAACGAGATGTTATTCTGAACGACATGCAGGTCAGGCACACCGAGAGCCGTCATCTTGGCACGCTGCCAGTTCTCCTTGAACCAACCGCGGCCATCACCGTGAACGGTAAGGTCCAGTACCTTGAGACCATCGATGCCCGTCTCGGTGACCTTGAGGTCCTTCTCGAAATCCATGACGCGCCCTTCTCCCGTACAAGCCATCCATACGCATTAAAAAATGCAGCGACGAAGCAGCTGCATTGCTGCCATTCATTCTAGAGCATTATCTGATTCTGAAGAACGCGCGGGTAGGGCAGACGGAGCGTGACACGACGCTTTCTACGATATCCTCGCGAGAAGAAAGACCCAAAGGGAGAAGGCGAGAAGCGCCAGAGAGAACGAAGACGTAATCGCACAGTACGTGCCTTCGCTACAGGACTTCTCCCTGCCCGTACTCAAAGCCAGCGCGCAGACGGGAAACACGAGGGGGAGCAGGTATCGTGTTTGCACCCCGTTTACCGTCGGCAGGCCAACCGGCGTAAACGAGATGTAGAGGGCGGTACACGAAAGAAAAATGGTCACGAGCGAGAGAAAAACGACCCACAGCCTGCTCTTCCACCCAAAGATGCGGGCAGACAGGGAGGAGCAATCCGTAAGAGCCACGCCCATGACAAAGAGCAGCGGCACACAAATCAAGGATGGGAAGGAGGCCTGGATGGAGCTGAGGTAAGCAAAGTTCACAAACGACGAATCGATACTCGCTGGAGTCAGATAAGCACCAGACATGAAACCAACAATGGTACGTGCAAAGGAAACTGGGTCCTGGAATGCAAGGGCAGTCTGCGCCGACGCGTTTACACCCCTTCCCCCACGATAGTCACCGCTCCCCCCACCTTTGGTCGAGAGGAGGGGCAGAGCAAAGGTCGCAACGGCAAGCAACGCAACAACAACACCCGCGATGTAAAATCGTTTCTTTTGAGTTTTTGACTCAAATTTTGATGATGGCATCAGCATCAGGATGGCCAGCATCGGGAAGTAGACGGCCTTTGGCCCGAGTCCCACAAGAAAAACGAGGAAGAGCGCAAAGGCCCGCGATGTGGTCAGCGGACGCTCGTCTGAGAACTCCCTGATTGCCATCGCGGTTCCGAGCATGAAAAATGAGATGAGCCACGCGTCATAGGAGTAGTTCGCAGCGAGAAATATGTTTGTCGGCAGCAACGCAACAACGGTCAGCAAGCTCTTTTTTGTCGGGATGATCCGTATTGCAAAGAAGACAATGGTCACATAGGATAATAGATTAAACAGTCGCCCTAGGACGAAGGCCATGGAAAACGATACATGCAGGAAGCGCCCAAGCCAGAGGCCACAGGCGCTCGGAATATACGCGATGGCACTGAACTGGGAGACAATCGTCGAGACGCCCCCGATACTGCTTACACTTTGGGCCGTTGCACCTGAGTCCAACTGCTCCGCATGATCATAAATCTCATCCCATGACCACATCTTGCTCAAGTTATTTGCGGTCCCATCTCCACGACCAAACGAAACATCCTGAGAGAACCCATCCTCCTTGTTGTATAGCAGAATCTGCATTCTGTCCGAAGCGGTCTCCTCGACATCGGAGAGAAATGAGACGGACAGCGCATTTTGATAATGAATCTGATCATCCCAGGAAAGGACGTTGCCAACCGGGAAGGCGATAATGATAACCACGCCAGCCGCTAGTGCAATCGTGGCAAACACGCGCTCGGGACAAAACGCCCTGTCTCTGCACAGCATCACGATTGAAAGCACTCCCAGGCACAGAAACGCGGCCAAGATGAAGACGGACACCAAACCACTCGCCATCATTCCCTGCCTGAACGCCAGCCATGCGCATGTAAAAATGGCAAAGAACACAACGAGCATCTTCCAGTCAAGGAGGCCTGATATATGAAAAGGTCTCTCCCTTCCGAGAGGCGCACGCTGCGACCGCCCTGAATCCAATACCGGAAGATACTCGACCACCAACAGCAGACAGGAGAAAACCGCACAGAAGAAGAGTGCCATTCTCTTTGGACGCCAATCCGCTATCGAAAAAAGAGAGACAGATTTGGCACCAAACAGTGTTCCAACCTCAAGCAGCAATGCGATTCCCGCAGAAAGCACAAGGAGTCGAACCAGCAGCTGTCCGTCTGTCTTCCCAAAACAACACGTTTTCCTTGAACAGAAAAACGTGTTGAGGACATAACTTTCTTCACACAACAGGACGGCCGCAGCCACAAGGTACATGGAGAAAAGCGCAACCGTCGACCGAACCAGAACGAAGGCGCCTACGATGACGAGCACCAGCACACTGGCCCACATCAACCGAGTCCTCAGCCGACCACGGGCAGCGCCGGGAGTACTGCAAGCATGATCTCCTATCTTACGTTCCGACAACTTTTCCCCTTCAGCTGTCTCTGCCTTCACCGTCGGCCATCTTCAGGGCATCCATCATCGCCTATTGGCCCTGCTTGGCGTACTTGGCCTCGGTGGCGTCCTTGGCGCCGCGCCACCAGTCCTCATGCTCGGTGTACCAGGCGATGGTATGGTCGAGGCCCTCGGAGAAGCTGGTGTGAATCGGCTTCCAGCCGAGATCGTTCTCGAGCTTGGTGGGATCGATGGCATAGCGGCGATCATGGCCGGGACGATCGCGAACCCAGTCGAAGGCATCAGCCGGCTGACCCATGCGCTCGAGGATGGCACGAAGCACGTCGATGTTGTTCTTCTCGCCATTGGCCCCGATGAGATAGGTCTCGCCGATGACACCCTTGGTGAGGATGTCCCATACGGCGCGAGAGTGATCCTCCGTGTGGATCCAATCGCGGACGTTCTGGCCGTCGCCATAGAGCTTGGGGCGAATACCGCAGAGGATGTTGGTGATCTGACGCGGAATGAACTTCTCCACGTGCTGGTAGGGACCATAGTTGTTGGAGCAGTTGGAGATAGTGGTGCGCATGCCATAGGTACGGGTCCACGCACGAACGAGCAGGTCCGAGCTGGCCTTGGATGACGAGTAGGGCGAGCTGGGCCTGTAGGGGTCATCGGGCCTGAAACGTCGCGGCTCGTCGAGTGCGAGGTCGCCATAGACCTCGTCGGTCGAGACGTGGTGGAAGCGTACGTCGTACTTGCGGCAGGCCTCGAGCAGACGATAGGTTCCCACGACGTTGGTCTGGACGAAGGGCTCGGGATTGGCGATGGAGTTGTCGTTGTGCGACTCGGCCGCATAGTGCACGATGGCATCATAGCCGGGAACGATGCGGTCGAGGAGATCGGCATCGCAGATGTCGCCCACGACGAGCTCTACGCGGTCCTTGGGCAGGCCCGCGATGTTGGCAGGGTTGCCCGCATAGGTGAGCTTGTCGAGAACGGTCACGTGCACACCGGGATGGTTGTTTACCACGTAGTGCACGAAGTTCGAACCTATGAAACCGCAGCCGCCCGTGACGATGATGTTGGTAGGTGCGAATGAGTCAGCCATGGTGGTGTCCTTGTCTTCTCGTGAAGAATCTCAATGGACGGAAGTATCTCAGTGCATACGATGTGCATTTTAGGCCAATGGGCCTCTGGGGCAAACTCACGTCAGCTCCCCTACCTGAAAGCACACGAGAAGAATCTCCGACGAACCCGGCTCGCCCATCAATCAATGGGCACATAAACCAGCACGGACAGCTCCCCGGTGCAGCGTATCAGGCGTCATTGCTCTTCTCGCTCGAGGAGTATGCCCGTGAGATGATCTTGGCAATGGGGCTTGGCCAGAACCGACGAAACAGCTCAAGGTCCTCGTTAGCCCTCGTGTTGTCCTCTATGTAGGATGAGGTCGCCGAATCCTCGTGGATACGATGGTACATGAGGATATCCGAGGAGTAGTAGAAGCCCCCCTCGAGCCGAGAGAGATGTTCCCACGTATCCCAGTCGAGACTGCACTTCATCGTGACTTCGAAAGGCGGGTTGGGACAGTTCCTTCGATTGAACGTGACCGAAGGACAGCAGATGGGCGAACCGAGCGAAAGAACTTGCCTTCGCCGGGAGATGCTGTCGGCATTCCTGCCATCCTTCAGAGGCGCGAGAAGCCTTCTCTTCGTGCTCAGCAGCCTATTCTCGTCCACCCTCTTTCCCGCACGAAGCTCACCGTAATCGCTAAAGAAGATGAGCGATGAGCCTGATTGGGAAAGGGCGGAGATTGCCGTGGAGGCATAGCGGGGACAGTAGACGTCATCTTGGTGGGTAATCGTGATGTAGTCCGCCGTTGCCTGCGAATAGGCAAAGTTCCAGTCCTGGCCAATGCCATGCTCTCCATCATTCACGACAAGCGCAAGCCCGTAACCCGCAGCTATCCCATCAAGCCAGGCGCTTGGCGTCGCCGTGGCGATAAAGACCTCGCTCTTGACTGGATGACCATCATCGTCTTGCTGGTTGAGGACGGATTCGATGCATTCGCGCAGATAGGGCGACTGACCGTACGCGCAAATGGCAAAGGCATGAGAAGCCATGATGAGATTACCTCCGACCATAGGCCATAAGAGCCCACCTAAAGGTTTTAGGGTGACGGACAAAGAGCCAGACGGCAACGCGATTCTGAAGCGCATCACCAGTCGGCCTTGCGGGAGAGGCGTAGCTGCGGCTTTTCCAGCCGGGCAGGTTCTTGTCTAGCCACTCCCGATATCGAGATAGATTACCAAGGGTCCTTTCTCCCCCATCCCCCTGCGCGGTATAGAGGAGAAACCAGACGACGAGCCGGGTGAACACGTAGTTGTTGAGGGCTTCGTCAAAATCGGTGCCTACGTCTCGCATGCGCGCAAGAATCCGATTGATGGCCAGCTCAAACTGGAGGCCCTCGGACTTGCGTTGCACCGTACTCGAAACACTATCCGGGTTGAGGAACCAGTTATACCCGCAGTACGGAATCACCACGCTCTTTTGCGAGAGCGTGGTGGCAGGGAGCGTGAAGAAAAGATCCTCGCTAATGTTCACGGGTAGGAACTCGAGCGAGGCACGACGTACGAACTCGGTTCTATAGAGCTTTGCCCAGGCAGCTTCCACCGCGTAGGGAGCCCATTCGGTCCCGGGAACAGGAGAGCCCTGCGTTCGAACACGTCCGTTCTCGTCGGGCCTGCGGTAACCACCCAGCACGATATCCGCCTCGCCATCCCCTGCAGCGCAAACGAATGACTCAAGATAATCGGGATCTAGGTAGTCATCGTTGTCGACAAAGGCGATGTAATCTCCCGTCGCAAGCTCCATAGCCCTATTACGAGCCATGGCAGCACCTGCGTTTTCGCGATGCTCGACCACAAAACGCCCGGGAGCATCCTTGGCATAGCCATCGAGTATGCTTGCGGACCCGTCAGAAGAGCCATCATCAATGGCGATGATCTCGAAGTTACGGTAGGTTTGGGCAAGGACGCTGTCGATGCATCTCGCGAGGTAATCCTCCGCGTTGAACACCGGAATAAGGACGGAGACCTTCAGGTCGCATCGTCCTGAGGATGACTCGCGACCACCTGCTTCGAGGGAACGTGCCACGATGGCCCTCCTCAGGTAGAGTACGGCGACAACGGCCCCCGTCGTCATCGAGACGATAACGACGAAGTTGATCCCATTCATTCCAAGGGTCGTCTCAAGGGGAACCATCAACAGCGCGCACGATGCAAACGCAACAACGTTTGAAACAAGAAGCCCGCGCATGTCCCGGCAGATGACCAGCGCGTCCGAGAGAAACCACATCAGCGCGATACATCCCGTGCTTATCAGCACGTATGGAAAGAGGTACGTATACGCCGCAATACTCTCTCCATAGACCCTCACGAGAACGGGCGACCCAACAAGGGAGAGACCGACGACCATGATTACGATGAAGGCCACCATGAGACGTATGGTCTTTAGGAGATACCTCGCGAATGCCCCATCCTCCCCGGACTCCCACCTCTCTGCCAAAGGCACCAGGGAAGGAGCATAGAGATAGCGTGCGAGGGCCTGGATAAGCACCGCAGGCGTTGCGACGGCGGCATAGAGCCCAAGCTGGTCGACCCCACAAGCCCAGCTGAAGTACTGGCGAGCGACCGAGACGACCATGCTGATGAGAAGGGTCGACACGACGAGAGGCATGCATCTCCTCAGAAGCGCGACAACGGTATGTGGCGCGATGGCAGGTCGAATGCGACCAATCCGAGATGCATGGGGGATGTCATAGAAAACCGTCATAGCAAGGCCAGCGAAGAACATTCCAAGGACGGCAGCGTCAAGGCTCTGAAATGCTACCAGTCCACCGGAGAAGAGTGCAATCACCGCCATCCCTCGCAGGAACTGAGAGATGCCGATGTAGTCCATGCGCTCGCCGCGCTGATCGACACCATAGAGGACGTCGACGAATGCCTCGTCGATCTTAAAGAGCATGTAGAGGAGGATAGTAATCGTCGTTGCCTGGTTGCCTCCAACGACGATCGCGTAGGGAACGACAAACGCCAGCCCGATGACGGTGGTCACCAGTCGAAATCCAACGTAGCAACTCTGAGGATATGCTCCTTTGACATCCGAGACCTGAAACGTCCTCATCGAGTAGGTGGCTATCGGATTGAACATGTTACCAACGGTCATGGCCAAGGCGAGGACACCGGAACCCACATAACCACTGGACAAGGTCACGACGAGGACAGTCGTCAGCCAAAGACACCCTTGATACGTAAGGCTGCCAATGGTATTGAAGAGTATGTTCCGCCTGACCGAGAGGGGCTCCGGCGGTACCGTCTTCTCATCTGTCATTGACATTGTGAAACCCCATCACTCGCACGGACATACATGAGGAGAGCGAGTCTCTCGCAAATCTGGCAATGCATAGGATAGACGCGACGGCTGGTGCTAGCGAGAAAACCATAGACAGTATCCTCCCACCTATTGGATGGGAGCGTGAATCCAGTTGTTTGGTGCACTCCTCAAGGCACGTGTGCCCCAGCACTAACTGCCACGTATCATTGTCGTGCAATGAAGACAGTACGAGGAGCTGATGCATGAGAATCAAAGAGGCTGGTGTCTGCCGCGGAAGCGGAAAAATCTTCGCCAAGATAATCCTCCCATCTCTTCCGGAAACAAGCGCCGTTACCATCTCGGCAGACACGGACAACGGACGTGATGTGCCTTGCTCCCTTTACGAACTTGACACCAACAGGGATGCTGATCGTGCCTTCGTCGTCGTCGTACCCATGCTCGACATCTCCAGCTGCCAAATCACTTTGACAGAATCGCAGAATGACACGACACCCCGTGATAGCGCTTCCTTCCGCATCCGTTTCACGTCCGCCAAATGGGAATCGCGCCTGAACTACAGACTTAACCAACAACTTTGCCGCGAGATTCGCGACTATGACAAAGTCGGCATCTATGACAATGCCACGATTGACTTTCTCGATTGCATCGAGGACGGTAATGAGGCGATTCTGCGCATAGCCGTCCATGAACCCTATCGGGACGACAACGCACCGTCGATCAAATGCCTGGACGCAGCACTCAACACCATTCCAATCAGTCTTGTCACCTTTGGCAACGCAAAGGAAATTATCCCCTTTAGCGCGAACAAATACCGTAGGGAGTATCAATACTCCCTACGGGTCCCCAATGAGATAAAAAGACTTGTCTTTACGATCGATGACGCAAATCATCCATCGTTCGGCAGCTTCGAGGTCCTCGATGGACCCATGTTTGCCGACCTTCGCCTACGGACAGCGAACATCATGCGGAGCGCCCAGGAAGATATCGCCTATAGGGACTGGTTCAAAGCCCATAGAGTTGATGTCGCAGCGCTTTCCAAACAAGACCATATTCACTTTAGCTATGAGCCAAAATTCAGCATAGTCGTCCCGCTTTACAAGACGCCTCGCTCGTTCTTTAGAAGCATGGCTGACTCTGTCATCAAGCAGAGCTATCACAACTGGGAGCTTATTCTCGTAAATGCCTCTCCAGAAGACGGAGAGCTCGCTGAGCTAGTTTCGCAGTATTCTAGGAGAGATGCTCGCATTCGCGTAGTCAGTCTCTCTGAGAACCTTGGCATCTCCGAAAACACCAACCGAGGAATTGAGGTAGCCTCTGGTGACTTCGTCTGCTTCTTCGATCATGATGACCTGATTGAGCCTGACATCCTCTTCGAGTATGTCAGGGCAATCAACAATCGAAGCGATACGGACCTCATCTACTGTGATGAGGACAAGCTGCTGCCAAATGGCTCTTTTGCGCAGCCGTTCTTCAAACCCGACTTCAACCTCGATCTTCTCCGGGGAAACAACTATATCTGCCACATGCTTACGATCAGGAAGTCGCTTCTTGACCAGATCGAACCCAACACCGCAGAATATGATGGCGCCCAAGACCACAATCTCACTCTTCGCGCAGTGGAGAAGGCACGCCATGTCAACCACGTTCCCATGCCGCTCTATCATTGGCGAATGAGCGCTACGTCAACGGCCGCAGATGCAGGCAGCAAGTCATATGCCACCGATAGAGCGGCAT
>Ga0268263_1001448_pt1 | contig 20632 bp, 19 predicted proteins | sample Biomet5_FD_190358 | JGI IMG/M metagenome (GOLD analysis project Ga0268263, IMG submission 190358) | Microbial communities from bioreactor (seeded with sewage sludge) at LBNL, California, USA - Biofuel metagenome 5 (SPAdes) (version 4) | ecosystem: Engineered > Bioreactor > Anaerobic >... | reverse complement strand
TGATACACACTCCCAAAATTGTTGAAGGGGAAGACGATGGCGTAGACCTTGCCGATGACCAGCCGGGTATCCACCATGCCGATGCGGCTGTCCCGGCTGTCGGTGGAGGCGTTGCGGTTGTCGCCCATAACGAAAATGCAGCCCTTCGGCACGGTCTTGGGGCCGTTGAAGTCGCTCTGGTAGCTGGTAAGCTCCGCGATATAGGGTTCGTCCAGAGCCGCGCCGTCCACATACACGATGCCGCGGTTGAAGTCGATATCCACGGTCTGCCCCGCGGTGGCGATGACGCGCTTGACCAAAGCCTCATCCTTGAACTGAACCTTTTTGAAAACGATGATGTCCCCCTGCTTGGGCGTGTAGAGGATGTTGGAGACGATCATCTTGTCGCTGTTCTGCAGGGTTGGCACCATGGAGGTGCCCACCACGTCCACCAGGCGCACCACGAACACGAACAGCAGCACGCAAAACACCAGCGCCGTCACGATGCACTGCAGCCAGTCATAGACCTCGGAACGGGCGGTGGGTTTCTCCTTAATTTTTTCAGTCATAGTCGGCGACCTTTCCCGAAAGGATATATAATAGATTATTATACACGTTTTCCCCGGTCTTGGCAACTCAAAAACAACCCGTGGGGACACAAAAAAAGAGACCCTCCCGGGTCTCTTTTTTGCAGCTTGCTCAAACCTTAGCCTTGACTTTTGCCGCCTTGCCCACGCGGTCGCGCAGGAAGTAGAGCTTGGCCCTGCGGACCTTGCCCCTGCGGACAGTCTCCACGGAAACGATGGAGGGAGAATGCACGGGAAAGACCTTCTCGCAGCCGACGCCGTAGGAAATGCGGCGGACCGTGATGGTCTCGTTGATGCCGCCGTGCTTTTTGGCGATAATGGTGCCTTCAAACGCCTGGGTGCGTTCGCGGCTGCCTTCCTTGACGCGGACGGTGATACGCACGGTATCGCCGACATTCATCGCGGGAAGCTCCGCCTTCATGTAGCGGTCGGACAGAGTTTTTACCAGATCCATGATAAACCTTCCTTAATATAGGCGTTCATACCGGAGGGCAAAGCCGCGGCAGCGGACCGTCTTAGTAGGCGCGGGGAGATATACTCCGCGCAAGCCAGAGTATGGTACCATAGTTTTCTTGGAATTTCAAGCTTTTTTTACCGGAATACCCGCAGATTTTCGTCATAGACCTCGATCCGGGTGAAGCTGGCGAAGTCCGGAGCCAGCCGGGGCGCCTTCTGGCGCAGGGCGTCGGCAATGAGCTCGGGATTCAGGGTCGGCTCCTGGGCGGAGATCAGCATCTCGGCGCGCACGCCGCCGTCCTCCGGGGCAAAACCGATCTCCCGGATGGCGGGGCGGATATCGCTGTCCCCTTCCCCGCGCTTGGTCTTTCTGGTGATGACGATGGCGTCCTGCGCGTAAAATTCGCTCAGTCCCTCCGCCATAGCCTCCGGCGCTCTGCCGTCATATTCGAAAACGCCCTCCGCCCGCAGCCATTTGATCTGCGCGGGCTTCCGCTCCGCCTCGTAGACCTCCAGCGCCTCAAGCCCCTCCGGCATCTTCGCCGTGAGCCGTTCCGGCAGCCAGCCGAGATCCGGCTCCCCCTCCAGCCGAAAATCCATCAGCTCGCACAGGCTCCCCGTGCCCACGGACAGGGGCAGCGCGATGGAAATCTGCGCATGGGGATTAAAGCCCTCGGAATACTTCAGCCGATAACCCGCGCGCAAAAAGGAGCGCTGCAGGGTGCGCATCAGGTCGAGGTGGGAGATATACACGGCCCGGCCGGTCTTTGAAAAGTGAAGTCTCAGCTTATCCATCGCACTTGCCTCCCTTCAGAAGCCCTGCCGCGCCGCAGGCGGAGCACTGTTTCCGGCAGTCGGGGGAAAGCACGGATTCATAGCAGCGCTCCCGTTCCCGCCAGAGATGGTCGGCGCGCACGCCCACGTCGATCATGCTCCAGGGCAGCACCTCGTCCTTTTCCCGCTGACGGTTCGCGTAGAACGCGGGGTCCAGTCCCGCGTCCGCCATGGCCTCCATCCAGCGGGAAAAGGAGAAATAGTCGTCCCAGGCGTCCAGTCTGCCGCCGGCGCGGAACACGGCCTCCAGCACGCCGCCCAGCCGTCTGTCGCCGCGGGACAGCACGGCCTCCACCAGACTGGTATCCGCGTCGTGCCACTTGTAGGTCACGTTCCGGGCCGTGAGACTGTCCCGCAGCAGTTTCACCCGCCGGCGGTATTCGTCCATCGGGATCTGCGGCTCCCACTGGAAGGGGGAAAAGGGTTTGGGAATAAAGCAGGAGGTGGAGATGGTGATGCGCACGCCGCGGTTTTTGTACTTCGCATATTCCCGCCAGCAGTGCAGCACCTCGTTTGCCATCTGGGCGATGCCGCGGATATCGTCGTCCGTCTCGGTGGGCAGGCCAAGCATATAATAGAGCTTTACGCCGTTCCAGCCGCCCTCAAAGGCGATGCGGCAAGTGTGGAGGAGATCCTCCTCCGTGACGTTTTTGTTGATGGCGTCCCGCAGGCGCTGACTGCCGCCCTCCACGGCGAAGGTCAGCCCGCTTTTGCGCACCTTCTGGATGCGCTCCATGATGTCCATGGAAAAGTTGTCCGCCCGCAGCGAGGGCAGCGACAATCCGATGCTTCTCGGCTCGCAGTATTCCAGCAGCCCGTCCATCAGCGGCTCCAGCGCCCTGTAGTCGCTGGAGCTGAGGGAAAGCAGCGTGCAGTCCTGATAGCCTGTGTTTTCCAGCAGGGCCTTGCCCTGGGCGACAAGGGTCTCCGGCTTTTTGGCCCGGACGGGGCGGTAAATATGTCCCGCCTGGCAGAAGCGGCAGCCGCGGATGCAGCCCCGAAAGAGCTCGATGCTGGCCCGGTCCTGCACCACCTCCGTGCTGGGCACCACGGGGTTGAGGGGATAGGGCGCCGAATCCAGGTCCTCGACGATGCGCTTGGTCACGACCTCCGGCGCGCCGGGGAGGCGCCTGATCCGGCGCACGGTACCGTCGCCGTTATACTCCGGGGCGTAGAGCGATGGCACATACACGCCGCCGATCTTCGCCGCTTCCAGCAGGAAGCGCTGTTTTGTCCAGCCCCCGGCCTTGGCGGTACGCAGCAGGGCCAGCAACTCGTTGTCCACCTCCTCTCCCTCGCCGATTATCATGAGATCCAGGAAATCGGCCATAGGCTCACCGTTGACGCAGGCGCTGCCCCCGGCGAAGACCAGCGGTGTCAGGCCGGGACGATCCGCGGCCCGCAGCGGGATGCCGGCCATGTCCAGCATGTCCAGCACGGTGGTATAGGCCATCTCGTAGCCGATAGAAAAGGCCACGGCGTCGAAATCGGACAAGGGGTCGCCGCTTTCCAGCGCGTACAGCGGGAGGCCCGCCTTCCTCATCTCGTCATACATATCGCCCCAGGGGGCAAACACCCGCTCGCACCACACAGAATCCAGGCTGTTCATGGTGTGGTACAGGATGCTCATGCCCTGATTGGACATCCCGATCTCGTAGGTATCGGGAAAGCAAAAGGCCACCCGCAGATCCACGGCGGCCTTATCCTTGATGATCTGATTGTATTCCCCGCCGGTATAGCGGGCCGGTTTCTGCACCCGGGGCAGGATGCGTTTCAGTCTCTTATCCATCGTTCTGCGCTCCAAAATCCAAAGTGCGTCTATTTTACATCACCCCGGCGCGTTTGACAAGGGACTGTCCGCTGTCGGGCAGGCTGAACAGCAGCCACACCGCCGCGATGGCCAGCGCCGCGCCCCGGCCCATCCACAGCAGCGTCAGCCCCGCCGCCAGCAGCACGGCCCCCGTCGCGGTACCCACCCGGGCGCAGGCCCGCTCCGCCCGCTCCAGCGGCAGCGCCGCGCACAGCACGGCTTCCAGCATCCGCCCGCCGTCCAGCGGCAGCGCGGGCAGCAGATTGAACGCCGAAAGCAGCGCGCTGATCCCCGCGCTGAGGCAGCAAAAGCCGCTCTCCCATTCGCGGCCCAGCCGGGCCGCGAAAAATGCGAAGGCCAGCCCCGCGGCGGGCCCCGCCAGCGCGGCAAAAAACTGCCCGGCGTAGCCTGTCCGGCCCGTATAGGTGATGCACAGGCCCGTCAGGCCCACCCGCAGTTCCCGCACCCGCCCCCCCAGCAGCCGCAGTACCAGCACATGACCCAGCTCGTGGACGGCGACAGCCAGCAGCAATGCCGCCAGCGTCTCATAATCCAGCAGCAGATACAGCGCCGAGGCACACAGAATCGCCCCCGCCCCTACCCGGAGCCTCGGCTTCCTCATATATAAAACTCCGGATTATAATAGACGCCGCCGCAGCTGAGCTCGAAATGCAGATGCGGCCCGGTGGCGCTGCCCGTCTGCCCCACCAGCGCGATCTTCTGCCCCAGCTTCACCTTGTCCCCCGCCGCAACGCACAGCGCGCTGCAGTGGGCGTACAGCGTCTTGTAGCCCCCGGCATGGTCGATGACCAGGTATTTGCCGTAGCTGTCGTTTTCCGCCGCCGTCTCCACCGTCCCGTCGGCAAAGGCCAGCACGTCGGTGCCGGATTGGGCGGCGAAATCCGTGCCGTAATGAAATTTGATTTGCTTCAGGATGGGGTGCATGCGATAGCCGAAGCCCGAGGAGGTGGTCCCCTTCACGGGCGAGGCGAAGGCAAAGGGCAGCGTGGGTACGGTATAGCTCACATCGGCCGGCACGGCATAGTTGGCGTAGGCCACCTGACTGTCAAGAAAGGCCTGCAGCGCCGGCGGCACGGCCTCCCGGGTTTCCGACTGCACGGCGGCATCGTCCTCCGTCGGCGCGGGCGAGGCCGTGGGCTGAGGCGCCGCGGTCTTTTCAGGCAGAATGGATGTCTGCTCCTGCCGCAGCTGGGCGATCGTCGGGGGAGAATAACTCTCCGCCGTGTCCGATACGCTCACGGTATCGTCCTCTTTCCCCAACCCCAGCTTCTCTCCCAGCGTCTGCACCGCCTTGCGGTAATCGTCGCTGCCGGACACGGCCTGCACCACCTGCGCCCTCAGGGTCAGCGTCGCCGCCGGAGAGATCAGCTTTACAGCCGTCAGCGCCAGGAACAGTCCGGCCGCGGCATAGATACGGAATTTTCTCATGGCACGCACCCCCTCCTGTATCCTATTCCCGGCCAGACGGGCATATCACCCGGCGGGAATAATTCTGCTTGACAAGCGCCGGCCGGATACTTATAATAAAAAAGCTTTATCGGGGTGTAGCGCAGTTGGTAGCGCGCTTGGTTCGGGACCAAGAGGCCGGGAGTTCGAGTCTCCCCACTCCGACCATAAGAAAAGCCTTGAAATCTCAACGATTTTAAGGCTTTCTTTTTTGCCTGTGCGAGCCGTGAAAATAGAAGTGTCAACAAAAAGTGTCAACAATTATGAATTTTTTGGAGTTTTGGGCGATCTCCGGCTCACTGAGCCATCTTCTGTGCAAGCTGGTATACCGTCCAGCCGCCTTTGATTGTGTCGCCGTAGTAGCGGTATAGCCACGCACGGCTCTTGCCCATGTACTGCGATATCTGCAGCACATTCAGACGACGGGCCCCTTTGAAATGCTCGTCTGAGTAGGCGATGATATCAGCCAGCACGGAGGGGTAAAGTGCTGTATCGTATTTCATAAGTATACCTCCATTAATATTTTTTGGGACAAGTTGCCATAAGAGTATTATATGGCAGTTTTACCGCATGGGGAATATGCCAAATAAGAAAGACAGGGAGCGGCATTAGCCGCTCCCCTGCGCGCTGTATATTCTGTTTTGATTTTGTGCTTCTGCAGGCATCGCCCCCCCTTTCTGCCCCGCTTGGGTTTATTGTTCCTTGCTGATTGTTATTATCTGAGGGTTCGCGCTGGCTGGATGAGCAGGAGGCCGTGCTGAGTATTCGCGGGCTGATTCTTCCAGAGCAGAAATAAACGCGCTTTTGTTTGTGGCTCGCTTCAATAGACTGAGCATCCGTTTGTCATCTTCGTTCATATCTTACCTCTCTTTCATTTTGTGGAAGTTGCTGCAAAAGAATAGTAGCGCGTTGTAATACCTTGTTCATAGTTTGCTCTGGATGCTGTGATGCGCGGATTAGCTGTAATAGGTATTCTTCATCCTCGTTCATTTGCCCCTCCTACATCTTTCAGCATCATTTCCAATACTTTGCACTGGTCGGCATCACTCAGCAGCAAGAATTGACGTAGAAAAAGTTTTCCCGCTTCGCTTGCGCCGTTGTGTAGCTCGAGCATTCCCGGTTCAGCCTCTATGATTTCCATGGAGCGGGCTTTCTGCTCTGGGGTCTCTCGGATTTCCGTTTTTATCATGATGTGCCTTTCTCCCCGTCAAGCTATCGGGGCAACTGATGTATTTGGAGCGGCCTTACTCCCCTTGACTGTCTTTATTGTACCATTTAGGGAACATATTTCAAGATGGGATTGTGCACGAAAAGGAACATACAAATTTGTAAAAATTGTTCCTTTACGGGAACAATGATAGTGTGATAATATATCGGATGAGGTAATGATATGCCTATAAAATACGATAAACTGTTTCAGCTTCTGTCCGAGCGCGGGTATAGCTCAACATATTGGCTTAGACAGAATGGAATACACCCCCGCACGGTAAACAAACTAAAACACGATGAAGCGGTCACAACGGAAACGATTTCGGCCCTCTGCAAGTTGCTGGACTGTCAGCCAGGTGATATTATGGAGTATATTGACGAGCAACCTTAATGGGTTTCAAGGCGTGGCGAGGCGTGGTATGGCGAGGCGTGGTTGGGTTTGGCATGGAATTCAACTGATAATTATTATTGGAGGTATTACTATGCTGAATGCTACAGAGAAAGCCAAAGAGCAGCGTTTACGCTACGCATTGAATAAAATCGGTTGCACTATGCACAAGTCAAGAAAGCCAATCAGCGTTGACAACATGGGCGAATATATGCTGATAGATTGCGCTTTTAACTGCGTTATTGCCAACAGTGGCCGTTATGACATGACACTTGATGACATAGCTAATTGGCTTGAGTAGGCAACCGGGCGGTGCGGGGAGAAATCCCCGCATTGCTTTTACATCCAATATAACAAAAGGCCGTCCGTGGGCTTGTGTGAGCCTGTGAGCGGTCTTTCTCTATTCTATTCAATAATCGGCGGAGTAAGTGGGCAGATACTCCCGCCGCCCTTGGTGCATGTGGTGCGCTGGGGGTATTTCATATGACCGTCTGACCGGTCAACTAATGGGGTATGCCGGAAAAACGACGGTGCTTTCGCGCGACACCCTATAGCGCTATTTGCAGCCTTGCATGAAAGCCCATCTGAAGAAACAGCGTCACCATAACGGCGGCGCTGCCTTAATATATACCCCCGCCCGGAAAAATGGCGGCAGGGTTATTGAAAAGTGTTGATTATAAAATAAATAATCGACATTTGGGAAATGTTGGAGTATTATGCTTATGTAAAATATTCTGGAAGGTGCAAATAACGCTAGCTTGCTAGGAAGGGAATGTGCTATGGATAAAAAGTCTGATATGCCCAAAGCGGTCTATAAAGGTGTTTTAACTATAGGCAATATTCAAATGACTTGTGCTGTTTTAGACAACGAGCAGCGGGTTATAAGCGAGACAAGCCTTACCGAAGCTATGCTAGGTACGCGAAGCGGGGCCGCTAGGAAGAAGAAAAAAGAGCTTGAAAAGCTCGGGACCCCTTTGCCCGTTTTTCTGGCATCCGAATCCCTAAAACCCTTTATTCCCAACGAGTTAAAGGGCGGAGCCCCTTTGATTACATATTTAGATGGCGAGCGGGAAGTTAAGGGCTATGATGCAAACATACTTCCTTTGGCTTGTGAGGTGTGGCTTGCAGCGAGATCCGCCGGCAAACTACAGCCGCAGCAACTTGATAAAGCTCAGAATGCAGAAATACTTATGCGTTCGCTGGCAAAAGTAGGTATTACAGCCTTAATTGATGAGGCTACCGGCTTCCAGTATGACAGAAAATATAACGCGTTAAGAGTTTTACTTGAAACGTATCTTGCAGACGAAATGAAAGCGTGGACAAAACAATTTCCAGATCAATTTTTCGTTGAGCTTGATCGTCTATATGGAAATAAAAATCTGAGATCCAGTCAACGGCCATTATACTATGGTAAGTTTATAAACACCTATATCTATGAGCCCCTTGAAAACGGATTGGTTGAATCCGAATTGCAAAAGCGGTATAAAGACGATGAAAAAAAGCATCGCAAGCATCAACACCTTACGGAATTCGGCACGGGGCAGCTGAGACTTCAAATAGGCCGCGTTATGGGTTTAATGGAAGTTGCGCCATCATTACGTTGGTTTAAAGAAAAGCAGAGCAAGCAAGGTCAGCTATCATTATTTGATGATTTTGATCAAGAATGAGGTGCCGGCCCACTTTGGGGCCTACCAAATTCCCCCGTCAGAACCGCGTCCTTAATGCCGGGGCTGACGGCTTCGGCAGCGTCAAGGCCGCTGGAAAACTGTTCAGCGCGAATTACTGTTCCATACCCGATCTTGTTGTCATCTGCGATTTTCTGAGCGGTTTTACCTGTTTCGGATTTCAAGTTACCATTTTGGACACTTGAAAAATCATCGGACTTTCTATCTCCGCCCTGCGTCATTTTTTTGGCTTCGTACTCTTTGCCAATCAAATAGGTTTTTTGCGCTTCGGTGAGATTGCGTTTGCCAAGCTGGTTTTGGCACATCCAGACGATTGCCGCCCATTCGTCGGGGCTTTATCTCTATGGCCGGAATGATTCCGGTCGCCGTGGTATGTATTGCGTGCTGTCCTTTGATTTGCACACATCACCGTCGCGTCTGCGCAGAGAGTACGTATCAAGGATATAGTGGCAAGCGCGCTGTGCTAAACACGGGGATAGCCGCCGCCAGTATCGACAGCCGGTACATTGTTGTGTATTCGCCTGTGTCACCTCCTGCCGCGTATGTCACGCTTATAAAGCGCATTTTCAGCCTTGCCGTATAATTTGACCTGCAATCAAAAAGTGCTTTTCAAAACGCCCGTAAACAGGCCGCTTCAACGGCTCAAAAGCGTGACATTGCGCTTGCATAATAGGATTCGGGAGACGTCAAACTTGCTGACGCCTCCCGTTGCTATTCCGATTCCATCGGAGATGTTATTTGTGGCTGCCTATGATTTTCGGTAACGGGTCATTCAGCTTTGCGGCCCGTGCAATCCAGTTATCGACCTTCGCGGACGGGTCTACGGCAAGTTTCGCCTTTCCCGTGGCGTACTCGTAAACGTCGTTGACCGCTTTGGCCTTGTCGCTGTCATCCATCTTCTGGTACTTGCTAGTGCCGATAAGCGATTGTATGAGGCTGTAGGAGGTCTGCCCCTTCGCGGTGTCAAACATCTTGCGCTCCGCGCCGGTCAAGTCGCCAAGTGATTTGTTCTTTGTGATTTTGGTGCTTTTGCTTGACACGCTGGGGAACATACCTTTAAAGCCTGCGTCACCGAGCCTGGACAGTTCGTCACTGACTGCGTATCTTGTGTATGGCGTTATCTGCCCCGGCAGCACATTAGCGTTGAGCGCGTTCAAAAGCGGATTATTGGTATACGTTTGCTCCCGCCCAAAGTTATCCAGCCTTGCCGGGAGCGTTTCACGGAGGCCGGGTATTTTGGATTTTATGTTATCTGCTGCCTGCTGTGCGGTGCTGCCACTGGAATAGGTATCTCTCACGGTATTGTCCGCCCCCTGCGCTATTCCGCCGATAAAGTTCGGCACAATAAAGCTGGGGGCCTGCCCTGCCGCATATTCCGTAGCTGCGTCAAACCCCTTTTCAATGGCGCTATTGCCTGTGGAATACTTGTAGCCGTTAATCAGGTCAGCGAGTGACGACATGGCCGGAAGGTCTATAATTGACTGATAGATCGCGTCGCTTGAAGCATTCAGCACGTCCGCGCCGTCGATTTCGCTATCGTCAATGTAATCATCGGCCAGCATGGAGCCCGCCACCATCAAGCCATTAAGCGGGTCCAGAAAGCCCATGGACAACAGAGTGTCGCCATCCTGCCATTCGGTACTTCCGCCATCTATCCAGCGGCTGAGTGCGCTCAAATTGAGCTGCGTTCCGGTTACGCCGGAGGATTTTTTCAAGGCGGTTTCGTCCTTATCATCGCCGTTGGAAACACTGAGTATCCCCGCCGCGGAAAGCATGGCAAAACCTGCAAGCGCCGCCGTTCCCGTTAAGCCTCTCCCAATGCCGGTGACGGCCTTCGCCTGCTGTTCCGCTGTCAATGTTCCGGCTTTTGCCTCATGAACGGTTACGCCCAAATCGAGCAGCGATTTCATAAGTCCGAGCGGCGAATAATTACCAAGCTGTGCGGTAATGTTTGGCGCCACTTTTGCAAATGGTAACCCCAAATCGCCGATCCCAAAGCTGCCGCCCAAGTTGTCTTTCAGCGATAATTTGTTCCCCAAATCGCGCGCGCCGATTGAGAGCTGGGAAAGCATACCGTCATTTTGGAATGTGCGCTGTCTGGAAATTTCCGTCGACCGGGTGTCGGCGTAGTCGCCGCGTACAAGTCCCTGAGCTGCCAGCCCGTTAAGCCCGCGCTCCGTTTCCGCCTTTATCCCGCCCTTTTGGAATTCGTCGGTAGTTTGCAAGGCATACCCCTCAAGCTTCCCCCAAGTGGATAACAGCCGTTCCAACGGGGAGCCGGTCATTTTGAACGTGCGCCCGCTTCGCTGCTCATACTTCGACATTGCGTCTGAAGCATCCGCGTCAAGCCCGACCTGTATGTATGACTTGATCGCGCCATCCAAAGAGCCGGAGCGTTTGACGCTGGAGGCCCACGATCTATCTGTCGCGACAGACCGTGTCCCGGTGTATCTGGAAAGCATCACGTCGAGCGGCACCGCAAGATTATTTGACAGCGTGTCCAGCGGGTCAAATACGTTGTTGCTGATAAGGTTTTGAAAAATTGTATGTGCTTTTGACAGCAGCCCCAAGATACGATAGTTTTTTATCGCTTCAAGCGGGCTAATTTTCTGATAGTCACCGGCGATATTTCGTATCTGCGCCGCCGCTACGTCGCGGAGTAACGCTTCGCCGCCGTCAATATTGTTTGCGCAGTAGTTCAGAGCCCAATCCATAGATTTTGATGTTTTGGAGCTGAACATACCGGTCGTCCGGCGCGTTTCGTTTAGCCGCTCGATCAGATCAACAAGGGAGGCCGTGTTGCCCGTTTCAATGTTGTTGTAACGCTTCGCCATCTCGGAAACAGTGTCCATGATACCGGCCTTGCGCTGTGGTGTGAGCCGCCTGATTGTACGTTCTGCATTCTCTCCATAAAGCGTATCGGCGGCATCTGCAATAATCGCATCCGGCGCGTTGGCAAATCTCCCGCGTTGACGGAGCGCCTGCGCCGTGGTCGTCCCGCGCTGGTTCCATGCCTCACGGAGCCGGGCCACTTCCTGCCAGTCGCCAGACTGCCGCGCCTTATCCACTTCATTAGCCAGTATCTTATGAGCAAGTACCGTGTCGGCGGCGTCCCAATCCTGCTTTGCCCCAAACAAATCGGCTTTTTCTGCGTCGTAATCGAAATCGTACCGTTCGCCCGCCCGCGCGTCAATCTCGGCATCACTATCGACTTTATGCTGTGCGTCTTCCGGGCGCAGGCCGTTCATTGCTCTTTCCTGAGCGGTGAAAAGCGGGTCGGTTGAATTTGTCTGTGTCAGAGCGGTATTATAACCGAAATCAGCGGCTTTTGCGCCTACACTATTGGCCCTGCGCGCCGCGCTGAATAATGAGAAATCGTTGCCCGGCTCCGCCTCCTGTGCACTCTTTGGTTTTGCCGCCCCCGTTAGCACGTCCGTAAGGGGTGACAGGTTATTGCCGCTCATAGCGCCGTATAACGAAAAATTGCTGATCTGCGGCGATTCTACGGCCCGTGGTGTGGCTTGCGGTTCACCGCCGCGTAAACTGTTTATAAGGCTGAACCCCCCGGAAGTGGGGGCGGCTTTTGCCGTCGCCGCCCGCGCCGCCCTATTTGCTGCGCTTGCCTGCGGAGAAAACAGGCCGGAATCTTGCATCGTGCTGTAGGCGTTTCCAATTGTGGCGTTAGTGCGGTTCGCGGCGGCGGCCTGTGCATCTGATTTTATTGCGCCGGGGATCTCTGTTGCCCCGCCCGCAAGGCCCATGATAGCGCCCACAAGGCCGTCCTGCACGGTCTGCTTCACGTCGAACAGATCGCCGTATGATTTGCCCTTGTTTATGGTCTGTTGCCGTACAATGGGGTTGAGAGCGTCAGCAACGACTTCCTCCAGCCCTTCGCCCCCGGCAGACAACAACGTTTTAAGGGCCGCCCGCCCGGTCTGCGTCTTTGCAAGGTCAATAAGCCTTTCGGAAAGACCGTCCAAAGCGCCCTTGCCGAACATCTTCGTAAACGGCGCGGCAATGCTGCTGATCTTCTCTGTCAGCACGTCGATTGCGGCGGCACCCATAGCGTAGTTTACAGCATCGTCCGTGATCGCGCCCGTTGCCGCTGCCTCCTGCAAATGTGAGCCGAAAGACCTGGCCCCCATAGAAGCGAGAGCACCCTTGCCGCCCGTGATGCCAAAGTCCATCGCCATTTGTGTTGCGCTCTCCCCAGCGCTCACAAGGAGGCTGCCAAACGTGCCGAGCCCCTGCCGCGCCGCCGTGTCGTATGTTGCCGCGCTTTTTGACTGCTCGTCGGCATAGTTCCCTGCCACATTGGAAATAGCGGTGTTCACTTTCACTGCGGGTTTTATGGCGTGTATCTTGTTGCCCGTGCCGGTGCCAAAAGCAGCGTCAAGGTCGTCACCCGCCAGCTCCGCGCCGGTGGTGTCAAACAGGGACGACACGGTTTTCCCCATGCCGCTTGCCCACTGCTTCACGCCTGCAGACATCGTATTTTCAACGCGGCTGTTGGTTTCTGGCGTAGAGGGTGGGGCGTACACCGTTCCAAAGTCTACGTCAGCGTCACCGATGCCGCCTTTGAGGAAATCGAACACTCCCCTTTTTGTCTGCTTCGGCTTGGTGGACGTCTGCGTTTTCGGCGCGGTCTGCGTTGATTTGGCGGCCTGCGTATTTGTTATTCCGATTTCCCCCGGCGCAAGGTCGGGGTTCCCGCCGAGCTGCTTGACCAGTTTTTCAAAATCAGTCATTAATTGCTTTCACCATAGCCTTCATATTTTTTAGTAATGCCCTGCGCCTGTGAGGCTTGCCATTCCCTGCCGCCACCTTCCACGCTGTTAACGATTAGAATCCGTTTTCCGGGGTAGGGTATCAAATTACCCCACCCCTCCGAAAACCGTTTTTGAAAGCCGCTTACAGCAAGGTGTTTTAAGCTCCTAAGCATTAACATTCCGCCCTTGTTTTCCGCTTGTTCCGCATAGCTTCACGGGCGCGGAGCTGAGCGCGCTTCTTGGAACACTCTGGGCAGTACTCGCGGCGATTGCTGGAGGACTTGATGATCTTTCCGCACATAGCACATTTTTTGCTGTTGGCGGTAACGGCATCCGCCTGCATGAGCTCGGCATACAAGCCCGGGTCATCCGGGAGAACACCCCCGGCGAAGTACCGGCACTCAAGACGGCAATCCGCCATCTGCGGGCAGGGGCACGGCAAGTCTGATTCAAGTTTCATGCAGTAACGCCCGTCGCGGAGATTTACACAGCCGCCGACCTACTGCGGGCCCCTGGTATAGCCCTTAACGAGCTACTTCACCTTGCCGAACTGTGCCGCGGTCAGCGGCCGGGGCTTTTCCAGCTTCCGTAAATCAATCATGGGGTTCCACCTCCCCAAGCTTGAACACGGTGCGGAAAAAGTCTTTCGCTGTTTCATCCTCCTCCATGAGCTCATACAGAGCATACAAATCAACACCGATGGTTTTTCCGTGGCACCATTCACCGTCTGCTCTCATAAAGTCCGGCATTGAAACTTGCAGCCGTTCGGCCTCGGGATAGTAACGAAATGTATTCTTGCCGGTTTCTACGGTCTCGGGCTCTACATCTTGCCAGTAATTAGGTTTCTACGTCATTTTATTATCCTCCTATTTGTAAGTGATATATGTAAACTATATGTACCCTGTAGGTAACACATAGGTATAGCATTTGCGGGCAGGATAAAAAAACGCGTGTTCAAAGGGCGCGTGTTCGGAGAAATACCGGGAAATTTTCATTTTTCGGCCCCCGTTTTGGGTCACGATAGAGCTATAAACTTGTACCATTTTGGGTCACGGTACGCCGTTTTTTGAAGGTTACTGTATCCATTTTGGGGGCACCAGTGAAAAATTTTTCTTCATTGACCACCCCCATTTTGGATAGGATATACTATATATAGCCATGCATATAGCCAGATTAATCGCCCACCTAAGGGGGCACACCCGCGAGCTCTCTCCAACAGAATGAAAACCTGTATTTGTTTTTCTGCCATCTGTGGGCGTTGTTCTCTATGCACTCAACAAATCCGTTTGAAATCAAAAGCTTCTTGTTTCGCTCAAAAGTTCCCTTTGCTATCCCGTACTTTGTTGCAGAGGACAGTGAAAATTCAAATTCGCGTTTTCCTCCGGCCTCCATTACCATGTCGATGTAAAGCATCTGCGCCCCTGCCGGAAGTGTTTTGAATTTTGAGTTTTTCCCGGTCAGCATGGTATTTCCTATCTGAATAAAGCGGGCTTCTTTACCTCCCGCGCTTGCTGATACCCAAAGGGGGAGCGGCTGTTTCTTATATGCCCTCGATGACATACACGCCCGCCTCCCTCGTTGCCGCTAGTAGGGTGTCGGCCATACTTCTCACCGCCCATTCTCGTCAAAATACTGCTTCACTAAGTCCATCAGAGCGGGAGAGCGCGGAAACACCCATGCGTGATAGCGCGGGTCATATACGTTTACCGTGGGCTTGCCAACGAATCCGGCTTCGGTCAGCGCGGCAGCAAGCCGTGGGCGGGTGCAAAAAAAGGTCTCGTTATTTCTCATTCCGTTCACCCCTACAAATTAAAGTGCCTGAAGCCGGTCTACAAGGCGGTCATAGTTCAGCAAAACGCGATTCCCGACTTTCAAATACGGAATTTCGCCCCTTGCTACCATTGATCGGAGCGCGTGCGCAGTGAGTATGCCGGTTGCCGCAGTCTCGTTGATCGTCATCATTCGTGGAACGTTGTTTACGCTGGTTGTGTTTTCGCCTGTTTGGTTCTCGAACATTTATGTACCTCCATAATTTTTTTGATAGAAAAATGGAGCCACCCCCTGACCGGCAGAGGCTAACTCCATCAAAATTCGCGCACATAATCTATCCCTGTCAGAAGCTGCTTGAAACAGTTAAAAACAAGAATTGACATTTCTGTACGGAAGTGCTATAATGACTTTGTGAGTAGGAATTAGCTTTCCGCTGATTCTATGAGGGCGCGCCGTGTGCAAGACGGTTGCGCTCTTTTTTTCTACCTGATCTCTCGGGCGGCCTAAAAAAAACAAAGGCGGGTGAATCTATCCCAGTGACGGCCCATCTGGCATTATTATTCCACGATTTTCAGAAAGCTGCAATATAATGCACACAAGACATTAGATATAAATTCGGTTATAAACGAGCAAGGAGGCGGCTTATCATGGCAAGCGTTACACCAAACCGAGGCAAGGACGGGCAAATAATTAGCTATCGTTTCCGCTGCTGTGTAAGTAGGGATGAGCAGGGGCGGCAAAAGTTTGCCACGAAAACAGCAAAGCCACCAGAAGGTCTGACGCCTGCGAAAGAGAAAAAAGAAATGCAGACGCTCGCCGATGAATGGGAAAAAGGTATCAAGGCCGGGAAGGTCCCGGAAAAGTCACAGACTTTTGAGCGCTTTGTTAATGAGACCTGGTTTCCCGTGTTCGTCGCTGACGGCACCCACAAGCCAACCACAGTATCATTCTACCATTCTATGGTTGAACGGCTGATTGAATATTTTGGTGATAAGAAACTGACCGCCATTAAACCAATAGACGTAAAAAAATTCTATAATTATCTACGCAATGAGGCTATTGCAAAGGATGGAAAGCCGCTTTCCGCCGCCACAATTAAGCACCACGCCGACCTGTTGCGTAACATTCTCAATTCTGCGGAACGTTACCACTTCATTGAGCGCAATCCCTGCCACGATATCCCCACCGGAGAGCGGCCCCACAGGGAAAAGCGGAAAGTTGATTTCCTTACGCCTGATCAATCAAAAAAATTCCTTGTAGACCTTGAACGGGATGCGCCCCTCCGCTGGCGGTGTATGATGATGCTATTCATAAATAGCGGTATTCGGCGCGGTGAGGCTTGCGGGCTCCAATGGCAGGATATAGACCTCAATAAGCGCACACTTTCGATACAGCGCAATGTAACGGTTTCGTCAATCAAATATGCTGGCGGTGTGAATATTGGCACCCCAAAGACAGAAAACGCCGTTCGCGTCCTCCCGCTGTCTGTAGCGGTGTGTGACGTCCTGCATGAGTGGAAAACGGAACAGACGGACGGATTCGGAGTAACCCTTCTACCCCGCGCCTATGTGTTCAGTCAAGACACGGACCCATATAAACCAATGTACCCTTCATCACCTACGGCATGGCTAAAAAAGTTCCTGGCATCTCATAATCTGCCGGATATGTCGCCGCATGATTTGCGGCATACTTGCGGCGCTCTGCTCATAGCTTCTGGTGCCTCTGTGAAGGTCGTTCAAGACACGCTAGGCCATGCAGACCCCGAAACCACACTGGCTTTCTATACTGGCACTACTACGGAAATGCTCCGCTCCGCTGCCGACAACCTCGCCGATATACTCAAGGAGTAAAAGTGTCAACAGGAAGTGTCAACAAAGTTAGAAAATGATAGAAAATGAAACGTCATAATTCGTTCTTGATTCTTTTCGAAATTGCCGATATACAGCACATTACAGGACAATATAAGATGTTGTTTTATGTGTCTCATTTAATTCGGGACCAAGAGGCCGGGAGTTCGAGTCTCCCCACTCCGACCATGGGTAAGTCCTTATAGGATTTACCCATTTTTTGTGCAAATCTTTGAATTTTTAAAAATTATTATTTTTATTGTATGTTATCGTGCAACTTTTCGCTCATTTCGCCCCATGGTAGAGGGACTTATTCCCTACTATTTACCGGAGGCAAAATTATGACGGAAGAAAACTATAATTACCGCACCAGCCAAACACTGTTAAGAAATCAGTTTCCCGGAACCGGAAAGCTGCAAATCCCCATCATTCCCAGATTTCAGGAAAAGCCCGGCGACTTCGACGATCTGCTCCTTATCGGGTTTGACAAAACGAATCTGGAGGATCAAAACCACCTGAGCCGGATGGTCCACTTTTTTCTCTATGATTACCGCTTCGAGCGGGTGTGGAAGAATCCGGACAACGACATTGAGAAGCTGTCCCGATATCAGGCTGTCCTATCGCCGGATTTCAGCATGTATCTGGAAATGGCGCCCGTTATGCAGCTTTACAACGTGTTCCGGAACCGCTGGTGCGGGGCCTACTGGGCCTCGAAAGGGATGCGCGTTGTACCCAGCGTCAACTGGGGTGACGAATCTACGTTTGATTTCTGCTTTGACGGCATAGAAAAAGGCAGCGTTGTGGCGGTATCCACCTATATGGCGTCCGAGCACGACAACCGCAAAGACCAGAAGGAATGGTTCATAGCCGGCTACAATGAAATGCTGCGGCGCGTTGAACCAGAGAAAATCATCTGTTACAACACACCGTTCCCGGAGATGCAGGGGGATATCATCTATGTGGATTATGAGATGTCTTCCTGGAAATATATGAACTATGAGCGGAAAGCGGCAGACGTCCATATCGACGCTTACAAAATAGGTGGCTGTGCGCCGGTCAGTTGTGATACAATATCGGCGTACATGGTGTCCGCGGGCGGCGGCAGCGCCTATGGGGGTGGCTGGCAGCCAAGTCCAAATAAGCCGGAAGATCAGCGCTTTCTAGGCGAGCCAGACAAAATCAACACGACTTATAAGAACGGGTATCGCAGAGACACGAAAATCGGGAAAGATGGAAGAGCTGTTAAAGAGCGTCATTACACTGATCATGGCAATCCGAAATTGCATACGAATCCTCATGACCACAAAATAAATTGGGAAACACCAAGATATGGTCAGTCGAATTTTGAAAAACCTCATATCAATTATCCGGATGGTGCGCCGGAATTCAAATCATATGGGAGAGCAAAACAAATGGGTAAGATCATACAAGCCAACACACCGGAGCAAAACCGGTTTATTACAATCAGCGATTTTAAGGATTGCATGATACGGGGCGGAGAAGTGGAGATTGAGTGGCATGGCGTCCATTATGGCATCATCCGCTATGGAAAAGACGACAAAATCACGATTTATATTTGGAATCAGCCGGAGACAGAACGCTGCTTTGAAACTGCCGACGACGCCCTTGAATACATGGTCGGCTCCGACCGACTGCGTGACGTGATCACACAGGTGACTGTGCTTGACAGGACCATTTGACGTAAATACTGCTTGCCGATTGCCTGCAAACCTTTGATATTACTGAATTTCTCCAAGTCCTATAATTTCACTCCGACCATGCGGAGTGTCCTTATAGGATCTGAGCATCCTTCAAGGGCACTCCGTTTTTTATTCAATCGAAAGGAGCTAGCGTATGAAGAAGAACTGTTGTGTACTATTTATTGCCTTCGTCATAATGCTCGGGACCGGAGGATGCGATAATACGGAGCGGCCATCCCCCACTCAATCAGGAACACCGTCTACCCCCGCGCCATCCGCATATACGGAGTCAGCTTTAGGTGATTTTCATATTTCCCTTGCGACAGATGAACTTTTGAAAAAATATGATTCGTTTCATGAATACATCAATGACGAAGGTGGCGCGAGGCTCATTATCTGGCCTGATACGGAAGCAAAAGACTTTGCCTTTATTTCCATCAGGCAAGAGGATTTGGCAGGCAAACTTTCTTACTTCGCCGGAGATACATTGTTCTCGGTTGATGAATTGTCACCTGAAAAACCGTTTGTAGTAGACTTGCTTATACCCGGTGCAATGCCGGCATACGGTATATCTTTTGTGGATGAAAATGGTGTTGAAAAGTACTATATCATTCAATTGAGTGGCAGAGGCGCAGAAGAAGCTCCCCCGTATTTTTTTCTTGAATTCGAAAACGGCGGCGGTATTTTACCGGTAAGTCCGTAATTTTTCTTGAGGACACGATGGGTTTATCGAACAGGAGGCCGGCATCTTAACTTGTACTGTCAAGATGCCGGCCTCTTAGCCTTTAACCAGGCATATGGCTGCCGCGCCGCAATCATCTGGGCGAGCCTTTTTGCACGTTGATAAGTAATAAATCGGGGTAAAGCAGCCTACTGTAGGTTGCTGCCCCATAATCAGGGGCGCCGATCGCTTCTTTTGCCGCAAGGCGATTTATCGCGGCAGGAACATCGGCTATTATTACAGGTCCGGTGTTTTCGGCTGACCACCCGCAAGCCCTTGGCTTTACCTGGTTTCTTCAGGCCTCATATTTTCACCCCCCTGCGGAACCTTCCTGCAGCGCGATTCCAGTATTTTTTTGGTGACATCCGACTAGCTGCTATGTTATAATCGCTAACGGTAACTTAATCTTTCCTTAATCAGCTCCGTGTATTCTATCTGCGGATGTGATGACTATGAATAATAAAAGAATAACTGCTGTTTTGCTGGCCGCGGCCATGGCGCTGGGTCTGTGCGCCTGCGGCAAGCCCAAAGCGCCGGAAAGCTTTTCCGACGTGGACGCCGACGCCTGGTATGCCCCGTATGTGGAGGAAGCCCGCTCGTCCGGCATCGCCCTGGGCTATGAGGACGGCACCTTCCGCCCCGCGAATTATATCACCGCGGGCGAATTCGTCACCATGCTGGCCAAGGCCAACGGCGCTGACCCAAAAAAGTTCGAGGCCCGCCACTGGTCCTTTGTCTACTGGCAGTATCTGGATCAGTATAACGTTTTTGACAACTCCCGCGTCACCGACCTGCGCACCAGCCTGTGCGCCGCCATCACCCGGCAGGAAGCCGCGCTGGTGATCTATAACGCCATGGTGAATATGCTGGGCGAGGAGACCGTCCCCACCCACGACCCCGCCGCCAACATCCCCGGCTATATCGCGCTGGATACCCAGTACCTGCTGCCCGTGGCGGAGCTCTACGCCAAGGGCATCCTCTGCGGCTACGACGATCTGGAATTCGATGGCAGCTGCAAGCTCACCCGGGCCGAGGCCGCGGCACTGATTATCAGTCTGTTTGACACGTCCAAGCGGCATGTGGCCGTTCCCACCCGCAACGTGACCTATGCCTCCCTGGGCACCTTCAGCGACTCCACGCTGTTCATCGGCGATTCGCTGACCTATCAGCTCATCGAAAATTATCTGCTGCCCAACAAGTTTATCGGCGGGGCCTCCTATATGGCCGCCCCCTGCACCACCGTGAAATATTTTCTTTCCAGTTACTGGGTGCTGACACCCTCGGAGGACAACCGCTACGGCGTGGCCTGCAATACGGAATTTCAGGATCTGAGCTTTGGCGACGCGCTGGCCGTGAACAAGGGCAAATACGACACCGTTTTCTTCCTGCTGGGCTCCAACAACAGCAGCT
>Ga0268263_1001446_pt1 | contig 20656 bp, 16 predicted proteins | sample Biomet5_FD_190358 | JGI IMG/M metagenome (GOLD analysis project Ga0268263, IMG submission 190358) | Microbial communities from bioreactor (seeded with sewage sludge) at LBNL, California, USA - Biofuel metagenome 5 (SPAdes) (version 4) | ecosystem: Engineered > Bioreactor > Anaerobic >... | reverse complement strand
GCCGTCCGAGGCCATCGACAGCCCGCCTGAGCCGTCGCCGTGGACGTCCTCGGCCGAGGACCAGTGACGCAGGATCGGCTGGGTGCAGCCGCGGTGGATCGGCACCGCACCCAGGCGTCCGGCCACGTTGAGAGTGAGGTGGGCATTGGCCACCTGCTGCTCGAAGCCGACATTTCCGGCGACCATGGTGATCGCCCGCAAGTCGGCGCCCGGATCGAGGAGCCCCGCCAAGATGGCGATGCAGTCGTCCTGCGCGGTGTCGGTATCGATGATCAGCGGGACTTTGGACATGCACTCTCCTGACTAGCCAGCACCGCAAGGTAACCGCCCCAGCCACCCTTCTGGCGAGCCCAGTAGGCAGAACTCGGCAACCGGCTCCCCGGCCCACATTGGTCAATTGACGGCCAGTTGCCCGCAACCAGCAGACGCCTACGAAGCCGAGCCCTAACCTGCGATCATTCGTTTTCGGGAGCCACAGATGTCGACACCAAGTGCAGCCGTCAGCCGAGACCAGGCGCGACGCAACCGATGGGCAGAGCAGGAGAACCGACGGCGCCAAGAAGCCTTTGGAAGAGCCGACTTCGCCTGGTCGCAGGAAGCCAAAACCCTGGACTGGATGGTCTCCACTGCCCGAAGCGGGACTGGATTCCAGCCTGGACACGTCGGCTCCGGCTTCACGGCCAAGCGCGGCGAGACACTGTTTGGAGTGTTCCCCGGATGCCGCCTCATCGAGGTCAAGCGCGGTGCAGGGAGTTACCAGGGCAACTACGCCGGGTTCTCCTATCGGGTCAGCAAGAACCTCCGCGCACACGTCGGGGGTTCTCGCGGCACCTACGTTCAGGGAGCGGAGGAGCTCCGCATCACCGATGAGGGTGAAGTCGTGGTGACCAACCTTCGGGTGGTCTTCCAGGGCGCGCACAACAGCCGCGAGTGGGCGTTCCCCAAGCTGATCAGCGCCCAACACGATCAGGCGCGGCCGATCACCATGATGCACGTCAGCAACCGCCAGAAGGTGTCCGGTATCGCCTACCAGCCTGACCAGGCGCCGCAAGTTCGCTTCGCCATCGAACTCGGCGCAGCGCTCCAGTCGGGCACCAACCAGAGCCTTGCCGCCTCTGTGCAAGCCGAGCGCGACGCGCACGCAAGGCGACGTCCCGCGACACCCCTCATGGTCGGTCCCGCGGACGCACCGTCTCGCACAGCCCGATTCGTATCCGGCGCCAAGACAGCGATGACTGGCAGGCCGGGCCAAAGCCCCGCCCGCAGACTCGTGCACACTGCGTTCGCGGGCGGCCTTGCCCTCATCCTGCTGAGTGGCGCGGTCGGAGCGATTACCGGAGGCTCCGCGCCTGCTGCTGCAACGATAGCGGGGGCGACGACTGCTGCATCTTTGCCCGCCTCTGGCGCTGGGATCGCAAGCCCTGCCCCCGCGCAACCGGGCACAACTCCCGCAGATTCGTCTGCCTCAGACTCCGCTTCGCCGATGGCCTCGCCGTCGCCGACGATCGAGCCGGATGAACGGATATCGATCTCCAAGCTGGGTAAGCAGCCCGTTCCTCCGAAGCTCCTGCCGACACACGGGACACCCGTCCGAGTAGGGGCGACCTGTCGCGATGGTTCGTGGTCAGATGCAACTGGACGCGGAGCCTGTTCATGGCACCACGGCGTCGCTCACTGGGAGTACGAGCAGCCGGGTTGGGTCGAGGACAACAAGCAGACCAATGCCGAGCGCACCAAGGCCTACAAGAACGCACTCAAGAAGTGGACGGCCTCCAGCGATCGAAATCAGCTACTGACCAGGTACCCCTGCAGCAAGGGCCCCTACCCCCAGGGCAAGCCCGGCTACGCCGAATGGCGGGATACCAACCACAACGGAATCGCCTGCGACAAGTAGCTGCGTCCCGCAGACCTGATCAGGCCTGGCTGCGCAGATAGTCGGCGAAGAGCCGCTCGAAGGTCGTCTCGTCAATGATCGGGACGCCGTAGTCGCGCGCCTTCTTCGCTTTGCCCGACAGCGAGTCCGGGTCAGCGGCGACCACCACCTTGGTGCGCTTGGTCACCCCGCCGAACTCCAGCCCGGAGCGCTCGATGAGGGCGATCCACTCCTCCCGGGGACGACGAGTGTCGCCGGTGACGACGATCCGGTCTCCGGCGGCGAGCTGCACAGCCACCACGGCAGGAGCACTGGCGACCGGCCCACCCGAGAGCGACTCCTCCACCGCGTCCGGGCCGAGACCGAGACACTCAGCGACCCGCGCCAGGTCGCTCCGCTCAGCCTCAGTGACCACCCCATCGGCAAGCGCAAGCGCGCCCATCGCAGTCAGGTAGCTGCGATGAAGCTCCAGCACCTGTTCTCGACACAGTCCGAGGCTCTCAGCCAACGACACCAAGGCCACCTGCTCATGCACCGAGAGGTGCCGATCGAGCAGCGCCCGGCCCAGCAACTCCAGATAGGAGTCGGCCGCAACCACCTCGGCCCTTGGTAGCCGGGCGACGATCCGATCCAGCCACTCGTCCGGCCGCCTCGGACGCCCCGAGGAGCGTGGGACGAGCGGCACTGCCGGGGGTTCACTGGAGAGTTCCGGCCAGGGATAGTCCGCACACAACCGGTTCGCCTGCTGCCACGGGGTCGGGAAGCCGCAGCAGCTGAGGTAGACCGTGAGCAGGCCGGCGGTGGCCCGCGCGTCACCCAAGGCCGAGTGGGCATTCTCCAGAGCGATACCGGCCGCTGCGCAGCAATCCTCGAGCCGACGAGACTGCGCCGAGAGGAAGGCCGGTGCCCATTCCATCGTGCACAGCGACGGCAGCGGCAGTTTCGTCAGCAGCACCCCGGCGCGCTGCAGCTCCGCCGCGAGGAAGCCGGTGTCGAAGCGCGAGTTGTGAGCGACGATGGTGCGTCCCGACACCGCAGCCAGCACCCGTGGTGCCAAGTCCGCAAAGGGTGGCGCACCGATCACCTCGGCCGCGCTGATGCCGTGGATGTGCGTCGGTCCGAGGTCGCGTCCCGGGTTGACCAAGGTCGCCCACTCATCCTCGATCTGACCGTGTTCGGAGACCAGGACGACGGCGATCTCCACCACTCGATCGCTCTTCCAGGCAGCGAAGCCCGTAGTCTCAAGGTCAATCACCGCGTAGCCGCTCACGGCACGAACCTAGCGACTACGCGGCCTGCACGCCGACATTCGCAGCAGATCCGTCCCGAGTAGCCGTGGCGAGGTCACCCGATTCGGCGCCTTCGGGAGATGCACACCAAGGCGGTCCCCAGCAAGGTCGCGACCAGTGCGGCACCGATCAGCGACGCTGACGACCCGCCGCCGGTGTTGGCCAGGTGAGAGGTCTGGGTGGTCTGTGCGGCTTCCGTCGAGCTGGTGTCGTCCGAGCCGACAGCAGTCGGGACGACGCTCGCCGCGTCGAAGAGCAGACTCAACGCGTCGGTTGCGACCGGTGCTACTGGCACCCGAAGTGCGTGCGCCGCCGGCAATTATCCGGTTGATGTGGCATTCGCGCTCCCAGCTTTTTCCTCAAAACTGCCGGGGCGCAACTCCCAGGGGCCTTCCGATTAAGTCCACAGTAACCCCTGAAGTCGAAAACGCCTATTTTCCGGCCACCCAGGACAGTCATCGACACCTCCACATGCCTCCTGACATCGCGAGCGAGGGCCCTTTTCGAAATTGAGGTGCATTTGTCAGCGAACAAACCCCCACAAGATCCTTCACGCCCTTGCCGCAAGGCTGTTCAGGGCAGGGCCAGCCCTTCGGCACCTATCGCGAAGCTCAGGCTCCTCGAACCCGGTGAGCGCACGGCACCTTCAGTTCCTGAGCGCGTTCTCTCACAAAGTGCTCGAAACGCAGTGAATTCCTGTCGGCAAAATGCGCCGATGCGTACATTTTCGAAGATCGGCGTATATTGAGTATTGAGGCCGGCGGTACAGCGTCGAACCTGGGACCGGTATCCGGTCAGCGAGCGCACCCCCCGAGGCGAGCCTGGCAACCACTCCCACCTGGCGCGAGAACTCCCGCCCACCGGCCGCACGCTCGGCTACACGCCCAAATGGCCGATCGTGGAAGCTGGCCCGGTCGATCCCATCGCCCGGGTCAGTGCACCGGGCGGAACCGGCATCTCCTCCGTTCAGCCTTCGGCCAAGGCGACCACCACCGGCGCGGGATCGATCACCAGCCGGACCGCACTTCCCCGCTCCAGGCGGACGTCGGCAGCATGTTGCAGCGACACCACCTCACCAGACGCCAGACGGGCGTCGGTACGGCGGGATGCGCCCAGGAACACGCTGGTCTCCACGATCGCCGCAGCACCACCCTGCCCCGGCCCGGCCAGGTGCACATTCTCCGGACGCACGAAGGCCCGGTACTCCCCGTCCGCCGCACCCCCGACCACGGGAACCAGCTGCCCCCAGATCCGGGCCGTCCCGCCGTGGACGATGGCCGGCACCATGCTGGACATGCCGACGAAGGCGGCTACCTCCGGGGTGGCCGGGGTGAGGTAGAGCTCTTCCGGCGTGCCGATCTGCTCGATCCGTCCGGCGTGCATCACTGCCACCCGATCCGAGATCGCCAACGCCTCCTCCTGGTCGTGAGTGACGAAGACGGTGGTGATGCCGAGCTCCTTCTGGATCCGCTGAATCTCTTCGCGCAACTGCACCCGCACCCGGGCGTCCAGCGCCGACAGCGGCTCGTCCAGCAGCAGCACCTTCGGCGAGGTCACCAGCGCCCGGGCCAAGGCGACCCGCTGCTGCTGGCCACCGGAGAGCTCATGCGGGTAGCGCTCAGCGAGCCCGCCCAGGCCGACCAGTTCCAGACTCTCCAGAGCCATCGCCTTGGCCTGATCCTTGGCCACCTTGCGCATGTCCAGGCCGAACCGGGTGTTGTCCAGGGCATTCAGGTGCGGGAACAGCGAGTACGACTGGAACACCATGCCGATGTCGCGCCGGTTCGTGGGCAGGTGGGTGACATCGTCGCCGTTCATCCGGATGCTGCCGGCGGTCGGCTCCTCCAGCCCGGCGATCAGCCGCAGGGCAGTGGTCTTGCCACAACCGGACGGGCCGAGAAGGGACACGAACTCGCCGGCGCGAATCTCCAGCTTCAGTTCATGCAGCACCCTGGTCTTGCCGAAGTCCTTCACCACTTCGTCCAGTGCCACAGAAGTAGCGGTGCGATGCAACACGGCGGTCATCTCAGCGGTCCTTTCCGCGGGCACCGATGGATCCGGTGCGCCCGATCAGCAAGAGCAGTACAAAGCAGAACAGCAGCGCCATCAGCGAGAAGACCACCGAGACGTAGGCGTCCTGGCGGTTCACCAGCATCAGTGCGGTCTGCAGATTCTGCCGATTCAGCAGGGATGCGATGGTGAACTCCCCCAGCACAACGGCGACCGCGATCAGCGAGGCGGCCATCAGTCCGCCGCGCAGGTTCGGGGCCAGCACCCGGCGAATGACGGTCAGCCAGCTCGCACCGAGCGAGCGGGCTGCCTCGGCCAAGGTGACCAGATTCACCGCATCGATCGAGGCCTGAATGGAGCGATAGGCGAACGGCAGCACGGTGATGCCGTAAGCGAAGGCCAGTGTCCACGCGCCGGTTCCGAGCGTCCGTCCGATCACCAGATAGATCGGGGTCAGCCCGACCACCAAGACAATCGCGGGCAGGGACACCGGCAACAGCGCGACGAACTCGAAGAGCCGACGCAACTTCGGGAACTTGAGGTTGACCAGGATCATCGTCGGAGCCAGCAGGAACAGCACGACGGCGACGGTGACCACCATCAGCGTCAGCGAGTTGGTCAGGCCGACCCAGATCGGCTTGTAGGCCTCAGCCTTGGTCGGGTCGAAGATCGCGGCCCAATGCACAAACGAGTGGCCGGTATCGCCGTCGCGGAGCGTGAACTCGACAGTGGCGGCCAATGGCAGCAGCACGAAGGCGCCCACCACGGTTGCGATCGTCGCTCGCACAGCGGGGTGCGGGTAGAACGTGGCTCGGCTCATGCCCGCCACCGCTCGGCCCGGCGTTGAATCAGCGCGTAGCAGGTCATCACCACAGCCATCACCGCGATCATCCCGAACGCGAGCGCCCCGGCGAGGTTCTCGCGGCCGAGCACCGTCTCGCTGGTCAGCGCCGCCCGGATCTGCAGCGGGACGATCTGCGAACCCTGGCTGGCCAGGGCGGCCGCCGTCGCATAGGCGGAGAAGGAGTTGGCGAACAGCAGCAGGAAGCTGGCCGCGAACGACGGCGCCAGCACCGGCAGGGCGATCCGGCGCCAGAACGTCCAGCGATTGCCACCCAAAGTGAGGTTCGCCTCTGCCCACTGCGGCTTGATCGCCTCGAGCGCCGGGGCGAAGGTGATCACCATCAGCGGAATCTGGAAGTAGAGGTAGGGCAGGATCAGCCCCGGCAGTTCGTACAGCCAGTTACTGGACGCATAGAGGTCGATCCCCAAGCTGGACAGCACCTCCACCAGCACCGAGTTGCGGCCCATCGCCGCGATGAACACGAAGGCCAGCATCACGCCGCCGAACTGGGCAAGCACGCCGGCCAAAGCGTCCACCGTGCTGCGGATCGGGTGCTGGGCCGGAATCCCGAGCAGTGCATAGCAGACCGCGGCTCCGGCGACGGCGCCGACGGCGGCGGTCAGCGCCGACAGCCAGGTGCTGTTCCAGAAGGTCTCCAGGATCACCGGATCCCCGAGCGCGGTGAAGTTGTCCATCGTGAGGTGCCCGGCCTTGTCGAACAGGCCAGTGAAGACGGCCAGCACCGTCGGCAGCACCAGGAAGATCACGACATAGCCGGCGAACGGAACCAGCCCGAGGTGGGCGACGGGCAGGCGCCGAGCCCGTGGGCGAGGAGAATCCCCACCCACGGACTCGGTTACCAGGTCCAACCGGGCGCTGAACGTGGTCATGCGTGCCTACCTGCGAGAGCGATCAGGCTCACTTGATCGCCGCCGCCCACTTCTCGCCCAGCAGCTTGCCCGCAGCCGAGCTCTGCGCCTCGGTGGCCACCAGGGTCTCCGAAGGGGCAGCCGGCAGGGCAGCCGCCAGCGTGGCATCGATCGTTCCGGCCTTGGTCATGGCCTCCATCCGAATCGGACGAGCGCCGCCGGCCAGCCACAGGTTCTGAACCTGGTCGGAGTACAGGAACTCCTCCCACAGCCGTGCAGCCGCCGGGTGCGGAGCCTTGGCGTTGATCGCCTGGTTGTAGTAGCCGGCGTAGCCCTTGCCCGGGAAGACGACGACCTTCCAGCTGGCCTTGTCCTTCTTGTGGGAGGCGTTCAGGTAGTCCCAGTCGAAGACGACCGGGGTCTCGCCACTGGCCACGGTGGCAGTGGTGACGTCCACCTTCAGCAGGTTGCCCGCCTTGCCCAGCTTGGAGAAGAAGTCGATTCCCGCGCTGAAGTCGTCCAGCGACCCACCGGTCTGCACGGTCGCCAGGCCCACCGCTGCGAAGGCGGCACCGGCCTGAGTCGGGTCACCGTTGATGGCGACGGCACCCTTGTACTCGGGCTTCAGCAGATCGTCGATAGTGGTCGGAGCCGGGAACTTGGCCGAGTCGTAGCCGACCGACATGTAGCCGCCATAGTCGCCGTAGAACTTGCCATCGGCATCCTTCAGGGCGTCGGGAATGTCGGCCCAGGTGGCCACCTTGTAAGGCGCAAAGACGTCCTTGTTCTGCAGGGCGACTGCCAGCCCGACATCGAAGACGTCGGGGGCGGTGTCGAGGCCGTCATTGGTCTTGGCGGCCTGGATCTCCTCGGCGCTGGACACGTCCGGAGACTGCTCCTTGACGGTGATCTCGGGGTACTTGGCCTTGAAGGCGTCGATGATCGCGCCGTAGTTGGCCCAGTCACGCGGCAGCGCGATCACATTCAGCGAGCCTTCGGCCTTGGCGGCTGCCTCGAGGTTGGCCATGCTGCCGAAGTCGGTCAGGCTGGCGGCCGTGGTCGGGTTGGCCGCCGGGGCGGACGCCGCCGACGAAGCGCCCGAGGCGGGGGCAGCCGGAGCAGCAGCACTGGCACAACCACTCAGGGCCAAGGCCGCAGCCACGGCGACAGCGGAGATTCCGCCAAACCTGCGCGAAGCCAGGTTCTGAATCATGGAAGACCTTTCGATTCTCGATCGACGCAGGCAGCGGGAACCACCACCTGGGGAGAAGACGCAAGCCATCTCGGCCGCAAGCTATCCGCGGCCCAACAACATTCAGCTTCGACCAGGTGAACGTCACCTGTTCGTTCGATGACGAACCGAGGTCGGTCTCGGGTCGAGAGAGCATCAGCGGTAGCCGAGAGCTTGCTACCCTGGTAGGCCGCAATGAGAACTCGTGATGGTAGCCGACTGCCGCAGTGGGTGGGGATCTTCCACTGGGCGCTCTTTGCCGCGTCCTCGGTGGCGCTGTGCCTTGCCGGCTGGATCCGCTACCGCTTCGGCGAGATCACCTTCGATCAGACCCTGCTCAACCTGCGGGGCGAGAGTGCCGGCAACTCATCGCTGGTGATCGAAGCCGTGCTCGTCTGCGTGATCGCGCCGCTGCTGATGCTCGCCGCGCTGACGGGGCTACTGCGCTGGCGCGAGCATTCTCGCGCCACGCAGACGAAAACTCACCGCCATCGGCACCCGGTCTTGCCGGGTGCACTGAGCCTGGGGGTGGCGTTGGCGGTGCTGTTCACCGTCACCGGGGTGCCCCAATACGCGGCCGCTCTTCTCGGGGATGCGAGCTTTGCCTCCTACTACGTGGTACCTCAGGCTCAGCGCGGCTCGACTCAGCCGCGCAATCTGGTCACGATCTACCTGGAGTCCGGCGAGAACACCTACAGCGACACCGACTTGTTCGGCAAGAACCTGCTGGCTGACCTCGATCAGGCCACGGCCGGCTGGTCGCGCTACGACGGTCTTCAGCAGTTCCCCGGTGGCGGCTGGACGATGGCCGGGCTGATCGGCACCGAGTGCGGCATCCCGGTGAAGAGCGAGTTGCTCACCGCCGAGGTGAATCACAACGTGTTCGGGGAGGAAGTCGAGCACTACCTCCCCGGCGCCCGGTGCCTCGGCGATGTGCTGCACGACTCTGGCTACACCAGCACCTTTGTGGGTGGCGCCAACACCACATTCGCCGGAAAGGGGACCTTCCTCCACGATCACGGCTACGACTTCGTCTACGGCCTCGAGCATTGGGAGGCTGCCAACGAGCCGCGGCAGAACGTGTCGGTGTGGGGGCTGTCGGACCATCAGCTGGCCAGCTACGCGATCGACGAGTTGCGCCGGTTGCGCGAGGCCGGACGGCCGTTCAACCTGACGATGCTCACCTTGGATACCCACGAGCCGGGCGGGGTCTATCCCACCTGCACGACCGACGACGGCATCGCGATGGCCACCGCCATTCAGTGCTCGATGAAGGCAGTCAGCCATGTGCTGCAATACCTTCGTGACAACCACTTCCTCGATGACACGGTAGTCGTGGTGACCGGCGATCATCTGAAGGCCACCGCTGAAGGCGGTTTCTACAAGGCCGAACTCGACGCCCAGAAGGATCGGACGATCATCTTGCGGGTGTGGAGCCCAGACGGGCCGGTTGCGTTCAACCGGGAGCGCTCCGATCAGCTCAGCATGCTGCCGACGACCCTGGATCTGATCGGCTTGGGCGCACCTGACGGACGGGCCGGGCTGGGCGTATCGCTGCTCGGCGATCGATCACTCGACGGCAGCCTGCTGACCCTGTCGAAGACCGACTACGCCGCGCTACTCGGCTCGCCGTCGAAGGACCTCTACCGGCAGTTGTGGAAGAAGTAGCCGCCGATCAGTTCGGAATCGACAGAGTCGATGCGCTTCGGGTCAGCGTCGGGCTGTTTGGCGCGGTTGCGGTGAACGACACCTGGACGGTCTGCCATGAGTTCGGTTTCGCCAGCAGAATCTTCGGCTCAGGCCAGAATCCACTGGTGTCGAAAGTGCCTGTCCGAGTCAGCCGCATCGTGCCAGGGCTGATCAGGGTGTAGGTCCAGTCCCCGTCGGAGCCGGTGACCACCTGGTCCACCGCCAATGCGGGGCTCCACGTCACGTCGACCGACATCGTGGTCGGGTAGCTCACCCGGTTCCAGTCATTGGGGAACCAGCCCAGGTTGAACCGAACCGAGAGGTCGGACAGGTTGGAGTCCTGATCGATGGTCGCCGTGTTGTAGGCCATCCAGCCCGGCGAGTTGGTCGGCGTGGGCGTGGGCGTCGGGGTGGGTGTCGGCGTGGGCGTCGGGCTCGGAGAACTCACCGTCTCACCGCCGACGACCGACGGTGGCGTCGGGGTGGGTGTCGGTGTTGGTGTCGGCGTGCTCGCCACGTCCCCACCGGATCCAGCACCGGTTCCCCCTCCAGACCCACCTGGCAGCGGCGCCGGGATGGGCTCCGACGGTGATGTCGACGGCGCGCTTGAGCCCTTCGCGCATTCGGAGTTGGCACCCAGCGACTTGGTCGTCTCACACAGATTGGACGACACTCCCAGCCCGATGCGCCCCGCCCCCAGCACTGCGACCATCGAGACCCCGGCCACAATGACCAGGTACTCCACTGTCGTGACGCCACGTTGCGAGCGCGCCCCAAAGCCAAACATTCGCTCTTGTCCTCCCCCTGGACCGATGAGCAGCCGACCCGGAGACGTGCCACCGCAGTGGCCGTTCAGCATCAGATCTGCCTTTCTGCGATTCACGATACCCAGTGGCGACCAGCAATTCTGTCCCCCATCCGGATACTGTCCTCACGGTCATCCACCGGGGTGACGCCCGGATGAGTGACCCGGCCACGTCCCCGCTCGGCGCAGGCTGGACCCCGCCAGCTAGACTGGTGGGAAGGACGTTCACCGAGCTCTGCCCCTGCAGGAGCCAACAACGTTCACCGGATCGCCGATCGCGGTCTCCCGGGAGGTGCCATCCGGCAGACGTCCCGACTCGGATCGACAGGAACGTCTCATCGATCCACGACGGACGGACCAACGGCCGATGCCCAGCGGACCCCATCGCCTTCCGACTCCCTGCTTCGATCACATCCGGGGATTGTCCGACTCTCATGGTGTCTTCGCGCAGGCCCGGGGTCTCGCTCCTTGGCGGGACGGTGGCTACCGGACTGACGACGTGGCCCGAGCCCTCACCGTGATGATTCGCCAGCCCCAGCGTGACAAGGCTCTCACCAGTGCAACCTCTGGCCACCTCGATTTCCTCGACCGCGCCGTCACCGCCGATGGCCTGGTCCAGCGGCACCTGTCGAGCGCCTACGTATGGACCGAAGAGCCGGGGCTGGGCGACGAGTGGGGGCGCACCCTGAGCGGTCTAGGCTCGGCCGCTCGATTCGCGCTCACCGCCGGAGACCAGGCCAAGGCCGTCCGCGCGTTCACTCGGGCGACGAAGACGCGGACGACCCAGGTCAGGTCGGCGGCCTTTGCCGCAATTGGTGCTGTCGAGCTGCTGCGGGTTCGCCCCGAGAATGACTCGGTTCGTGTCCTGCTTGCCGACTGCCTGGACCTCATCCCGCGCCGCCCGAGTCCACAATGGAGCTGGTCAGAGGCTCGTCTGCTCCACTCCAACGCCAGCTTGTGTGATGCTCTCATCCTCGGCGGCATCACCCTGCGGCAACCCGTCACCGTCCGAAACGGGCTGACGATGCTGCGCACTCTCCTGCAACTCGAGACCGGGGCACACGGACAGCTGTCTCCGACCGGCACCGGTGGCAGGGGGCCCGACGACCTTCATCCGCTGTGGAACCAGCGGCCGATCGAGGCCGCGGCAATGGCCGAGGCATGCCTGCACGCTTTCGAGGTCACCGGAGACCTGTCCTGGGTGCGCGGCGTGCGGGTGTCATGGGGCTGGTTCATCGGCGAGAACGACTCTCGAGCGATCATGTACGAGCCCGGCTCTGGAGCCGGACATGACGAGCTGGAGCCACTCGGACGCAGCAGCAACTGCGGAGCAGAAGCGACCCTGGCCGCGTTGAGCACTCTGCAGTGCGCCCGGGCGATTACCGCGGTGCGTCGCTAACGGCGCAGTGCGTGCATCGGGCATTCGAATGGGTCTCGGGCAGCCAGCCCGACCCGATTCAGGTAGCTGGTCACGATCGCGTAGGAGCGCCACAGGCTGGTCTCGGTGTAGGGAACCCCCATCCGCTCGCACTGGCCTTTGACGATCAGGCGGGCCTTAGCCAGGTGCGGCCGAGGCATGTTCGGGAAGAGGTGATGCTCGACCTGGTAGTTCAGCCCGCCCATCAGCCAGGTGGCCCACCAGCCACCGGCCACGTTGCGGGACGTCCGGACCTGCTTGCTGAAGAAATCCAGCTTGGCGTTGCGGTCGATCACCGGCATGCCCTTGTGGTTGGGCGCGAAGGAGGCTCCCATGTACACCCCGAATACCGCCAGTTGCACAGCAAGGAAGACCACCGCGATTCCCCACGGCAGCAGCCAGAAGACCAGGCCGAGCAGAATCAGGAAACGTCCGGCGATCAAGGCGAGCTCCAGCCAGCGTCCGCGCACCTCGCCGCGACCGACCAGGTGCTTGATCCCTTGGACGTGCAGGTTCACACCCTCGAGGGTCAGGAGAGGGAAGAAGAGCCAGCCCTGGTGGCGGACGAGCCGACGCCGCCAGCCGGTCGCGGTCGCCGCCTCTTCATCGAGGAAGGAGATCGTGTCGGCCTCGATGTCGGGGTCGCGTCCGACCCGGTTCGGATTGGCGTGGTGGCGGGAGTGCTTGGAGTCCCACCAGGAGTAACTGATCCCGACGACGCCGGCGGCAAGAATCCGGGCCAGCCGGTCATTCCCCGGGCCGGTGAGCAGAACCTGGCGATGAGCAGCCTCGTGAGCGAGGAAGGCGACCTGGGTCAGAACGACCCCCAATGCAGCGGCGATCAGCAGTTGCCACCAGGTGTCACCCAACAGCACCAAGCCGGCGAGTGAGCCCAGTAGGCCGGCGCCGACCGCTCCGCCGACGAGCAGATAGAACCAGCGGGCCCGGCCGAGCAGTCCCTGGCTCTTCGCCTGGTCGGACACCTCGATGAAGGCGCGTGCCAGGACCGGGAAGGATGTCTGGTCGTAGTAGCCCGCCGGCGGACGCTCAGTACCGACTGCGATGGAAGAAGCTGCGGCCATAGTGGCACCCACTCGCTGGACGGCCCATCATCGGGCCTGGAAGCCAAGGGCGGTTGCCGATCGCTAATGTGAGGCTACCCTTCGATCCGCTGACAAGGACCGATGCGCTGTCCGCCTCGGTCGTAGTACTTAGCTGAGGGCAAGTTCGGCCAGCAGAAGAGCTTCGGCGAGCACCGCATGCTCGAAGGTGGCCAGATGCAGCGACTCGTTCGGGCTGTGCGGCGACGCCTGTGGGTCGAGGACCGCGGTGACCAGGATGCCCGCGTCGGGGAATTCGGCGGCCAGTTCGGAGATGAACGGGATCGAACCACCGACGCCCAGCTCAACCGGTGCCACGCCGTAGCCCCGCTCGAGGACGGAAAGACCGAGTTCGGTGGCCCAACTGGGCGTGGCCTCGAAACCCTGGCCACAGTCGACCTCGCTGAACTCCAGCTGTGCACCGAAAGGCGCACTCGCCAGCAGGTGCGTCCGAATCGCCTGGTATGCCTGCGTCGCGTCCTGGCCGGGCGCTACCCGGGCACTGATCACCACGCTCACCTCGGGGCTGAGGGTGTTCGACGCCGCCGCAACGCTGGCGTGATCGATCCCGGTCACCGTGATCGCCGGACGGTTCCAGATCCGCTCCAGGATCGGACCGGTGCCGATCGGCGTGCTGGTCGCCGGCAGGTCGGTCTCCTCGCGCAGCCGCTGCTCGTCATAGTCCGGTACCGCACCCTCGCGCACCGCCAGGCCGGGCACTGCAACCGTTCCGGTCTCGTCCCACAAGGTGTCGAGCAGCTTGATCGTGGCCAGCATGGCATCGGGGACGGCGCCGCCGAACATGCCCGAATGCAGCGCATGCGCCAGTGTGCGCACCCGAAGGGTGAATCGGGCGTTGCCGCGCAAGGCCACGGTCAGTCCGGGCGTCTGGGAATCCCAGTTGCCGGAGTCGGCGACCACGATCAGATCAGCGGCCAGCGCATCGCGATAGTCGACCAAGAACTGCCCGAACGAGCGCGAGCCATACTCTTCCTCACCCTCGACGAACAGGCTCACCCCCAGCCCGAAGTCCTCACCCAGTACTTCGCGAACGACCTTCAGCGCCGTCAGGTGAGTGAGCACCCCCGCCTTGTCGTCGGCGGTACCGCGGCCATAGAGCCGTCCGTCGCGCTCGACGGCTACGAAAGGGGTGGTCTGCCACAGCGCCTCGTCACCGATCGGCTGCACGTCGTGATGAGCGTAGAGCAGGACCCGCTTGCCGGCGACGTCCCGGGTGCCGAGGACGGCCGGCTGCCCAGCATCGTCGGTGCCGGGGATCCGGGCCGTGGCGATCTGGACCTCATCGAAGACCCCGGTCTGCACAGCCAGGCTCCGGATCGCGTCAGCGCTGGCTCGCATCGGCGCCTGGTCGAAGGCCGGCCAGGAGATTGACGGAATCGCCACCAACTCACAGAGCTGGGAGACGGCCTGCGGCATGGTGGCGGCGACGGCTGCGCGCAGCCGAGCCTCGAGTTCGACAGCGATCATGGCTCCCATCCTGTCAGCGTTGCCCGCCGGGAGCGAGTCGGCCCAGCACCGGCCCCGGTCAGACCAGACCCGCTTCGGCAAGCGTCCGGCCGGCCACGTCTGCCGGCGTCAGTTTGAGCACCAGCAATGCACGCCCCTCGACCTCGGCCAGCTCGGCGTAGAGGTACTCCACGCTCACCTGGGCCTGGTCCAGCAGGGTCAGCAGCTCGGCCAAGCCGCCGGGACGATCGGGAACCTCAACCCCGAAGACCTCTGAGACTCGGGCCGTCACGCCGAGCTCCTGGACGGCGGCCAATGCGGCGTCCGCGTCGTCGGCGATGAAACGGACGATGCCGAAGCGGTCCGTCTCGGCGAGCATCAACGCCCGCAGATTCACTCCCCGCTCGGCCAGATGCCGCACCACCGGGACGAGCCGCCCCTGCTCGCTCTCCAGAAAGACCGAGACCTGTCGAAGGATCATGTGCGCTCCCTGCCTACACACTCGTGGTGACGGCTCGCCGGTCGACGATCCGCTTCGCCTTGCCTTCACTGCGCTCGATGGTCTTCGGATTCACCAGCTTCACTACGGCCTGGATCCCCAGCGCCAACCGCAACTCATGCTCGATCCGCCGCTCCAAGGCCAGCACGGCTCGCACTTCATCGGAGAACAGGCCCTCGGTCATCTCGACTTCGACCTCGAGGGTGTCCATCGACCCGTCCCGGTCGACGACGATCCGGTAGTACGGCTCGACCCCTTCGATCCGCAACAACACCTCTTCGACCTGTTGGGGGAAGACGTTGACGCCACGGATGATCAGCATGTCGTCGTTGCGACCCATCAGCCGGTGGATCCGCCGCGACGTCCGTCCACACGGGCACGGCTCGTCGATCAGGTAGGTGATGTCACGGGTCCGATAGCGCAGCACCGGAGTCCCCGTCCTGGTCAGCGTGGTCAAGACCAGCTCACCCTTCTCCCCCGCCGGCAGCACAGCACCAGTCTCAGAGTCGATGATCTCGGGATAGAAGTGATCCTCGAAGACGTGCAGACCGTTCTGCTCGCTGCACTCGGCGGCCACTCCGGGGCCGATCAGCTCGGTCAGACCGTAGATGTCGTAGGCCTTGATTCCGAGCCTGGACTCGATGTCGGCACGCATCTGCCCCGACCACGGTTCGGCACCGAAGAAGCCCGCCCGCAGCGGCCCGGACGCGAGGTCGATACCCTGCTCACGGGCCTGCTCGGCGATGAACAGCGCATAGGACGGGGTGCACAACAGCGCTGTGGTGCCGAAATCGGCCATCGTGTTCAGCTGCCGGCAGGTATTGCCCGACGACATCGGCAGCGTCATCGCGCCGAGCCGAGTTCCGCCGTAGTGGCCGCCCATCCCGCCGGTGAACAGTCCGTAGCCGTAGGCGACCTGAATGACATCGCCGGCGTGCAGGCCGCCGGCGTCCAAGGTGCGGGCCATCACTTCCTGCCACAACTCCAGATCAGCGCGGGTGTAGCCACCGACCACCGGCTTGCCGGTGGTGCCCGAGGACATGTGCACCTCGATGATCTCGCTGGCCGGCACCGCGAACAGGCCGAACGGGAACACCTCGCGCATGTCGTACTTGGAGGTCAGCGGCACCGCAGCCAGGTCGTCCAGGCTGCTCACCGCGGCCGGCACCACGCCGGCCTGGTCGAGTCGGCTGCGGTAGAACTCGACGCGCTCGTAGACCAGCGTGAGCAGCGACTTCAGCCGATGCAGCTGCAGCGCGCGCAACTGCCTGACCGGCATCGTCTGAACGGCTTCACTCCACATCCATCGGCTCCTTCACCTGGGCCTGCGCACGTTCGCGTCCGATATCGAAGGCCTCCTGATTGGCCTGTGCGCTCCCCCGCGGCGCCAGCGCGGCGATGGCCGCAGCAAAGCTGTCCTCAGCCAGAGGCAGGAACACCGAGGCAGCCCCCAGCAGGGCGGTATTACGCACCTTCAGCGGGACGCTGCGCCGGATCTCGGCCAGCCGGATCCGGACCAGCCGTCCGAACAGCCGGGCGAGTTCGTCGTCCAACCCTTCCGGATAGCCGTCGACCCCCACCGGCAGGATCGGGGCATCCAGGTAGCAGGCCGCGGCCCCCGGATGGGCCCACGACGCCCAGCGCAGCAACTCCATCGGCTCCATTGCCAAGATCACGTCGACCGCCCCATTCGGGATCACCGCCGAATGCACTTCCGTACCGAACCGGACGTGGCTGAAGACCGGCCCGCCACGCCGGGACATGCCGTGGATCTCCGACTTCTTCACGTCCAGCCCGGTGCGGGCGGCGGCCTCAGCCAAGAGGTCGCTGGACAGGACGATCCCCTGGCCACCGACGCCGACCAGCAACACATTGAAGACCTCAGCCATGGGCACCTCCCACCGGGTGATGACGGACCAGCTCACGGCGGACGGTCTTCTTCAGGTCGAGCTTCTCGATCCGTTTCAGCTTCTGACCCTCGATCAGGCACAAGCCGAGCACCACCAGCAGGCGCACCCCGGATAGCTCGGCCAGTTGATCGATCGCGGTCGAAATCGCCTCGGTGTCGTAGGCGTCCACCATGGCCAACTGCCCGTCGGGGATGTGGATCGCCTGGGCCAGGAGCGCGTAATCCAGCGACGGCGCGTCAGCGCGTCCCATGCGCTCTCCACTGAGGGGATTGGGCTGCATACCGGTCATTGCCGTGGTGCCGTTGTCCAGGACGATGTAGAACCCGTCGCGTCCATTCCAGACCGCGTTCAGCAGCCCGGTGATGCCGGAATGGGCGAAGGTGGAGTCACCGATGACCGCCGCGATTCGTCCCTTCTGGTCGGCGGGAACCACGAGATCCATTCCCTGCGCCACAGTGAGCGACGCGCCCATATCGAGCAGAGTGTCCATGGCCTGGTAGGGCGGGAGCACCCCGAGGGAATAGCAGCCGATGTCGCCGGAGACGATGAAGCCCTTTCGGCGCAGCTCGGCAAAGACATGATCGTGCGGGCATCCCGGGCACAGGCCTGGACGCCGCACGGCCGCCTCGATCGCCGGGGCCAAAGTCTGCTCTGCCACCGGGAGCCCCAGCCCCTTGGCCACGATCGTCGGAGTGAACTCGCCGATGCCGGGAAATGCATCTCGGCCGATGCACTCGATGCCCCAGGCCTTGAGCTGGGTCTCGATCACCGGATCGAGTTCCTCCACCACGTACAGCCGAGAGACTCTCGCCGCGAAGTCGCGGAGCATCGTGCGCGGCAGCGGATGGACCAGGCCGAGTTTCAACACCGGCGCCTGCGGTGCGACCTCTGTCACGTAGCTGTACGGAATGCCGGAGGTCACCACGCCGAAGTCGGCCGGCTGCGTGGTGTCGATGCCCTCCGGCCACTCGATCCGATTGGCGGGGTGAGTCTCCGCAGCCGCGATCAGTCGCTGCATCCGCTGCTCAACGGCCACTCGGCGGGCCCTGGCGTGACCGGGGATCATCACGTACTTGCGCGGATCGGGCACGAAACCAGGTCGGATCGGTCCTTCGACCCGCACCGGGGCGTCCCCGTCGAACGGCGTGATCAGGCTCTTGGAATGCGACAGCCGCGTGGTCATCCGCAGGAAGACCGGGGTGTCGAACTCCTCGGAGAGCTCGAAGGCGAGCTTGATGAACTGCCGCGCCTCTTCAGAATCCGACGGCTCCAACATCGGCACCTTGGCCGCGATCGCGTAGTTGCGGTTGTCCTGCTCGTTCTGGGACGAGTGCAGCTCGGGGTCGTCGGCAGTGACGATCACCAAGCCGGCACGCACCCCGGTGTAGCTGGCCGTGAACAGTGGGTCCGCGGCGACGTTCACGCCGACGTGCTTCATCGTGACCAGCGTCCGTCCGCCGGACAGAGCGGCCCCGACGCCGACCTCGAGGGCAACCTTCTCGTTCACTGACCACTCGGTGTAGACCCCGGGTTTGCCGGCCAATGCCTCAAGGATCTCCGTGGATGGTGTCCCCGGATAGCCGCAGCCAACGACGACCCCGGCCTCCCATGCGCCGAGGGCCACCGCTTCATTGCCGGAAAGCAGTCGTGTCCGCACCATTGCGTCCTCTCCACTACTACGTTGCGTAGTTTCGCAGAGTGGGACGTGCGTCTCAGCGGAAGCTCTGCCCGTGGACACGGTCTGTGGGGCCCGTCCCGCAACTCAGCCCCACAAACCGGCAGTGCCCCGTCCCCGAACTGACCGCCGTGACCGGCGGTCAATCCCCCTGTGGGAACGGCCTCCCCGGCAACGGGAAGACGGCCACGCCGTCCGCGGAGTGAATTGTGATGATGAGCATCGGACCACCCCGCTTCGTCAGTGACCGGCGAAGGGAATCGACTCTCCGAGCCGCAGCACCAACCTCGGCGCGTCCTCGCCTATGGTGATGATGCCGATCATTGCGGACACATCGCAGCCGGGTGACCAAACTGACAATGATCTGACCGGCGTTTGCACCAACGTTCTCACCTCTCTGGCGCGCTCGGTCGCGCTGGAGGCCCTTTTCAGGGCACAATTCGAGGCATGGACGAGGTTGCGATCAGCGCAGAACTGCGCGAGTTACATCGTGGCCGTGGAATCCGGCGTCCGAATATCCAGCGGTGGCTGGGGGCCGAGCTGCAGCGAATCCTCGGAATCGACCCCTCCACAAATGACGATGAAGCCCGCGCCGCACTGACCAAACTGCTGGATGAAAACACTCAGGCTTTCCCACGGGACCTGCGGTATCTGATCCTGATGGCCTCCGGAGTGAGTTCCGATGAGCCGTTCTTGGAACAGCGCCTCGCCGTTGCCGAGCGGGTTCTCGACCGCAGCCCCCGAGTACTGCGACGCCGCCTCCGAACCGCCGAGCAGCTGCTCGGGGAGGCGCTGGCGGTCGCCCATGCCGATACTCGCGGTCCGTTCAACGACCACGGCTGGCGCTGGGAGGATCACGAGTTGGATCTCGTGCTCGCCGAGGACGCTACCTTGACTCTGACCCGGACCGTTCGCTCACTGACTGATCGGCCCAAACAGATCCACGAGGCCTTTGGCATTCCCGGCCGGCTTGAGCCGAACACCGATCTCACTTTCACCGCGCTCGAGGGACTCAGCGTGGTCGAGGTGCTGCGGCCTTCCAAGACTCTGTGGCGGGTGGCTCTGGAGCTTCCCAAGGATCTGGCCCGCGGTGAGATTCGACAGACCAAGCTGCAAGTCCACGTGCCGCGGGCACACGCGCTGAACCCCTTTCTGGCCTTGGCGCCACTGCGGCCCGCACACACCCTGAAGGTCGGCATCGACTTCGGCACGCCTGCGGTGGCGCGTCGCGCGTGGGTGATGGACGGCGTGATCGCCTCCGACATGGCCGGCATCGGGGACGAGGTCCGCGAACTCGACCTGAACGAGTCGAGTCAGGTCGGCGCCAACTTCAGCCGGCCGTACCCCGGCTTGGCCTACGGAATCGGCTGGGAGTGGGCCGAGGCCTGACCCGGACTCCTCCCTCTGACGGGAGCCAAAGGCTCAACTCGCCCAGCAGAGTCACTGTGGACAACCACACTGTGCTCAGGCCCTCGGGAGGCGAGCGTGCGAAGATCACACTGCCTCAAGAAGGGAGCCCACGTTGTCCTGGCGCTTTGGCACCGCCGCGGTTGCGGCCCTGAGCCTGGTGATCCTGCCGCTCAGCCTGACCCCGGCCAATGCAGACGACACAGGGGCCGAGGCACCCTCGGCGACGCCGCATGTCGACGAGCCGGCCGTCGGCGCGCCGAGCGTGACACCCGCGCCGACCGTGAGCACCAGCCCGTCCCCGACGGAACCGACAGCTGCCGCCCCGACCGCGGACGAGTCATCCGCTCCGGCGACCAAGACCCTCATCGTGACCTTCGACAAGGCGCAATCGGACCCGGCCAAGGCGGCCGAAGCCGCTGTGGCCAAGGTGGCAGACCAGGTTGCGGACGCGCAGGTCACCAAGGTCGTCCCGATCACCGACTCGATGGCTGCGGTCACCCTGGATGCGCCGCTGACCGCGTCCGAGACGACAAAGGTCGAAGACCGAGTCACCGACCTCAACGGGGTG